>Ga0247727_10011801_pt1 | contig 15152 bp, 1 predicted proteins | sample WisWelCaveWW1625_FD_202498 | JGI IMG/M metagenome (GOLD analysis project Ga0247727, IMG submission 202498) | Biofilm microbial communities from Wishing Well Cave, Virginia, United States - WW16-25 | ecosystem: Environmental > Aquatic > Deep subsurface > Groundwater > Cave microbial mat | place... | reverse complement strand
TGACTTTGTATTCGACCGCGCCGCCAGACGGCGGATTCAACGGGCCCGTGAAAGACCACTCGATATTTCCTGTCCCCCCGATTACATTCGCTGGGACCACCGTCACCGTACATAAGGTGAGGCCAGACGGAAGCGATACAGGACAACCCACCACAGCAGCAAACTTCGTATAGGCCGGCGTCGTATCATGAATTTTTACATCGGTTATTGGAGAAACACCTAAATTCGTAAATGTAATTCTATAATAAATACAGGCACCAGGAACAGAACCCACCGTAATGGCCGCCTGCTGATAATCTATATCAGGCGGCACCGTAAGCGTCCCATCGCAACCTACATCCAGCGCCTGAGATTTCAAAATCACTAAATCAGACGAAGTTTTATCTCCGGCAATCGTAAGATCAGTCACCGTATGCGTCGTTACAAGCAGAGGTAGCGACCCGGTATAGGTAAACGTCGCAGTCACCGTGATAACATCCTGCACACCAAGCGCGACGCCGTTCGGAACATTTTCTTTGACAATAATACAAATATTCTGACCCGGCGTGGTCGTAATGGGCACTGTAGGCGGAGGAGGCACGCCCGAGCCATACAAAAGCGTGATCTCTGTCGGGTCTAATATGGCGTTGCAGTTATCGTCTCGATAGATCACATGCGACCAACCTGCATCCGGAGGCGGTAGCGAGGCGTTGGCCGACGTAAAGACCACACTGCCCACCGTGCCTGCCGTAAACGTATGCGCATAAAAAAGCACGCCACCCGGCAGAGACGCCCCCTGCTGATTAGCAGCAAAATTATTGACGGGCACATCCCCAAAATCTGCGCCCGTATAAACGGTACCTGCAACGGGGCTAAAAGTGATCGTATCGGTCGCCCGGGTATATGTTGCCCCCAAAGGCAATGCGGGCGATCCCAGGGTCGCACCGGTAGAAATGTAATCCACTAAATTCTTCTCAATGATATCAACAGGCACGGCCACCCCACTGGGAATAAACAGGGCATAGGCTCCATTGGCACCGGTGATTGTGCTATCGCAAATTAGAGTTGCGCCGCAGGTGGAATTTTTCGCCTCAACGGTGACCCCAGGAAGACCCAGCTCGGTTCCGTTTCGAATGCCGTCATTGGCGCCCCCCCCACCCGTACCAGTATCCACAAAGACAACACCAGTCAATTTGCTGCCCTGGAACAAGCCAAAATCCTGATCGAAAACAACCTTGAGGTTGATAGGCACCGTGACCGTACGCTGCAGGGTCGCAGCCTCCGTGCCCACCCAGCCGGCAGGCAGCGCCGGCGTTAAAGTTGTTATGTCATTGGCACTATTAATCACAATCGTATAGGTTCCCACACTTAGCGCGCCGTTAGCCCCAGTAAATGCATATTGGCCTGTCACCAGATCAACCGGGACGACAACAACAGGGTCACCGCCAGGCCGAATCAATTTTGCGTACAACTGGGGCAATGGCGGGTTGCCCTCTGTCGGCTCCAGATTAGCGTTGTGATTTGCGTCGTTATAAACCGTGCCATAGATGGCGGCAGAGACAACAAGTGTCCCACTCGCAGAGGGGATCAGTCCGTTAGCCGGAGATGTGGTGGTAATGGGACCTGTCGCATTTGGATAGCTCCCTGCAGAATCGGCCGTCACGTTCACCGCAATCACACAACTCCCCCCTCCAGGGATCACCCCATCGATCAACGATAAAGACGGCAAAGCAGGTAGGGGAGGATTGGATGGCGTGACTGTCCCCACCCCGCAGGCCGCGAACGGAATCGTGCTTACATTGGTCATCGGGAGGAGCGGCCCCCCTGGACCGTCCGGATCTGGATAGATATCGGCAAACGCCACGCCCGACATGGCTGTTGCACTGGGGTTTGAGATCGTAATGGTCATGGTCAGTGGGGGAATGGGCGTCTGAGGACCTATAGGACCCCAGAAAGGGGGCGAAAACGATTTTGTTACCGGAGGGGGGGGTAAAACATCCAACGTCGCACTAATTGCCGTCGCAGGAGGCAGAGGAACACCAACTCCAGAATTGCTTGTGGTCACATAGGTGCTCGTACCTGGGGCAGGAGGCGGATCGCTTGCCTTAGGAATATTGTTGATATACTGTCCAGTCACAGAGCCTGTCACCGTCGACGTAATCGAGCAAGACTGGCTCGGGTCAATACTTCCCCCCACGAGACTCAATAAGTTTCCACCCGCAGACGCGGTCAACCCGACCGATGTGATTTGTCCTCCCAGCGTACAGCTATGCTGAATGCTTGTGGGCGTCGTGTTGACCAAAGAACTAGGATAGACGTCCGTCAATGCCAGGCCCGTAATAGCCGGCAGGGGCGCAGGATTCGGATTGGTCACACGAATCGTGAGCAATGAAGACTGGCCCGAGAAAATCGGAGTTGGAGAGAAAAACTTCTCCACCAGAGGCGGCCCCATAACCCCAAGGGACGCTGTTGCAGGTGCCGCCTGACCACAAGCACCGACACAAAACGTCACAGGGCCTGTGGCATTTAAATAGGTATGCGCGCCTGATAGTGCGTAGACCTTTACTTTAATCGTGCACACCCCGTTTGGCGGAATCGTTATCCCCACCCCCCCCGCCACTCCATATCGTAAGACATTATATGTCGACGTCGCTACACCATTATGTAAAGAAATATCTGTGGTACAGGCCGTTGCAGATTGCTGCAGCAGTTGACCATCAGGAGGTCCAGGTAATTCGTCATCGAGCGCAAACAAGGTGTTCCCCCCTGGTGCCGGCGGAAATTGGTCTGTGAACTGTACCCCCGTCATGGTTGATCCGGTCGGATTGCGCAACGTAATGGTCATGGTAGAAATCTGGGAAGGCGTAGGGGCATCTGTCAAAGGATTGCCGGTACAAGAAGTACAGTTTAGAATCACGAGGGGATCAAACGACTTTGTCACCTGGAGGGGTAGGGAAACGTTCAACGTCGCTATAGCCGCCGGGCCATTTGAGACCGATGGCCCACCCACACTACCCAGATTTGCCGTGAGCCCTCCTGACGGGATCACATTGGTCACGGTGATGTTGGTCGTGACCAATACGGTCACCTGACATGAACCTGACGCAGGAATCGTCCCGCCCGCTAAAGTCACGGAACCTGCGTTGGATGTAGCTGTAAACGTCCCCAGACAAGTATTCGTGGGACTTGGCGTGCTCGCCACGGTCATCCCTCCCGGGAAAGTATCTGTAAAGTTAGCATTTACCATAATAGTCGTTGTGGGATTCGTTAATTCAATGGTCATTGTGGTCGTCGTGCCTGCCACAATGGAAGGGGCAGAAAGAGGAGGAAAAACAGGAGGTGAGCCGAAACCCTTTCTAATCCCAGGCTGTCCAACCCCGAGTGTTGCGCTTGCGGTTGCCCCCGTACCGCCGGTTGAGGATGCGACCGCACCGGTTGTGTTGATAAAGTTTCCGACTACACTGGCCGACACACTCACGGTGATCGTACATTTCCCGCCTGGGGCCAATAATGTTCCGCCCGTCATACCCACAAAACCATCCCCAGCATTCCCGGTTCGGGTCCCGCTGCTCCCGACCGTGCAACTAATCGCAGAAATTGCGTTATTCGTCATTGTCCCTGGCACTGTGGGATAGGTGTCTGTAAATGCCACACCTGTCAGGGTCGTGCCTCCAGCAATCGCGCTGTTGACCGAAGGATTTTCAACCACAATCGTGAGCGTCGAGGTAGAGGGTCCGGGCCCTGCGATCGGGTTAGGAGCAAAAGACTTTATGATCGTCGGCGGTGCAATGGCATTGAGCGTCGCCGTTGTAGACACCGTGTTAAATCCTGCGTTTGTTGTGGTCACACTTTGAGCGCCCATCACATTAGGAAAGCTCCCAGCCGAGGATGCCGTTACCGTGACCTCGATCTTACATGTCCCACCCGCGGGAATGCTGCCTAAGTCCATTACAATCAGACGCTCGCCAAGAAGGGTGCCCGTAAACGAAGGTGACCCGCTACATGTCGTTGTCGGCGGCACGGCCGCTACGACGATACCCAACGGAAGCGTATCCGTGACCCGAAACAAATTGATTGCCGTAGCCACATTCGGATTGGTCAGCGTAATCGTCAAGGTTGCGGTCGCCCCAGACGCAATCTGTAACGTCGATGCAGGCGGGCTGGGCAGTATGGAAAAGCCTTTTACGACCGTAGGCGGCGAGAGGCTGCTGATATTGAGCGTCGCGGAAGCGGCAAGACCTGGCGCCGTATTGCTCGTTGACACGGGGCTTGTGGTGTTGACACCGGTTACGGTGGCTGTCACGAGAACCGTAATGGTGCAGATTTCCCCAGGCAGCATACTTGCACCTGTGGCCGTGGTCATGCCCACAGAAGGGCCTCCCTGGGTTCCAGTGACGGTGGCGACCAGCCCCTGCGTGCAGCTGATGCTCGGTGTTGTGGCGTTCGTCATGCCCGCCGGATAGGAATCCGTAAACCAAGTCCCACTGGGCGGAGCCCCTATCGTCGAGAGGATATTCGGGTTCTCTAGAACGAGGGTCAATGTGGATTGCCCGTTGGCAGCGATAGAAGGCGGGAAGAAAGACTTCGTGAGCGTCGGCGGGGCCACGACGATTAACGTGGCAGTATTGCTCGGCGCGCCGGTATCGAAAGGCAGGCCACTCCCATCGTCAAACGTTACTCCACTGGTAGAGTTTTGATAAATGTTTCCAATATTGCTTGTGACATCCATCTCGATGAGACAACTGGTGCTGCCAGAGATTGTTCCAACACTTACGGTAATCAAACCCGTTGCCCCATCCAAGGGGGATGGACTGGTCGTGACGGGCCCACCACAGCCTGGGCCTGAGAAAAAGTTTGCGGACGCGGCAATCGTAAGGCTTGGCGGTAACAGATCTGAAAAACTCACCGCGGTGATGCCCCCGATGAGACGATTCGTAATATTAAAACTCATGCGTGATATTGCCCCTGTCGAAATTGGACTTGTTGCAAACGCTTTCACGATATCCGGGAATCCAACCGACAGTGTCGCAGAGGCCGCGACCGTATTGTTTCCCCCGTTGGTCGTCGTCACGCCTGGGGTTAACACACCGTGGATGGGAATATCATTGATATAAACACCGATAGGCGCCGTTACATTAATCGTCACCTGACAGTATGACCCCTTCGCAATGATAGCGCCGGTGATGCCGACGGTGTTCCCCCCCGGCAGACCCGTACCCGACGCCAGTGTCCCTGGAGAGGAGCCCGGACCACAGGTGATCACCGGATTGGGAGCCGGTTGCGTGGGGCCCGCGGTCGTATTGACCAAGCTAAGCGGGTAGGTGTCTATGAACGCTACTCCCTCCATGTTCGGATTATTAGGATTCGTCGAGGGATTGGTCACGGTAACCGTTAACTGCGAGGAGCCACCCAGCGCAATCCCGCTGGGCGAGAAGGATTTGGTTACAACCGGCGGACTCATCACATTGACCTGTAATTCAGACGACGTCGTGCCAAAGGTAAGCGCGGTCGTCTGGCCCGAGTAGCTGATCACCGCCGAATTGATAATTCTTGTGCCCGCTGGAATGGTTGGATTAACGGTCACATCAAACGAAACCTCAACCTGTGGGGGAGACGCGCTTTGCGGGACATTTCCGCCCAAGCTGCCATTGGCTCCGATACCCACACGGAAGACCACATCGGTGACCGGACCAGGACCACTGGACGGGATGACATTGGCCTGATCACTGTCAGATGCATCCGTCTTGGCGCCAGTAATAGTAATACCTCCCGGACTCGTGACAATATTCAGGCTATTCAGCACATAGGTCGTGTTGGGCGGAATATTATCGCTGATGGTCGTCTCCGTGGCGGTATCGAACCCCGTATTGGTAAGCGAAATGGTATAGCGCAAGACATCGCCAGGAAGAAGGGTTCCGCCGTTGACATCGGATGCCGTTTTGGTGACATTCGGCGAGATGACAGGCACATGCAAATCCGTCCGAAACACCAATAATGCAGGATAGTAGAGGTCCCCTCCAGAACGCGCCAGAAATGTGGCTGAAGTTGTACTATTGGGCAGGGCACTTGAAATTGCATTCGCAATATCAAACCCCATCTGATTGTTATACTGCGGGGTCCTGCCTAGCGGATCACCGGTACCCACGGTAATCGAAGAATTGAAAAAATTATTGGCGTCGCGCAGCCCGGGCTGTGTTAAACACGTAAAACCACCTGTACACGCCGTAAGGGGAACAGGCGGAAAACCCGGCGCAAGCTCAAAATAGTCATCATTTGAAGAAAACCTCGCGCGATCGCCCTCATACGCCACCACACCTAACTGTGTTTGCACAGGACCATTAATAGGCGTTAAGAAACCAGACACTGGAATCGTCAAAGGGCTAGAACAACCCGGAAAACCGCCAGAGTGCACACACTGAAACCCGTCGTAAACCGCAATATTCCTAAGAGGCAGGCCGAATTGACTCGTTGAATTCTTATAAACCACAATCAACGCCCACCCGGCATATGTATCTCTTCTACCGTCACCTATACTGGTGTCATCATATTCAATATTACTGACTGTATAGATTCCTTCCTTAATCTTATTGACATCCAAAATAGCCCTACTGGAATAACGATCATGGGCAACAATATTTGTGAAATGAGTAATATCCACCACATTCGCAACAATCGTCTCTCCCAGATAGTCGCCCCCTGTCAACGCCACCGTCCCACGACTGGTATTCGTTAAATTATCAGCGGCCCCCCAGAAAAGGGCCGCAAAAATAGGCTCAGAACCTGGAAGAATGTCGAGTGTCGCACTCGTACCCGCAGGGCTTGTTCTATTCATGAGGAAGAAATTGTCGTTGTAAGGTTGAGGATAAAACGCAGGTGAACTCGTACTTGCAGTATTTGGACTCTGAGGCGACGGAGACGCGACTGCACTCGGATCTCGTGCCTCCGCACAAGGGAGTGGAGCAGTAGTAGCAGGCAAAATATAATTCGCAATAGACCCTGTTGGGCATGTGGCCGCCGTGTTTCCAATAATGACAAAATCGCCATTGACGCCAGGAATAGAATATAGAGGGACACCAAACGCTCTATTGCCTGTACCATGGGCAGCCTCTGCACGCAGCGGCAAGAAACCCACCCCCATCAAGACGGCCATCAGCCCGATCCCGCACTTCCACACCCATCTCCCAGACCACCCAAACGCCCATTGCATGCGCAATCCCATCGGCAACCCCAAACTCCTGTTCCTACGGCCTGCCCCCTGGCGCCTCAATCTGCAAATCCTCATACTGCGGCGTTGGCTCAAACCGAGTCGCATCGTAGAACACGAACTTGCCCTGACGGCTCTTGGCGAAAGCCTCAGGGGAAACATCGGTCTGTGGCGCGTCCTGCTCCCCGGCCGCCTCCACAATCAGTCTCTCTCTCGCCACACCGCGAGAGACCAGATACAACATAATACCTTCCGCACGACGCTCAGAGAGGGCCAGGTTATATGCATCACTCCCCCGGCGATCTGCCCGCCCGATCATCTTCAAACGAATCACCGGATAGGCATTTAAAACCTCTGCAATGCCATCCAGCACCTGCGCGGTCTTTTCATGAATCAACGATTCATCAAGCGCAAAATGCACCTCATCCGCAAGTTTTTCCAGCTTTTTTATCGCCACTTCCACAGGGGGGGGAGCCGGAGGCGGCGGAGGGGGTGGCGGCACCACGATGGCGACAGGCTGCGGACATTCTGCAATTTTCTTATCCGCCAATTTCGCCAGCTCCTCGGCCTTCTGAATTTGAGGCCGCGCATGCCGCCATCCCATCTCCTCCATATCATGGCCCGCCCAAACCAGACGCACCTCCCATTCCGCAATCGTCGCTTCCGCGCAATGAAAATCCTTATGGCCCTTCAGGCTTTTGGCCTTCTGCCAGAGGTCCTCGCGTATTTTTTGACTGGTCGCAATGATGGGGGTCTCCATTGAAATCTCTTTTGCTCCCTGCTCTAAGGCAGTAATCAGTGCCAGGGCCTGCCGTAAGGCCGCTTCAATCACACCCGTGCGATCGTTTTCATGATATTCATGTTCCGCAAAATCGAGCCAGGCCGTGGCCTTGGAGAGATGATAGCTCCCTGCCGAGAGCCCCAACGCATTGACGCGCGCAAGACGCCCATCGAAATGCTGGATTGTCGCTAAATCCTCCGCAATGGATTCATCCGTGATACGGTCGGGCTCGGTATGGAGCACCCCCTCTTCCGCGTACAGGGGCTCACCCCAGAGGCACACCCAAAACGCCACCCAAAAAACACGCATAATCTTTCGACTTTGCCCACTCATTGTACTCCCTCCCTTTATACCCAAACACCCCCACTTTTTACTGTGGAGTCAATACATATCATATGAGAATGTTTGAGATCCGATCTCGTTATCGCCGTTCCCTACTGACCGGCAGGCGTGTGCGCCACATTGACCTTTCTGTCTCCCTTCGCAAATAAGTCTTCATCAAATTTCAGACGCAGCCGGAGATAAGGCCCCTTCTGGGTATCCGCCACGGAGTCTAACTCATCGTCACGATACCCAAAGAAGTTATATCCCAAAGAGAACCAGAGATTGCTCCCGATCAGGTAGCCGGTCTCCACACCGAGACCATATTGCCTTGCCCCATCTCCGGTCAATATGCCCGCCGTCATACCCACATCCCATCGCTCCGTCAGATCGTGGAGCACGCGACCGCTCACCAAATAGGCACTGTAAGCGTTATCCCAACTCGCGTTGTGCTCAATCACGCGCTTTGCCGCAAGCCTGCCGCTTAACACCAAAGGTCGCCACGGCTGCACATTCAGATGAGACGAGAAAATCGTCACGTTCCTCTGCTCTGCCCCCGCCTTGTTGAACCGATATTCCAGTTTCAACAGGCTGCTGAGCATATTCGTATCCGTATCCCGATAGGCCATGCCAACCTGGATTTGCCCCGTTGTGCTCCGCTCCGCACCCCCTTGCTCATTGATCGCGTAATGCGTGCGACCGAGCATTGCCCAGTCCCGACTGAGCTTCCGCGTGACACCGAGCGTGCTCAGCCAGCTCTTTGTGCTCTTTCCAAATCGATGTTCGAGGCGCCCGGTCGCCTTCCAAAGCGGGTTCGCCGTATATTCGAGTGCGGCGGTCATCGAGGTGGAGCGGTCTCTGCCGAGCTTTCCAATCGGCTGCAATCGCTCTAAGGTGGTATCGAGGCGCATTCCCTCGGCAAGATTCCAAAGATTGCGCAGTCCGATCGATGCCTCGGCCTCTCTCCCCGTTTGCGCGTCCCGCATGCGATATTCCTGATTGAGCGTTCCATCTTTCATATAGTCCGTCTGCAATCCCACCACGGTCGTGTTATTGGTCTGCGACTCATTGAGCGCAAACCGGCCTCCAAGGCTCGAAATAAACTCATGCCGCGTATACAGACGGCCTTTCTCGGTGAATTGATACTCGCCACCGATCCCTACAATCTTTCGCTGTGCATCCTCAATATCCTGTTCATATTCCCCAAACAGACTGATCTCAGGATGATTCGGAATCTGGGAACTCACCTTCACCCCCACGCTTGTGACCTCATTGGGCGTGGTCCCAACACTTGTGGCCTGCGCGGGCTTACGCGTCTCTTTGGAATTTCGCACACGCAACTCAACCCGAACAGGATCAAAAGCCTTCTCAAGGCTTAAGAGCACGCCCGTGCGACGCCCACCTGACGCCAAATCTTCGCTGGCCTGCGCTTGCAATCCCGTCTTTAAGTCCTCGCTGAGCCGGTAGTGCACTTTACCCGAAAACTCCATGCGCCCGGCGATCGACCCACCGCCAAAACTTGTAAATTTCTCGTCCGTATGCGTGCCCGACAACTGCATGGTTGCCCGATCCCCTTCATGCTGCCATTCGAGCCGGTATGCCTCTCCCTTCCCAAGAATCTCATCATCGCTTTGCGCGATCTCCCCCATCACTTTACTCTTTTCAGTCAGACGCACCGTAACATCCGCACCGCGCAGCCCATAGGTATGATTCGGATCGCGATCTTCGGCGACCATCGCCCCTACGGTCACGGACTCATTTAAGTCAACCTTCACATCTGCACCCATCACGAGGAAATCGTCTCCGCCCTGCGGCACCTCATAGGTGATACGGATCAATACTGGGTTGAGATGCTTATCGACACTCGAGACCGGCCTGCGGAACAGCACCCTCCCTGTAAAGACATCGAGCGTATAATCCGTAAATCTTGTCTGCGGCACGCTTTCGATCACAATCGCAGGTTGCTCTCGATCCCGCGTAATGATCTCGACCTTTTCACTATTTTCCGTCATACCGGACTGCGTCAGTTGATACGGTCCGGAAATTCCAAGGCCTCGGATTTCGTCCACAATCTGCCGCGTGTTCGTCTCGCTGATATAGGCGTTGGCCGAGACAGGTCCCTCCTGGTAATGACCTTTGACACCGGTTAAACTGCGGCTGTAATTGGCCAATCGCCGTCCGCCCGACCCTCCCTCTGCCTGGGTTCCGTAATCTCCATACAACAGATAGGACCGGTCATGATCCACGCGCACATAGAAGCGTCTGGTGGATTGCGCGTCAAAACCGCGCGCCGAAGAATCTCCATAAATCGGATAAAATGCATCTGGCTGAATATCGCGGAACAGCCGTTCGTTCTCCTCTTTATCAGAATCATAAGCCAGCGTCAGTAGATAAGACCCCTTGACCTTACCTTTCAAGAACAATGCGGCACGCCCTGAAACTGCCCCCTTCCCCTCGCCTGCGTCCCCACCCGCCAGGTGAGAGAGCGCCTCTTCGAACCCGTCTTCTTTATGGGCCGGCAACAGCGAATCCTGATTGAGCTTGCTCAGATTAAATACCCCCTCGACAATACCCGCACCCATGAGCGGCCGCAGATCAGGGAGGAAGGCCACGCGCGCTTCAGTCACGAGGATACCGCTGCTCACCTTCACTGTGACTTCGGTCGGCGTGGAAGGCCCAACCAACGCATACGCGCCCACACCGCCTTCGAGAAACACCTGTATGCCAGGCTCATTCCTGTCGAGGTCCTCCACCTGCCAGAACCCCACATTCGCCTCTAACGTAAGCGACGCACGATAGGTCACAGGCAACCCATTGGCGTCTTTTAAGTGCACGCCAATTTTGGCGGGCGTCTGCCCATCGGCCACCGCATCTTCCGGAATTTCCAAAACAATCTTTGCGAGCTCTCCGGGGGCCATTACAGAAATTTCTTTCGATGCGCGTTCATTGCCAAACGTATCTCTCTCAACCGCTTTCAGTGTGTTTTGACCCGCCTTGAAATTAACACCGATATATTCCCAACCCTGGACCCCCGTCTCCCGCATCACGCTGCGCCGCCCCACACGATGATCGGGCACCTCTTCGCCATTGACAAACAATTTTAACGTTGACTCCATACCGCCTTTGACCCAGACATTGCCCTGCGGAGATGGCAGCACCGCGCCATCCTCTGGTCTTAAGAAGCCCACGCCAGCGTCGCTCATCTCGGAAAGCGCATCCTCCAGCTCCACCGAGGCCGGTGTCGAGGGCGCGGTTGGAGATTCCGGAGACGCTATCGCTGTCTTATTCTTCCCGATTTGCGCCTCAGCATCGATCCCCCCCACAAAACCACTGGCCGGCTTCGACTTGAGGTCCCCTGTCGCCTGACCGGTCTTGACCAGAGGCAACTTGAGAATATGGCCGGCTTCGTCTCCGAAGAGGTCTCCCTGCTCCCGACGTGCGAGAATTTCATCCATCGCAGGACTCTGACAGGCCTCGACCGCAAAATCCGCCCGATGCAACTCTCCTTTTCTCAAGTCCACAAACTGGCTGCCACCATCCCCGGCTGCGCGGTTTGAGACCGGTACGAGATAGGCCTCTGCGGGCAAGGTCGTTCGATCCACTTTGAGCACATGCGTGATCGGTCTAATGCCATAGAAGCTATACTTGCCTTCGACATCGGAAATCACCGAAGTGCCATCCTCAAGATAGAGGCGCACGCGCGGAACGCCTAATTCTTCCGAATCCTGCACGAGATTATTGTTGCAATCGGCAAAAACCTTCCCGACAATATAAGCCTCGTCGCTAAAGACCCCAAGGCGCACCTCAACCTTCGCACGCGCAATATGCGGAGAGCGCTTCCCTCCCACAGCGGCCTGGGCCTGATTGATCCCATCTCCGAGGGTGGCCCCGACACGCACCTGCACACGATAGGTTAAGACAACCGACGCATCTTTCTTGATGTCTCCCACATGAAATGCCAGGTTTGCCCCTCTCTGCCCGTCTGGATCGTCCGCAGCCTTTCCGCCCAGCGTGGCCGTCCCAGGCTGATAGGCAAACCCCACCGGAAGAATATCGTGGACCACGACATCAGACAGATCGGATCCGGTCCCATTGCGCACGGTGACGGCATAGACGACCGTCTCGCCGATTTCCGCAAGCGTTGGAGAGACATGCTTTTCAATCATTAGGCCATCGAGGCTCGGGCCCTTGATGGGCACCAATCCTTTATCCAGCGGGACATCAAACGAGACTGCGCCGGTTGCCACAGTCACAAGGAAAGCATGACCATATGAGCCATCTGCCTGCAGGTCTCGATTAAATCCCGCAAGGTCAGTGGGGGTTTTCGTGGACGGGAACTTATATCCACTGCTCGGCACCACCACCAGCTGATAGGTGCTTGCATTCACCAGCGGGAACTCATAGCGGCCATCTGCACCCGTGATGACCGTGCTCGGCATGGGCGTAAAGACCCCCCCAATAAAGGCAAATACCGAGGCCGGCTCACCGGGACGCCCGCCGTTACCTGCTCCAGAGACATCAATCAGCGTCACACGCACATCGGAGACCGGCTGATTCGTCCGACTGTCAAATACCACACCGCTCGGATCAATCAGGACATCCGTCGTCACCACAAGGCTCGCACACTTCATCTCCGCCGTAATGGCCTCGCCTTTGCTCATCGCCTCTACAAGCGTATTCTCGGGATGGGCCGTATCTCTGTTCGTGTTTGGCGCAGGCGTGATTCGGAAGATACCCGTATTCGGTCCCGTCTCTATTGCGGTATAGGATTCTGTATCTCCAGTCGGGGATGTCGTTAGAATAATAACCTGATGTTCGACAACCGTCGGTTGCTCGTTGCAGCCCTCTGCCTCGGCCTGGATATAGAGGGGCTCTCCCAGCCGAACCGTTGTCGTTTCTTGATCGAAATTGGGTCCTCCATAAAACGCAATACGCGCAGAAACAACCACAAGCTTCGCTGAAGCTTGCATGCCACTGCCGGCATTACTCGATGTCGGCGCCGTCGTCATATTGGTGAGCGTACCGACTTGCGCCGTGACCTTCTGTGTGACCGTACAGCTCGCTTTCGGACCCAGCGCGCCGATTGTCATCTCAAGATGCGTCTCGCCGTTGAGACCTCCTGTAATCTGTGCCGTACCCTGGGTACAGGCAAGCACTGCGTTTTCCGTACCCACCAGGGTACCCGGATAGATATCCTCGACCGTGACATTGTCGAGTGTGGCTGCGGCATTGGGGTTCGTCAACGTAAGCGTCATCGTCGATGTGCCATTTTTAACAATAGAATCAGGCTTAAACGACTTTGTCACCACAGGCGGCAAAATGGTGACCCCCTGTAATGCGGCAGATGCGGCAACACCCGGCAGACTCTCTTCTTTCGATACGGGCTTTGAGGTGGTATTGATATAGTCCGCAACCCCTTGCGCCGACGTCCGAATCGTCTGAGAAATCCCACAGAACCCTTTGGGCGGCAAGATGGCGCTTGCCAATCCGACACTTGTCCCTCCATCAGTCCCTCCAGTGAGTGTCGCACTCGCCCCCGCCGAGCAAATCAGGCCGGCAGGCCCCGCGTTCGAAAGGCCCGCAGGATAGTCATCGCCCATTGCAACTTCGGTCAGCGTCACTGTGTTCCCAGACGGATTCGAGACCGTCAGTGTCATGGTCGTTTGTCCACCCACTAAAATAGCGCTCGGAGAAAATAGTTTTGTCACCACAGGAGGCAAAACCACAGGCAGAGCCGTCACAACCAGATCGGCCTGGTCAGGCAGACCCAGAAGACCGTTGCTCGAGGTTGGCGCCGTGGTCTTATTGGAATATTCCCCTACAGCGGCACTGACTGCCACAGCCACCGTACAGGAGCCTCTATCCACAAGCGTGCCAGCAGAAAGCACCAGACGATCTCCTGAGCCCGCATCTAAAGTGATCTGTGATCCTGCCGTGCATGTCAAAGACGGCGTGCCTGTATGGGTCATGCCCGCAGGATAGATATCCGAGACCGCCACGCCTGTCAGCGTTTCCGTGTTTGGATTGGAGAGACGCAATATTAATGTTGCACTCTTACCCACCGCAACAACACCCGGATCAAACGATTTTTCGACCACAGGCACCCCTGTAAGAACACTCAATGTATCTGTTGCGGTATTCCCGGGCCCGCTGTTGGCGGAGTCCGGCTGCGAGGTACGATTTGCCGCTGTATGTGTCGCTGTCACTTCCTGTGTCACTGTGCAAACCCCACCCGCCAGAAGCACATCCACCGCCATCCCCACCTGACTGCCGCCCATCACACCCCCGCTCAGCCGCTCTCCCGATCCTTGCACACACCGCACGGAACCGTTCGACGCATTGGTCAGACCCGCCGGGTAGAAATCATCAAGAGTCGCGTTGCTTAAACGCGCTGTCGCGTTCGGATTGGTGAGTGTGAGGGTTAAGGTCGCCCTACCGCCGATCGGTATTTCACGCGGCGTGAAGGTCTTGGTCGCCGCCGGAGGCAAAATCTCAACAACAAACAGGGAAGCCGAGGCCGCGATCCCTTTGGCCTGTCCGCTCTCCTTTGCGGTGGGTCCCGTTGTGCTGTTGAGCACGTCTCGATCCGAGAGTACAGATTGCGTCAGCGTGCATGACGCCCCAGGCTCTAAAATGCCATGCTCAAGTCCCACGCCCAGGGACCCTAACGCCGTCTCAGAGATCAAGTCGGCACGGCTTGTTCCTGCACTGCACTGCAAACTTGCACCACCGATGTTTGCGAGACCTAAGGGATAGAAATCTTTCACCGTGACTTCAGTGAGTGGGGTGGCATTCGGATTCGTTACCACAATCTTGAGTGTCGCCGGATTGCCTCTCAATACGATGCTGTCAGGCTCAAACGTCTTC
>Ga0247727_10011800_pt1 | contig 15153 bp, 16 predicted proteins | sample WisWelCaveWW1625_FD_202498 | JGI IMG/M metagenome (GOLD analysis project Ga0247727, IMG submission 202498) | Biofilm microbial communities from Wishing Well Cave, Virginia, United States - WW16-25 | ecosystem: Environmental > Aquatic > Deep subsurface > Groundwater > Cave microbial mat | place... | reverse complement strand
GGTTCAGGTCCTCAGCGTGTATGAAGCCCGGCTGTGGGAGCTGCCGGTGGTGTTTGTCTGCGGCCTGGTGGAGCGGCAGTTCCCGCGCTATCACCGCCAGAACCTGTTCTTTGGCGATGGCCAGCGCCGCGGCCTGGCGATGAGCGGGCTGCGCCTGGGGACCACCGAGGAGCTGGACCGCGAGGAGCGGCTCCTGTTCGACCTGGCAGTAACCCGCGCCACCGATCAGCTCTACCTGACCTGGCCGGCCCGCGACGAAGACGAAACCGAAACCCTGCCGTCGTTTTTTCTGGACCAGGAGGCTGTCGCCGCCGAGCGAATCCGGCCCCGTGAGACGTCACCCGCCTGGCGGGGGTCGTCCGGCCGGATCGAGGACCGTGAGCTGCTGCCGGAGCTCGAGGGGCTGCACGAGCGGTTCAGCCCGTCGGGATTCGATCAGTACCTGCAATGTCCCTTCCAGTTCTTCGCCGCCCGCACCCTCCGCCTGGCAGGCCCGCCGCCCAAACCCGAGCAGCGCATCGACGACCTGATGCGGGGCACGATCATCCACCGGGTCATCGCCCGCTGGTCGGCCGCCGGCGGCCCCATCGGGCCGGTCTTCGAAGACGTCTTCGCCGAACTGTGCCGCCTGGAGGGACTCCGGCTGAATTTTCGGGCCGAGGCGCTGAAGATCCAGTTGCGCGCCGACCTGGAGCGGTTCGCGTGCTACGAGCGGAGCCGTCCGAAGCCGGCGGGGTTCGAAGCCGCGCAGGCTGAGACGGAGTTCGAGTACCTGGTGGAACAGGACCCCGGAGCGCCATTTCGCGTCAGGGGCCGCATTGACCGCTACGAAGTCTCCGGAACCGGAGCGGCCGTGGTGGTCGACTACAAGTACTCCCGGCCGGAGCGGATCCGGAAGCTGGCCGAGGAACACGAGGCCGGCGCCCGCGTGCAGGCCCCGCTCTACCTGCTGGGACTGGAGAGGCAACGCGGCCTGAAGCCGGCCGGCATGGTGCTCTACGGGTTGCGCAAAGAGCCGGCGCGGCGGGGGTGGGTGGCCGCAGGGCTCGCGCCGGCCGACCCCGACCTGGAACGGATCACGGGCGCCGAGCTCGAAGCCATGCTCGAGCGGGCCGCTGTCCTTACCTTGGGAATCGCAGGCCAAATCCGCGCCGGGCGGATCGACGTCAAGCCGCGGGACCGGGATGTGTGCCGTTGGTATTGCTCATTCCGGCCGGTGTGCCGGGTGAAAGTGTAGCCACGCGCGGATGCGGCAGGATCTGCCGCTTGCGAACCTGCACCGCCGCCCAGCCCTCGCCGCTGCGGACGGCCATCCCGAGCAGCCGCAGGTCCACTTCCAGGCTTTCGGGGGTCAGCTTCGCGACCCGAACAAGAATCTCCATCTTGCGGCCGAGGCCGATGCGCTGATCGGTCCGGAACAGGATGCCGTTGCTGCTGATGTTTACTGTGCGCCCCGCGTGCCGGACGCCGCCGCGGATATCGGTGAACCGGAAATCCAGCGGGCGCTCGATCTCGAAGCGAACTGGGCGCTGGGTCATCACTCACGATCATCACCCGGAGTCGGGAACAGCGGCAATAGTCCGCAAGGCCTATTTCCCGTTTGGTACGATGGTACCCCATGTTGACGCGGGTCCGGTCCATCCTTCACTCAGTCAGCTATGCCGGCGTATGGCCCGGCCAGACCCGCTTGCCGCTCGAGGCGTTCCTCGACAAGGCGGCCGAGCTGGGCTTTGCCGGCGTCATGCTGATGGCCAAGCGGCCGCACCTGTCGGTGCTCGACTACGGAGCCGAGCAGCGGAAGCGCCTCCGGGAGCGGCTGGAGCGCAGCGGCCTGGCCTGCGACGTCATCGCCGGCTACAACAACTTCAGCGCCGACCTCGAACACGGCGACGTGCCCCACCGGGAAATCCAGATCCAGCACGTGACCGAGCTGGCCCGCGCCGCGCGCGACCTGGGGGCCGGGGTGGTGCGCGTCTTCACCGCCTACGAGCACCCCGCCGTAAGCTATACCGCGCTCTGGGGGGCAACGGTGGAAACGATCCGGGAGTGCGCCCGGCGGGCGGCGGAGTTCGGAGTCGTCATCGGCGTCCAGAACCATCACGACCTGGCGGCGGAATGGCACAGCCAGCTCGACCTGGTGCAGGAGGTCGGCGAGCCCAACTGCCGGGCCATCTTCGACGCCTGGTCGCCGGCCTTGCACGGTTCCGATATCGTCGAGGCCGCCCGCCGCATGGCGCCCCTCACCTGTCATACCACCGCCGCCGACTACCAGCTCCGGCCGCGATTCCACTACCAGCCAGGAGTGGTGAACTACCAGCCGCAGACTCCCTGGGTGCAGGCCGTGCCGATGGGGGAAGGCTTCATCGACTACGCCGGTTTCCTGCGGGCGCTGCGGGACTCCGGGTACCGGGGCGGCGTGGCCTACGAGATGTGCTCGCCGCTCCTCGGCGGCGGGTCGATCGAAAACCTGGACTGCTACGCCCGCCGCTTCCTGGAGTTCCTGCAAACAGTGGTGTAGCCGGCCGCGCCCCTCACGGCAGCCGCGTGGTCTGGTGGGCCGCCAGGCGCCAGGCGCCCGCTCTCTTGACCCACAGGTGCAGCATCATGACCCGATCGTCGAAGGGCCGCCCGTTGCTCTTCCCGACCATGCGCATGTTGGCGTGGACCACGGCTGCGTCGCCGTAGGGGCGAACCGTCAGGCTCTGGTGCTCGACGGCGTCGTACTTCTGGGCGCCGGCGCGCAGCCTTCCCAGGTACTCGCTCTTGTTCTCCACGGCGCCCGAAGCGTGGGCGTAGATGAGCTGGTCGCCCAGGATTCGCTCGAGGGCCGCGTAGTCGAGGCTGGTGACCGCGGCAGCCCACGACTTCTCCGCAGCGCGGATCTCCTCTTCCGGTCCGGCGGCCTGCCCGGGCCAGAGGCCGGCAAACAGAGCTAGCAGCGCGATCCAGGGTGCCTTTTGCATGATGATCACCATTCGGTGGGGTCCGCGCGGGGCGGCCTGCCAGCATCATAGCGCGATCCGGCAGGCGGGGGAAGGCAGGCATTTCTAACACAAGCTGACCCCATCCGCTATAATGGAAGCAGCCGTCGAGGCGGCGGACCATGTTTTTTGACCCCCTTTACCTGCTTTTCCTGGCGCCGGGACTGGTGCTGTCACTGTGGGCGAGCTTCCGGACCAAGTCGGCGTTCAATAAGTACTCTCAGGTCCCATCGATGCGGGGGCTCACCGGAGCGGAGGCGGCTGCCGAAATGCTGCGGCGGGCCGGGATCCAGGGGGTCGGCATCGAGGAATCGCACGGATTCCTCTCCGACCACTACAACCCGCTGACCAAGAAGCTGGCCCTTTCCGAGAGCGTGTACCACTCGAAATCGGTGGCTGCCATCGGCGTCGCCACCCACGAGGCCGGCCACGCCATCCAGCACGCGCACAACTACGGGCCGCTGTGGCTGCGGTCGCTGCTGGTGCCGACAGCCAACATCGGCTCCACCATCGGCTACATCGTGATGACCCTGGGGCTGGTGCTGGCGTCGACCAACATGGTGCTGGTGGGTGCGGTGCTGTTCTCGGCGGTGTTGCTGTTCCAGGTGGTCACGCTGCCGGTCGAGTTCAACGCCTCCTCCCGCGCCAAACAACTGGTGCTCGACTACGGCATCATCTCGCCCAACGAGCGGGAAGGCGTGGATCGCGTGCTGAACGCGGCTGCACTGACCTATGTGGCGGCGGCGGTGAGCACGCTGCTTACCCTGCTTTATTTCCTGATGCGGGCGGGTCTGCTGGGCGGTCGCCGGGACGACTGATCGTCTTCTTCACCGACTTCAGCGTCTCCTCGGCCCCGTACAGGAACAGGCCCAGAAAATCCTCGTTGCCGGAGACGGTCAGCGATCGGACGGTGAAGCTGTCCCCGTTCTCGGCCAGAAAGCCCCAGCCGCCGGGGTTGAGCTTCGGCTTCTTCCAGGTGTCCACCCCGAAGCCGTTCACCTGGGTGAGGATCTGCTCCTCGGTCACCCGAACCGCGATTTCCAGGTACCCGTCCTGCGGGCCCTGGATGACGACCGGCGCCGACTGCTGCTCGGAGCGTGCCGCGGCGCGGCCCCCGGTCACCGGATAACGGATCAGGTCGAACTTCAGCGCGTCCCGCTCGCGCCCGCGCTCGATGAGCTTGAAGACGTAATAGCTATCGGGCTTGCCGGCCCGCACCACCCACCCGATGGACTTCTTGGTCACCTTGGCCTGGAACGTCATCTCGTAGTTGGTGAGCGCCGCGGTCTTTTCGTGCAGCGCCAGGCCCTGGATGACCATAGGCGTCTCGAAGTACTCGCGCCAGGTGAAGGCGGCCCGGTCGCGCAGGGGACGGCCGGCGGTGGCAGCGGCGGTCCTGATCGCTGAGCGGGCCGTGCCGGACGACCACAACACAATCACCCCGGCGGACATCACCAGCCCCCACCGCACCTTGCGATGCAGGAACGGCAGCAGCAGCAGACTCACCAGCCGGTCGACGCCGTACAGGAAGGTCCGACCGAGCCGGCTGAGGCTGTGGACGAGACCGCCGAAGCTTGGGATCCTGCGCGGACGGGGGGTCCAATCCGCCTCCCGCCGTTTGAGCGGGGGCAGCGCACCCCCGCGCCAGTACGCGTTTCGCGCGGCCTCAGCCTGGCGCTTCTCCTCGAAAGCCTGCTCCAGGTTCTCAGCAGCGGATCGGCTATCCTGCGACATGTCGTCCTCCAGCTTCAAAGGAGTCACCCGCCGCCGCCCGCCGGGCAGGACCTGCCGGGCCGGAAGATCCAGCGGCAACTCCGAATGGAACGGTTGGCTCGGTTCGCCAGCCACGGCGTTGACAGCCAAGCTCCGGCCGGGCGGCCACGCCCATAGCGGCAACAAGCTCAGGGCCGGATGGAGCGCCCAAACGCGGGCCTGCTCCGGTAAGCGCCGCCGCGATGCCCAGGCCGCAGCCATTGCTACCGCCATGCAGCCCAGCAACGGCGCCCAGCGAGGTCGGGGGGGATTCGCCTCGTACATTCTACCGTTCCGGGTTTAATTGTAGGACTACTAGTACTTGAAGTCAATAGTACTAGCGTAGGCCGGGCTGTAGGGCTAGTGACGTCTCAGGTTTTCAAACAGATACAGCCCGGACTTGCCGGGTACCACCAAGTCCAGGTCGCCATCGCCGTCCAGATCAATGACGGGGATCTGCATTCCGCCGCCCACCGAGCCGCCGTAGTGGATGATGTGGCGGATCCATTCCAGGCGAGGACCGCTTTGTACGGATTCGTACCAATAGAGACCCAACGACTCGCGCTCGCCCGGGTCGCGGCCGTTGTGGGCGTAAAGGCGCTTGCCGGTAACCAGCTCCGGGCGGCCGTCCCCGGTGAGGTCGGCCAAAGTTAAGGCGTGGGCTTGGGACCAGGCCTCATCGATGTTGCGCTTGACCCACTTGCGATCGCGGGTTTGCTCCATCCAGAAGATGCCGTAGTTGTGGGCCATGGAGGTAACCAGGTCCGCGAGGCCGTCGCGATTGACGTCGAGGACGTGAATGAATCCGGTCGAGCCGAGGTCGAATTCCTCGTGGAGTATCCAGGAACCGCGCCGGGGGTCGGCGGGGGCTTCGAGCCAGCCCTTCGGCGTGAGGATGTCGGCACGGCGGTCGCCGTTTACGTCCCCTGCGCCGATGCCGTGCCCGAAGCTGCGATCAGCGACCTGGTGTTTGATCCATTCGCCCTTGACGACCTCGTACCAGGCGAGGGGAAACTTGGGGTTGCCGAACTGGGGGAGCAGCTCGCGCGCGTTGCCGTCGTTGTCCAGGTCGACCAGGAAGGAGAACTCGACCGGGGACCCCGAATCGATGACGCGCATCCGCCATTCGGCGCTGGCGGAGGCCGCCCCGCGGCCGGGGTTCTCCCACCAGGCGATGCGGCGGTCGTTCCAGGCGGCTGAGACCACGTCGGGGAATCCGTCGCCGTTGACGTCCAGGGCGTGATCGCTGAAGTTGTCGATGTAGTTGTCCCAGAAGCCGAGGGAGCGAAAGCGGTGGCGGGTCCAGGAGGGGGCCTCGAACCAGTTCTCGCCCGAGAGGATGTCGAGCTTTCCGTCGCGATTAAAGTCGGCCAGGGCGCTCGACTCGCTGCGACCGAGGTCGATGGTGTGGCGGCGGAAAGGGATTTCCTCCGAGCCGGCGGCGAGCAGCAGCACGAGCGCCAGTGGCATGGTCATCTCCCGGCCGGATTCATCCGCATTACGTCGCAGGGCTTGGCGGCGGCGCCGTCGCGGGAGCGGTCGTCGCCGGTGGCGGTGCGGAGGCGGTCGAGCTCGGCCTTGAGCTCGTCGAGCTTGGCCTTGTGGCGGGGGTCAGCGGCGAGGTTGCGCATCTCGTCGGGGTCGTCGTCGAGGTGGAACAGCTCGTGGCCCTCGGGCTTTTCCCAGTAGTGGATATACTTCCAGCTTGGGGTGCGCACCCCGCGGCACTTGCCGGCGCAATGCACCGCTGGGTATTCCTCATTCTCATACATCCAGGATTCGCGCCACGCGGCCGGGCGGCCTTCGAGGATGGGCTTCCAGCTTCGGGAATGGCCGTTCATGGCGGCCGGGACGGGCAAGCCGGCGTACTCGAGGACGGTCGGGGCCACGTCGTTGTTCAGCACCATGTGAGTGGAGTCGAGCTGTCCGGGCCGGATGCCGGCCGGGTAGCGCACCAGCATGGGGACGCGGATGGAGGGCTCGTACATGAAGCGCTTGTCGAACATGCCGTGCTCGCCCTGGAAGAATCCGTTGTCGCCGGTGTAAATCACCACCGTGTTCTCGGCCAGCCCTTCATCGTCGAGCCAGTCCAGGACGCGTCCGAGATTGTGGTCGACCCCCAGCAGGACCCGGTAGTAGTTCCGCATGAAGACTTGGTAGTTGAGACGCTTGCGCTCGGAGCGGGGCAGGGCGGCGGGGACGCCGCGGCCGGCGAAGTCGGGCATGTCGGCGATCTGCATGTCGGAGTTGGCGACGGCGGCCGGGCGGCTGCGGATGTCCTCGTGGAACGTCCGCGGCTCGGGGATGGTGACATTCTCGTAGCGGTTTTCGTAGGCCAGGTCGGCGTTCCAGGGGCGGTGGGGCGCCTTGAAGTGGAGCATCATGCTGAAGGGCTTGTCCTTGGGGCGGAAGCGCAGAGCCTGCAAGGCCTGGTCGGCCACCACATCCTCGGACTGGCCGCGGAACACCAGCCGCATCCCGTTGACGATCATCTCGGGATCCTTGTAGCGGCCCTGGCCGGGGAGGATGGCCCACTGGTCGAAGCCCTCGGGGTCGGACCGGATGTGCCACTTGCCCACCAGGGCGGTGAAGTAGCCGGCCTGGCGAAGCAGCCGCGGGTAAGTGACCTGGCCGGGGCGCAGACCCGGCTGCATGCGGAAGTCGGGGCCGTCGCCGTTGGAGATGACGCCGTGAGCGTGGCTGTAAAGGCCCGTCAAGACGCAGGCGCGGCTGGGAGAGCACAGCGCGTTGGTGACGAAGGCCTGGCCGAAGCGGACGCCTCCCGCCGCCAGGCGGTCCATGTTGGGGGTCTTCAGTATCCGGTTACCCGCGCAGCTCATGGCGTCCCATCGCTGGTCGTCGGTCATGACGAACAGGAAGTTGGGGCGGCGAAGCTGGGGCCGGGCGATGCGGGGGGCGGCCAGAGCGGCTCCCCCCAGGATGCGGCAGGCGGTGCGGCGGGTCATAGGTTTTGGTATCCTCAAGTATTCTCAGGGATTTCCCCGCCCGACGCAAGGAGCGGCCAGCATGAAAGACGGCAGCCTTACCCTCACCGACAGCCGAACCTCGAAGTCCTACACCATCCCCATCACCGGCGGCAACATCCGGGCGATGGACCTGCGCCAGGTCAAGCTCGCCGATGACGAATTCGGGATGATGAGCTACGATCCGGCATTCACCAACACGGCCTCGTGCGAGAGCCGGATCACCTTCATCGACGGCGATAAGGGGATCCTGCGATACCGGGGCTACGAGATCGGGCAACTGGCCGAGTACTGCTCCTACACAGAGGTGGCTTATCTGCTGCTGCACGGGGAGCTGCCGACGACTACCGAGCTCAAGCAGTGGAACGCCGACGTCACCAACCGCACCATGATCCACGAGAACATCAAGAAGATTCTCGACGGATTCCACTACGACGCCCACCCCATGGGGATGCTGATCGCCTCGGTGGCGGCGCTATCGACCTTCTACAAGGAGTCGAAGAACATCCACGACCCCGTCAACCGGCGGGTGCAGATCCTGCGGCTGCTCGGCAAGATGCCGACGCTGGCCGCCTACGCCTACCGTCACAGCCAGGGCCTGCCCTACGTCTACCCCGACAACGAGCTCAGCTACACCGAAAACTTCATGAACATGCTGTGGAAGAAGACGGAGCTGCGCTACATGTCCAGCCGCGTGCTGGCCCACGCGCTCGACGTGCTGTTCATCCTGCACGCCGACCACGAGCAGAACTGCTCGACCAGCGCCATGCGGGGCGTGGGCAGCTCGCACGCCGATCCGTACGTGACCACCGCCGGAGCCGCGGCCGCGCTCTCCGGGGCCCTGCACGGGGGGGCCAACGAAGCCGTGCTGCGGATGATCGACGAGGTCGGGTCGAAGGACCGCGTCCCCGACTTCATCCGCCGGGTCAAAGCGGGCGAGGGCCGGCTGATGGGCTTCGGGCACCGCGTCTACAAGAACTACGACCCGCGGGCGAAGATCGTCAAGCAGATCGCGGAGGAGGTTTTTGAAGTGACGGGGCGGAACCCGAAGATCGACATAGCCATGGAACTGGAGCGGATCGCGCTGGAGGACGAGTATTTCATCAAGCGCAAGCTCTACCCCAACGTCGACTTCTACTCCGGGATCATCTACGAGGCGATGGGGTTCGCGCCGGAGATGTTCACGGTGCTGTTCGCGATCCCACGAGTGGCGGGATGGCTGGCGCACTGGGAGGAGATGCTGAACGACTCGGGGCAGAAGATCGCGCGGCCGCGGCAGGTGTACCTGGGTCCGGTGGTGCGGGAGTTTGTGGCGGTGGAGAAGCGAGGGTAGCCGACGTTCGTGGCGCAAGCCGATGCCGATCGTAAGACTGGTCGCGGAAGGGGTGGGGCCGTTCGACTGGCTCGACCTTGACCTGTCGGACGGTCGGGGCAATCCGCACTTGGGTCCGCACATCCTGGCCGGGGTGAATGGATCCGGCAAGTCGACGGCCTTGCGGGCTCTGGCATGGCTGTTTGGTTCTGGTTCGCGCGGGTTTCCGGAAGGGGAGTGGCGCCATGCGAGGGCGGGCTACCTGTCCCGCGCCGCGGCGCTTGTGAAGCCGCTATCGGGCCCGCGTCAGGTCCGGGCCTGCTCGACCGGGCGCATCAAGGATCAGCGGCAGTGGATCTCGATGGTCCTTTTGCTGCCGGATGAAATACCGCTGATACAGAAAGGGCCGTTTTATGATGGCGACGTGACGGTTCAGAGCGTCCAGTGCGGGACGTTCGGCCAGCCGGGTGAGGCTACGGATGGCAGGCTGTTCAACTTTGCCGCCTACGCGCCTTCTCGCTCCCTGAAACACGTTCCGAATCCGGACCCAACCGCCAGCCAGCCCAGCTCCCTTGAGGGATGCCTCGGCTTCGAATCTACCGTTCAAAACCTGCTCATTCACGGTTGGTTGGCGTCGTTATACTCCAAGCGCGCGATCGCCCGCGAGCGTGGGCAGTCAACGGAAAGCTACACCCGGTCGCTGGGGCGGTTTCAGAAAGCGTTGCAGCTCATGTTCGGGGAGCAATTATCGATGGACGTCGTCATCGAGCCCCACCTGTCTTTGTTGCTCTCGGTCGGCGGCAGGAGTCTCAACTTTTCGCAGCTCCCGGATGGTCTGCGGAACACGATCGGATGGCTTGCCGACTTCATGCGAAGGCAGGAGACGACACAGTGGAGCCCAGAGCTGAAGGGCCGGACGCCGGGTTTCTTGCTCATTGACGAGCTCGATGCGCATCTCCACCCCCGGTGGCAGCGGCAGATCCTGCCGGCGCTTCGGGATGCGCTCCCCGACGTCCAGATCATCGTGACGACCCACTCCCCGTTCGTGATCTCCTCCTGCCGTGGTGCGCGCGTGCACGTGCTTGAAGTGGACGCCCACGGCAGGGCACGCTCTCGCCCGCCGGTCGATGCGCCGGTGGGACAAAGCCTGATGGCCACATTGAAGGACATTTTCGATGTCGACAGCCGTTTCGACGTCCAGACGGAACGGGACCTCGGCGAGTGGAACGACCTCCGGAAGCGGGAGGCCAGTGGGGGGATCGAGGCCGGCAGCAGGAAGCGATTACAGCAGCTCACCCAAGAGCTTTCGGAGCGCAGCGAGGAGCTTCGATCCATTGTGGCGCCCGCCGCCGGGCTCTCCCCCGCGCTGGTGCGGTCTCTAGTCAACGCGCAGAATCGGGGCCGCAAGCCGAAGCGCGCCGCAAAAAGATAAGTCGCCTCATGTCGCACCCACCCTATGGTCCGGATCGCCCGGCCTGATGCGCCGGCCGGGCTCCTGCGCCGCCAGGCAGCCTGGACCGATCGCTGGAGAGCGATCCGCGAGGGGGCGCTTCAGGGCGAGTGGGCGACGACATCAGCCAAGAAGCTATTGCGCGAGGCGCTCCTTCCAGTGGCTCACGGCAAGTGCGCGTTCTGCGAGAGCACGCTCGGCGTGACGTCGTACCCTGAAATTGAGCACTACGCGGCGAAAACGCTGGCGCCGAACTTGTGCTTCGAATGGACCAATCTCCTTCCGGCTTGCCGCCGCTGTAACGGGGCCAAGGCGGACCAGGAGCACCGCGGCGTGCTGCTCAAGCCCGACAGCGAGGACCCAGAGCCTTTCTTCTGGATCGATCCCGGGAGCGGCAAGCTGGAGCCGCATCCCAACCTAAACGAGGAGGGCAAGCGGCGCGCGGAGGAAACGATCCGCATCTGCAATTTGCAGCGTGGGCCTCTCTGTGTCAAAAGAGCCGAGACGCTCGTCCGCGTCGGGCGTTGGTTGCGTAGCGTCGCGGCTGAAGGTCTTACCGTGGAACTGCGGCAACAGTGGGGTGAGATCGCTCACCCGGCAACGGAATACAAGCTCGTGGTGCGCTGGATGCTGGATCTGGCCGGACTCCCCCTGCTGGCCGGAGAAGACCGGCGACGGTTCCAGGGGCGCTGAAGTTCCCTCCCCATCTTGCCGATAAAGGGATGAGATGGCTATACGCCGGGATTCCAAGCTGGTTCGCGGCCTGGTCGATTGGCTGCTCGGCGGCATCTCGGCACGGCTGGACTTCCTGGAGCAGGACGTCCAGGAGGTCCGCAGAGACAGCCGCCAGCAGCAGCAGAACCAGCAGGTGCTCGCGCAACAAGTCGTCTCTCACCAGCAGCAACTCGAGCATCAGGCCAAGGAGATGATCGCCGTCAAAAAGATGCGGATGCTGCTGGCCGACAAGTTGAACCGCGAGTTTCCGGGCCGTCTGTGCGAGGCTTGCGGCAGTCCCATGATCTTCCGCCGGCAGGTGGACCAGAAGGCCTACTCACTCACCTGTCCGAACCAATGCGGGAAGACTTTGATCCTGCCCGAGACAATGATCCTCAACGCCTTCCGGCAGCTTCCTCCACCCCCGGAATCGTAGCGGCGCGGCGGCCGGAAACTCAGATCGAGTACAGCCGGGTCACGCCCGGCCAACGGTCGAAGTCAGCGTCAAAGCTCAGAATACTGGCGACGCCGTGCCGCTCCATTACGGCTATGTGCAGCGCGTCCCGGGCCGACAGCCCAGCATGGCCGAGAACGATCTCCTTGCCTCGCAGCGCGTCCACCCGGTCGATGGGAAACACCTCATCGACAAAGCCAAGAAGCGCCTCGAAGGCCGGCCCAATCGCGTCGCGCCGATGGATGGCGGTGTAGCGGTGGAGAATCTCCTGAAGCACTTCGGCATCCGTGACCAGCCTCTCGCCGGCGGCGACGCTTCGCTCCAGCAACACCTGAGCATCTGTCTTGGAGGAGTGCGGACCCCCGACCAGATATATGGGGATGTTGGAATCGATAAAGATCATCCCTCATAGCCCCGCTCGATCTCGCCGATCATCTGCCGAATGTCGGCGGTAGGGAAGGAATGCTCGGCAGCTTTGCGAATCGCCCGGAGCTTCCGTGCGGCATCCAGGGCCGGCTCTCGGCGTTGAGCCGCCCGCAAAGCCCGGCGGACCCATTCGCCCACCGTCGAGCGGTGACGCCGGGCGGCCTGGCGGAGATCATCCATCTCCTGGTCCCCCAGAATCACCTGAAGACCAGGAGCATCAATCGCGGTTGGAGATCCTGACCCTCGCGGATCGTAGTCGCGCCACAGCCACGTCAGAGAGCGTCCGGAAGCTAGGCGTTGCCTTCTGCGGAGGTGTGGGCGCCCGTGCATCGCGGCTCGGCGGTGGCGAGGGCCGGGGCGAGTATGCCAGAATGGCTGGCGGCGTGTTCAGGACACGAAGTCTACCGCGTCTCGGGGTGGTTTTTCTGGCGCTGACCTGCGGAGCGGGCGCCCAGACCAGGCTGCAGGTGACGGTGTTCGATCGCAAGACCGGCGAGCCGGTGACGGATCTCAAGGCGGCCGCCTTCTCGGTGATGGACGATCGAACGCCGCGGCAGGTGCAGTCGGCCGAGTACACCAACTCGGCGCTCGACTTGATGCTGCTGTTCGACACCAGCCTGGTGGGGGAGATGGTCCACCCGCTGGGCGGGGCGTTCATCGCCGGCCTGGAAGAGAAGGAGCAGATGGCCATCGTGAGCTTCGCCAGCTCGGCCGAGCTCATCCAGGACTTCACCTCCAGCAAGGAGCTGCTCCGGAAGGCCGTGCGCAGCGTCCGGTACGGCAACACGCCGCGGGTGGTGGACGCGCTCTACGCCGCCGCCGACGGCGGCTTCGGCAACACCGTGGGACGGAAAGTGATCGTGATCCTCTCGGCCGGGGTGGAGGGCTACAGCCGCACGCCCGAGAAGGAAGCGCTGAAGCTGTGCCGCTCGCACCAGATCTCGATCTTTCCGGTCTACGTGGTGGGGGCCGAGCGGAGCCTGTTCGAGAAGCTGGCGCGGGAAAGCGGCGGCGCGTTCTTTTCGGCGCGCGACCTGAAGCTGCCTCCTCCGAAGCTGGCCGAGCGCGTCTACAAGGTGTTGCGAGGCCGCTATGTTCTGACGCTGGCCGGCAACCAGGCCCTGGGAGACCGGGTGAAAGTGGAGGTCACTGGGCCCGAGCCGGGAAGGAAGCTGTGGGCCTCAGGCATGGCGGAGAATTGAGAGACTCTCGATTCTACTTGGGCGCCGCCAGGTAGCCGACGATGCGGTCCTTGGCGATCTGGTTTACCACGATCTCGTAGGGGATCTTGGCCTTGGCGACGTAGAACTGCACCGGCTCGTTGATGGTGCGGTCCTTCTTTTCGGTGAGCTTGTCGTCGGCGATCAGCTCCATGGTGAAGCGGTTGCGCCTGGTGTCGGTGGTCTTGAGCTTGAGGGAGATGCCGCCGACGCGCTGGGGCTGCTTGGTCTTGCGCAGGTCGAACTCGAAGTAGTTGCGGTCGCCGAGCCGGCGGAGGGCGGTGAGCTCGCTGCTGTTGGTGGCGATCAGGCCGCTCTGCACGCCGAGGTCGCCGCGGACCGACTTCAGCTCGGCGATCGTCTTCTGCAGTTGCTCCTTGGTCGACGAGATGTCAGTCTTGACGCCGCTGACCTCGCCGGTGAGCGAGCCGAGCTTGGATTCGGTGGCGCCGGTGGCGGCTTTGAGCTGCTCGACTTCGCCGCCGAACTTGGCCGCGGCCGCCTTCTGCTCGGCGCTCAGCTTCTCGGCGATCTGCTGGGCCTTGGACAGCACCTGGGTCTCCACCTGGCGGGTGGCGGTGTTGATCTGGCCGCGGGTGGTGGAGACCTCGCCGCGCAGCGCGGAGATGTTCTCCTCGGCCTGTTTGGAGGTTCGGATCACCGAGCCTTCGAGCTTGGCGATCTGTTCCTCGTGAGTCTGAAGCTTCTGGTTGGCTTTGTCGACGACGGCCCGGGTCAGCCGCATCTCGGTTACCAGGTAGGCAGTGGCCCCAAACAGGGCGATGAGCGCCACCAGGAGGAAGGCCGTGAACCATCTGGGCCGGCCGCCGCCGCCGCCGGGCTCGGGCCTCCATTCGTTGCCGAAATCAGCTTGATTGGGACTAATGCTCACAGGGATCTCTCCTCGCCACAAGATCTATGGTCATTATAGCATGCGGCGGCGGGCATTGCGGAAAAGAGGGAAACGCCTTAATGAGGCGAACGGATTTGCCGGAGGGCGGCCAGGCCGGCGGCGGGCAGCGCCACGCTGCCCAGCTCGATGTGGGGCTTGGAGTCGCCGTGAAAGTCGGAGCCGCCGGTGACCGCCAGGCCGACCTCAGCGGCCTGGGCGACATAGTCGGCCTCGACGGCAGGTTCGTGATCGGAGTGGTAGGCCTCGATGGCGTCCATGCCGAGGACGGCCATTTCGCGGAACAACTGGCCGGACGAACGGCCGCCCTGGCGGACCATGCGCACCGGATGAGCCCAGGAAGCCAGGCCGCCGGCCTGGTGGATCCACAACAGCACGTTTTCGATCGCCGGGTCCTTGCGCTCGACGTAGCCGGGGGCGCTTTCGTCCAGGTATTGGTCGAAGGCCTCGCGAACGTTCGGCACGTAGCCCATTTGAACCAGCAGCCGGGCAAAGTGCGGCCGGCCGGTCTGGAAGCTGCCAATTTTTTCGGCCTCTTCCAGCTCTACCTGGAGGCCCAACTCGCGGAGGCGGGCCGCGAGGCGCCCGTTGCGCTCCCGCCGGGAGGCCTGCAGGCACCGGAGGTGCGCCCGGAACTCCTCGCCGGGGGTCTGGTGGAAGAAGTAGCCGAGCACGTGGATCGAGTGGCCGTGGAACTTGGATCCCAGCTCGACTCCGCAGATCAGCTCCAGGCCCGCCGGGCGGGGGGAGGCCGCCGCCTCGTCGAAGCCGTCCAGCGTGTCGTGGTCGGTGATGGCCAGGGCTTGAAGGCCCTTGCGGCCCCCCAGCTCGACGAGCTGGGTCGGGGTGAGGCTGCCATCGGACTTAGTGGTGTGGGAGTGCAGGTCGACCATTCCGGCTCACCAGGCCGAGCTCCTCGAGCCGGGTCCAGACCTTCTCCGCGCTCTGCT
>Ga0247727_10011799_pt1 | contig 15154 bp, 13 predicted proteins | sample WisWelCaveWW1625_FD_202498 | JGI IMG/M metagenome (GOLD analysis project Ga0247727, IMG submission 202498) | Biofilm microbial communities from Wishing Well Cave, Virginia, United States - WW16-25 | ecosystem: Environmental > Aquatic > Deep subsurface > Groundwater > Cave microbial mat | place... | reverse complement strand
GAAATTCTCGCCCGTCTTCGTGCCGGCTACGATGACCGCCTCCGGCAACTCGATGCGGGCGCCGATTCTTCCGGCGATGGTGAGTCACGTCCATCAACTCCGTTGTATCAACGGCTTGAACAGGAAGCGCTGACAGTCGAGCGGCGCACGATCATCCAGTTGCGAGACGAATATGTCATCAACGATGAGGTCCTGCGCCGGATTCAACGCGATCTCGACCTCGCCGAAGCACGCTTGCGAGGAAACCGAGCAGACTAGATGTTCGACGAGGAGCGTCGCCGGTGTGCCGTCCGCGTTTTGTGCTTCTCAACGGCGCGCGCTTCCGGCACGCTGCGCGACCGTGAAGCCGGTCAAACTAGTCATCGCGATTCTGCTCGTGCCGGCGTGCGTGGCATTGACGATGGCGGTGTGGGACGTGGGCGTGGCGCTGGGGTTCGGGCACAACGCGACGCAACCGCTGGCGATTGCGTTCTGGGTCGGCTACGGAATCTGGCTCGCCGTGTTCGTATTCCTGCCGCGCCCGATGCGGACGTACGTTCTCGGTCACGAGCTGACCCACGCGATTTGGGCGTTGATGATGGGCGCGCGCGTCTCCGGCTTGCGCGTCGGCAAGACCGGTGGCCAAGTGCGCACGAGTAAAGTCAACTGGCTCATCACGCTCGCGCCGTACTTCTTTCCGTTCTACGCGATGCTGTTCATGGTGCTGTTCTTCATCGCGCACGCGATCTGGCGGCTCGACGAATGGATGTGGGTGCTGTTCTTCCTCGTCGGACTCGGCTGGAGTTTTCACGTTACGTTCTCGTTGATGATGCTGTTCACCGTCCGGCAACCCGATGTGCAATCGCAAGGCATCATCTTCTCCGCCGTCGCAATTTACTCCATGAACCTCCTCGTCATTCTGCTGACCACCGCCCTGCTCGCCCGCGACGTGCCGTTCGCCTCCGCCGCGCAATTGCTCGGCCACAATCTGCTCGCCGCGTACGGTTGGACTCTCGACAAGCTGCTGCTGCTCTGGCATCGTCTCGTCCCGTAATGCCCAGCATCCCGGACATTCTCGCGGCCGCCGTCGAGCGCGCCCTCGGCGCACCGGCCATCATCCGGCCCTGCGCCAACCCGGAGTTTGGCGACTACCAATCCAACGGCATCATGGCCGCCGCGAAGCAGCGCAAAGAGAATCCCCGGCAACTCGCCGAGAAAATCATCGCGCAACTCGACGTGGCCGGCATCTGCGAACCGCCGACCGTTGCGGGTGCCGGGTTCATCAACTTCAAGCTCAAGGCCGGCTTTGTCGCATCGCAAATCGCCGCCGCCGCCGGTGACGAACGCCTCGGCGTACCGGCCACGGCGAAGCCCAAAACCATCGTCATCGATTTCAGTTCGCCGAACATCGCCAAGCCGATGCACGTCGGCCATATCCGGTCGACCATCATCGGCGATTCGCTCGCGCGTGTGTTGCGATTTCTCGGTCACGGCGTCATCACCGATAACCACATCGGCGATTGGGGCACGCAGTTCGGCATGTTGCTGCTCGGGTGGAAACAATTCCGGGATGATGCCGCCTTGCGGCACGATCCGATCGCCGAGTTGGTGCGCCTCTACAAACTCGTCAACGACCGGGAAGACTTGCGCGACGAAGCGAAGAGCGAGTTGGCGAAACTGCAGCAAGGCGACGCCGAGAATCGTGCCATCTGGCAACGCATGATCGAATTGTCGGAGACGGAGTTCGCCAAAATCTACGACCGGCTTGGGATCAAGTTCGATCACATGCACGGCGAAAGTTTCTACAACGACGCCCTGCCCGGCATCGTCGAGGACTTGAAGGCGCGCGGGCTGGCAACGTTGAGCGATGGCGCGTGGTGCGTGTTTCCCGACGAACCCGGTTTGCCGAAGACGCCATTTATAGTGCAGAAAAGCGACGGCGCGTTCAACTACGCGACCACCGATCTCGCCACGCTGAAATACCGGGTCGAACACTTCCACGCCGACGAAGTTCTCTACGTCGTCGGCGCGCCGCAGACCGACCACTTCAAGCAACTCTTCGCGACTGTCCGCCGGTGGGGCTATGACAAGGTCGAACTCCGCCACGTCGCATTCGGTTCGATTCTCGGCGAAGACGGTAAGCTGCTGCGCACGCGCAGCGGCGACACCGTTGAACTCGGCGCGTTGCTTGATGAAGCGGAAGAGCGCGCGCTGGCCGTCGTCACCGCAAAGAACCCGGAGTTACCGGAGAAGACGCGGAAACAGATTGCGCGTGTCGTCGGCATCGGCGCGGTGAAGTATGCCGACCTCGCGCAGAATCGCACGACGGATTACGTGTTCAGTTGGGACAAGATGCTCGCCATGACCGGCAACACCGCTCCGTACATGCAGTACGCCTACGTCCGCGTCCAAAGCATTTTCCGCAAAGCCGGCGCGACCGCCGGGAACGCCCCGGTCGCGCTCGATCATCCGGCCGAACTCGACCTCGCCAAACACATCCTCCGGTTCACCGAGACGTTGCAGCAACTTGCCGAAGACGACAAACCGAATTGGCTCACGAGTTACCTCTTCGACCTCACCACGAAGTTCAGCACATTCTATGAGAACTGCCCCGTCCTGCAATCCGCCGAGCCGACGCGCTCCTCCCGGCTCGCCCTCTGCCGCCTCACCGCCGACGTGATCAAGCGTGGGTTGAACCTCCTCGGCATCGACGTTGTCGAAGAGATGTAAACGATTGAGGTTGCTCCAAGCGCCGATGAATGATAGACGGTGCGGTGTCGGTTGACGCGCGTCCGCGCGTAGCCGGGCACACAAGGAGGAGGCGTACATGAAAGTTTTGAAGTTTGCTGCGGCATTGGTCTTGTTTGGGGCGCTGGTCGTCATCGTCCAGTTGGCGGATCCATTGCAGGATTCCGCCACGGCAAAATACCAGCGACTGCCCGACGCCGATCTCACCGCCGTCGCCGAATCACAAATCGGCGCGGTCAAACCCGATGCCGCGTTGCTCCTGCTCGACTACGCCGTTGACAACAATCTCCCCGGCAAGACGGGCGCCGAGGCGCTCCGTAAGAAAATCTCCGCGCAACTCAGCACCGACATCGCGCCGCCCGCCGACTCGTTCGCGAGCCTCGCCGGCAACAGCGTCGCCGACACCGTGTTGTACGGCGATGTGACCGGGAAGAATGACCCATTGGGGACAGCGCTCGGTGGCATCCCCGGATTGTCCGCCGTGTTTCCGCCGGCCGACAGCACGGTCAAGCTCATCCACGCCGCCAACAATCACGGCGCGATCAACGAAGCCCTCTCGCGCCAACTCCGGCAATTGCTCACCACGATGGTGACCGACCCGAAGTCGTCGCTGACGGTCGAGAAGTTCAAAGACAACTTCATGCCGATCTTCGAGTTGGCGAAGCGGTGCCGGACATGGGCGGAGTTCCAGACAATTCTCGCGCAAGCCGACAGCGCCGATCAGGTGAAGGTGCTCGTCAAAATGACGACCGCGTCGCCGGCCGCCGCGCGACGACTCAGCCAGATTCTCGCGCTGGCCGGCACGGACGGCGTGGCGACGACTTCCGCGTGCCTCGATCACATCTTGCGACGCGGTCCGACCGGCATTGATGCGTTGTACGCCGCGGTCAGCAAAGGCACCGACGGTCTGCGATTCGTCACCGAACATGCCGGCTTCGCGCCGCAGAACGTGGCCAGTGTTACCGGCAAAGAGACACCTCTCGGTTCGCTGCGCGAAAAATATCAGGCGCTCCGCCTCGAACACGGCGCCATCGTCCCGGCCACGAAATATCTTTTGATCGCCCTGCTCTGCGGCGTTCTCGTTTTGCTCGTCGTGCCGGGAATGTATCTGGAAAAACTCGTCGCCCGCCCCGGCAGCACGCAGGCTGCGCCCGGCTCGATTCATTATCTGTTGTCCGCATTGGCGGTCGGCGTCGTCATCAGCGCGCTGGCGTATTTGCTGTCGTTGGCGGTGCGGCCGGCGGCGGACTTTACCGGTGTCGTCAATGCGACCGGCGAAGCTACCGCAGCAGCGACGACGGGACGCGGCGACAGTGCGTTGTTGTCCGGTATGGTCGTGCTGGTGTCGCTGACGATTCACGCGATCGTTTGGTTTTTTGTGCGCACGAAGATCCGGACCGTCGAGGATGACGAGAGCGCGGAGCCGGCATTGCGATTGCGGCGACTGGAGAATCTCGATGTGTTTTTGGATTTGCCGCTGTTCACCGGGTTGGCGCTGACGGTCGTGGCATTCATCCTCATCACGCTCGATGCCGGCATGAGCCGACACTTCGCGTACACGTCCACGGTCGTCGGCATCCTGTCGTCCGTGTCGCTGCGCATCCGGTATCTGTATCCGTTGAAGGAACGACTGATTCAGGGGCGATAACAACGTGAAGCCGTCTATTCTCGTCGTCATTCTGGATTTTCTTGTGTGCTCGTTGCTGATGTTCGTCATCGGCACCGGCGGCACGGAGTCCCAACGCGCCACGTCGGCGGAACCGCGCGCCGTCGCGGAGGAATTCTCGCCGACGGCGTTGCAGGCACAGCAGGACGAATGGAATCGCGATTACGAGCAGCAGGAACTTCGCACGAAGCTCAACACCACGTCGTCCGAGAACGAGCAGCTGCGTTCCCGGCTCGCGAGCCGCGAGGAGAACCTGAAGACCGTCTCCGAGGAGAAGACGCGCATCGAGCAGCAGAAGGCGCAGACGGAACAGGCGTTGTCGTCGGTCGAGACGCAGTTGAATCGCGTCAACACCGAACGCGAGAAATTGCAGAAGGAAGGCGAAGCGGCCAAGGGACAACTCGCCGCGTTGCAGACCGAGCAGACCAAACTGCAACAGGAGAAGACGGAGTTACAGCAACGCGCCTCGCAACTCGGTGAGACCGTTGCCAGCCAGCAATCCACCATCGGCACGCTGGCCGGCGAAGTCCGCGCGTCGCAGGCGCGCATGGAAGCCCAACTCGCGGAGGTGACCGGCGTGCGCGAGGATCAACAGGCGATGCTGGACAATCTCGCCGCGCTCGCCGAGATGGTGAAGGCGTTGCAGACCGAGATGAATCCCGCCGAGCGCGAACAACTTTTGAGCGCCATGACTGGCGTCGCGAAGGGTCAGCAGGACATGCAAGGCCAGCTCGACACGCTCATCAAGTCCGGCAACAACGAAAGGGTCGTGCAAAGTCTCGGTGCGATTCAGACCGGGCAAGATTCCCTCCGCGAGCAAACGGCGAAGCTGGCCGGGCAGGTCGAGGCGATCCGCGCCCGCAAGCCCGGCCCGTATCAAGCCGTCAAAGCGTCCCGCGTCGAGTTGCTCACGACGGTGTCGCAAGTGGATGACCGGGGCGTCGCCTACCGGTTCAAATCGGCGGCCTATCCGCCGGTCGTGCGCGTGAACGGGAAACAATTCGCCGTCGTCTCCGCGCAGAGCCTCGGATTCAATTTGTGGTCGCTTGACGCCGGCACGCCGATGCGGGAGTTGACCTACACCGTGGCCCGGCAAGGCGAATCACCGGCGGCGACGTTGACCGGCAACGCGTGCGTGTTGCGCGCCGATCCGCACGTTGCGGTGATTGAACTCAACGAGACGATTACCGGCCTGACCGCAACGGAGTTGGCCGACGCCGGTGTGTTGCAGAGCGATCAACATAAGTTTCAGGTGTTCAAGAGCAGCGCGGCCGGGCTGAGCTTTGAAGTGGACACGTCGCCCGACCTCGGCGATGGCCGGTATCTCATCGTGAAGCGCGCCATGCGCGGTATTGCGTCGTTGTTCGAGAACCCCGCCTACCGGCCCGATGCCGGCGACTACATGGTCACGTCCGACGGCAAACTCATCGGCGTGATGGTCAGCCGCGAGAAATGTCTCGTGCTCACGAAGGACAATCTCGCCGCCTGCGCCCTCACCGTGCCGCTGGCCGACAAGCGACAGTTCGCCACCGCCGCAAAACAGTTTCAGCGCTTGAAGTAACGGGCTGGTGCGACTAGATTGCCGGCGGCGTTGGAGCGTTATCTATTATGAGCGACATCAAGAATCTTCATCCGCATGACAACATCGTGTTCGGCCGGGACTGCGAAGTGACGCAGATTCCCAGCGGCGCGAAGGTGACCGTGCCGAAGGACACCGAGGCGTTCGTGGGCCAGACGCTCGGCGGGCACGTGACGCTGCAGATCGCATCGCTCGGCATTCTCGCGCAGATCGGCGGCCGGGACCTCGAAGCGTTGCTCAAGGACGGCGTACCGGTGGCGGCACCAACCCCGTCAGCGGTAGCCGGTGAGGATCACGACGGCCCGGCCAACGAAGCCGAGGTGTGGAAGGAACTCAAGACGTGCTACGACCCGGAGATTCCGCTCAACATCGTTGACCTCGGTTTGGTGTACGACGTGAAGCTGACGCCTGCGCCGGAGAATAAAGGCAGTCGCGTGGATGTAAAGATGACGCTGACGGCGATGGGTTGCGGGATGGGGCCGGCCATCGCGGCACAGGCGCGCGACAAGATTCTTACCGTGCCCGGCGTCAAGGAAGCCGACGTGGCCATCGTGTGGGATCCGCCGTGGAACCAAAGCATGATCTCCGACGACGGCAAGAAGCGCCTCGGTTTGTGGTGATCTAGCCGGCGGTGCCGTCTTTGCGGGCGTGGAGGCAAATCCGGTTGCCGTCGGGATCAGCGATGAACGCCATGTGACAGACGCTCGTCGTCACCGGCTCGGCCAGAATCTTCGCGCCGTGTTGCCGGCACACCTCGACTGCCTTGTACACGTCGTCCACCGCCAGCGCCACCGCGCCCGGCCCGAACCACTTCGAGCGGTTACCGGCGCCGCACAACGCCAGCACGACCGGCTCGGTCGCGAACTCGCTCCAGTAATCGTTGAACTCCCCGCCCTTTTTCAGCCCGAACAATCCCTGATAAAACTTCTTCGCGCGTTTCATGTTCCGCACGTTGAACATAAAAAAATCCACGCCGCGCACTTTGATCCCGCTCCGAGCGGGATTGATCGCCGCCTTTTTCATTCAGTTCTTTCCTCCGGTCACGACTTGGGTGATGTCTTTCCAGACGCTCGACCAACCGGGCGCATTGGCGCGCGGCGCGTCGGCGCTGAGGCAATACAACCCGTTCTCCGGCGGGCCGGTTCCCACGAACGTGAGCAACCGGCCTTCCGCGTTCAACACCAAGGGCGCGCTGTATCGCATCTGCGCGTTCACGTCGTAGCTCCACAATTCCCGGTCACCCTTCCCCGAAATCGCATGCACGCGCCGTCCCATCGTCCCGACCAGCACATCCGGCACGCCGTCGCCGTTCACGTCGGCGATGGCCGGCTCGGAATAAATCGGCGTCTTCAATCGCCACGTCCACCGTCCCTTGCCGGTCTTGGCGTCGAGACACACCACGTCGCCGGTCACCGAACCGACGACCACCTCCGGCAACCCGGCGCCATCCACATCAGCGAGCACCACGCGGTTCCGTGTCCGCGTACGCGTCTCCGTCAACGGACATCGCCACAGCATCTCGCCGGTCACGCGATTCAACGCGTACACCGAACCGTTGTTGGACAACGCGATCACATCGCGCGCGCCGTCGCCGTTGATGTCCACAAACGCCGGTGGCGCCGGGAACGGATCCGACGTGCCGAATTGCCATTTCTCCTTGCCGTCGGCCCGCGCGAGGCAATGCAGCACCCCCTTTCCGTCGCTGATGAAAACATCCTCGCCGTCGAAGCCGGCTTGCGCCACGACCTTTGGCAACGGAACCGACCAGCGCGCCGCGCCGTTCGTCAACGCGAGACACAAGACGCTGCCGTTGCCGTCGCCGACGACGATTTCATTGCCACTGATGGCCGGCCAACCGACCGGCGAATCCGCCGGCCCCGGCAGCGCCTTCTGCCACGCGAGCTTGCCGTCGCCGGCATGCCACACACGGAGCAACCGGGATTTCGCATCCGCGTCGGCGACGAGACCATTACCGGCCGCGAGGCCGACATAGGGCGACGGTTGCGGCGAAGTCGCCACGCGCCATACCGGCAGGTTCAGGTTGGGCCGGTAACTTGCGATGTCGCCGGCCCGCGACTTGGCGAAGATCAATCCATCGGCGGTGGCGAGCGGCGCGTCGAAATAATCGTCGGCTTTCGCGACCCAGTGTTTCCGGCCACCGTTCCACGAGAAGAGGTAGACCTTGCGCCCCGCGCCGACGACCACGTCGCTGACGCCGTCGCGATCGACGTCCGCGAGCGCGTAGCCGCGGCCGGTCGGCGCATCGAGTTTGATGCGGCCGATCTCGTGGCCGTCCTTGCCGGACAGCGTAAGCAGTTCGTCGGGGCCGTTGTTGCAGACGAGATCGAGGACGCCGTCGCCATCGGCATCGGCGAACGACGGGACGTGCGCGAGGAAATCGCTCTGCCACCGGAGCGTCGTGCCGTCGCCGGCATAACAACTCGTGTGCGCGCCGTCCATGACAAGTTTCTCGGCTTGTCCGTCGCTGTCCAAATCGATCCAACGCGGGAAAACATCGCTGACGGACGCGACTTCGCCGTCGGCCAGCGAGACGGCGCTGAACGTGCGTTGGTCGCCGGCCACCTTCGGTGTCGGGACGAGGACGTATTGTTTGCCGAGCCGGTTGAGGTCTTCGATGCGCGGCGGGAACACGAGCGGGACGCCGAGCCCGGCTTTCCAGATCAACTCGCCGGTCGCCGGTTTGTAGCAGTAGAGGAACGTGTCCTGACTGCCGGCGAGCAGTACGTCGTCCTTCTCGATGCGGCCCCACGCGAGGCAACTGTTGATGCGAGCGCGCGTCGCTTGCTTCCACAGTAGCAGGCCGTCCTTGCCGGACAAGGCGTACAGCACGCCGTCGCTCGCGCCGGCAAAGGCGTCGGGAACACCGTCGCCGGTCACGTCCTTGAGCAACACCGGGCCGACAATGTCGCCGCCGGTCTGGAACTTCCACAGCAACTGGCCGGTCTTTCCATCCAGGCAATAGACCCGCTTGTCCGTCGAACCGAACACGACATCGGCCGCGCCGTCGCGGTTGATGTCCGCCACGGTGAACGTGCCTTGCACCGCGCTCTCGGCGCGGAACACCCAGAGCGCAATACCGCTGCGACCCGAGAAGCAGTACACCGCGCCGTCGTCATCGCCGGCAATCACGTCGCCGAAACCATCGCCGTCGGCATCCACGATGGCCGGCACGCTGAGGACGTTGCCGCTGGTGGCCTGCGCCCAAAGAGTGACCGGCCGCAGTGCGAAATGCGTGGCGTTGGTGCGATGCGCTTCGACGTTCACTTCGAGACGTTGCGCGAGGTAGTTTTCTTTGTACGCCAGCAAGCCGTAGAGCCCGGTCGGCAACGCCAGCTCGATGGCCGGGCCCTGGTACTTCTCGCGCGAAGCGTCGCCGCTGACGACCGTGACGCCGGTATCGGGCGGATCCGTGGTGATGGCGAGGACGCCGGTACGCCGCGTCAACGCAATGCCCACGGTGCGATGCTCGCCGGGTTCGGTCTTGAAGGGCAACTCCTGCGCGTCGAACCACGGTTCGCTTTCGACAAGGACGCGATGCGGGCCGGCTTTGAGTTTGATGTCGCCGGCCAGATCGGCGTCGGCGACCGACGCGCCGTCGATGGCGACGAGGGCGTGCGGTGTTTCGATGTTGAGGCGCAGGAAGCTGGGCCGGGAATTCAGGTAGAGAATGAGCCCGTGCGTCAGCAAGTAGAGCACGATGAGATTGAGAATGATGATCCAAAGATACCGGCGGATGCGACGCGCGAAACGACGCCCCGGCCCGATGGCTTTCGCCTCGATGGGTTCGCCGGCAAAGAACCGGTCAATGTCTTGTGTCATTTCCTCGGCGGTCTGATACCGGCGCGTCGGCTCTTTCTCGATGGCCTTCATGCAGATGGTGCCGACGTCGCGGTGGACCCGGCGGTTGAGTTTCTGCGGCGCCGGCGGGTCTTCGTAGAGAACCTTCTGCAACATCTGGATCACGTTCTCAGCTTCGAAGGCTGGACGCGCCGTCAACATCTCGTAGAGCGTCACACCGAGCGAAAAAATGTCCGAACGCGCGTCGGCTTCGGCGGTCTTCCCACCGGCTTGCTCGGGCGACATGTAGCGCGGCGTGCCCATCACCTGCCCGGTCACGGTGAGGTGCATCTGGTCACGTTCGATCTCTTTCGCGAGACCGAAGTCGGTCACCTTCACGCGGCCGGTACGATCAATCAGCACGTTGCCGGGTTTGACGTCGCGATGGACGATGCCGTTCTGATGCGCGTAGTGCAGCGCCTCGGCCACTTGCCGGACGATCTCGAGCGCATCGCGGGGCGGCATCGGTCCGCGGCCGAGCACGTCGGCCAGCGACTCGCCCTCGACGAAATCCATCGTGAAGAAATGCTGGCCGTCCTGCGAACCGAAATCGTGGATCGGGACGATATTCGGGTGTGAGAGCTTCGCGGCGGACTTCGCTTCCTGCAGAAACCGCTGGACCTGCTCGGCGGACGCGAATTGCCCGCTTTGCAAGACTTTCAGCGCGACGATGCGGTCGAGTCCTTGTTGCCGGGCTTTGTAGATGATGCCAACGCCCCCGCGCGAAATCTCTTCGATAATTTCGTACGCGCCGAAATGCGTCGGTGTGACGTGCTCGGCGGTGAAACTGGTGCTGTCGTTGAGCGTTGCGTCGGGCGGAGCCTCGGCGGGATCGCGCGGCGTGCCCCGTGGCGTGTCGGCTGGATTCCGGAGGTTCGTCGTGGCCAAGCTCGTGACTCCCGGTGTCCAGTATAGCCGCCGTGGCCGGTGACGCAACGCGATTCGCGTCGGGCGCGGGCATCGCGCCGGCAATTTCGGCTTGTGATACCGCCCGGTGTTGCCCATAATGCGAGCGACGGGAGCCGAGTGGAGACGATGCCTTACATCGCGCGGAAGAACCTTGACGGATCGATCGCCGAGAAGTGGGAGATTCTCGACAAGGCGCTCGTCTTCGGCCGGGGCGATCAAGCCGACGTGCGGCTGAACGACGACCGTGCCTCCCGACAACACTTCGCCGTGGAACTCAAGGACGGTGTGTATCACGTTCAGGATTTGAAGAGCACCAACGGCACCTACGTCAACGGCGCGCGCGTCACCGAGGCCGTCCTCAAAGCCAACGACCGCATCCGCGCCGGCCAGACTGTCCTCATCTTCGAGACCACGCAATCCAAAGGTCTCAGCACCGTCATCGGCGAAATGGCGGCCGAGAAGAAGGGCTACAACACGCTCCTCGGCGAAATCTCAAAGCAAGCTCAGGCCTAGCCGCGCGCTTCGAACAACTCGATCGGATTCCCGGACGGATCTTCCGCCAGCACCTGCTTGCCGCCCGGGCCTTCGACCGGTTCACTCCGAAACCGCGCCCCGGTCGGACGCAACGCATCCATCGCCGCCGCAAGATCCGGCACTTGCATCACGATCCGATTCCAACCACCGGGTTTCGGGACCGATCCATCAGCCAGCGGCTTCGCCGCCGACGTGCCGGGACCGCTCAGCCATAACGTCAAATCTCCGCGCGCGATCATCACAAACGGCGGGCCCCACCGTTCCACGACTTCAAACCCCAGCGCCGCATAAAACGGCAGCGCCGCATCCACGTCGTTCACCAAATATCGTACCGTCGCCATCAGCGCAGCTTCCTCGCGTCGCTCCACAAATCTTCGAGGCCATAACGGGCTCGGGTCTCGGGATGAAAGATGTGCACAAGCACGTCGCTGTAATCCAGCACGATCCACCGGCTGGCGGGAAATCCGTCTTGCGCGTGGGGCCGACGGCCGATTTGCCGCAAGCGTCCGATGACCTCGTTCGCGATGGCTTTGAGGTGTGGCTCGGAGTTGCCGGAGCACACCACGAGATAATCGGTCACCGTCGAAATGCCGGTGACATCGAGCACAACGACGTCCTCAGCCTTCTTGTCGAGCGCGATGTCGCGACACAGCTTCGCCAAGATTTCACCGGGACCGGGTTGACGACGTGGTTTGGAAGACGACTTGCGGGCGGGCTTTTGTTTCACTGATAAAGTTTGTGCTTTCGAATGTAGTTGTGCACGGCGTCGGGCAGAAGATACCGGAACGGCCGGCCGTGCGCAACCCTTGTGCGAATCTCCCGGGAAGCCACCTCGCACACGTGCCCGGTCATCAGGAGGGGCCGGACGGCGAGCCGTCGCTGGACCGGCGGGAAGCCCGGTCGCGCCAGGACAATGAACCGGCAGAGTTTGATCAGCCGGCGAGGCTCGCGCCACAGATGCAACTCGCGCAACGAGTCCGAGCCGATGATGAAGTAGAATCGCGCCCGCGGTTGCCGGCGTTTCAACTCCGTCAACGTCTCCACCGAGTACGACCGGCCGCCGCGCTGGATCTCGATGTCGTCCACTTCGAAGCGCGGGTTGCCGGCGATGGCGAGCTGGATCATCCGCACGCGATGCGCGGCGCTGACGAGATGCTCGGGGGTCTTGTGCGGCGGCGTGGCGGCCGGGATGAATTTCACGCGGTCCAGCCCCGCCTGCTCCATCGCGTCCTGCGCAATGAGCAAGTGGCCGACGTGAATCGGATTAAACGTGCCGCCGAGGATGCCGACTTTCATGGCGCGCAGTGTAGGCCAAAGCCGTTGTCTTCGCATCCCCAAACTGTTAGTGTGCCGCTCATTCTAGGGTGGAACCGGACCTGAAATTATCAGACAGGCTGCTGTCGTGGGTGGACAATCACCGTCGGTGGCTGTTTCTGGCGGTGTTTCTGATTTACGCTGCCGGCTTCAACGGGCGGTGGCGCTTGGAGCCGGATACGGCGCTGTATGCGACCATTGGCCGTTACGTCGCCGAAGGCCGGGGATACACACATCCGATGGGAGCACAGGCTCCGATCAATCCGGGATTGCCGCTTATTTTCGCGGTAAATTTTCTGATCCATGGATACGAAACGGTGTGGTTTGCCTGCGCCGTCATGTGGCTGATGGCAATGCTGGGGCTGGGACTGGTCTATCGGTTGTTCTTGATGTATTGCGGTCGACCCACAGCCGTGCTGCTGACTTTGATGGTCGCGAGTGCAAAGTATTTCTGTCTTTACGCGTTTGAATTGTTAACTGACATGCCATTCTTTGTGGGTCTGTGGCTGTTTCTAAACGGCTACGAGGGTGTCCAGAGGAAATCGTGCAAGCTGTGGGTCAGCTTTTTCTTGGCCGTCCTCGGTGTACTGGTTATGGCGCTGTTTCGCAGCGTCGTAGTGATCGTATTTGTTGCCGGCGGGGCGGCGGCGGTTTGGAAATTCTTGCGGGGTCCCGACCGAACGCGCTTCGCATTGCTCATCATCACCGCCCTGGTGTGCTTGTTCGCCGTCCGCTCTCTCGACCCGCGCTTGCGTAGCGCACTCGAGCAGGTGCCCGATGAAAGACTGGCGATGGGGTATGTGAGTAATCTGGGCAAGACTCTCCATCGCGCGCTGACTATCAACGTGCCGATGTTTTTTCAGGATCGGGCGCCGACTGCATTCTTTGGGATCCAACTCGCGCCGGGCACCAACAGCTTGGCGACGATTGTTGTGATTGGGTTGGGCGTCGGATTGATGGCCTACAATCTCCTCTGGGGTCTGCTCGTGCTGGCCTTTGTGTTGCAATGGCTGGTGTTCCTTCCAGACGTTCGCTACTTCCTACCGATTATGCCGCTGCTGATATGTGGGTGGTGGCGGGGCGCCCTGTGGTGCGAAAGGCACCTGCCCGCGCGCTGGAGCGGCCGAGCTTTGGCCGTAATGCTGTCGTTGGCGCTTGTGCCGAACCTGATCCGCGTCGGAGACCTGATCATTCTCAAACAACGACGGACCCCGTTTCTAAAGTTTCACGAGCACGGGCGTTACAATGGCGTGCCCGACCTCGCCCGCTCTCTGCGCGAAAACACTCCGACGAACGCTCTGGTCTTGATCGAAGAAGATAAGATTGTACAACCCCTGATTTTCTACAGCGACAGACGCGTCGCGAGTACGAGGCGAATTCCCCAAAACCTACTGAAGGAGTCGCACCTCTACGTCGTCGGGCCTGTGGGCGACGGCTTCAGGAAAACGCTGAAGTCGAAGCGCCTGACCCTTGGCGAGGAGCTCACCACAATCCCAAGAGAAGACCAGCCAGCGTGGCAACTCTATCCGGCTGTCATCACTCCCGCACCACCGGTCGGTGCGGCAAAGCCCCCCGGTTCCTAAGCCCATTTACTCAGCCAACACCGCGCGGGTGCTGAATTGGCTTGCGAGGTGCGGCCACGCCACCCAAAATACCGGGCCGTGGCCAAACCCCTCCCGCTCACCGTCGCGGTCATCACGCTCAATGAGGAACGCAATCTCGCCCGTTGCCTAGACAGTGTGCGCGCACTCGCCGCGGAGATTGTCGTGCTGGATTGTGGTTCGACGGACGCGACCGCAGATATTGCACGGCGGTTCGATGCGAAGTTTACGGTGCAGCCGTGGGCCGGCCACGTGGCGCAGAAGAACGCGGCGCTGCAACTCTGCACGCAGCCGTGGGTGTTGTGTCTGGATGCGGACGAGATGTTGACGCCGGAGCTGGCTGACGGGATTCACGCGACGCTGTCCACGAGCGAGCCGGCCGTGGATGGTTTCTGCGTGAACCGCCGGACGTGGTATCTCGGCGCGTGGATCTGGCATGCGTGGTATCCCGAATGGCGGTTGCGACTCGCGCGCCGCGAGAGAGCAGAATGGCGCGGCATCGATCCGCATGATTCCCTCCACGTGATCGGCGCTACGTCGCGATTGAAGGGAGATCTGTTACATTACTCATTTCGTGACCTTCGAGATCACCTCACCAAGACCATCCGGTACGCACACATCATGTCGACGGCGGATGATGGACGATCCTTCCGCTGGTCGGAGTTCATCTTCTCGCCGCCGTGGGCGCTCTTCCGACGGCTTGTCCTAAAACAGGCGTGGCGTGACGGCTGGCGCGGCTGGTTGATTGCCGGTGTCAGTGCCGTCAGCTCGTTTGCAAAATCGGCGTTCCGCCTCGAACGGGCGCGAGCCACTTCTCCCAAACCTCGCGCCTGAGTCCGTTCCTTCGAAGCCACGCCGGAGGCGATGATTGCATTTTGTCGCGCGGCTGGCACAATGACGCGCCGAATGGCCGACCCACAACAACCGACGCACGAATCTTGGTGGCACCGGCAGAGCCGGTATCTG
>Ga0247727_10011798_pt1 | contig 15154 bp, 13 predicted proteins | sample WisWelCaveWW1625_FD_202498 | JGI IMG/M metagenome (GOLD analysis project Ga0247727, IMG submission 202498) | Biofilm microbial communities from Wishing Well Cave, Virginia, United States - WW16-25 | ecosystem: Environmental > Aquatic > Deep subsurface > Groundwater > Cave microbial mat | place... | reverse complement strand
ACACGAACGCGACCTTGATCCGGTAGGCCAGCGGTGCCAAGGCTTCGCGCAGCACATCGCCGAGACCGCTCGTCTTGCGGACGATGCTCTGGAGCTCGGGAAAGATCGGACAGGCGGTGTTGGCCTGGTAGCGCACCTGGTTGCCGACGCGCGTGCTCGAGACCAGTCCCGCCCGCTCCATTCGCTTCAATTCGCGATGGGTGGTGCCGATGGTCACGCCGATGACACGCGCAATCTCACGCACATGCAGCGATTGCTCAGGACGCATGAACAGCAGTCCGAGCAGCTTGCGGTGATAAGCCGCGAACAGCAGCGCCGTCGGGTCGGTGGGCATGGAACGATTGGGTGCTTTCATATGGAGAACGATTGTTCTCCATATGAGAACGCACTGCAAGCCCTATGAAAACCAACAGAAACGACGGTGACAGCGCCGTCATTACTGGAACTCCCGGAACGCCGCCACCAGGCCGCTCAGATCCTTCGGCGGATTCCGCTCATACCCCGCCTGGTCCACGAACACGAACCGGTAGCTCGGGCCGCCCTCCGCCTGGCTCGCCTGTGTCACATCCGCGCACCACTGCGACAGGCGCGCCATCTTCTTGGGTAGGTCGAGCTCAACACGACCCTTGGTCTCGATCACATAGACGGTGCCCTCTCCGTCCTTCACGAAGAAATCGGGGATGTAATTGGAAAGGTCGCCGTCGGTCTTCACGTAGTCGATCTTGAAACCGACTGCGAGGTAGTTCTTGGCGAAGGCGGTCACATCCGGCGCTTCGTCCAGGAACTTGGCGAAGCGCAGCTCGAACCCGCCCGCCCCCGCTTCGCCCACGGTGCGGTTGAACACGGATTTCTTCGCGGGCAGGTACTCGCGATTCTCGGTACGGAAGGGTCGAGTGTCGCGCAGGCGGATTCGGTCCTCGATGCGCGAACTGCCTTTGTCGCGCACGGTGAGCGCGTTGATCGCCTGCTTGAAGGAATCGAACACGATCTTGCCGGCGGCGGGCTCGGAGAGGTTGCGCAACACGACTGGGTCTTCGAGTACGACCGGTTCGCCCTCGAACAGGTACAAGCGCACGAAGTCGCGGACCTTGGGGTAGAGCAGCTCGTAGCCGCCGACCAGACGCAACTCCTTCAGCAGCTGCCGGGTGAAGAACGCGATCACCGAGCGCCAGTCGGCAGGACCCAAGCCATCCAGGTGCACGACATGGTGGACCTCGCCGTCCAGCATGGTCTTGAACACGATCTCGCGCGTCTCCTCCAGCGTGAAGGGCTTGAGCGCCAGGCGCTGCTGCTCGAGCGCAGCCGGGTCCAGTGCACCCAGGTCCTTGTACTCGCGGTCGAAACGGCGCGAGAGGCGTGGCACAACGATGTCGAGCGCGTCGAGGTCCTTGTCCTCGTTGCGGGCGTCCACCTCGACCACCAGCGAATCCGGGCGATTCGCGCCCTGACCCATCGGTTTGTGCTCGAACTCAACGCCCTCGGTCTTGATCGACTCGACGAACTCCATGAACGCGGCGGTGCCCATCACCGAGACATGCTCGGGCGTGTCGCTGCCGAAGTACATGCGACGCAGGCCGCGACCGAGCGTCTGCTCAGGCAGGATGTTGCTCGCCGCGGCGTAGGCGCGCAGGCCGACGATCGTCGTGACATTCCGAACATCCCAGCCTTCCTTCAGCATCAACACCGAGACGATGGCCTTATAAGGGCTCTGCCAGCCGTCGATGCCGTTGGCCGCCTTGCGCAGCGTCTCCAATTCCTCTTTGGCCTTGCCGCTCGCGGCTTCGGAGATCTCGCCGTTCTTCTTGGTGTGGATGACCAGCACCGCGCCCTGGAGCTCGGGTGCGATCTTCTCCAGGTAAACGCCGACCTCGTCGCAGTTGCGGGTATCGTCCACCATCACGAATAACACCGCCTTCTTGCCCAGCGGTTCATGTTCGGCGGTGCTCTTGCGCCACTCCTCGATGCCGAGGTGAAGGTAATCGGCGTAGCGCTCGGAGAAGATGGCGCTCTGGTGCTCGTGCAGGCGCGCGACGCTCGCGGCGTCGGGCAGCGTGGGGTGCTTGACCACGCGTTGGTGGATGGCCTCGACCAGCGGGTAGTCGGAGACGGTCTGGACGAAGATCGCGCCATTGTCGTGCTTGGGCGTGGCGGTCACATCCAGCTGCAGCGAGAGCCGGCAGTCCTTCTGCAGCATCCGATGATGGATGTCCTGGATGCTCTTGAACCAGGCCATCCGCTCGTCGTGGACGTGGTGGGCCTCGTCGTTGAACACCGCGAGCTCGTCGATCTCGCGCACCGCCTCGCCCAGGTCGGTCTGGCTGTCGGTGGTCTTGCCCACGGGCTTGGCGCCGAACGGCGACAGGAAGTAGTCGCGCAAGTCGTCGTCGTCGAGGGACGGCTCCCGGGCCTCGCCCAGATACACGCGGTGGATGTTGGTCAGGAACAGGTTGCCGACCGGGCGCACGATGCGGACATCGTCCTGGACATGCAGCGTGAGCTGGAAGTCGTCGCGCCAATCGCGGCCGGCGACTCCATTGTCGGGCAGCACCGGATCCTGGAAGAAGATCTTGAGCCCGTCGAAGTCGGCGCGCAGGCGGTCGAGCACGATGATGTTGGGCGCGATCAACAGCGCGTTGCGCGACAGCGTGGAATCAGGCTCATAGAGCTTGTGGAAGTAGCTCCACGCGATCAGCAGCGACAGGACCTTGGTCTTGCCGGAGCCGGTCGCCATCTTGCACACGAAGCGTGGCCAGTCCTCGGGGAACATGCCGGCCGAGACCGCGCCCGAGGCGTCGAAACGCATCAGGTCGAACTTGTCGCGCGCCTTGCGAACGTCATGCAGCCAGATGATGGTCTCGACCGCTTCGCGCTGCGCGAAGTAGTAGCGGAACGGTTCGAGGCTGCCATCGGCCTGCTCGATCAGGTGCTCGGCGCCGAACCACCAGTCGAGAAGCGTTTTCGATGTTGGCGATGCGCCAGGGTAGTCGGCAGCGCGCCAGTCGCTGACCTCTTCGCGGATCTTCGCGACGAGCGGCGGGAGCAGTTTCTCGTACGCCGTGCTGCGCAACGCCTCATCGGCGGGGAACCAGCGCTGGTCCGGTTCGGGGACGAGGTACGGGGACGAAGGGAACTTCGGGTGGAGCGCCATCTTCTGGAAGTATCGCTACGGGACGTTCCCGAGCGATGCGCTCGCCGACGCGACGCCGGTCGCCGTGGCGGTCTCGATGAGCGGCTTGCGCACCTGCGGCACGCTGCTCTTGCTCTCCAACCACTTGATCAGCGGCGCCCACTGCGCGACGTCGTCGCGGCCGAGGTAGGGCGGGAGCTCGTGCACGGCCATGCCGCGGGTGTAGGCGCGGATGTAGTTCTGCGCATCGCGCAGCTGGGCGACGAACGGGATCCGCAGGCCGTCGAGGAACTTCTCGAGGTCGTGCCAGATCAGCAGGTGCTCGCGCACCCGGTTCGCGACCACCGCGATCTTGACCTCCTTGTCCTTGACCCGGTGCAGGTCGTGTAGCTCCTTGATGAACTTGGACGCGGCGCCGATGTCGATCGGGCTCGGCTGCACCGGGACGATGAAGGTCTCGGCGAACCCCACCATCCGCTCGAGCTCCGTGCCGTGGCAGCGCGCGGGCGGGTCGATCACCAGCAGCTCGACGTCCTTCGAGACGCACTCGATGCCGTCGCGGAAGCCGTCGTAGCCGCGGAGCGGCGGCAGGTGGCCGGCGCGGCGCGCCAGCCAATCCATGCTCGAGCCCTGCGGGTCGAAGTCGATCAGGCCGAAGGTGCCTTCCCAGGCGTGGGCGAAGTAGCCGGCGATGTTGGTGGCGATGGTGCTCTTGCCGCAGCCACCCTTCGCGTTGAGGACCATGATGGTGCGCATCGACCCCCCTAACCCCCCGGAACTGACGGCCAGTATAGGCAGGGGGACGGGTCGGTGTCGGGAGGGGATCGCCCGCAAGCGGGCTCCCACCGGACGGAAAGGCATCGCGGCGTACACGCCGCTCCTACCGGTGCGCGGAGAGCGCTGCGGGGTGGCGGTTCGCCCATCCCCCGCCGACTTGGTCGGCTGCCCCCTTCCGGTGGAAGGGGGCGAGAGAACGCCGTTCATCCGACCTTCCGGTGGATAGGGGGCCATGAGAAGCATCGCCCGCAAGCGGGCTCCTACCGGACAGAAAGGCATCGCGGCGTACACGCCGCTCCTACAGGGGACGGGCGAGCCACCTTGGTCCCGTGCCTATAATTCCAGCGGGTTGCGCCATCCACCCGTCTCCTCGTCTCGGAGGGTCCCTGCACCACTACCGGCTCCGCCGCTGGTCACTGCACGCCGCGCTGTGGCTCGCGGTCGGCTGCTCGCGGTCCGAGCCCCCGACCCCTGCCGACTTCGCGAGCGCCGATGCCAAGGTCCGCAGCGCCGCGCTCGAAGCCGCAACGGACCCCACGCTCGCCCAACGCCTGCTCGACGACCCCGACCCCGCGCTGCGCGCCGAGGCGCTGCGCGTCCTGACCGCCATCGAGCCCTACGAGACCCGCCGCCAGGCGATCGCCGCGTACCTCAAGCGCGATGCCGACCCGGCCGCGCTCGCGCCGCTGATCGCGGCCTGGGGCGAAGAAGGGCTCCACGCGTTCCGCAACGTCGCCCCCGACCCGGCGCGCACCGTCGCGCTGCTCGAGCGCTTCACCGACCCGGCCCAGGCGCCGCTGCTGGTGGCCCTGCTCGACGATCAGGTGCTGGTGGTGCGCCATGCCGCGGCTGCGGCGCTCGTGACGCTGGGCCCAGCCGCGCTGCCCGCGCTCGCCACCGGTAGCGCGCCGACCGCGCGGCCGGTGGTGCGCGTCAACGCCGCGCTCGTCGGTTGGCGGATCGCGCCCGAGCGTCCCGCCGACGCGGTGCTCGGGCCGCTGCTGGCCGCGAACGAGCTCGCGCTCGTCGACCCCCAGGGGCTCGCGGCGATCCCCGCCGCCTGCCCGTGGCTGATGGCGCGCGCCAAGGACGGTCCGAGCGTGGTGCTGCGCGTCATCGGTGGCTGCGGCGCCGAGGCGCGCCCGCTGCTGTTGGCCGCGCTCAAGGCCCGCGACCGCACCCGCGCCGCCGACGCCGCGCTCGGCCTCGCCGTAGCGCCCGACCCCGCCGACCTCCCCGCGCTGCTGCGCGCCTACGCCAGGACCTTGGCGGACCGCGAGGAAGCGGCGATGGACGCCGCCGACCGCGGCGAGGAAGGCTTCGACTACGAGGATGGCGACCTGCCCGACGCTTTGGAGCAAGCGTTGGTCGCGCAGGGCGCACCGGCGGCACGCGCGCTGCTCGACCTGCCCGAACCCACGACGATCTCCGAGCCGGATGTGCGGACGCTCGTGATGCGCATCGGCCCGGCCGCGGTGCCGGAGATCCTCGCGCGCCTGCGCCGCGCCGACGAGTACGAGCGCGCCGGCCTGGTCGAGATGCTGATCGCGCTGCCCGACGCGCGCAGCATCGAGGTGCTGGCGCCGCTGCTCGGTTCCCGTGACCCGCCGGTGCGCGCCGCCGAGGCCTTGCTCGCGATCGGCCCACCGTTCGGCGCGTACTGCGCGGCGCAAGCCGCGGTCCCGCGCGCCGCGCTGCGCCGGGTCTGCGTCACCGCGCTCACCGACGCCAACGACCCGCAGCACGCCCCGCGGCTGCGCGCGGCCTTGGACGACGCCGATCCCGGCGTGGTCGCGGCGGCGGCGGCGAGCGCCGGCCGGCGCAGCGACCAGGAGGCGCTGCCGCGCTTGCGCACGCTGGTCGCGCATCCGCAGGGCGCAGTGCGACGCGCCGCGGCCGAGGCGCTAGGCGCACTGCGCGACGCCGCCGGCGCGCCGGCGCTGGTCGAGGCGATCGCCAAGCTCGACCGGCCGGGCCCGGATGAGGAAGAGCTCGGCTGGCCGGGCGCCGAGCCCGAACAGCCCGAGCAGCGTTGGAAGAGCGCGGTGCCGAACGCCGGCAGCGACGCGCTCGCGGCGATCGGCGCGCCGGCGCTGCCCGCGATCATCGCGGCGCTCGAAGGCACGGCACGCCCGGCCGCGGCGACGCGCCTGCTCGATGCGCTCGCGGGCATCAGGACCGAGGACGCCGGCGCGCGCCGCGTGGTGCTCGCCAAGCTCGGCGCGCGCGACCTCAAGGAGCGCGGCGCGGCGCTGCGCGCGGCGGTGGCGCTCAAGCCGCCCGGCTACGTCGAGGCGCTGTTGGCGGGCTTCGCCTCGGCGTGGCGCAGCTCGGACAGGTCGGCGCTCGGCGATCACGCGCACGCGCTCGGCGCGAGCTCCGAGCCGCGCGGTGCGCAAGCCCTGCTCGAGGCCTTGCGCGGCAAGGGCGGACGCGAGTGGCACGCGACGCTGGTCGGTGCGCTGGCCGCGAGCCGCGCGCCCGAGGCGCACGAGTTCCTGGTGCAGGCGCTCGAGAAGCGCGACCTGCGGATCCTGACCGCGGTGCCGGGGTGGTACGTCGGGCTCGGGCAGCCCGGGTCGGAGCCCGCCCTGCTCGCGGCGCTAGCCCGCTACGGCGACCAGGAGATGGCCTTGTTGCTCATCAACTCCGGCAACTCGGCCCTCGAAGATGGCGCCCGGCGCTGGGCCGAGGACAACGGCTACACGGTCATCACCACCGGCATCTCGACCGTCCGCCCCTGGGGGTCGGGGGGCGGGTGAGGGCGCCGCTAGAGAAGGCATCGCGGCGTGCACGCCGCTCCTACAAGTGATCCGAGACCGGTCTGTCTGTAGGAGCCTGCTTGCAGGCGATCTGCAGCGTGGCGCGGGTTGGCCGATCCCCCCGCCGACTTCGTCGGCGGCCCCCTTCCTTTGGAAGGGGGCGATGAGAAGCCTCGCCCGCCAGCGGGGCTCCAACGGGGGTATAGGCCTCGCGGCGTACACGCCGCTCCTACAGGGCATAAATACATCGCGGCATACACGCCGCTCCTAACAGGTGCCGGGCCTCTGGCCCCCACCACCCGACCCCCCCTCCCCCTCGGGCCGACGGATTTGTGACGGAGTTCTCGCATTGGGACGCGCGACCGCGCTAGATTCTGTCCCCCGGGCCGGCGGCGTACAGCCTTCCCCCGGGGCTTCGGGGGATGGATGAAACGCTACCGCGCACCGGCCCGCAACGGCAACGGCTCCGCGTCGGGTCCGACGCAGGGCGCGCTGCCGCTGACGAACCCGAACATGGAACCGTTCGTGAACCGGCTCGAGCGGCGCTGCACCGAAGACCCCGAGTTCCTGAAGCGCCTCGCCGACGCGGTGCGCGAGATCGACACGCCGCGCTGAGCGCGTGCTTCTAGAGTTCCCGTCACTTGTAAGGCCCAGGTCTCGACTCTCCACCCCTCACCCTGATGCGCTCCGCCAAGAGCGTTCGCTCCCGCCGGAGGGCGATGGGATCGGCGCGTTCGCCGTCCCCGCTTGACCCGCTCCCCTAAGAGCGATCGCTCCCGCTGGCGGGAGAGCGGATCGGCGCGTTCGCTGTCCCCGACGCGGAGCAGGGCTCGCCGCGCCAAAGCTCCAAGCGCTCGCCCTAGAGCGCGATCGCCGCGCCGATCAGCAGCGAGCCCATCGACACGATGTCGGTGATGGTGGTGAGGATGATGGTCGAGGCCGAGGTCGGGTCGGCGCCGCAGCGCTTGAGCGCGTGCGGCACCAGCACCCCGGCCACGCCCGCCAGCACGCAGCACACCGACATCGCGATCATCGTCACCAAAGCGAGCAGCAGCACGTTGTCGCCGGCCGCGCCGGTCTGGCCCGCCGAGTGACCCGCGAACAGCGCCATCGCGCCGGCCGCTGTCAGGCCGACCGCGGCGCCGTTGACGAGGCCGAGCCAGGCCTCCTTCTTGATGAGCCGCAGCAGGTCGCCGGCCACGAACTCGTCGAGCGTCATGCCGCGGATCGTGATCGCCATCGCCTGGCAGCCGGCGTTGGTGGCCTGGCTGCTGAACACCTGCAGGAACACCGCCAGCACCACGAACTGCGCGATCAGGTCTTGGAAGAAGCCGACCACGATCGCGCCGGCCAGCGCCATCAGCAGGTTCAGCTGCAGCCAGGGGTGCCGCATCTTGAGCGACAGCGACCAGGGCGTGGAGAGGCGCTCCTCGCCCTCGATGCCGACCATGCGGCCGGCCTGCGAGGCGAGCTCTTCGGCGGATTCCTCGAACAGCACGTAGCCGCGCACCAGGCCGATGAGCTTCATCTCGGGGTCGCAGACCGGGTAGATCGGGTAGTGGAGGTGCACCACCTCGCGCGCCGCGTCGTGGACCGGGGTCTCGGCCTGGAAGTGGAACGGCTCGCGGATCATGACCTCGCTGAGCGGCTGCTCGGGACGCGACAGCAGCAGGTCGCGCATCGTCACCACCCCGACCAGCTTGCGGTCGGCCTCGGCGACGTAGACGTAGGTGAAGAACGAGGTCCGCGAGATCTCCTTGAGCTCGTCCACGCATTGCTCGACGGTCTGGGTCGGCAGCGAGGTCCGGCCCGGGGGGCCCATCAGCCGGCCGATGCTGCCGACCGGGTAGCGCTGGTTCTGCAGCCACTGGTCGCCGAGCCGGCGGTTGATGAGCGGCAGCAGCGCCTCGCGCTTGGCCTGCGGCATGCGCTGCAGGATCTTGAACGCGAACACCGCGTTGACCCGCTCCAGGACCGCGGCCGCGATCGGGTCGGGCTCGCGCTTGAGCCGGCGCGCGGCGTCGAGCGGCGCGCGGCGCTCGAGCAGCTTGGCGAGGTCGGCGATGCGTTCGGCCGGCACGGCGGCGGGGGTGGGTTCCATGGACGATCCCGGCGTTGCGAGGGGGTGCCGGATTCTAGCCCCGCGCGCATGGGCCGCGCGCTCGTTAAAGATGCGTAACGGGACGGCGCTCCCGTGCGGCGCGGGCTGTTCCGCCCGTACAATGCTCCCGTCTTAGGCAGGACCCGTCCCATGAGCTTCAAGAACCCGCCACGCGACCAGATCGCGCAGTTGCTCGAGAGCGCCACCACCATCGCGGTGGTCGGCCTCTCGCCGAAGCCCGACCGGGACAGCCACTACGTCGCCAAGGCCTTGCAGCAGTTCGGCTACCGCATCGTGCCGGTCAACCCGAACGCCGAGCGCGTGCTCAACGAGCCGACGGTCAAGGGCCTCGAGGCGGTCGCCAAGGCCGACATCGTCGACGTGTTCCGCGCCTCGGAGCACGTCGGCGCGATCGTGGATGCCTGCATCGCCAAGGGCTTCAAGGCGCTGTGGCTGCAGGAGGGCGTGGTCGACGAGGCGGCGGCCGAGCGCGCGCGCAAGGCCGGGATGCTGGTGATCATGGACCGCTGCATCCTCAAGGAATGGATCGCGCTGCTGGGCTCGACCGCGGCCTGACGCTGCGCTCCGACCTCCGCTTCTTCCTTCTCCTCTCCTCCCCCTCCTCACTCTTCGCTCATGGCATCCCAGCAACCCCCGCCCTTCGGGCGGCGGGAAACGCGGTGATGCCGGGGCGAGCGAGTTTGCGAGTCCCCGAGCATGTCTGAGCGCGCCCCGGCATCGCCGCGGTCGCCCGCCGACCGCGAGCACCGCGGTAGCATGGCGCCATGAGCAGCCCATCACCATGAAGCTCGCCTTCACGAAGATGCAGGGAGCGGGCAACGACTTCGTCGTGCTCGACGGCCGCAGCCGCCCGCTCGCGCTAGCCGCCGCGCAACACGCCACGCTCGCCGACCGGCGCTTCGGCGTCGGCTGCGACCAAGTGCTGACGGTGCTCGCCGCCCGCGATGCGGGCGAGGACTTCTCCTTCCGCATCCACAACCCCGACGGTTCCGAGGCCGAGCAATGCGGCAACGGCGCGCGTTGCGTGGCGCGCTGGCTCGAAGCGCGCGGCGCGTTGCGCGGCACCGCGCTGCGCCTGGGCTCGCTGGGCGGCGTGGTCGCGCTCGAGCTGCTCGTCGACGGCCAGGTGCGGGCCGCGATGGGTCTCCCCGAGCTCGAGCCCGCGCGCATCCCGTTCCAGGCCGCGGCCCGCGCCGCGAGCTACGCGCTCGAGGTCGACGGGCGCAGCGTCGAGCTCGGCGCGGTGTCGATGGGCAACCCGCACGCGGTGCTGCGCGTGCCGGACGCGGCGGGCGCGCCGGTCGCGACGCTCGGCGCCGCGCTCGAGCGCCACCCGCGCTTCGCGCAACGCGCCAACGTCGGCTTCATGCAGCGGCTCGCCGCCGATCGCATCCGCCTACGCGTCTTCGAGCGTGGCGTCGGCGAGACGCTGGCCTGCGGCACCGGCGCCTGCGCCGCGGTGGTGTGGGGTCGGCTCGCGCACGAGCTCGGTGCGCGCGTCACCGTCGAGCTGCCGGGCGGGACCCTCGTGGTAGAGTGGCCCGGCGACGACGAGCCGGTGACGATGACCGGCCCCGCGCAGACGGTCTTCACCGGCGAGATCGAACTCTAGCGATGTCAGAGCGCAAGCAACCCGCGACCCGCGCCGAGCTCGGCGACGACTCGGTCGCCGAGTACTTGGTCGACAACCCCGACTTCTTCATGCGCCGCCCCGAGGTCCTGGGCAAGCTCAAGGTCCCGCACGGTGGGACCGGCAGCGCGGTGTCGCTGATCGAGAAGCAGGTCGACGTGCTGCGCGCCCAGAACCGCGGGCTCGAGCGCAAGCTGGTCGACCTGATCGAGGTCGCGCGCGGCAACGACGCGGCGATCGAGCGCATCCACCAGCTGGCGCTGCTGCTGATGGAGGCCCCCGAGCTGCCCGAGCTGCTCGGCGGCCTGCAGGACGTGCTGCGCAGCCGCTTCCTCGCCGACGAGGTCGCGATCCTGCTGTTCGCCGGCGACGCCAAGGTGCTGGAGGGTTCGCCGGCGCGGCGCCTGGAGCGCGACGACCCGGCGCTCGGCCAGTTCGCCAACTTCATCAAGACCGGCCGCCCGCACTGCGGCCGGCTGCGCCCGCCGCAGCTCGAGCTGCTGTTCGGCGCCAAGGCCGAGACCATCGGCTCCTGCGCGCTGATCCCGCTCGGGCCGCGCGCCGAGCTCGGCCTGCTGGCGGTCGGTGCGCGCAGCGAGCACCAGTTCGCGCCGACCCTGGGCACGGTCTACCTGACGCACATCGGCGAACTGGTCAGCGCGGCGCTCGAGCCGCTGCTCCGTTGAACGACTGGCTCGAGCGCTTCGTCGGCCACCTGGCCAACGAGCGCCGCAACTCGCCCCACACCATCGCCTCCTACCGCCGCGACCTGGCGGCGTTCGTCGCGTTCTGCGGCGACCAGCGCATCACCGACCCGGCGGCGGTCGACGTCGAGTTGGTGCGGCGCTTCAGCGCGGCCCGCCACCGCGCCGGGCTCGCGCCGCGCTCGATCGCCCGCGCGCTGTCGGCGGTGCGGACCTTCTACGGCTACCTGTTGCGCGAGGGCGCGGCCCGCATCAACCCCGCCGACGGGGTGCGGGCGCCGAAGGGCGAGCGCCGCCTGCCGCGCACCCTCGACGCCGACCAGGTCGGGCGCCTGCTCGAGCTGCCGGGCGACGACGCGCTGACCCGCCGCGACCGCGCGGTCCTCGAGCTGCTCTACTCATCGGGCCTGCGCCTCGCCGAGCTCTGCGACCTCTCGCTCGGCGACCTCGACCTGCGCGACGCGACGGTACGGGTCACCGGCAAGGGTTCGAAGACCCGGGTGGTGCCGGTCGGACGGATGGCGCGTGCCGCGCTCGCGGCCTGGCTCGCGGTCCGCGTCCAGCTCGCCTCGCTCGAGACCCTGGCGCTGTTCGTGGGGACCCGCGGCGAGCGGATCAGCCCGCGGGTCGTGCAGCAGCGGCTCGACCACTGGGCCAAGCACCAGGGCCTCGGCTTCAAGGTCCACCCGCACATGCTGCGCCACAGCTTCGCCAGCCATCTGCTCGAGTCGTCGGGCGACCTGCGCGCGGTGCAGGAGCTGCTCGGCCACGCCAACATCTCGACCACCCAGGTCTACACCCACCTCGACTTCCAGCACCTGGCCAAGACTTACGACGCCGCGCACCCGCGCGCCAAGCGTAAGAAGGCATGAGCGGCGCGCGCCAGGCATCGGATCGCGTCGAAGCGCGGCGCCGTTGAGCGATGCCCCGACCGAGATCCGGCTCAAGCGCGCCGAGCGCGTGCTGGTGGTGAGCTTCGCCGACGGCGCGTCCTTCAGCCTGCCGTGCGAGTACCTGCGGGTGTTCTCGCCCTCGGCCGAGGTCCGCGGCCACGGCCTGGCCGAGCCGCTGCTGGTGATCGGCAAGCAGGAGGTCGGGATCGTCGCGGTCGAGCCGGTCGGCAACTACGCGGTCAAGCTGGTGTTCAGCGACGGCCACGACACCGGGCTGTTCACCTGGCCGTTCCTGCGCGAGCTCGGCGAACAGCAGGCCGCGAACTGGGCGCGCTACCGGGAGCGCTGCGCGGCGGCGGCACCGAAGGCGCCCGGCGTCTGACGCACGGACACCGGGGGTCGTGTCGGGGGACGCGTCGGGTGTCGTCGCTCAGCGCGGCCCCTCGACCTCGGTGATCGCGACGAACACGCCGCGCACCCCGCCGTCCTCGCGCGCGTCGGGCACCAACGAGACCCTCTGCACGCTGCCGCGCGGCAGGCGCGGCTGGTGCGAGAGCTCGAGCTCCTGCGGCGTGCCGGCGAGCGCCGCCGCCAGCGGCTCGGCCAGCATCTGGTACTGCGCGCCGAGCACCTCGCGCAGGTGGCGGCCGATGATCTTGTCGCGCGACATCGCCAGCTGCTCGACGTAGCGCCGGTTGACGAACAGGAAGCGGTGCTCGCGGTCGACGTAGGCGATGCGCTGCGGCAGCGCGTCGGCGCTCAGCCGCAGCAGGGTCTCGCGGCCCTGGACCCGCGCCTTCTCGCGCTCGAGCAGCAGCCGGTGGGCGATGTCGGACTCGACCGCGCGCCGGTTGCTGCGCGCCTCGCGCACCACCATCACCGCGAGCGTGAGCAGCAGCAGCGCCGCGCCGTAGCCGGGTCCATCGCCGCGCAGCGCGAGCGCCAACGCGGTCGGCGGGACCGCCGGCAGCGTGATCGCGAGCGCGATGCGCGGCGCGGAGGCGTAGCTGACCGCAGTCCCGGAGACGATCCCGGCGACCACCGCCGCGGCGTAGAAGGTGATGACCGGGTCGGGCGCGGCGAGCGGCAGCCAGGCGGCGCTGCCCCACACCGCGCCGGCGAGCGCGGCGGCCACCGTGGTCACCATCAGCACGCGGCGCGGAGGCAGCGCGTCGCTGGACAGCACGCGATGGGCGAACGCGGCGCGGCCGAGGCACAGGCCCAGCAAGGCGCCGAGCCAGAGCCACAGCCACGGCTCCACGACGCGGCCGATCATCGATGCGGCGAACACCGCGCCCGCGCCGCCCGAGGTCAGCGCCACCCAGCGGGTACGGACCAGCACCTCGCGGTCGAGGCGCGCCGCGACCGCGGCCGCGAACTCCTCGGGCAGCTCGCGCTGGGCGCGCGCGACCGGGTCGTGCGGATCGGCGCTCGCCACGCTGCGTGGATCGGACATCGGCACCCCACCTGCTCGCATCGGCCGAGCCTGGCGAGCCTAGCCTAGCGCAGCGCCCGGCCTCCGGACGGCGGCGGTTGCTAGAATCCCTGCCCCCGCCCTGCCGAGCCCGCCGATGCCCCGCTCCAGACCCGATGACGAGACCGACTTCGGCTTCGAGCGCGTGCCGCGCCCGGAGAAGGCTGCACGCGTCCGCGAGGTGTTCGACTCGGTGGCCGCGCGCTACGACCTGATGAACGACCTGATGTCGTTCGGCGCCCACCGGCTGTGGAAACGTTTCGCGCTCCAGCACACCGGGCTGCGGCCCGGGATGCAGGTCCTCGACCTGGCGGGCGGGACCGGCGACCTGGCCCGCGCGCTGGCGGCGCAGGTCGGCGAGACCGGCCGGGTGGTGCTGGCCGACATCAACGCCGCGATGCTGGAGCGGGGCCGCGCGCGGCTGACCGACGCCGGCGTGGTCGACAACGTCGAGTTCGTGCAGGCCGACGCCGAGGCGTTGCCGTTCGCGTCGCGCCGCTTCGACTGCGTGACGATCGCGTTCGGGCTGCGCAACGTCACCGACAAGGACGCGGCGCTGGCGAGCATGCAGCGCGTGCTCAAGCCCGGCGGCCGGGCGCTGGTGCTCGAGTTCAGCACGCCGGTCGCGCCCGGCCTGAGCCCGCTCTACGACCTGTACTCCTTCAAGGTGCTGCCGGCGCTGGGCGGCGCGATCGCCGGCGACACATCGGCCTACCGCTACCTGGCCGAATCGATCCGCATGCACCCCGATCAGGAGGCGCTCAAGGCGATGATGGAGCGTGCCGGCTTCGAGCGGGTCGACTACCACAACCTGAGCGGCGGGATCGTCGCGCTCCACAAAGGCTTCCGGTTCTGAGCATGCGCGCGCCCGCGGCACTGCTCGGCCCCCTGCAGGGCGCGCTCGACGCGCTGGTCGCGGCGCGCGCCCGGACCCGCGCCCAGGCCCAGGCCTTGGGCGGGCGCACGGTCGCGGTGGTGCTGACCGAGTTCGGGCTCACGCTCCACCTGACCAACGACGGCGAACGGCTGGTGGTGCGCGACGGCGAAGACGATCCGGGCGTCGCGCCCGACGCGACGCTGACTGGGACCATGCCGGCGTTCCTGCGCGCGCTGGCGAGCGGCGGCCCGACGCTGCCGCCCGGGCTCGCGGTCGGCGGCGACGCGCTGCTGGTCCGCGACCTGCGCGCGCTGTTCCACGGGCTCGAGTTCGATTGGGAGGAGCGGCTGTCGCGGCTGACCGGCGATGCGATCGCGCATCGGGTCGGCGCGTTGGCACGCGACCTCGGCGGTTGGCGGCGCTACGCCGGCGAACGCCTCGGCCGCGACCTCGCCGAGTACCTGCGCGACGAGACCCGGACCCTGGTCGGGCGGCGCGAGCTGGACGCGTTCCTCGACGGCGTGGACGCGGCGCGCGACGGCGTCGAGCGGCTCGACCAGCGGCTGGCGCACCTCGCCGCGACGATCGCGGCGCGGCCGGGAGCGGCGCGATGACGCCGCGCCTGTTCACCCGCCTGTTGCGCATCAACGCGGTGCTGGCGCGCCACGGGCTCGACGACTACATCTTCCGGCTCCACCTGCTGCGTCCGTTCCGGCTGCTGCTGTGGCTGGTGCCGAGTTACTGGGCGACCGCCACAGCAGCAGCCGGAACGGACGCAGCAGGTGGAG
>Ga0247727_10011797_pt1 | contig 15154 bp, 15 predicted proteins | sample WisWelCaveWW1625_FD_202498 | JGI IMG/M metagenome (GOLD analysis project Ga0247727, IMG submission 202498) | Biofilm microbial communities from Wishing Well Cave, Virginia, United States - WW16-25 | ecosystem: Environmental > Aquatic > Deep subsurface > Groundwater > Cave microbial mat | place... | reverse complement strand
TACGGCGTGGGCACTTCGCTCGAAGGCCACATCCTCGCCGTGCAGGGCGGCGTGTGCATCGATCTGTCGCAGATGAACCAGGTGCTGGATGTGCACGAGGCCGACCTCGACGCGGTGGTGCAGGCCGGCGTGACGCGCAAGCAACTGAACGAACACATCAAGCACACAGGCCTGTTTTTCCCGGTGGATCCTGGCGCGGATGCGACGCTGGGCGGGATGGCGGCGACGCGGGCCTCGGGCACCAATGCGGTGCGCTACGGCACCATGCGCGAGAACGTGCTGTCGCTGAAAGTGGTGCTGGCCGACGGCCGCATCATCCAGACTTCGCGCCGCGCCAAGAAATCGGCGGCGGGCTACGACCTGACGCGCCTGTTCGTCGGCTCCGAAGGCACGCTCGGCATCATCACCGAAGTGACGGTGCGCCTGTACCCGGTGCAGGAAGCGATGTCGGCGGCGGTCTGCGCCTTCGAAACCGTTGATGGATGTACCAACACCGTTATCGAGACTATCCAGGCCGGCGTGCCGATCGCGCGCTGCGACATCGTCTGCGAGAAGACGGTGGGCGCCATAAATAAGTATAAGAAAACGAGCTACCGCGTTGACCCCACCGTATTCTTCGAGTTCCACGGCTCGGCCGCGAGCGTCGTCGAGCAGGCCGAGACGGTGCAGGCGATCGCGAAGGACAACGGCGGCATGGATTTCCAGTGGGCCACCAAGCCCGAGGAGCGCACCGCGCTGTGGGACGCGCGTCATAGCGCCTACTTCGCCTGCCTGCAGCTGCAGCCCGGCGCGCGCGCGGTCTCGACTGACGTCTGCGTGCCGATCTCGCGCCTCGCCGAGTGCGTGCACGAGACCATGGAGGACGTGAAGAACTACATCGCCCCGGTGCCGCTGCTCGGCCACATCGGCGACGGCAACTTCCACCTGATGCTGCTGGTGGACCCTGAGAAGCCCGAGCAGACCGAGCTCGCCAAGCAGTTCAACCAGCGGCTGGTCGAGCGCGCGCTGAAGATGGAAGGCACCTGCACCGGCGAGCACGGCATCGGCATGGGCAAGATGGACTCGATGCGAATGGAGCTGGGCGACGACATGATGGATCTGATGCGCGACATCAAGAAAGTCTTCGACCCCGAAAACCTGATGAATCCCGGGAAGGTCGTGCCTTTACAGTAATTTTTTTCTCGGATGAGCGCAGAGAAAAAACTGAAAGAACTCGGAATTGATCTCGGCCCGGTTTCGGCCCCGGTCGCCAACTACGTCAACGCGGTGCGCACCGGCAACCTGCTTTTTCTGGCGGGCAAAGGTCCTGGATCGTTCAACGGCAAGCTGGGACGTGAATTCACCATCGATCAGGGTTACCAGCACGCGCGTGCCGTCGGTCTCGCCCTGCTCGCAGTGATGAAAGCCGAACTCGGAAGCCTGGACCGGGTCAAACGCGTGGTGAAGGTGCTCGGCATGGTGAATGCGGTGCCCGAGTTCACCGACCATCCGAAAGTGATCAACGGCTGCTCGGACCTCTTCATCGAGGTCTTCGGGGAGGCCGGCAAGCACGCGCGTTCCGCGGTCGGCATGGGCTCGTTGCCGATGGGTATCCCGGTCGAGATCGAGTGCATCGTAGAGGTCTACGAGGTACCCGCGAAAGAGAAGCCGGCTGCGAAGATGGAAGGGATTCTGCTGCGACGGCGCGAGCCATTTTCCGGACCTAGGCTCGCCCCAGTCGTTGCATCGACCGGAAGTGGAAAATCGAGGTCGAAAAATCGAGGTCAGAGTCCGATTTCCAGGACGAAGGGAAAGCGCAGGAAGAACTGAACGGCCAATCCGGCTCTGACCCCGCTTGGGGGGCCGAAGTCGCGTAAGAGCTAGATTGTCATCACCGCCTTGCGGTAGAACTTCAGTTCCTCGATCGACTCGTAGATGTCGGCGAGCGCCTCGTGCTTGCCCTGCTTCAACTTCATCATTTCCTTGACCGCCTCTGGCTTCCAGCGCTTCACCAGCTCCTTCAGCGTCGAGACGTCGAGGTTGCGGTAGAGGAAGAAGGCCTCCAGCTTCGGCATCCAGCGCGCAAGGAAGCGCCGGTCCTGGCAGATCGAGTTGCCGCACATGGGCGACGCTCCCGCGGGCACGTGCTGCGCGAGGAATTCGATGGCTTGGCGCTCGGCCGCCGCCTCATCGAGCGTCGCGGCCTTCACCTTGTCGATGAGGCCCGACTTGGCGTGCACCGAGCGGTTCCACGAATCCATCGCGGCGAGCACCTCGTCGGGCTGCCTGACCACCAGCACCGGGCCTGCGGCGATGAGATTGAGCTGCGTATCGGTCACCAGCACCGCGATCTCGATGATGCGGTCCAATTCGGGAACCAGACCCGTCATTTCCATGTCGATCCAGATAAGATTGTTGGGATCGGCGGCCATGCTTTATTCTCTCACGGCGTGAACAGCGTTTTTACCTGGACCTTCCTTGCCGCGCTGCTGCTGGCGACCGGCACGCGCCTGTGGCTCGCCGCGCGCCAGGCGCGCCACGTGCGCGCGCACCGCGACGTGGTTCCGGAGCCCTTCACCGGCAGCATTGCGCTGGCCGCGCACCAGAAGGCCGCCAACTACACGCTGGCCAAGGCGCGGGTCGGCGTCGTGGATGTCATGGTAAACGCGTCGCTCCTGCTCCTGCTCACGCTGGGCGGCGCGATCCAGTGGCTGTCCGAGGCGTGGAGCAGCATCGCCGCGCCCGCATTTTCCGAGCACGGCATCGTGCACGGCGTGGCGCTCATCGTTTCGGTGGTGCTGCTGCTGTCGCTCGCCGAGCTGCCGCTCACGCTGTATCGCACCTTCGTGATCGAGGCGCGCTTCGGCTTCAACCGCATGACGCCGGCGCTGTTCCTCGCCGACCTCGCCAAGCAGGCGCTGCTCGGCGCGGCACTCGGCATTCCGCTGCTGGTGCTGGTGCTGTGGCTGATGGCGCAGATGGGCGAGCTGTGGTGGATCTGGGTCTGGTTCGCCTGGACCGGCTTCAACCTGCTGATGCTGCTGATCTACCCGAGCTTCATTGCGCCGCTGTTCAACAAGTTCAGCCCGCTCGCCGACCGGGCGCTGGCCGAGCGCATCGAATCGCTGCTCGCGCGCTGCGGCTTCCGCTCCAGCGGCCTGTACGTGATGGACGGCTCGAAGCGTTCCAGCCACGGCAACGCCTACTTCACCGGCTTCGGCGCGGCCAAGCGCATCGTGTTCTTCGATACGCTGCTCGCGCGCCTCGCGCCCGGCGAGGTCGAGGCGGTGCTGGCGCACGAGCTCGGGCACTTCAAGCGCCACCACGTCTGGAAGCGCATCATGGTGCTGTTCGCCGCTTCGTTCGCGCTGCTCTGGGCGTTGGGGCAGCTGATCGGGCAGGCCTGGTTCTACGCCGGCCTGAACGTCGCCACGCAAAGCACGGCCACCGCGCTGCTGCTGTTCGTGCTGGTGACGCCGGTGTTCACGTTCTTCCTGCAGCCGCTCGCGAGCCTGCATTCGCGCCGGCACGAATTCGAGGCCGACGCCTACGCCGCCGCGCACGCGAGTGCCGCCGAGCTCGAGCGGGCTCTGGTCAAGCTGTACCAGGACAACGCGGCGACGTTGACACCAGATCCCTTACACTCGGCGTTCTACGATTCCCACCCCCCTGCCGCGACGCGGATCGCGCGGCTCAAACTGGCCTAGGACTCCCATGAGCGAACTCACTTCGAAGCACTGCAAACCCTGCGAAGGCGGCGTGGCACCCTACGACGCGCAGCAGGCGAAGGAGATGCTGAAAGCACTGAAGGGCTGGATCATCGAGGACGGCAAACTCGTCAAGCTCTACCCGTTCAAGAACTACCACGAGACCATGGCCTTCGTGAACGCGCTCGCCTGGATTTCGCACCGCGAAGACCACCACCCGGACCTGCAGGTCGGCTACAACAAGTGCCGCGTCGAATATATGACGCACGCCATCGGCGGCCTGTCGGAGAACGACTTCATCTGCGCCGCGAAGTCCGACACGCTGTTCAGTCTCTGAAACGCGTTTTCAGCTCATTCGACCGCATCGCGGTCCACCACGCGAGGAACCTGCTCGAGGCCGAAGGCATCGGCGCGCAAGTCAGGCGCGAGATGCTATCCTCGGCGATGGGCGAGCTGCCGCCCGCCGAATGCCAGGCCGAGCTGTGGGTGCTGCGCGAAGAGGACGCGCAGCGCGCAGCAGAAGTGCTACGCAGGCCGGCGGTTGCCGGGCCGGACTGGGCCTGCTTGGCCTGCGGCGAGATCTCCGCACCGCAATTCACTCAGTGTTGGAGTTGCGGCGCTTCCCGGAACTGAAGCACGAGTTCCGGTCCTTTGCCGTAGAGCTCGCCCTTGTATCTGCCCCAGCGACCGACCACCTGGAACCCATACGACTCGACCAGTCTCACGAATTCGTCCGGATACCAGAAGCGCATGACGATGCCCAGCACGACCTCGTCCAGCATCTTGCCGTCTGCATATCTGCGATAGGCGAGCTCCGGATAGAGCACTTGCCGCTCGATGTCCATGCGCCAGCGGCGATCGTGACGGACCAGTCGCCCGCCTTCGTACGGAACATCCCAATTGAAGGTCTCTCCAGCCGTAATCCAGTGGCGACGCATGCCATCGAGGGCGCGCAGTGGGGAAAAGGCGTTCAGGATGCATGACCCGCCCGGCGCCAGATGCGCATGGATGCAGCGAAAAAACCCTTCTATCTCGCGCTCGCTTGCCAGTGCCTGGATGACCCGATACGGCGCAGCGACCAGGTCGAAGCGGCGCGGCAGCGAGAAATTCGAGATTTCTCCGGTCTGAAGGTCGGCCCGATGTCGGTCCACTCCCGCTCGAAGGAGCTTGTCTGCGCAAACCGCCAGCATCGCCGCAGACGAGTCGATACCGAAAATGTAGGTACAACTCTCAACGAGAGGCACCAGAACGCGCCCGGTTCCACAGCCGAGTTCCAGAACAGAGGCCGCAAAAAATGGAACCCGCGATCGATAAAACGCTATGTCGTCTGGCGCGTTGGGATCCGCATCGTAGTATTTCGCGGCCGCTGTTCGGACATCAGTGGACATCTCTGCTTGACACGAACTTTCAGAATACCCGCGCCACCGACAAAATGATGAGCACGAACACCCACAGCACCAGCGCGCGCCACAGCAGGCCCACGGTGCTGTCGAGGAAAGGGACGTCGGCGGCCTCGCCCAAGCCGAGTTCGGCGCGCGGCTGCAGGCCTTCGACCTCGGTGAGCGGCATGCCGAGCTTCACCCCCAGCGCGCCCGCGCCCGCGGCGAGCACGATGCCCAGGTTCGGGTCGGGCCAGGCGGCGGCCTGCGTGCGCCAGCAGTAGATCGCGTCCTCGAAGTCGCCGACCACGGCGAAAGCGGCGGCGGTGAGCCGTACCGCAGGCCACTCCAGGATGGTGCGCACGCGCCCGGCGAAGCGGCCGAACTCACCCTTGCCGCTCCAGCGCCGGTCCAGGAAGGCCGCCATGCGGTAGAGGATCGCGCCGCTGGGGCCCGGCAGCAGCACGAACCAGAACAGCACCGCGAACACGTGCCGGTGCGAGGCCGCGATCGCCTCCTCGATGGCGAGCCGGATCAGTTCTTCGCGGCTGCGGTGCGTCGCCGGTTCGCCGCGCCAGGCGCCGAGCAACTCGCGCGCCCGGTCGACCTCGCCGTCGCGCAGCGCCGCCTGGATGCCGGTGAAATAGTGGCTGAACTGGCGGAAGCCGAGCGTGAGGTAGAGCGCCGCGACGTTGAGCAGCAGCGCGGCGAACGGGCTGGCCCAGTAGAGCAGCCCGTAGAGCGCCAGCGCGGCGGCCACCGGCGCGAGCGCCGCGAGCAGCCAGGCGATCGTGCCGTGGCGCGCTTCGCCGGCGTTGAAGGAACGCTCGAGCCAGTCCGCCCAGCCCGCCAGCGCGGCGAACACCGCCTTGCGGTCGCCGAGCGGGCGCCACTGTTCCAGCACCAGCGCGGCGATGATCGCGAGGAATCCCATGGCCGCTAGAGTCTACCTTGCGCGAGATGCCTGGAGAGGTTGACCAGCATGCCCGCCGTGGCGCCCCAGATGGTGTGGCCCCCAAAATCCATGGCGAAGAACCAGTGCAGCTCGCCCCGCCATGCGCGCGACTGGCGCTGGTGGTTGCGGGAATCGAGCAGGAACGCGAGCGGTACCTCGAAGATTTCCTCCACCTCGCTCGCATCGGGCCTCAGCTCGAACGGCGGCGCGACCACGCCCACCACCGGAGTGATGCGGTAGCCGGTGCGCGTATGGTAGTCGGCCAGTCGCCCCAGCAACTCGACGCGCGCGGGATCGAGGCCGATCTCCTCGTGCGCCTCGCGCAGCGCGGTGGACTCGGGCGACGGATCGCCGGCCGCGACGCGCCCGCCGGGAAAGCTGACCTGCCCGGAATGGTCTTTCAATTGGGCGGCGCGCTGCGTGAACAGCATCGTCAGGCCGGGCTCGCGCGCGACGATCGGCATCAGCACCGCCGCCGGCTTGAGTGCCTGTGCCTCCGGCCTCACGCCCTCATCGCCGTAGACGCTCTGCGCCGGCCTCGGCGCCGTCGCAAAATAGCGACGCAGCCAGTCGACGCTGAGAGAATCGTTCAGGGAACGAGAACGACGGATCCCGTCGTCTTCCTCGCCTCGAGGTCGCGGTGCGCCTGCTGCGCGTCGGCCAGCTGGTAGCGTCGCGTCGTCTCGATCTTCACCTTGCCGGACTGCACCACTTCGAACAGCGCGTTCGTGCGCTCGACCAGGTCGGCGCGGCTGGCGATGTGCGTGGCGAGCGTCGGCCGCGTAACGTAGAGCGAACCTTTGCTTGAAAGGATGCCGAGATTTACCGGAGGCACCGGACCGGAGGCGTTGCCAAAGGACACGATCAGCCCGCGCGGGCGCAGGCAATCGAGCGAGCCTTCCCAAGTCGCCTTGCCGACCCCGTCGTACACCACCGGCACGCCTTTACCGCCGGTAATATCTTTGACGCGTCTTACAAAGTCATCTTTCGAGTAGTTGATCACGTGCTCGGCGCCGTGCGCCTTGGCGAGCGCCATCTTCTCCTCCGAGCCGGCGGTGCCGATCACGTTGACGCCGAGCGCCTTCAGCCACTGGCAGGCGATCAGGCCGACGCCGCCGGCCGCCGCGTGCCATAGCACGGTGTCGCCCTGCTTCACCGAATAGGTGCTGAAAATGAGGTAGTGCACGGTCAGGCCCTTGAGCAGCATTGACGCAGCCTGCTCGTCGGTGATGCCCTGTGGCAGCTTCACCATCCGGTCGGCCGGCACCAGGCGCTGCTCGCAATATGAACCAGGCAGACCGGTGTAGGTGACGCGGTCGCCCGGTCTTAGCTCGTTGACCCCGCTACCTACCGCGTCCACTACCCCTGCAGCTTCGTTGCCCGCGGTCTGCGGCAGCTGCATCGGATAGAGGCCCGAACGCTGGTAGGTGTCGACGAAGTTGACCCCGATCGCCGCATGCCGGATGCGGATCTGGCCCGGCCCCGGGTCGCCGACAGCGACCTCCTCGTATTGCAGGACCTCGGGCCCGCCCTGCTTGTGATACCGGACTGCTTTCGCCATCAATCGCTCCTCAATGAAAAAGGGTCAGCACGCCGGTGTAGCCATACAGCCGGTCGTGGGAAATTTCGCCGTTGCAGAAAAATCCTACCAGCGAGAGCTCGCCCAGCGCCTCGCGCACGATGCCGAGCTCGGCGCCGCGGCTGCCGAACATGTGCTCACCGCGGCCGACGCAGGAGAAGTACAGCGCCCCGCGCGCCCCGGCCGGCGCCTCCTCGCGCAGCTCGCCGAGGATGCGCCGCAGGTCCTGGCGCGCGCTCTCGGCGTCGCGCTTGCAGAACATGAGCTCGGTGCCCGGCTCGACCATGTCGCCAATCGCGATCAGGCCGTTCTTTGGGTCGATGCCCACCAGGTTACGAACCAGGTAGTCGCCCCGGTCGGAACCCGCCACCGGCAGGCCGACGTGGATGTAATGCGCCGTCCGGCGCAGGTCGCGCGACAGCACTTCGCCGATCGCCTGTTTCATCACCTCGAGCGCCGGGCGGCCGTCGAGCGTGGCGATGACGTTCTGGTCGCAGGCGGTGACGCGGTAGCGCCCTGCCAGAGGCGAGCAACCCTGGGTCAACCGCGTGCTGATGCCGACCGACGCGCCGAACAGGGCGCCCGAGAGCCCGCCCGAAATGACGTCGTTCGCCACCTGCACGCTGCGCGCGCGCGAGCTGGACAGCCCGCCGACCAGGTAGCCGCTCGCCACTTTCGAGGACATGTCGGCGATCAGCGAGGCGACATCGGGAGTTTCGGGATCGGCATGGATTACGCCGAAATGCGGCGCCTCGCCTTGCTTCAATCCTTGCCGTCCGGAAAAGACTCTATAGCGGTCGCCCGGAAGCTCCGCCACCATGGTGGCGAGCGCCGGCTGGTCGAGGTATTCGGTGCCGCTGGCGATGATGCCGATGCCGACCGTGCCGACCCAGTCGGCGACGCCGGTGCTCTCGCGCAGGCTGTCGACGATGGCGGCGGCATGGGGCAGCAGCGCGTCGGTGAAGTACACGAACCCCAGGCCGCCCGCGGGCCGCCCGAGGCGCCCGGCGCATTGCGTGACGCACTCGCGCCAAGTCTCGCCGCTCGCGTGGGCGGCACGAAACGGACTCATGGATCCTTCTTCGGCAGGCCCATGTTCATCGCCTGCTGCATCGCTGTCAGGCCCGCCTTCTGCATCTCCAGGCCCTGGATCGCTGTGCGCAGCACGTTGAGGTTCATCGACAACCACGTTTCCACGGACTTCAGATCCTGGATGCGCTTTTCGATCTCCTGCGGGTCGAGAGTCGGCATCGCCATGCCGGGCAGCGGCACGCCGAGCGGCCCCCAGAGCCGGCGGAACATCTCGAACGGGTCCTGCGGCGCGTTTGGGTCAGCCATCGATTACCCCCCTGCATCTTCGAAGAAAAAGCGAACTTCAGTCACGCGCCTTCCGCAAAAAAAGCGCGCACCTCTTGTTCCCGGCCGGCCGTGTCCTGGTAGCCGAGGTCGATCAGAGTGCGGCAGAACGACTCCTCGAACAACAGGTAGCTCACCAGGTTCGATCCCGAGCGGTTCAGCGCCCCGGTCGGCCGCAGGATAAAGCGCACCGTGCGCGGCAACTCATGCACGAAGCGCGCCGCGATGCGCTCCAACGGCTGCGAGGGCGAGATGAACAGCACTTCTACCGGCCGCAGCGGCAGGTTCGCTTCGGCGAGCCTCTCCGGCGGGATCAGCTTGAGCGTCCGGTTGATGCGCTCCAGGCGCTCCAGATCCACCGACAGGCCGTCGAGGAAGATCGAGTTGAGCGCATGGCCGGCAATCTGCGCCACCGAAGGGTAAACGTTCGATCGGGCGCGCGCCTGGTCCGGGGTCTGGCGCCCGGTGCCGACCACGAGGACCCGGTCCGCGCCCAGGTGCAGCGCCGGGCTGATCGGCGCGATCTGGCGCACCGAGCCGTCGCCGAAGTATTCGCGGTGCACCTTGACCGCCGGAAAAATGAACGGCAGCGCGCTGGAGGCGAGCAGGTAGTCGAGCTTGAGCGACACCGCCGCGCCGATGCGCTGGTTGCGCTCCCAGCCCTCTAGCCCCGACCCGCCCTGGAAGAACGACACGCTCTGGCCGGTGGTATAGCCCGAGGCGGTGACGCTGACCGCGTACAGCGCGCCCGAGTCGATGTGGTCCTGGATGCGCTCGAAGGCGAGGGTGCGCTCGAGCATCTCCCTGAGCGGCGCGCTATCGAGCAGCGAGACCGGATTCCGGCGCGACAGCAGCAGCATCGCCGCCAGCCAGCGCGCGCCGCTGCGCATGATGTGACCCGGGTCGGTGCGGTAGACATGGTGACAGTGCATGTTCTCCCAGACTTCGAGGAGATTGCCCACCCCGCGGCTGAAATCATCGGCGTATACCGCCAGCGTGGTGGCGTTGATCGCGCCCGCCGAGGTGCCGCACAGGATCGGAAACGGGTTCTTGACCGGATTGCCGAGGATGTCGCGCACGGCCTTAACTACACCGACCTGATAGGCGGCCCGGGCGCCACCCCCAGTAAGTACCAGTCCGGCCCGCGCTTTCATCAGACGGGTTTCATCAGAGCAGCGTTTGCTCTTGCCCGCGCGGCGCGTTGGCGTCGGCCACCGCGAGCGCGGTCATGTTGACGATGCGGCGCACGGTCGCCGAGGGCGTGAGGATGTGCACCGGGCGCGCCGCGCCTAGCAGGATCGGGCCGATGGTGACGTTCTCGGAGGAGGCGATTTTCAGCAAGTTGAACGAAATGTTGGCGGCGTCCAGCGTCGGCATCATCAACAGGTTCGCCTCGCCCCTCAGGCGCGAGCGCGGGAACACCTTCTGGCGGATCTCGTCCGAGAGCGCGGTGTCGCCGTGCATCTCGCCCTCCACTTCCAGTTCGGGCGCCTGGTCGCGGAGGATCGCCAGCGCCTGCTGCATCTTCTGCGCCGACGGCAGGTCCATGGAACCGAAATTCGAGGCCGACAGCAGCGCCACCTTGGGCGTGAGGCCGAAGCGCCGGATCCCCTCGGCCGCGAGAATCGTCATTTCGGCGATGTGCGCGGCGTCCGGGTCCGGCGTGACGTAGGTGTCGCAGATGAACACGGTGCGGTTGGGCAGCAGCAGCGCGTTCATCGCCGCGTAGTGCCGGATGCCCGGGCGGCGGCCAATCACCTGGTCGACGTAGTTCAGGTGCAGCGCATGGCTGCCGAAGGTGCCGCAGAGCATGCCCTCGGCCTCGCCCATGACCATCATCATCGCGCCGATCAGCGTGTTCCGGCGCCGCATCTCGAGGCGCGCGTACTCGGGCGACACGCCCTTCCTTTCGGTGAGCTTGTGATAGGCCTTCCAGTACTCCTTGTAGCGTGGATCCTGCTCCGGGTTTACCACTTGAAATTCGCGGCCGGCGCGCATGCGCAGGCCGAGCCGCTCGATGCGCTGCTCGATCACCAGCGGGCGACCGACCAGCGCCGGCCTGGCCAGACCTTCGTCGACGACTATTTGAACCGCGCGCAGCACGCGCTCGTCTTCGCCCTCGGCGTAGACCATGCGCCGCGGCGCCGCCTTGGCCGCCGAGAAGAGCGGCTTCATGATCAGGCCCGAGTGGTAGACGAACTGCGTGAGCGAGGCCCGGTAGGCCTCCAGGTCGGCAAGGGGTCGCGTCGCGACCCCGGAATCCATCGCCGCCTTGGCCACCGCCGGCGCGATTTTCGCGATCAGCCGCGGGTCGAAAGGCCGCGGGATCAGGTACTCGGGGCCGAACCTGAGGTCCTGCCCGCCGTAGGCCAGCGCGACGATGTCGGAGGCTTCGGCCTGCGCAAGCTCCGCGATTGCGCGCACCGCCGCCAGTTCCATCTCCGTGTTGATGGTGGTGGCGCCGACATCCAGCGCGCCGCGGAAAATAAACGGGAAGCACAGCACGTTGTTGACCTGGTTCGGGTAATCGGTGCGCCCGGTGGCGATGACGCAATCGGGGCGCGCTTTTTTGGCGAGCTCGGGCCGGATTTCCGGCTCCGGGTTGGCGAGCGCGAGGATCAGCGGGCGCCCGGCCATCTTCTTCACCGAGGCGGGCTTAAGCACGCCGCCCGCCGAGAGGCCGAGGAACACATCGGCCCCGGCGATGACCTCGTCCAGCGTGCGCGCCCTGGTGTCGACCGCGTAGCGCTCCTTGTCCGGGTCCATCTCTTCCTTGCGGCCCTTCCAAACCACGCCCTGGATGTCGGTGACGATGATGTTGGCGCGCGGCAGGCCCATCTTCACCAGCAGCTCGAGGCAGGCGAGCGCCGCCGCTCCGGCGCCGGATGCCACCAGTCTTATCTCTTCGATTTTTTTCCCTATGACTTTCAAACCATTCAGAACCGCAGCCCCTACGATGATCGCGGTGCCGTGCTGGTCGTCGTGGAATACCGGGATCTTCATGCGGCTGCGCAGCTTCCTCTCGACCACGAAGCACTCCGGCGCCTTGATGTCCTCGAGATTGATGCCGCCGAAGCTGGGCTCCAGCGCGGCGATGATCTCGACCAGCTTGTCCGGGTCGCGTTCGTCGATCTCGAGGTCGAAGCAGTCGATGCCGGCGAACTTCTTGAACAGCACCGCCTTGCCTTCCATCACCGGCTTGGCCGCCAGCGGCCCGATAGTTCCGAGGCCCAGCACCGCGGTGCCGTTGGTGATCACCGCGATCAGGTTGGCGCGCGAGGTGAGGTTCATCGCCTCGGCCGGATCGCGCCGGATCTCCTCGCAGGCGATCGCCACGCCGGGCGAATAGGCGAGCGCAAGATCGTGCTGGTTGGTGAGCTGCTTGGTGGCGAGGATCGCGATCTTGCCGGGGCGCGGCAGGCGATGGTACTCGAGGGCGCTCGTCCTCAATTCCTCGTCCACGTTCCACTCCAGGGGATCGGACAAAAATTATATCCGCTTAAGCCCCTTGCCCCGGCAGTACCTCAGGCGGCGGTGCGGCGAACCTGCTTGAGCAGCTGCTCCAGGCGCGCGCGCTCGGCGAGCACCTTGAAGGCGTAGGACGAACTCGGCTCGTCGAAGGCGCCGGCGTACATCTGCAGCGCGGTCTCGGTCTCGCCGAAACGGCGCAGGTACTCGCGCAGGATCTGCGCGCCCACCTGGATGTTGACCTGCGGGTCGAGCAGTGCGCTCTCGCCGCCGTGCCCGGCGAGCTTCTCGACGTGGAACTTCGGTATCACCTGCATCAACCCCTTGGCGCCCATGTTGCTTTCGGCGACGGGGTTGTAGCGCGACTCGACCGCCATCACCGCGAGGATCAGCAGCGGGTCGACCTTCCAGTCGTTGCCGGCGCGGTAGGCGGTGGCGACGAAGCCGGCGGTTGCGTCCTGCGCCACCCGGTAGCGCTTGGCGATGAATTCGGTCACCGCGCGCTGCTCGCGCAACGCCGCGCTGCCCAATCCTGCCTGGAGGGTGCCGGCGGCGACGTTGCCGTTCTCCCCTTCCCAGGCTACGCTCCAGGCGGCGAACTCCCGCAACAGCATCTCGCGCGGCGCCGGCAGGACCGTGGCGAGCACCACCGCGAGGCCGACCGTCGCCAGCACGGCCCGCGCCGCGGAGAACAGGCGCAACGCGCCGGCCAGGCCGGGCATCTTCATTGCCATGTCGGTTGGTTCCATTTTCAACCTCCAAACCTTCTGCGCCGGATCGCCGCCCTCCCCGACCAGCCGCAACCGCCTCGGCGAGGGGCTGGACAGCTTGGGCGGGGGGTGATTGCGCGGACCGCCCTGCGCAAGCTGGGCAGCCCGCATGCGCACGTCGCGGGGCCTTTCCTTGGCTCCTGGACGGCGCGGCTGAAGTTCGGTGTTCAGCGGCGGTTGTTGCGACGCAACAAAAAGTATCATATCCAAAAACTCTCTTTCATGTCAATAACTTCGCCTTCTGCCAGGTGAAAAAGATTGTGCGTCGCGAAATCCTTGTTTCGACAAGGAAAACGCACGGCAGTGGAGAGTATCCTGGGGGGTAGAATCGCGGCCTCCGCAGGGTTGAACCCAAACAAAGTCTCGCGGACCAGCCTGGACCTGCCAGTGGAGCTGGAGGGCCAAGGCGGTCCGGAGATCTTCAAAGGCCGGCGGAGGGCTTGCGCCCCCGCCACATTCCTGATCGGTTCCCGGTTACGGCCGGGATCCGGTCGGAAACGGCCACGCGGCCGCCGGATTCAGCGCGGTTCGCGCGCCGGAACCCGCAGCGGCGGACGGCGGTCTTGCTGGCGCCGTCATCGCAGTGCTGGCCTTGGGTCTTGCGGGTTTGCCTGCCGCCGTCTTCTTCTTCTTCTTCTTGGCCTTGTTCTTTTTCGCGGCCTTCTTTTTCTTGCCCGCTACCCTTCTTGTTGCCTTCTTCTTGGACGATTTCTTCTTGCCTGATGCTTTCTTCTTCTTCTTTTTCTTTCCGCCTTTTTTCGCTTTTTTCTTCGCCATAACGATCTCCTTAGAGGTAGTTGCGAAAGAAAGCCCGGCCGCACCGGCCCGGACTATTCAAACGCCCGGCGAGGATCGCCCGGCGCATTGAATTCCTGGATTCGTTCACCTGCCGCATTGCGAGGCGAGGTCCGTTCATCTGCCGCCCCGGGCGGCAAGATCCTGATACAGAATTTCCGGATCGAGCCGGATGCCGCCTTCCCAGGTCACAGTGGCGGACTCGGGGTCCACGCTCACCTTCTCGAACTCCCGCACGTCGCGCCACAGCTTGAAAGCGCCGATCTCGAGCAGGTTGCCGAGAAATACGCTGCCCTCCAGCCCGTCGTCGAAACGGATCCAGAGCTTGTAGTCGTCCTCGGCCTTGCATGCGGTCACCCTGTGCATGTGTGTGTCCTATGGTTCCTCATTCCCAACTCAGCGCGCCGCCGGTCTGGTATTCGATGACCCGCGTTTCGAAGAAATTTCGCTCCTTCTTCAGGTCGATCATCTCGCTCATCCACGGGAACGGGTTGCTGGCGCCCGGGTACATCACGTCCAGGCCGATCTGCTGGCAGCGGCGGTTGCAGATGAAGCGCAGGTATTCCTTGAACATCGGCGCGTTCAGCCCGAGCACGCCGCGCGGCATGGTGTCCTCGGCGTAGCGGTACTCCAGCTCGACCGCCTTGCGGAAAATCCCGGTCAACTCCTCGCGGAACTCCGCTGTCCAAAGCTGCGGGTTCTCCAGCTTGATCTGGTTCACCAGGTCGATGCCGAAATTGCAGTGCATCGACTCATCGCGCAGGATGTACATGTACTGCTCGGCCGAGCCGGTCATCTTGTTCTGCCGGCCGAGCGCGAGGATCTGCGTGAAACCGACGTAGAAGAACAGCCCTTCCATCAGGCAGGAGAACACGATCAGGCTCTTCAGCAGCTTCTGGTCGGCCTCCGGCGTGCCGGTGCGGAACGCGGGGTCGGTCAAGGTGTCGATGAACGGGATCAGGAATTCGTCCTTGTCGCGGATCGAGGCGACCTCGTGGTAGGCGTTGAAGAGGGCGCCTTCGTCCAGGTCCAGGCTCTCGGCGATGTACTGGTAGGCGTGGGTGTGGATCGCCTCTTCGAAGGCCTGGCGCAGCAGGTACTGGCGGCACTCCGGCGCGGTGATGTGCCGGTAGGTGCCGAGCACGATGTTGTTCGCGGCCAGCGAG
>Ga0247727_10011796_pt1 | contig 15154 bp, 11 predicted proteins | sample WisWelCaveWW1625_FD_202498 | JGI IMG/M metagenome (GOLD analysis project Ga0247727, IMG submission 202498) | Biofilm microbial communities from Wishing Well Cave, Virginia, United States - WW16-25 | ecosystem: Environmental > Aquatic > Deep subsurface > Groundwater > Cave microbial mat | place... | reverse complement strand
GCCGCCTGGAAGCTCTCGGCCGAGGAGCCGTAGATGTCCTCCAGCGTGCGGACGCCAGCCGGACTCGCCGTGACGTCGGCCGTGGCGGCGCCGAGCGTGAGTGCGAGGAGAACAGTCCGGAGGCCGATCCGGTGGCTCACTTGCGATCGCCCGTCGCCGCCGTCTTCCGCTCCTCGGCCGCGGGGACGTAGATGTCCTCCAGCGTGCTGTACCTCATGTCCGCCGGGGTGTTGCCGATCGTGGTCGTGTCGAGGTTGCGGATCGGTCCGTTCGGCTCGACGTACTCGTCCACCTGACCGTCGCTGTCGTTGTCCAGGTCGTCGTCCAGGGGGTCGGCGGGATGGAACGGCCCGATCAGGGGGTTCACCTCGAAGTAGCAGGGGTTGCGGCCGACGCGGTTCCTGCCCACGGAGCCGTTGACCGAAGCCCCGCCCGAAGTAGTCGAGAACGGAGCGAAGACCTGGAAGAAATCAGTAAGGGGGCTGTTCCCGTTGCTGACGGGCCCCTGGGCTCCGCCGAGCGCGTTCAGGACGATCGAGTCGTTGATCAGGTCGATGGGGGCCAGGCTCCTCGTGTCCGTGTCCAGCTCCCAGCGGAGCGAGGCGAAGCGGTCCTTGAGGTCCGTGGCCATGTTCCACGCCCAGCCGGTGAATTCGACCTGGAAGACCTTCTTCGTGTCGGTGTCGAAGCGCCCGCCGCAGCTCGCGGGAAGGGGGCCGAGGTCGGTCGTGCACTGATTGACCTTCTGGACCTCCGGCGAGAGGAGGATCTCGTACTCGATCTTGAGATTGCTGGTCCCCTGGAGTGTCTCGTAGTCCTGGCACGCCCCCGCGGCGGAGCCGGACACGAGGCACGGCGACACCCCGGCGCTGCCGATCCTCCCGGTGTGCCACACGCCGCCCGGCTGGTTCGGGTTGTTCGTCGTGCCGTTCGTCTGCCAGCCGCAGCCTCCCGCGGCGCTTCGGTTGTCATCGAGGAAGCCGTTCTGCGGATCGCGGTCCTCGTCGGAGAAACAGGTGCCGAGAGCCGTGGACACGGCGCAGGAGCCGTTCGGGCCGCAGTCGAGGTTGTCCGTACAGATCGTGGCGGTCGAGAGGCTGCACCGGCCGCACAGGTTGAGCGGGAACTCACCGGGGCACGCGGTCGTGAGGCTCCCGGTGCAGAAGTAGTCGAGGACGCCGTTGAAGTTCTTGTCCTCACCCCAGTTCGCGATCGTCTCGGTGAACCACCCCGTCGTCGTGTTGTTGAGCCCGACCGTGAACCCCTGCTTGCCGGACTCGAAGTTCCACGGACCGCTGAGCGAGAGGTTTCTTCCCGTGGCCTGGAGGGAGGAGAACTGCATCGTGTCGAACCTGTAGTCCGAGTCGAAATCCCCGGCGTTCGACGTAGGGTTGTCCAGGACCTCGTTGGAGGGGCTCGATCCGACCGACAGCGCCGGCCAGTCCCGCACCTCGGTCCCGCCCGCGGGAAAATCGGTGGAATAGAAGTACGACTCCTCGTCGACGTTCAGGGTGTTCCGGAGGACGAACAGCGTCTCCGCCGGCCGCCCCGACTTCCGCGCCGACACGCCGAGGATCATGTCCACCTCGGGCGTCCCTGCGATCGTGCCCATGCGGATCGAGAAGCCCGGGGTCGCCACCTGCGCCGCGGGAAGATCGCCGATCGTCTTCGGCGAGTCGAGGATCGTCAGGAGCGAGCCGCACGGCGGGTTGTTCCTGCGGTCGGGGTCCGGGCAGTCGCTCGTCCCGGGCCGGCAGCCCTCGGGGCTGTCGGCGTCGGCGAGCACGCAGCGCAGCGACGCCACCACGTCGATGAGATCCTCGAATTCCGCGGACTGGAACGCAACCCGGAAGCCGATCGTCTCCCCCGAGTCCATGTAGCGGTCGGGGAAGCCGAAGGTGAAGAGCCCGCGAGCGTCTCGCTCGCAGCCTCCTTCCACAAGCTGGCTCTGGTCCCTCCCGAACTGCCCGAACAGGACGCCGCCGATGCTTGCGTACACGCCGCAGCGCATGCTCGCGAAGCCGAGCCTGACCTTGTTCGGATCGGACACGCCGTCCGATTCGTCCAGGTACCTGGCCCGGATCCGCTGGCCGTCCCGGACGTCGAGGGTTCCGCTGTGCTCGGTCGCCGCCGCTCCGTCGGTGAGAGCGAGCGCGGCGGAGGCGAACCGGAGGCCGGAGTGGGTGAAGATCAGGCCGCTGGTCGCGTCTTCTCTGTCCACGATCAGGTCGTCGGCGGTCCCCGGAGTCCGATCGGGTCCGGGGTCCACGACCTCGACGATCGTCCGGCCGGCCACCTCCGCGTCGGTGAGGCCCGCCTCCGGATCGCTCGCCTCATCCTTCTCGTCGACGACGACCACTGCGGAGTCGTTGCAGACGTAGCTTCCCTGGTCGAGGAGGACCGAGGAGCCGAGGCAGACCCCTCCCGCCACGACCACGGCGTAGCGCTGCACCGCCGCGGTCGAGCCCGCGCCGGTTCTCACCAGGATCGTCCACGTTCCGGCCTCGGTCTGCTTGTCGGCGTTCAATACCGTCCCGTCGAGCCGGGCGTCGGGAGAGAGGAAGATCGCCTCGGTCGGGTTCTGGTTGTCGCGATCGGAGTTGGCGCAGGTCTCGAGGCTAGAGGGCGACGCGTCGAGGCTCGTCGTGGAGCCGGTCAGGTGGGCGTTCGGGCAGTCCTCGCCCGCGTCGATCACCCGGTTCCTGTTGTCGTCGTCGGTGAAGTAGTTCCCGAAGTAGGTCTTGCCCGACGGAGAGCGCAGCTCGAGATCGAGGTTGCGGTTCAGCACGTTGCCGCTCGCGTCGATCCACACGAGCGCGACACGCAGCTCCTGCGCGCCGTCGCATACGGTGAACGTTCCCGTGTCCGTCTCGGAGAGCCCCGTATCGACGTCGCCGCTCAAGCCGGCGATATCCAGCCGGCCGCCCGCGATCCCGCCGTCCGCGAGGAGGAGGCCCGTGGGGGTCGGAGAGTAGCTCTGGAGCGGAAGAACATTGTTGAGCTGGATCCGGCCGTACCCCTGCTCGTTGTTGAACCGGTAGCTCGCGAACAGGTTGCCCCCGTGCCCGGTCGAGGCGGCGCCGGGCGCGGAGTCGTCCATCCAGTCGGCGGAGGCGATCAGGGTCGCCTTCACTGCTGCTCCGGAGAGCGCGGTGACGACGTCGCTGGCGTTGCCCGGGTTCGAGCGGGTGCCGTCGGGGTAGAACCCCTGGCGGAAGTAGTCGCGGACCAGCATGGCGGCGCCCGCGGCCGCGGCAGACGAGAAGCTCGTCCCGTTCTGCCCCTGGACGAGATCGCATTCCACGGACCCGGCCTGGTCGTTGTCGGCCGAGCGGCAGGCGTATTCCGCGTCGAAGCCGAGGTTCCCACCGATCGCGCCGAAGTCGACGCCGGGGGCCATCAGGATCGGCGCGACGCGCTGGGATGCGGTGTTGGCCGGGCCCACGCTCGAGTTGCCGAAGCGGTCCTGCTCGTTCGCGTCGTTGAACGGCTCCGTCACGTTCCCGCTCGCGCCGACGACGACCGCGTTCTTCGCCGTCGCCGGGTCGGAGATCGAGCCCGGATCTGGGACCGAGTCGAGGTCCATGTCGCGTCCCGAATTGCCCGCGGCCAGGAAGAGCATGGCGTCGGTGTGGGCGGGGTTGGACAGGAAGCTGTCGATCCGTGTCGCGTTCGTCCCGTAGGCCGGATTCCCGACGCTTCCCCAGGAGAAGTTGAACGTACGTGCCCCGTGGGTGTGGTAGGCGACCTCGAGAGAGCCGAGCGTCCCCTCCCCCGTGTAGGTGTCCCCCACGGCGAGAGAGTTGTTGAGCGGGCTGGTGCAGACGCCGGAAAGCGGCGTGATATGGGCGTCGTAGGAGACGAGGACGGCGCGAGGGGCGACGCCGTCCAGGGGCCGCGCGATCCCGCGCGAGTCCAGCTTCGCCCAGCCCGGCCCGTAGCCGAGAGGGACCTGGGTCGCGTTTCCGAGCGCGACCGAGGCGACCACGTGGCCGTGGGTGGAGCCGCCCGAGCCGGGATCGTCGCAGCCCCTGTCGTCTCCTTCTCCCGCGATCCCACCGGTGAACTGGCTCGTGCTCTGGTAGACGCGGACCTTGCGGTGAGCCGGACCCGGCGCGCCCGGGCTCGTTCTCGTGTCCGAGAGGTCGCCCGCATCGAGCTGGATCCCGGAATCCAGGAGCATGAGGACCTCGGGCGACCCCGAGCCGACGCAGGTCTCGACCCCGGGGCAATCCCCGTCCCCTTGACACGGGATCGCCGCGGACGCGCTGCACGTGCCGTGCTCCCCGCCTCCGTTGATCCCCGCGCCGTGGTACGGCTTTGTGCCGCCCTGGAAGACGCCCGTCTGGAGGACCGTCGTCGTCTCCTCACCCCACGGCAAGATGGGCGATTCTTCCTCGACCATCCGGACCGCCTCGATGGATGCGAGCTCCGCAAGCTGGCTCCGGTGGATCTCCGCCCGGACCATGTCCCTGGCGATCCCCAGAACGTTTCCGCCGAGCCCGCGGATCGCGGCCGCGACCGACGCGGCGTCTTCCCCGGGAAAGACGGCCACGTGGAGGGTCAAGACGTCGGATGCGGCCCGGACCGGATCCAGGAGCGGAATCCGGCCGATGTAGGGGGAGAGCTTGAAGGCGGGGTGGTAGGGCTCGAGGGCGACGACCCCGGGGTGGTTCCGGATCGAAGAGTGCGCCTCCTGGCTCAGCCGAACGAGATAGGTCGAGTTTCCGGACTCGGCGACGAGCGCCCCGCCCGCGATCACGATCCGCTCGCGGAGGGACTCGAAGGCGCGACCCTCCGGGTCGGCCGCGAGGACGAAGTACTGCACGCCCTGCTCGCGGAGCCCTGGCCTCCTCTGTAGCTCTTCCGGGAACGGCGGCGTCCCCAGCCTCAGGTCGAACGTCCCCACCTCCGTACGGAAGATCCCGGGGCCATCCTCCTGCCGCGCCGGCACGCTCCCGTACACGGGCCCGACGGAATACGGCCAGGTCCAGCTCGGCCTGCGGTTTAGGATCGAGTCGATGTCGGACCGTCCCTCGGCCCGGGCCCCGTCCTCCGTGGGGTTCACGGGAGGCGCCGCGGGGGTCGCCGTCCAGAAGAGAGTTTGAAGAAGTGCCTGGAGGACGAAGAGTGCTCGCGGGGTACGGCGCATGACGGATCCTCCCTGGGCGGGAACGGCCCCGCCCCTACCCATGTTCCTTGTATTGCGCCCCGCTTCGGTTCCATCGGTTCCTTCGTTTTTTCCGTCGGGTGCGGACACGGGATCGGCGGACGCGACCGGGGTCGGGTCGGTTCGACCTGGAATCGGGTAGATTCATCCACCTCGGGAGGCTCATGACCGGGGAGAGGACGAAACGCGTGGGATACGAGGCGGACAGCCTGGAAGGTCGCTTCCTCGCCGGGGAGGTCGGCGCGTACGCCGTCGTGTCCCGGTGGGTGGCGCAGGTTCTCACGCTCCCCCGCTTCCGGATCCTGCGCTCCGAGTGGCCGGACGTCCACCAGGAGGTGCTCCGGAGAATCGTGGACAGCCTGCGTCATGGCCGCTTCCGGGAGGGGCTCGACCTGAGGGTCTACGTGCAGGGGATCGCGCGGTATGCGGCGCGGGAGGTGGTGATTCGGATCCTCAGGGAAAGCGGCTCCTCCCTCCCCGACGACGTGGCGGTCCCTTCTCGAGCCGAGGACCTGGCGCTGGACCGCCAGAAGGTGCGCCTCATCCTGGAGCAGATGCCGGAACCCTGCCGGGAGATCTTTCGTCTCCTCTTCTACCAGCAGCTGCGCTACGAGGAGATCGGCGACCGGCTCGGCGTCCCCCTGGGTACGGTAAAATCCCGGGCACATCGGTGCCTCGAGAGAGGACGGAACCTTCTGCTGGGTCGGACACAAGAGTCTTGGATGGAAGGAGACGACCACGCCGGGGGAGGCGGGTCGGAAAAACGATGATGGACCATCTGGAGCTTCAGCGGGCAATCCCCGCGTACGTTGCCTCCCGGATCGGCGAGAACGAGCGCCGGGTCCTCGAGGCGCATCTGGCGACCTGCCGCGACTGCCAGGAGCTGGTCGCGTGCTGCGAGGAGCTTGGCCAGGAGGTTCGCCGGGACGCCGGCCTGGCGTGGGCAGAGCATCCCGATCCGCTCCACGTGAAGGCCCATGTCGAGGGAGAGCGGCGCGCGGTGGAGGTGGCGCGGCATCTCGAGATCTGCGACGCCTGCGCGCTCGAGGCGTCGGGTTGGAGCGAGAAGACGCGGGCGGCGTCGGCCGGCTGGCGGGCGCGAGCGGCTTCGTGGCTTGCCCCTCGGCCTCTCGCGGCGGGCGCTCTTCTCGGGGCTGCGGCCTGTCTCGCCCTCGTCCTGGCTCTGCCCCGCGGAGGATCCGTCACCCCGGGCCCCTCGTCGTTCGACGGCTCCGCCCCCCTTCTCCTCCTCGACGAGGCCCCGCGGAACGGCTCGGCCGCGGCGACCGTGCGCGTCGGCGCGGACCAGCCGTACATCCCGATGGGGGTCCGCGTCAATCTGCCTCCGGCCGTTTCGGACCGGGACCGTTTTCTCTTCTCGGTTCGCAGCCCGGACGGATCGGTCTCGTGGAAGCAGGAGCTGTCGGTGGAGGAGATCCGGGCGGAGCAGGCGCGCAGCTGGGTCGTCGGGTTCCTGGTTCCGTCGCGCCCTCTCCCGCCCGACCGCTACGTCCTCGTGGTCGCACCCTCGGACGACGGCACCGCGCCCGTCCTGGAGGTCCCCTTCGAGGTCATCCGGTTTCGGTGACAGCAACCGAAACTGTCTACTCTGTGCCCGCACCACGATCAAGCAGTTTTGGTTGCTGTCACCGAAACTCTGAATGTCCCCCTACCGCCAATCCCCGACGGCGACGAAGGGAGCCCAGTAGTACGGGTGGGTGCTGCGTCCCTGCCGGCGTCGGGCCTCGAGGGTGGTCAGGTGGGCGCTCCGGACCGCGTCGGCGGTGGAGACCCCTCCCAGGCGTGCCCGGTACAGCGCCTGCATCCACTCCCGGGCCGCCTCGTCCTTCACCTCCCACAGGCTCATGATCAGGGTGCTGGCGCCGGCGACCTCGAAAGCGCGCCTCAGGCCGAGGACCCCCTCGCCGTTCTGGACGCGCCCGACGCCGGTCTCGCACCCCGACAGCACCACCCACTCCGTCCCCGACAGATCGAGGGAGGCGATCTCCTCCGCCGTGAGGATGCCGTCCTCCTGCTCCGAGTCGGGGAGGAGCCTCTCTCGCTGGTTCGCCCCGGCGAGCGCGAGCCCCGAATGAAGGAGTGGGCTCTCCCGCAGCGTCGCACCACCGCTTCGCGATCCGCCCGAAGAGGAGTCCGTCGGCCGGAGCGCGGATCCGCACGTCTCGGCCCCGAAGAACCCGTGGGTCGCCAGGTGGATGAACCGCCGGCCTGGCGCCCTGGCCTTGAACTCCGCCTCACCGGCCCTGGCACCGGTGAGCAGGACGACGTCGCCCTTGCCCGCGGTCCCTCCCGCGGAGGTCCTCCACAGAGACACGATCTCCTTGGTTTCCTCGCGGGCGCCGGGAAGCCGGGAGAAGACCCGCGAGCGGAGGTCCTCGCACTCCGATTTCCGGTTGTGAACCGGGCGCACGAGCTCGGCGGCCAGCGACGAGCCCCGGCTCGCGGCCGGCACGGCGGGGAGCGAGTCCACGTCCGGATCGCCGACGGCGAGAAGCCCGCGTCCCCGGGTCCTCTGGACCGATCCGGCCGCCAGGTCCCTCTCGGCGGAGAGGTAGTGGATCCTCGGGCCGTCTTCCACCAGGTAGCGCCCGCTCGCGCCCGGCAAGGCCGCGAAGCTGACCTGGTGGAGCGCTCCGTCGGGAACGATGAAGAGAACCTCCGGCCTCCCGATCACCGCGGCCACCGGCTCCCAGACGGCGCGGCGAAGATCGGCTCCCGTTTCCAGGTATCGCGCCTCCGCCTCCCTGGCGGCAGCCGGAAGCGGCGGAGGCGCGGCGGCCACGCGGGCATGCCAGCGCTCCACCATCCCGTCGATCCGATCCGCGGCGCCCAGGGACACGAGGACGGGCCGGGATTCCTTGTGGCGAAGGACGAATGCCAGATACGCGTCCGCCGAGGGGCCCGGCGGGCGACCCGGGCTCGGGACGCGATAGCGAGCGTACGCGACCAGGGCCGCGTTTTGCGGAAGAACGGCGCGGATCTCCTCCGATCCGAGCTGGAATCGGAACATCCGGAGGCGCAGCGCCTTGCTTCGCTCGGCGAGCTTGCGCTCGGCCTCCTCGGCGGCCCCCCGCGCTCGCTCCGCCTCCTCGTCGCTTCCATGGGGATCGAGGGCGAGCTTCGCCAGCCGGTTCCGCGCGTCCTGGAGCCCCTCCGCCAGCGCTTCCAGATCGGGCGGCCCCTCGCTCAGGTAGCTCGGACGGCGTGTCGCCATCTCGTCCAGGACCAGGGCGCGGGAGCGCACCAGCTGATCGAAGACACGATCCGCCGCGTCGGGCCGGACCTTCCCTGCGGATTCCTCGAGGAGCCCGAGCGCCACGTCGAGCCCCGAAACGCGCACGGATGCGTAGCGCAGCGCCTCCTTCTCGCTGAACGTCCGTGTGGTCGCCCGGAACTGCTCCCGGGCGATCGTCTCGGCCTCGATCGCGCTCTCGAGCGCCGCGGCCGGCTCTCCGGCGAAGCTCTGCGCCCGCGCGATCCGGGCAACGGCGACGGGGAGCTGGGGAGCGGAGGGGCCCATCGTCTTTCGAAGCATCAGGACGGCGCGAGAGAGGACCTCCACCGCCTTCTGGTACTCGCCCGTCTCGAGGAAAAGCCAGCCCAGACCGATCTCCGTGAGAGCCACGTCGCGGTGCTCGGGGCCCCACACGGAGATCTGGAGCTGGAGCGCCCTCTCGAGGTGCTCCTTCGCGGCGGGGTAGTCGTGCGCGGCGACCAGAACCTCGGCCAGGTTGGCCTCCGCCTGAGCGATCTCGCGCTTTCCTCCCTGCTTCTCCCGGATGGTCAGGCTCTCTTGGACGGCACGCCGGGCGCCGTCGATGTCCCCCTGCTCGAAGAGCGCCTGGGCCAGGTTGTTCAGCGTGTGGGCGATCCAGGGATGTCCTTCCCGAAGCCTCGTGCGCCGGATCGTGAGGGCTCGCTCGAAGACCGCCCGCGCCATCGCATAGTTTCCCGTCTCGGTGTAGATGATCCCCAGGTTATTCAGGATGACCGACGTCTTCGGGTGCGAGGGGCCGAGGCAGGACTCGCGGATCGGAAGGAGGCGCTCCAGGATGCGCCGTGCCTCCGCGTTCTCCCCTCGGTCCTGGAAGGTCAGGGCCAGGTTCAGGAGGACGCGACCCGTGTGGACGTCGTCCAGGCCGAACCGGGCTTCGCAGAGACCGAGCGCTCTCTCGTGAAGCCGTCTGGCTCCGATCGAGTCTCCTCCCCGATTGAGCATGAGGCCGAGGGTGGAGAGAGCACCCGCGAAGTCGGTTCGCCCGCTCTCCGGTGCCGCTTCCTGGATCTCGACCGCCCGCTCCGCGTACCCTTTCGCCCGGGGCTCCCCGTAGGGAAGCGCCAGGGCCAGAGCCTCGAGCGCTTCGGCCACGAGGGGGGCCTGCCGCCCGAGCGACCGCTCCCGGATCTCGAGGGCCTGGTTCAGAGTGTCGATCGCTTCCGCCTGGCGCGCCTCGGCGGCGAGGTCTCGTCCGAGCTTGTAGAGCGCCGTCGCGCGGTCGAGCTCCGTCGCCGCGGGATCTTCCCTCAATAGATCCAGGACACGCCGGCGGATCCCGACCGCTTGCTCGCGCTCCCCGATCTCGCCCAGGACATCCGCCTGAGCGGCGAGGGCCGAGGCCATCTCCCGGGGAGCGGTCGCGGCCTGCTTGCGACGGATCTCGACGGCACGCTCGGCCAGCGGAAGCGCCTGGCTTCCATCGACGCACCCCGTCATCACCCAGGCCTCGATCAGAGCCTCGATGACGGAGGCCTCCAGGGTCAGGAGCCCCGGCCTGCCCTCGACGGAAGCAAGGAGCCGGGTGGCCAGGTCCTTGGCCTCGGCGGGCCTCTGCTCCCGGATGAGGCTTCGCACGGAATCGAGGGACGGATCGACCGATCTGTCGCGGGAGGATGGAACCGCGACGGCGAGAAGGCAAGCGCCCATCGCCGCCGAAAGGAACCACCTCCTGGGTCGATCCCATCCCATCGCGCCCCTCCGAGGTTCGTGTCCTCAGGAAGTGCCTACGGATACGATACGCGGCGACGCGGCGATGGGGAAGGCGCGAGGGAAAAAGGGACGCGCGAGCGCACCGCAGGTTCGCACTGGCCCGAGAACCCTAGTTCCAGCCCGAATCCTCGCCCTGCTCCTCCAGCTTGGCCTGCTCGTCGTCCATCCACTTCTGGAACTCCTCCTGGGTGTGGACGGTGACGAAGCCGCGCATCCGGTAGTGCCCGAGGCCGCAGAGCTGGGCGCACGCGATCTCGTACTGGAAGGTCGGATTCCCGGTCCTCCGGCGCATCTCCTCGGTGGTCACGTTGGGCTCGAACCACGCGGGGATCGTGAGCCCCGGGATGATGTCCTGCTTCACGCGGAACTCGGTCAGGTTGAAGCCGTGGATCACGTCCTTGCTCCTGAGCTTCAGGATGACGGGCTTGTCCACCGGGAGGTGGAGCTGGTTGATCGTCGTGACGTCGTCCTTTCCGTCGGCGTCGGAGCGGTCGAGGCCGAGCGCGTTCGACTCCACGTCGATCTTCGTGATGTCCGTCCGCCCGAACTTCCCGTCCGGACCCGGGTAGTGGACGTTCCACGCGAATTGCTCCGCGGTCACGTGGACCACCAGGGCGTCGCTCTCCGGCGGAAGCTTGTCCACGCGCTTCGCCCAGAGGGGGATGGAGAACCCCACCAGGAGCACCGCTTCCGCCACGGCGACCGCGATCTCGAGGTAGGTCGAGGCGTGGCTCTTCACCCCCTGATAGTCCGCGACGGGGTTCCGCGACCTGCGGAAGCGCCAGAGGACGAACAGGAAGAACGCCCCCCAGCCGATGAAGAGCGCAAACATCAGCCAATGGACGATGCCCATGGTGCTGTCGATCTCGGCGCCGTGGGCCGAGGCGAGAGGCGGGAGTCCGAGCCAGCCGGTCATGCTCTTTACCTCGAGGGGTTCTGGAGCTCGCACCATTCCGAGTCGAGCTCCCGGTTGGAGGAGTCCTTGGCCCGCTTTCTCAGATAGAAGAAGAATCCCACGAATCCTCCCTGCACGGAGGCGGTCACCAGGACCAGCGCGATCGCACCGAGCCTCGCTCCGTCGATGAGCGGCGAATCCTCGGCGCCGGAGCAGGACTGGCAGGCGCGCGCGGCCGACACGCCTCCCAGGAGAAGCGCCGACAGGAGCCCGAAAGCCCTCGACCAGAGCCGGCGGGAGGGTCTGTCCATCACAGCGCCCGCACCTTGCGGACGAACCAGGAGCCGTAGGCGACGAGCCCGACCGCCGCGGCGAACGAGCCGATCGAGCCCAGGAGCGTGAGCCACCCGTCCTGCTCCTGGTACCGCCCGAGGCACCAGGCGCCCAGGAGCGCGGCCAGCGCCGTCGCCGCCGCGATGAACACCAGGTGGAACGCCTTCAAGTTCACGCGCGCACCTCGATGCCGTCGGCCACGGTGAAGAACGGGACGAACAGCAGGACGACGAAGAAGAGTACGGTCAGGAGGAGCACCGCGTAGATGAGCTTCTTCTCGGAGACCAGGTGCATGAAGTAGCAGGCCACGAGCGAGCCCTTCACCGTGGCGATGACCAGCGCGACGCCGATGGCGGCCGGCACCGACAGGTGGAGGTAGGAAACCGCCACGGTGACGATCGTGAGAACCATGAGAGCGGCGAAGACCAGGATGTAGACCCGGACGTGCTTGTCGATGTCGACGGCGTGGGCTCCCATGATGCCTCCTACAGAAGATACAGGACCGGGAAGAGGAAGATCCACACGAGGTCCACGAAATGCCAGAACAGGCCGCTGTTCTCCACGCGGTTCGTGAACCATTGCGGGTTCGTCTTCCACAGCTTCGCCCCGGGACCCCAGAACCAGGCGTTCACCGCCATCCCGCCCATGACGTGGAGCATGTGGAGACCGGTGAGGGTGAAGTAGATGGCCAGGAAGGTGTTGGTCCGGGGGTAGAGCTCGTGATGGAACTTGGCCGAGTACTCGAAGTACTTCACCACGAGGAAGACCCCGCCCAGGAGCACCGTGGCCCCCATGTATCCCCGGAACGCGCCGAAGCGATTCCGCATGAGCGACGCCCACGCCATCACCATGGTCACGGACGAGCTGATGAGCACCACGGTATTGAACGTCGCCAGGGGAACGTTCAGGATCGAGGCCCCGCGCGGCCACTCGGGCGCGCCGGTCCTGAGGAGGATGTACGACGCGAACAACGCCCCGAAGAGCATCACCTCCGAGGCGAGGAAGAGCCAGATCCCGATCTTCCCGTTGGTGAGGCCGGTGTCCTGGCGGGTCGAGACCGTGTACGGGATTTCCATTTCGGCTCAGGCCTCCGCCCGCTCGCACTGCGGCAGGAAGTCCCGGGGCCTGCCCGGGATACTGTACTCGTACGGCCCACGGTAGACGACGGGAGGCGTCGTGAAATTCCCGTGAGGCGGGGGCGAGGGCGCCGCCCATTCGAGGGTCGTCGCCTCCCACGGGTTGTCGCCCACCTTCTTCCCGTTCCGGATGCTCCAGAAGAAATTCACGATGAAGGGGATCTGGAAGAGCGCGAGCCCCCACGCCGAGTGGGTCATGACCTTGTTCCAGTGGAGGACCGGCTGCGCGAACTCGTACGTCACGCCCCCGTCGAAGAGGCGTCGCGACACCCCCTGGAGCCCCTGGACCATCATGGGCATGAAGATGAGATTCATGAACACGAGGGAGCCCCAGAAGTGGATCCTCCCCAGGGTTTCGTTCATCCGGCGTCCCGTCGCCTTGGGAAACCAGTAGTAGATCCCGGCGAAGAGCGCGAAGAGCGTCCCCGGCGCCACCACGTAGTGGAAGTGCCCGATGACGTAGTACGTATCGTGAAGCGGGATGTCCGTGACGCTGAGCCCCAGGGGAAGACCCGTGAGCCCGCCGATGCCGAACATCGGCAGGAAGGCCAGGGCGAAGAGCATCGGGGTGGTGAACCGGATCGACCCTCCCCAGAGCGAGAGGATGAGCGCGGTCAGGATCACGACCGACGGGATCGAGATGATCATGGTCGTCGTCTGGAAGAACGCCGACATGGCCGTCCCCATCCCGGTCATGAACATGTGGTGCGCCCACACGATGAACGACAGGAACCCCAGGAAGATCAGCGAGTACACCATGGAGCGGTAGCCCCAGAGCGGCTTGCGCGTGTTGTTGGCGATGACCTCGGCCACGATCCCCATGGCCGGCAGGATCAGGACGTATACCTCCGGGTGGGCCAGGAACCAGAACAGGTGCTGCCACAGGAGCGGGTTCCCGCCTCCGGTGGCCTCGAGAATCTGGCCGCTCACGACCAGGCCGCTCGGAAGGAAGAAGCTCGTTCCGGCGAGGCGGTCCATGAGCTGCAGGACGCCGGCGGCCTCGAGCGGCGGGAACGCGAGGAGGAGCAGGAACGCGGTGACGAGCTGCGCCCAGCAGAAGAACGGGAGGCGGAAGAAGCTGAGCCCGGGCGCCCGGAGCTGGATGGTCGTCGTGATGAAGTTCACCGCGCCCAGCAGGGAAGACGTGATCAGGAGGACCATGCCGAGGAGCCACACGGTCTGCCCGCTCCCCGCGATGTTGGCCAGCGGGCTGTACGAGGTCCAGCCCGACTGGGCCGCGCCCCCAGGAACGAAGAAGCTCGCCAGCATTGTGACGCCGCCGAGGAAGTAGAACCAGTAGCTCGCCATGTTGATGCGGGGGAACGACATGTCGGGGGCGCCGATCTGGAGGGGCAGGACGAAATTCCCGAATCCGCCCACCGCGAGGGGAACGACCCCGAGGAACACCATGATCGTTCCGTGCATCGCCCCGAGCTCGTTGTAGAACTCCGGCAGCATGATCCCGCCGGGCATCCGCGCCTCACCCAGGAATGCGAGGAATGGAAGCGCGCGGCCGGGGTATGCGAGCTGCCAGCGCATCAGGGAGACCAGTCCGAAGCCGAACAGGAGGAACAGGAGCCCCGTGATGGCGTACCAGATCCCGATGACCTTGTGGTCCGTGGAGAAGACGTACCTTCGCCAGAACCCCAGCTCCTCGTGAGGCGCCTCGTGCTCGATCTCGGCCCCGTGGACGACAGTGGCGTGCGGGTGCTCCATCCTCTCCCCCTTCCTACCCGGCGCCTACTTGGCCGCCGCGGGCGGCGGCGCCTTGAACGTGAAGCTCTGGGTCTTCGTCTCGCTCCCCGCCACCGTCACGGTCGCCTTCTGGGTCTTGAGCTTCTCGTGCCAGGCCTCGATCTCGTAGGTCCCCGGGTCGAGCCCGGAGATCGTGTACTTCCCGTCCTTGCCCGTGACGGAGAAGAACGGGTGCGTGGTCACGGCAGCCCAGGCGTTCATCCAGGGGTGGACGTCGCACTTGATCTGGAAGAACCCCTCCTCCTTGTCGAAGGTCGCGCTGGCCTCGGTCCGGTTCGCCGGCATCGCCATGTTGAACGGCTTGTTGATCTTGGGAAGGGCGTGGACGTTGTGCAGGATCCCGTCGGAGTTCAGGATCTTGAACGACTGGCCGATCATGATGCCGAACACGTGGGGCTTGTAGCGGCATCCGTCCTGATCCATCACCGCGGGATCCTTCGGCGGCGGGTAGGTCTTGCCGGCGGGAAGACCCTTCACCACCCGCACGAAGATGTTCCCCATGGTGTTGCCCTCCCCGAGAACCAGGGCCTCGCTCGGAGGAGGCGTGGGGTGCTTCTTCGCGCAGGCCGGATCGGCGTCCATGGCCAGCGGCTTGAGTTTCGGGACGTCCCCTTCGTAGGTAACGGTGCCCGTGATCGTGGCGGCGAGGGTCGTCCCCGCCCAGAGCATCGACGCTGCCACGACGGAGGCGGTGCGAGAGAGATGCATCGTGTTCTCCTTGACTGTGATCCGACCTTGCGAACCGATTACTCTACACCCGACCAACCGTCCCGGCAAAGGTCACGCGCTCTCGTAGGAGAGCGACTCCGGGAGCCTGGGGTCTCGAAGCGGCACGAGGGCGCACCGCCGCATGCGCC
>Ga0247727_10011795_pt1 | contig 15154 bp, 11 predicted proteins | sample WisWelCaveWW1625_FD_202498 | JGI IMG/M metagenome (GOLD analysis project Ga0247727, IMG submission 202498) | Biofilm microbial communities from Wishing Well Cave, Virginia, United States - WW16-25 | ecosystem: Environmental > Aquatic > Deep subsurface > Groundwater > Cave microbial mat | place... | reverse complement strand
CGCCGGAGATTGACGTGCGAGGCAACGCGATTTCCATCGTTGATGGCGACAACACGCCCGACACGGCGGATGGCACGGACTTCGGCAGTGTCGTGGCTGCACCCGGCAACTTTGTGTCGCGCACTTTTACCATTGCCAATACTGGCTCGGCGGATCTCAACTTGACCGGCGCGCTGCCCAGAGTGCAGATCAGTGGCGCGAATGTTTCGGACTTCACGGTACTCGTACCACCTGCCTCGTCGATCAGCCCCGGCGGCGCCACCACTTTCACCGTACACTTCCATCCCGACGTAACGGGATTGCACACTGTAACGTTTAGCATTCCCAACGACGACAGCGATGAGAATCCGTATGACTTCGCGATTCAAGGCACCGGCGATGCGCCACCTCCGGCGGGAAACGCATTCGTCTTCCTTGCGAACAAGATCACACTCAAGCGCACCAAGCAAGACGATCCTGCCGGAGACATTCACTCCAACGGTTTACTCACGGTGGAGAAGGGCGATCCGAGCACGTACAATTCCAATCTCACCGCAGTGGGAAAAATCACGATTCAAAAAGACAACACCATCAACGGCAACGTGAAATCGCCGCTTTCGATTACAAATTCCGGCACGGTCAATGGCACGATCACGGTCGGGCCGGTGGCGAACGAGCCGTTACCGAGCCTGAGCTACGGCGCCGGCGGTGCGAGCTATACGATTGCGCAAAACGGCACACTTACGCTGGCGCCGGGCTCGTACAACATCGTGACGATGAACAGTTGGAGCAAGCTGAAGCTGACGAGCGGCAATTATTATTTCAATCAGCTCAAATACTCGAGCACGACAACGACGACCGCCGTAATCGAGATCGCCCTCGGCGGCAATCCAATTACGGTGAACGTGGTGAGCAATCTGTATTTGGGCCATGAAGTGGAGATTCGCCTGCCGAACGGCGAAGATGACAGTGAGCTCGTCACCTTCAACACGCGGCAAAGCAGTCAAGTGACGTTGGGGCGCGAGGCGTATTTGCTGGGCAAATGCAACGCGCCGAACGCGCTGGTGAAGCTGGAGAAGAACAGCCAACTGCGCGGCGCGATCTGCTCGAAAGAGATTCTGGTCGAGCGCGATTGCTTGTTCCTGCATCACGATTCGCCGGGCAGCTTGCCGGGGCCGGGGAATTTGCCCAAAACTTCTGCTGATGATGAAGAAGTAACCAGTGAGCAGTCAACAGTGATCAGTTATCAGTTGGAGCAGAATTATCCGAATCCGTTTAATCCCACGACGACGATCAGCTTTGCCTTGCCGCAAGCGGGAGAAGTGAGTCTGTCGATTTACAACATGAGCGGGCAGCTTGTGAAGAAGCTCGTTGCGGGCGAAATGAATGCGGGCTCGCATAGCTTCACGTGGGATGCGACCAACGAGCGCGGCGAGCGCGTGGCGAGCGGGGTTTATCTGTACGTGATCAGGGCGGGAGAATTTACCGCGCAGAAGAAGCTCGTGTTGATGAAATAAAGTCAGGGGAAGAGTGAAAAGCGAAGGGCGCACCCTTCGCTTTTGTCCTCAAAGCAAGCGATGGCGCAGCGCAAAGAAGGCGATTTCATTGCATGAGATCGCCTTTTTGTTTTTGAAAAAACCCTTGCATTTTTAGATTGGCGTCATATTTTCTTCATAGGATTGCAATAAACACAAAGGCCGCAAGTGTTGGGCAACATGCGAACCTGGCCCAAAGAACGTTACGTCGCGCCCAGCGAGCTGGTGAAAGCCTATCTCGCCCTGGGTGACAAAGAGCAAGCGCTGCTGGGGCTCGAAAAAGCTGATGCAACGCGCAGTTTCCCGAACACGCTGAAAGTCGATGCCGAGTTCGACCCGCTGCGCGAGGAGCCGAGGTTCCAAGGCATTTTAAAGAAGCTGGGATTGGATTAAGAATTCTATAACTTTCGCATGAACCCCGAAACCCAAAAATCCGCCACCCTTTTCGAGCTGGCCAAAATCCTCAGCCAGCAAAATGATTTTCAGGAAATCGTGCGCCTGATTTCCTCAACGGCAACGGCGCTGTTCAACGCCGAGGTCGCGTCGATCATGATGATCAACCCCAGCACGCAGGAAACCATTAAAACCATTTTCAAAGGCGGCAAGGAAATCGCTGCGGCGCCGTATCAATACGTGCAGAACGTCGTCGTCGGCTGGGCGATGAAACATCAACGCGCTTTTTTGAGCGCTGCTTTGCAATCGGATGCGCGCTTCGATACCGAAGCCTTTGCCGGCGAAGCCGTGCGCGCGGCGATGTGCATACTGTTCATGAGCCAGGGGCGCGCTCTTGGCTACATGCTAATTTTGAGCGAAAATGAAACGGCGGTTTTTGATGAGGCGGCGCTGCATTTGCTGGAAAATCTTGCAGCGATTTGCACGCCGTTTCTCAGCAACGTGCAGCGCATTCAAGAGTATTTTAACGCGCCGCTGCCGGAAGTCGCGTTATTGGGACAGTTCGAGCCGCTGGGCTTGATCGGCAAATCGAAACCGTTTATCGAGCTTTTACGAGCGGTAGAGGCTGCCAGCCGCTGCGACGTGCGCGTGCTGCTGGAAGGACAAAGCGGCACCGGCAAGGAGCGCGTGGCCCGCGCTATTCACGAGTTGAGCGGCCGCAAAAAATTTCCTTTTGTCGCGATTGATTGCGGTGCGATTCCGGAGCATCTGATCGAGAGCGAGCTGTTCGGCCACGCGCGCGGCGCATTTACCGGCGCCAACTACGAACGCAAAGGCTTGATCGTCGAAGCGCACCAGGGCACGCTCTTTATGGACGAGATGGCTAATTTGCCGGTGGAGATGCAAGCGAAATTGCTGCGCGTGCTGCAAGAAGGCGAAGTGCGCCCCGTCGGCAGCAACAAACCCCGCAACGTCGATGTGCGCATCATCGCCGCCGCGAGCGTATCGCTGCGTAAATTGGTGGAACAGAAAAATTTCCGCGAAGATCTATTTTATCGCCTGCACGTTTTTCCCATTTACCTGCCGACGCTGAACGAGCGCCGTGAAGATATTCCGCTGCTCGCCAATCATTTTTTGAAAAAATTTGCGGACGAGCAAAAGAGGCCGGTTGAATCGTACGAAAATCCATTGCTGAATTTTTTGCAACAACGCCAATGGTCCGGTAATGTTCGCGAGCTGGAAAATTTTGTCGAGCGGCTGGTGACTTTGGCAGCGCCGGATGATTTGGTCTTGACCTCGAAAACGATCCCGGCGGAATTTCAGTCCGAGTTGCAAAGCGCCGCCGCTTTTGATGATAATGCTGCGCGCAAATCCTTGCAAGAAAAAGTCAATGACTTCGAAGCCCAGCTCATCCGCAAAGCGTTGGAAGAAACCCAATGGAACCAATCCCAAGCCGCGCGCCGGCTGGGAACGGCGGAATATACCATTCGCTATAAAATGGAAAAGCTCGGCATCGCCAAGCCGGGCCAGAAACGGCGGAGTTGAGCCTATCATTGCAAATCTGCAAATTGCACGGGATGAGCATAGATTATACTCGGTACCGGTTATTTTGAAATCGGCGTTGCGAGTGTTTTTCGGCGAGGCACTTTTTTAAGATTATGAGATTCCTTCGGCCCGTTGAAAAGCGTGGGACGGCTAAGAAAAACATAGAAGTGGCAAATTTAAGTTTGCCATCCCGAATGCACGAGGACTCTGGATATGAATAAATGGATACTAATTTTGTTCTTAACGATTGTGCCAAACGGCTTTACACAGGAAGTTCAACAAAGCGCCCGCGGCGTGATCACCGGAAAAATTCTTGACGCCGCGCTCGAGAAGCCGATTGAATTTGCCAACGTCATTCTCTTCAATGCTAAAGACAGCACGATGGTGACCGGCGCGACTTCCGAGGCGCGCGGCAATTTTCAAATCGATAAAATTCAATACGGGAATTATTACATCGATATTCAATTCATCGGCTACAAAAAGAAAAGAGTGCGCAATCTCGAAATCGGCGCGGCGAAGCCGGCCATCGATTTGGGAAAAATCCTCTTGCAGCAAACGACGGTGAATCTGGAGGGCGTCGAAGTGCGGGGCGAGGTGATGGCCATGACCTATCAGCTCGACAAAAAAGTGATCAACGTCAGCCAGCAGCAAACCGCGATTTCCGGCACGGCGGTGGATGTTCTGGAAAACGTTCCTTCGGTGAATGTGGACATCGAAGGCAACGTCAGCTTGCGCGGCAGCAGCAACTTCACCGTGCTCGTCGATGGCCGGCCCTCGGTTTTGGAGCCGAGCGAAGCTTTGCAGCAAATTCCCGCCGGCGCCATCGAGAACATTGAGATCATCACCAACCCTTCGGCCAAACATGAAGCCGCCGGCGGCACCGGCATCATCAACATCGTTTTGAAAAAAGAGCGGCGCGAGGGCAAGAGCGGCATCGCGAATTTCAACGTCGGCATTGGCGACAAATATGGCAGCGATTTTTTGTACGATCACAAAGACGGCGGCTATCAGGCCAGTTTCGGGGTGGATTACAATCGCCGACTTTTTACCGGCGATGATCATGAAGAGAATCGCACCTCACGTGCGGGATTCACTTCCCGGATTGAATCCACCGGTAAGTCGCGCCGGCAGGATATTTCGCTGGGCTTGCGCAGCGAGATCAAGTTCGACCTCAGCCGCCGCGATTTGTTGAGCTTCGGCGGCCGCTACGGCAAGAGAGACTCTGATCGCGGCGCCGCGCTGAATTACGCCGCGCGCACCGAGCCGGCAACCGAAAGTGAATTTTATTTGAGCGCTTCCAATCGCGACCGCCAGCGGAATTTTTTTACGCTGACGTCATCCTATCAACATCGTTTCGCGCCAAAAGGCCACGAGCTGTCTGCGGAGATTTTTTTCAGCAAGCGCGACGGTGATGAGGCGATGACTTACAATTTGCTGACAAATGGCGCCGCGATCATTAGCGGACAGCGCACGACCGAAGCCGGGCCCTCGGATGAGCTGCGCCTGAAACTGGATTATTCTTTGGCGCTGGGCGAGAAGGGGAAATTTGAAGCCGGCTATCAAAGCGAAATGGAAGATTCGGAAGATCGCACCGGGTTGTATGAATATGGAACGGCGCGGAATGATTACATGCTCTTGCCGCAGTTTAGCAACGTGACGCGCTATGATGAAAATGTCCACGCGCTTTATGCGATTTTTGCCGGCGAATGGAAACGCTTGGGATTGCAGGCCGGTTGGCGCGCCGAGCTGACCGACCGCGCGATTATCTCACGGGGCGCGGCGCAGCGTTTCACGATTGACCAATGGGATTATTTTCCGACGCTTCATCTTTCGCGCCAATTCACGACCGGACACCAAGCGATGGCGAGCTACACACGCCGCATCGAGCGTCCGGACGGCGGCGAGCTGGAGCCGTTCCTCACCTGGACGGACGCTTACAATGTCAGCATCGGCAATCCGGCCTTGAAGGCGGAATATAGCGATTCGTATGAGCTGGGCTATCAAGCCAATTTCGGCAAGAGCTTATGGTCAGTTGAAACTTTTTACCGCAAGGCCAGCAACAAAATCGAAGACGTGCGTTCGGTTTATGCCGATAACGTGACGCTGCATTCGGCGGCGAATATCGGCGCGGACCATGTGCTCGGCAGCGAGCTGCTGCTGAATTACGACGTCAGCAAAAAATGGAATGCCGGTTTGACGGGAAATCTCTATCAATACCGCATCGAAGGCGCGCTGTTCGGCGAGACGTTTTCCCGCGAAAGCTTCAATTGGAACGCGCGCTTGAGCAACACGGTCAAATTGGGTGAGACCATCCAACTTCAGCTTGACGGCCATTACAACAGCCCTTCGGTTTCAACGCAGGGACGGCGCGAAGGATTTTTCACGGCCAATGCGTCACTGAAATACGAGTTCATCGCAAAGCTGCTGTCGGCAACGTTGCAGATCAGAGATGTTTTCCGCTCCGCAAAGAACGAGCGCATCTCGCAGGGCACGGATTTCTACAATTATAATTATTCCACCCGTGAAGCGCCGGTGCTGATGCTCAATCTCAAATACAATTTCAACAATTATAAATCCGAGCGTGGCTCGAATCGGGACACGAATGACGAAGAAGAGGAAAATTAGAATAAAATTACCGGATTCGAGCCTTTCTGCCTCGACTCGCTGAGACGCCTCGCCGTTCGTGATTCTTATCAGACGTCTTTCTTCTACTCGGGGATTTCAACGAACCTACCTTCATTAGCTACAATTCCACTCGCTTTTTTTCGGCAATTTTCCCGCAAGCACGATATAATTTAACCTTTTCCTCCGTTCTCCGGTTTTCGGATAAATTCAGATTTTCCCGAAACATAATTATTGTCGCGCTCGCCTGCGCGTGTGTGGCACTTGCTTTGACTTATCATTGGACAACGAGACAACCGCGATCTGAGAATAAAGTCAGATCGACAAAAATTCCCAACAAAGCAAATACAAGGAGAACGTCATGAGAAACTTCATCTTTACTTTGATTCTCGGTATCAGCGTCGCGCAGCTTGCGGCGGGCGAGAAAGAGAAGAAAGCGGCCGCCAACTCGAACGCCGCCGTGCCGGCGGCGTTGGTTGGCCAATGGCAAAGCGGTTCCATTTCAACGGCGAATTTTTATGACGCGGCGACGCAGCAATGGAATGAGCCGAATGGCCGCGGGATGTTTTTGATCGTGCAGGCCAACGGCGAATATCGCTTCGGCGCCGGCGAACAAATTACGAGCACCGACTATTTTCTCCATCAGGAAGGCACCGTCGCGATCAATGGCTTGCAAATCGTGTTCTCCCCGAAAATGGCCAGCGAATATGTGCGTGATGTCTGTGTCCATCAAGATGATCAGCGCGCTTCAACCAAAGATGAGCTGCAAGCCACCACACTGAAATTTCAGATTGTCGCCAATCAAGCCGATGGTCGCGGCGCCGAGCTGATGTTGACCAATGAACATGGTGAGCAGATCATTCTGCGGTCGCATGCGCAATAACCACAGATTTACTAAACGCCGTAGGCGTGAGAGGTTTATAACCCGGTTCTAACAGTGACTTCAACTTCACGGAGATAGCTATGAAAAAGTTAATGAGCCTTTTAGCTGCGGGACTGCTCGCAGCGCAATTCATGGGCTGCGAGCAAAAGTCCGGCGCGGCGATTGAGCCGAAAATCGATCTCGTGGCGCGCGGCAAATATCTCGTAACCGTCGGTGGCTGCAATGATTGTCATACGCCGTGGAAGATGGGGCCTAACGGTCCCGAGCCGGATCAAACCCGCATGCTTTCCGGCCATCCGGAAAACGAGCCTTATCCGACCTGGATGCCGGCGGATGCGCAACGCAGTGCGATTACATTAAGCAGCGCCACCAATACGGCGCATGCCGGCCCGTGGGGAGTTAGCTTCACCGCGAATCTCACGCCGGATACCAGCACCGGCATTGGCGAATGGACGGAAGAAACTTTCATGCGCACGCTGCGCAGCGGCAAACACCAGGGCCAGCCGAACAGCCGCGATATTTTGCCGCCCATGCCGTGGTTCAATTATGGGAAAATGACGGACGACGATCTCAGAGCGGTGTGGACTTATTTGCGCAGCATTCCGCCGGTTAAGAATCAAGTGCCGTTTCCAGTGCCGCCGGCTTCGTAATCGCGGGCTGCGAATTAAAAAATTTTCCCTGCCAAAGGGCGACGATAAATTCGTCGCCCTTTTAAATTTGCATAAACGCTGAATCAAATCAGTCGCGACTGCTCAAAACAAAATTTTTATGGTGCCAGACCAAGATTGAATCCAGACGGCGCTGAACCGCTATTGTATAACATGGACGCAACACTTGCCGCATCGCCGTGACATATTTTTGAAACGCCCAATGACTTCTTGCCTCGAAATTTTTCCTACCGTATAACCCCTGTCATGCGGACATACAGATGTTCCATGCTGGAACAAATTCTTATCAAACTGCAAAAAATATCGTCGTAACATCATCTCGCGTAGAGCGCTGAAATGTTTGAAGTTATCGCGCTGTATTCTTGTCTCATCCAAGTGGCATTATATTTGTCGTTGTGACACCTATTAAAATATCGTTTCCACCGGAAGTGAGCTTTCAGCAATCGAATCTACAACCTCTTTGAGGTGGAGAGAATGCCGCACATTCTTGAGGATATTGTTGCAACCCCATCGGATAGTTCAGATTTTCCCCGCGCGACCGTCCATGCTCGCCTCCCGGAGCCGCCGGTGAGCGGACACGCTGCAATGAGCGCCAGCACCGACACGGTCGAGAATCACCACGCCTTCAGCCCGGCCAAAGCCAAACGGCGCGTTTTGCTGATTGATGACGATCCCAACATGCACGAGTTGTGCCGGCATTATATTGAAAAAGCCGGTTACGAATTTCTTTCCGCGTATGACGGCAATCACGGCTTGCAATTGGCCCAACAGGGCGTCGCCGATCTTATTTTGCTCGATTTCATGATGCCGGAGAAAGACGGTTTCACTGTGTTTCAAGAATTCATGACGGCGGAAGCGTATCGGCACGTGCGGCAGGTGCCGGTGGTGATGCTGACGGCTTACAACGATCACGAACGCAAACGCGCGTTGATTGAAATGGGTTTGAAAATGTACATCGTCAAACCTTTTGGCGGCCAGGAATTGATCAAGGTGATCGACAATATTCTCGTCACCAATCAAACGCAACTGCGCTGGCGCGAGCAGGTGGAGCAGGCCAACGAAGAAGCGCTGCTGCTGCGGACTTTGTTGCGCGATACTTCCACCTTCGACAATATCGTCGGCACGAATTTGCAGATGAAGGAAATTTTCGAGAAGGTGCTGAAGGTGGCGCGCACCGAGGCCAACATCATGATTTACGGGGAAAGCGGCACGGGCAAAGAGCTGATCGCACGCAGCATTCATACGCACAGCCCGCGCGCCAAAGGGCCGTTCGTGCCGGTGGATTGCGTGGCGCTGCCGGGAAATCTGCTGGAGAGCGAGTTGTTTGGCTACGAAAAAGGCGCGTTTACCGGCGCAACCAACACCAAACACGGCTTGCTGGAACTGGCGAACGACGGCACGTTTTTTCTCGACGAGATTTGCGAATTAAATATGGATTTGCAAGCGAAGCTGTTGCGCGTTTTGCAGGAGCGCCAGGTTCGCCATCTCGGCGGCAAGGATTTACTTCATGTCAATATTCGCGTGATCTCGGCGACCAATCGCGATCCCGCGGAAGCCGTCAAGGAAAAAGTTTTGCGCCATGATTTGTACTACCGCCTCAATGTGATCCCGATTCATCTGCCGCCGTTGCGCGAGCGGCGCGACGACATTCCATTGTTGGCGCAATTTTTTCTGCGCAAATTCGCGCGCGAGGGCGAACGGCAAAACATGCGCTTTAATGACGACGCCATGAAATGCTTGCTGCATTATTCATGGCCTGGCAATGTTCGTGAATTACAAAACGTGGTAGAACGTATGGTTTCTTTATCGAACGGGCGCGTGATCGGTGTTGACGATCTGCCTGATTACCTGCGCGAAGAGGAAGCGCCGGTGAGCGCCGGAATGGCGATTCCGGTCGATCTCACCTTGCGCGAAGCCCGGCAACATTGGATGGAACTGTTTGAAAAAAAATACTTGGTGGAATTGATCAACAAATATAACGGCAACATCAGCCGCGTCGCACGCAAAGCCGGCGTGCATCGCATGACGATTTATCGCATGCTCAAGCAATACGACATCACCCTGCGCACCGCCATTGAAAAATCGTGAGCGCTGTCAGCACCGCTCGGCACTTGTCGCAGCGCCGCAGCAACTTTTTAAGTTTTGTGTTATCGCGTTTAAATTTTAATTTATTCCCAATGTATTACGTTTTAAATATTTAGATTTTTTGCTCTTTGTTTATTGGCGTTTTATCCTCCGGTTGCTCGCGTTTGGAAAAATTTCCCGGCGGGGCCACCGGCGTCTTGGCCCGCGGCATAGTTTTAGCAATGCTGCAAGCGAGGACACTTTATAGTTAACCAGGTATGGTAAACTTATTCTTCCGCCGATCGACTCACGGAACGAGATGATCCAACGAAGAGACTTCATCGACTAAGGAGGGCCGTATGTGGTCGAACCGCTCTTTTACCGCGGCGCGTGAAGCGTCGCCCTTTATTCATTCCACGGTTGTACCCGCCCCGTCGTTTGGCTGTGCCGAGGCGCTGCCCAATGATGATCGTGACAATTTCAAAGAAGAAGTGATCAAAGACATTCTCTGTCAAATCGATTATCGCGCTGCCTGGCGGCAAGGCATTGTTGACCTGCGATATGACGAGCTGATGGAAGAAATGCGCCGGCTCTCCACGCGCGCGTTGGTGGCCTGGTATGAATCATTTCTGTACATCCGCAGCGAGCTGATGTTTTCCGGCTACGAGCTGAACGGTTTCAAAATTCTGGATCGCCCGTACGATGCGATTCGCAAGCTGATCGACACCGATCCGAATTTTGACATCAAGCAGTATATTTTTTGATCCGCGCCGGAAAAGCCAAGACAGAAAAATGTAGGGCAAAAACACGGGGAGGGGATATTGTCACGTCCCGCCCCCGTTGCGGCCGCAGGCAATCGTAAATATTTTTCTGTCCGTCATTTTTCTGTCTTGTTTTTTAAAGTGACAAACTAAAGTTTGTCACGCCGCTGTTCTGGGAAGCCAACAGGGGATATCCATTGGGCGCCACTTTACTCAATCCCGCCTTTTATTTTCAGCCCGCCTGATTGATGCAATTCTATTGCACGCATTAACTTTTGCGCGCCTCGACGTATGGCACAAAACTTGAAGTTTATTGCTGCCACGCATAAACATTAGGCGCAAATAGCCATCAACAGCGCCAAAAGCGTTCTCGGCTAACAAAACCGAAATTGCATTTTTAGCAACGCGCTGCAAGCGCTCAGTTAAGAAGTTCATAAAATTCTCGTCTGGAAAGTGGAACCCTTGGCGAGATGAAGGCGCATATATTAGCAGAGAAAAAACTTGACTTTGACGGCGAAACGTTTAACTTATATTTGTTAAGACCGGCAGGTTACAACCATGAGAATTATGTTTTTTTTAAACAAGAAAAAAATACGGCTGCTGCCGCTAATCGGCGGCACGATCATTTTCGGCCTCTCGGCGGTTTTTGCCGGCGCGATTGTCACCGGTTTTCGCGGCGAGCCTGGCCTGAATAAAGTCACGCTCAAATGGAATTCCGAGGGCGAGAATAATTTAAAAGGGTTCGAAGTTCAACGCGCGATCGTCAACCAGGATCAAGAGCTGGAGAAAAACAAAATTGCCAACCTTGAGGCCAAAGGCAGCGCGCCAAACCGCACCGAATACGTTTATGAAGACAATTCCGTTTTCAAAACCACGGGCCGGACCTATTACTATCGTTTAAAAATTGTCGATCACGACGGGCGTTTCACGTACTCACCCATTATCACCGTCTCGCCCACCATCTCCAGCGCGCGCCAAACCTGGGGCAGCATTAAAGCGATGTTTCGGTAAAGAAAAATTTCATGCATAAATTCAAAAGGCAACTCACGAAGTTGCCTTTTGAATTTATAGTATCGGCGACAACAGAAAACTATCGAGCGGGGGAGGTTCTTCATGCGCTTTTTTAAATTCATGGTAAGCCACAAACTCAACCGGCGGCCGCAGGCCGAGTTGTTGCAATTCCTCGACGCGCGGAAAAATATCCTTTGGCGGGCCATCCATCACGATCCGGCCGCGCTCCATCACCAGCAGGCGATGCGCAAACAATGCTTCTTCCGGAAATTGCGTGATGAGCAAAATCGTCAACGCCCGTTCGGCAAATGGATTGGGTGAAGCATTGAGCTGCTGCATCAATTCCAAAACCTGGCAACGGCTTTCGTAATCCAGCAACGAGGTCGGCTCGTCGAAAATAATATGCGCCGGCTGCATCGCCAGCACTGCCGCCAGCGCGAGGCGTTGCTTTTCACCGCCGGAAAGCAAATGCGGCGCCTGCTCGTGGTACGTTTCCAGCCGAAAAAATTTGAGCAAGTTCTGGACGCGGCGATGCATCTCCGGTCGCGGCACGCCAAGATTCTCCGGCCCAAAAGCGACTTCACGCTCCACCGTCGGCGCGACGATCTGATTATCGGGATTTTGAAAAACCATGCCGAGTCGCCGGCGAATTTCATTAACCTCCGCGGCGCCGCGTGTATTCCTTCCATCCACGATCACTTCGCCGGCAGTTGGCGAGAGAATGCCATTCAAACAACGCGCCAGCGAGGTTTTGCCGGAACCGTTGGCGCCCATCAGGGCCACAAATTCGCCGTCGGCAATTTCCAGTGAAATGTCATCCAAAACCCGGCGCGCGCCTTCGGCGGTATGAAAATCAAGGGTGAGATTGCGAACTGTGATCATGCCGTAAAACGTAATAATAAAACGTAAACGGAGCAACCGTTATTCACGGTTGCTCCGTTTATTTTTTAGATCGGCATTCTCAAACCAAGAAACTTTATTGGCACGTCATGTCGTTCAGTTGGCTGTCCCAGCATGATTTCTGACCGTTGTTGTAATTGGGCGCAATGAGGTAACCGGCATTGGTCGCGGCGTCCCAGAAAATTTGTAGCGTGCTGTTGGCGGATTGATCGAAGTACGTGACCGAGCGGCTCGAGTTTTCGGCTTTGTACGTCAGCATATCGCCGTTTTCCGGAACCTGCGGTTTGACGACGGTGAATTTTAAGGTCGCATTCGTCGCGCTCGGACGATCCCAATCGATATGCACGACTTTGACGGCGCTATTTGGCTGGGCGGAATCATAAATATCCCATTTACCCGAATCATTCTTGAGCGCGGCCTGGCCGGTGTACCATAAAAAATTGTTCAGCGGCGCGCCGAGTCCGGTGGTGCTGAGGCGCATTTCCCAGCGCGACACTTGCGCCGCTTCATCGACCCAGCCCGCTAAATCAGCTTGAAATTGGCGACCGGCATTGTCCGCAACCGAATAAACCCAATGCCATTTGCCATCATCTTTTAAAGACGGCTGTTGCGAAATCGCCGCGGCGAAGGTGGCGACCGGCACGCTCATGTGCGTGAACACCGCCAAATTGATCGCCCCAACGGTGAGCCGCGCCGCAATGAAATTCAAGCCGGCATTCGTTTGCGCCGGCGACAACTGATTGGCGCTGTTGAACACGTTCAAATCAACCGCCAGCGAACTTTGCGGCGGCAAATCCGGCTTCGCGCTTTTGGAGTCGGTTGGATTTTTATCGCAGGCGACAAAAACCAGCAGCGCCAAACCGGATACCATGGCTAAAGATTTTTTAGTAAAACGATTCATAATAAATCCTCCTGAAGTTTGAGTGAATGAATCAACGCTGGAAAAGGCTTCAATCCTTGTGCCGTCAAGTATTGGGATTTTGTTATGCTGTTTTTATTGAAGCGAAGTTTAGGAATAGGCGTGAAATTCAACAACAGTGTGTTGGCCTTGCCACAATGCTTCATTCGCGGCCAAATAAGAAAAGTTAGCAGGGTGGTAAATTGTTTGTCGCCCCCAATTACGCTTTCGGCGCGCGGAGTTTTGCCAGCTCATTGCGTAAGCGGGCGTTTTCTGTTTCCGCCGCTGTTGCTTTGGTTTCCGCTGCTGTTGCTTTAGCTTCCGCTACTGCCGCTTTCGCTTCCGCCGCGCGGCGGGCCGTTTCTACCTCTTCCGGTGTGAGCAAGCGCTCACCGGTTTTCAGATCGCACAAGCGCAATTGCTCGCCTTCAACGCGCAAATCCAAACCCAGGACTTCGCTGTGAAGATGCGAGCCCATCATCGGCAAATACTCGCCGCCGTCGAGACAAAAGCCGCGCAAGGCGGGCCGCAGCGCCTCGGCAAAAGGATCGAAGAGAAAATATTCGCGCACGCCCATGCTGGCGTAAACGTAACGCTTGATGCCCAAATCTTCGGCTTTGGTATTTGGGGAAGTCAACTCGATGACGACGTCCGGCGCCTTGCCTTCATCTTCGAGCTTGTAAATGCGGCGGCGTTTTTTCTCGATACCGAACACGACCAAAACATCGGGCGAGACGCTTTTTCTCTGACCCGCATCGTCGCGATAGTAGAGAAAAATATTTCCGCTGATATAAACCTGCGGCTCATCCCGATAACGCTCTTTCAGCACGTGGATCAAAGAAATCATGTTATCGCGATGGACGTCCGTTTCCGCCATAGGTTTCCCATCCGATTCCGGAAGATATTCTTCCTTGAGAAAATTTTCGCGCGGGTGAACCTCCCAGGGTGGAGGGTTCAAATGCGCTGTTGATATTGCCATGGCTTTTGACTTTTATTTAACTCGTATGTTATTCGCCGTTCCGAAGTTATGCAAAAATATAATAAGCCGAATGAAAAAAGCAAAATCTTTTTTATCTCAAGGCGTCAAACTTCCACTTCTTCCCCTTCCTTCGGCGTATGCACATTCGCAAATCCCAAACCGCGAATATCTTTCGCCAGCGCCGTCATTGGCTCCAATTCACCGTGCACGAGGAAAATATGTTTAAGTTGATTTGGATTGTGGCGGCGCACGTAATCGAGCAGATCGCTGCGGTCGGCGTGGGCGCTCATGCCGTCCAATTTTCGCACCTCGCAGCGGCGCTGATACATCTCGCCGAAAATTTTCACTTCGGTGGCGCCGTCGGCGAGGCGGCGGCCCAGCGTGTTCTCCGCCATGTAGCCCATGATCATCACGCAATTTTTCGAGTCGCCGATATTGTTTTTGAGATGATGCAACACCCTGCCGGTTTCCGCCATGCCCGAGGCGGAAATGATCATGCACGGTCCCTTGAGATCGTTCAGCCGTTTCGAATCTTCCACGTCGCGAATGTATTGCAAGCGTTTGAAGCCAAACGGATCCTGACCTTCATCGAGAAACAGTTTATACGTTTCCGGGTCGAAGCACTCCGGATGCAAACGATACACGCCCGTGGTTTCAACCGAGAGCGGGCTGTCAACGTAAATCGGAAATTCGGGAATGCGGTTTTCATCATACAACTTGTGCAAATGATAAACCAGCGACTGCGTGCGGCCGATGGAAAACGCCGGCACGATCATTTTACCGCCGCGACGATAAACCGCGTTGACCGTCTGCGCCAGTTGCTCGGCGAGATTGTCGTGATCCGGATGCTCGCGATTGCCGTACGTGCTTTCCATGATCAGCGCGTCGAGGTTTTCCAGATAAATCGGATCGTTGA
>Ga0247727_10011794_pt1 | contig 15156 bp, 11 predicted proteins | sample WisWelCaveWW1625_FD_202498 | JGI IMG/M metagenome (GOLD analysis project Ga0247727, IMG submission 202498) | Biofilm microbial communities from Wishing Well Cave, Virginia, United States - WW16-25 | ecosystem: Environmental > Aquatic > Deep subsurface > Groundwater > Cave microbial mat | place... | reverse complement strand
CATCCTTCCCTTGAGTTCCGGGATCACGAGGCCTATGGCCTTCGCGGCCCCAGTGGACGTCGGGATCATGGAAAGAGCCGCGGCGCGCGAACGGCGGAAATCCTTATGCCCCAGGTCCATCAAGCGCTGGTCATTGGTGTAAGAATGGATCGTCGTCATGAAACCACGGACGATGCCGTACCGGTCGAGTATGGCCTTAGCGACGGGCGCCAAACAATTCGTCGTGCACGACGCGTTCGAAATCACATGATGTTTCGCCGGATCATACTTGTCATGATTGACGCCCAAGACGACCGTGATGTCCTCGCCTTTGGCGGGCGCCGAAATGATGACCTTTTTTGCTCCGCCCTTCGTGATGTGTACTTCGGCCTTCTCCTTGTCGGTGAAAGCGCCGGTGGATTCGACCACGATGTCGACACCCAGGTCCGCCCATGGGATCTGAGCAGGGTCCTTGTAGCTCAATACCTTGAGCTTCTTGCCGTCGACGTTGAGACTGTCCCCATCGGCTTTGACGGTGCGGTTGAATATCCCCAAAATGGAGTCGTACTTCAAAAGATAGGCATGCGTTTCGAGCGGTACCGGCAGATCGTTCACCGCCACAAACTCGACATCCTTATGGCCAAAACCCGCGCGAAATACGTTGCGTCCGATGCGCCCAAATCCATTGATCCCGACTCGAATTGACATGGAACTCCTCCTTAAAAAGTGAGCCTTTCATTATAATCAGTTAGGAAAGGCCTGTCAAAAGAATCGTCAAAAATAAGCTAAGAGGCCCGGCCCCTGAGAAGCTCAAGCGCCTTCTTCGCCTCCCGGTATTGGGGGTCCAAAACCAGGGCTTTTTCCCACAAGGCTTGGGCTCGCGCTGTATCGCCCTGCCTATAGACCATGAGGGCCAGGTTGGAGTGAGCTCGGGCGCCCGTGGGGTTCAAAACCAACGACCTCTCAAACTCCCGGACGGCCCTGTCCGTGTCCCCGCGCTTGCCATAGACCATCCCAAGATTATTATGTGCCTGCGCGGAAGCAGGTTTGAGCTCCAATGCCTTTAAAAAATGACGTTCGGCTTCCGCCAGGTCCCCTTTCCTGTCATACCACAGCCCAAGGTTGTTCCAGGCTTGGGAATTGCGCGGGTCCAATGTCAGGGTTTTCTCATAATAACCCTTGGCTTCCTCCTCCCGCCTCAATTTTGTGAGCGTCAAGGCCATCCCCAGATTCGCTTTCGCGTATTGGGGATCGATCTCCAGGGCCTGCTCATAATATTGGAGAGAGACCGGCAACGCGTTCATTTCGGCGTAAGCGTCGGCCGCGTTGACGAAATCGCGTGAATGATCGGTCCCGACAAGATGCAGCTGCCCCAGAATGATGCCCGCCGCGAGCGCCACGGACCCCAGAGCGGCGTCTTTCCAGCGACGCTCTCTCAACACGGTCAAAAACATGCTTACTCCGAACGCGGCGACCGGAAAAAAAACAGGCAACAGCGGCAAACGGTAGCGCGCGTTGACGAAAAAGAACATCATCCCCAAAAGATAAGCGCCCACCCACAACGCGAAAAGCACCCGGTGCTTCATTTTCCGGAACCCGAGCGCGAGACCTAGAAAAAGAAGGGGCCCAAGCCAGACAAAATCGGGCCATGGCAATCTCAGGATCCCGGCATAATTGGCCGCGAAGCGGTAATCCTCGACGTCGGATATCTCCCGGGAGTCAAAAAAGAGCGCGAGCTTCCGCAGACACAGCTTGAAAAAATCAAAGGGCTCGCGCAGGATAAAGTCCCATGCCTTGGCCGACCAGTATTTGGAGACTTCGGAAGGCTTGAGGGGCCGTCCCAGGGCCACCTCCGCGATCTGACGCGAGTCCTCGATCTGGGCCTCCACGTTCCCCCCGGTGCCTTCGGGCGCGCTAAAAACACCTTCCGCGCCGGGATGATTGCCCACATAAAAATTGAAGCCCGCGTGCGAGGTGAGCGGCACAAGATCCTTGCCGCAGATCCAGTTATGCGCCGTCACGGGGGCCAAGGTCAAAAGGAGCGCGGTCGAACACAGAAAAACTGTTTTGCCTTTTTGGGGGGACCGGTCCTTCATGAAAAAGTGCGCGAGAAAAGAAAAGGCGAATAACAGGATACCTGCTTTGGTCAGGGTCGCCAGACCCATCAAGACCCCTGTCAGGACCGCCAAACGCGCCGAAGGCTTTTCCGTGAGCGCGCAGCAAGCAAAAAAAGACGCCGCGTAAAGAGGCAACCCAAGCGCCTCCGGAATGAATATCCCCTCGTGAAAAACGATCGGGCCGTAAAACCCCGCCAGAAGCGTGCCCCAAAACGCCGTTTTGGGGTCGAACAGTTTTTCGCCCAAACAGTGGACGAAATAAAGAGTGACCATCCCCAAAAGGATCTGCGTCCACTTGACAGCCACCACGGAAACGCCGAAGAGCTTGTAAACGGAAGCCACGAAAAAAGGGTATAGCGGCAATCCGTAGAAAACGCCGCCGATATCGCCTCGGGTGATGCGCAGCGCCCACTCATGGTAATACCTCGCGTCCAAAAGGAGCGGTTGGAAGAAGGGGCTTTGACGGCTTTGGAAAAAATATACGCTCTTAAAAACGAGTGCCGCCAGGAGAACCAGGAAAAGACGCGTTTCCCTACTGACCATCGAAGAAGATCGTGACGTTGAACGCTATTTTCTGGGAACCCAGGTCCTGAGGAAAAGGTCCGAACGGCGCCGACTCCCGGAGGCATTGAACAGCCAGATCCTGGAGCATTTCATCCGCCCGCGCGTCCTTGGATGCCACGATCACTTTCTCGACAGAACCCCGCGCGTTCAGCACAAAAGCAAGGGTCACGCTCCCCCGCCCGGAATACCGGTGGGCATACCGGTCGAGCAGCGTCTGCTGGATCTTCTTTTTGACGTCGCTGAAATAACCGACGAATATTTTACCTTTTTCCGGATCTGCCATGATCTCGGCGCTGGTCTTGGGAGGCGCGCTCTTGGGAGATGACCGTTCGGACGAAAGACGGGCCAGCTCCATCTCCTGTTTTCTCAGTTTCGCCTCGATGAACTTTTGAAAATCCGAAGGTTCGGCCTTGCCCGGCGCGTTGATTTTTTGGGTCATCTTGGGAACGGGGATCCCGCGACTTTTCTTCACCGCCGGAGCGTCCTTCACAGCGCTCTTTTCAGCCGTCACGGCCGATAACGGGATCTTTTCATAGCGAAGATAATCGATCTGGATGGGCTCGGAGCTTTTGGAGAGCGAGCCGGGCCAAGGGTTTCCCAGCGACAACCCGACCGCGGTATGGAGTGCCAAAGATGCACAGAAAAAAATGAGAGCGGGCTTGAAAGAATCCATGGGCCTATTATAGATGACCGGCCCCCATCATTCAAATCTATGCGTCACCAGGAATAGCTGACGGAGCCTCCGAAGCTGCGGCCGGGAGCGGGAACGAAGAAATTATCCTCGGCGGTCCCGAGGCTGCCGCCGGTCTCGTATTGTTCGTCAAAAAGGTTCCGGACCTCGAAAGAAATTTCCCAGCCTTTGAGCCGATAGATCGTCTTAAAATTGAATACCGTGTAACTAGGCAACCGCCGTCCGTTGCGGTCGTTGGTCAGATCGTTCGTCAACACCTGCTTCGAAACCGAGACCACGTCTAAATTCACATCTAGATCTTTTGCGGGCTGGATCAAAACACCTCCGGTAAACCGGTTCCTCGGAACCATGGGGATGTGGTCCCCGCTGATCTCGGCGCCGGATAAGGTGTTGGATTCAAATACGGCTTCGGTGTGCGTGTGACTTGCGCGAAGTCTGAGCCACGGCAATGCTCTCGATTCGATAGAATTTTCGGAGCCCAGACGCTTCGTCTGTCCAAAATTAACATTCGTGCCGAAGGGATGGCTTGCGTCGATAAGATTGGGGTCAAACCCGATCTCATTCGTTCGTCTATTAAAAAATAGCGTACTTTTTGCCAGCATCATTTTTCCTTTCCACTGCAGGCCTGTCTCATAATCCGAGGACTCTTCGGTCTCGAGCGCAGAATTACTGCCAAACGCGGGATTCGAGTATAGATCGGCCAAGGTCGGGGAACGGAACGAGCGGCTGTAAAGAAAGGTCGCCGACAGAGGCTCGGTCAATTGAGTCGACACGCCGACGGAGCCGCTTAATTTTGAGACCTCGTTGGGATCGTTGTTGTTAAGATTGATCCGATCGTTATTACGAAAATCAATGTTGTCGTAACGCGCGCCGACATACGCGCCGACACGGTCATTCCAAGACAGGGACGTTTTCGAAAATACGCCGAAGGCCTCTTTGGATGAAGCGGAATCCACGACTTGACCCAGGCGTCCTAGCGTGACTTTTGAACGGTTAAAATCCTCCTCGTCGATCTCATTTTTCACATAATCGATACCCACGAGAATTCCTTCGGTCAGGTCCCAAAGGACGCCCTTGGAGTGATCCGCTTGCAGGGTGAACCCCCAGGTATTCACGGCAAGGTCCAGTTCGTTGTCAAACGTATCGAACGTCGCGAAATTGGCGACCGAAAGCTCAGAGGACCGCCGTAAGAATAAATTGCCCGAGAGCGCCACGCTCTCCGTCGGCGCGAGATCCAGGTCCAGGATCCCCAAATTGGATTCCAGTTCTGAAAAATTCCTCGGACGCTCTGTCGCTTCCCGACCCAAGTGCCGGATCAAGCTCTCGCGAATACTGCCTGAGCGGTCGAGGTGCGCGTTCGCGTACAGATACGTCAAGGACAATCGTCCCTTCTCGCAAATACCCCACAACAATTTGCTGTAAAGATCTTCCCTTTCAACAGAGCTGTTCTGCCTAAAACCTCGGATGTGATAAATGTCTCCTGTCAAATACACGCCCATGTCGTCCTGTTTGGCGCTTGTTTCAAAATTTTGACCCCATTCCCCGAAACTGCCGACAAGGGTTTTTACTTCCCCATGAATACCGTTTTCCTTGGGAAAAAGACCCACGATATTCGCGACACCGCCCGTGGCTCCCTCGCCGTAAAGAAATGACGAGCCTCCGCGGCTGATCTCGATACGATCGATGAGACTTATGGGGATGAGCGGGAAATTGATATTATTCGACTTGGGTTCGTTGAGCCTCACACCGTCGAGCAGGAAAACCAGATCCTGTCCCTGGTTAAAACCGCGAAAATCGACCGTCGGCTCCTGGCCGTTTCCGGACAGGTCCGAAAGGATCACTCCGGGCGCCCCTCGCAACGCTTCAGGCAGGCTTCTAGCCCCGGACAACTCCATCTCTTCCCTGCTGATGACCTGAGCGGAGCTGACGCGCCTCGAGACAAATTCATCGAACGGGCTGCCCAGCCTCTTGCCGCCCACGGAAATACTCCCCAGATCGAACACCGTCCCCGCGACCTCTTCCGCCGTTTTAAACGGAAATTCGAGGATATCTTCTAATCCTTCCGCGCCCGCGGCAACGCAAATGCTCAACGCCAAAACGATAACGAAAACAGCTTTGGACATTAGACAAGTTTTCTCATCGATTTGGCGGCGGACACCATCCTCTGCAAGGACCGGTGAGTCTCTTCCCAACCCCTCGTTTTGAGACCGCAATCGGGATTCACCCAGAGATTCTTCTCCGGAATGCGCTTGGACGCCTTCCGGAGAAGCTTTTGGATCTCAGCGACCGCCGGGACCCTCGGGGAGTGGATATCGTAGACTCCGGGACCTATTTCGTTCGGGTATTTGAATTTTACAAAGGCGTCGAGAAGTTCCATTTGCGAACGGGCAGTTTCAATGGAGATCACGTCCGCGTCCATCGCGGCGATGGAACGGATGATGTCGTTGAACTCGCTATAGCACATGTGCGTGTGGATCTGCGTCTGGTCTTTGACACCGCACGAGGCCAGCCGAAAAGCATTCACCGCCCAAAGAAGGTATTTTTTCCGTTCAGCCTTTCTTATCGGCAGGCCTTCTCGAATGGCCGGCTCGTCGATCTGGATGATGCCGATGCCCGCACGCTCAAGATCGGCGACCTCTTTCCTGATCGCAAGCGCGATCTGTTTGGCCGTCTCGCTGCGCGGCTGGTCGTCCCTCACGAAAGACCATTGAAGGATCGTAATAGGTCCCGTCAGCATGCCTTTCACGGGTTTTTGGGTCAGCGATTGCGCGTAAGAGCTCCACTCGATCGTCATGGGTTTTGGCCGGTGAACATCCCCGTAGATGATCGGCGGCTTCACGCATCGGGTGCCATAGGACTGGACCCAGCCATTCTTGGTGAAAACAAAGCCGCTGAGCCTTTCCCCGAAATATTCGACCATGTCATTACGTTCGGCTTCGCCATGCACGAGCACATCAAGCCCTATCTCGACTTGCCGATCGATCGCTTCCCGGATATTCTTTTTTAAAAAATCGTTGTATTTTTCTTTCGCGATCTTTCCCTGCTTAAAATCAGCGCGAGCTTTTCTCACATCCGCTGTTTGTGGAAATGATCCGATGGTCGTCGTGGGGAAATCAGGAAGCCCCCATTTCTTTTTCTGAACAAGCTGACGGATCTTAAAAGAGCTCTTTCTTTTATGATCGCCGCTCTTGATCCCCGACAAGGCCGCACGGACCTGTTTTTTATGGATACGGGCGCTTCTCCGACGGTCTAAAACGGCTTTTTTGTTCTTCTTGAGCTCGGATGAAACGGCGCGCTCGCCGTACAAAAGCGCTTTTTTGATCGTTTCCAACTCTTCAAGCTTTTGAACGGAGAACGAAAGCCAATTTTTGATCTCGGGATCCATTTCGGTCTCCATCTGGAGATCCGCCGGAACATGCAAAAGAGAGCAGGATGGAGCGACCAGATATTGCCGCGTATCGTTCCTTGGAATGCCGGATCTTACGGATCGCAGGATCGCGTTCAGATCTGCTTTCCAGACATTCCGGCCGTCTATGATCCCCAAAGACAGGGTCAGTTCTTTGGGTGCCAGACGGACGATCTTTGCGAGTTCCCCAGAGCCCCTGACAAGATCCACATGTATCCCGGAGACCGGAAGCGATAAGGCTAGTTTTAAATTCGCCCCAAGAGTGCCAAAATAAGTCGTCAATGAGATCGGAAGCCCGGAGATCTCGTTCGCAAATAACCGGTATGCCTTCTGATACGCTTTTTTTGCCGCTGCGTCAAGATCGGTGACAAGCATAGGCTCATCGATCTGGACGCTTTGGGCTCCCAGTTTCTTCAGTTCTTTCAATGTCTCAAGATAGACCGGCAAAAGTTCTTCTAAAAGGTCCATGGGCTTAAAATTCTTTTCCTTTGATTTGCCCAACAAAAGATACGTGACCGGTCCGATCAACGCGGGACGCGTTCGGATGCCGAGCTTCAAAGCTTCGAGGAACTCAAGAAAGACCTTCTCCGAACCAAGCCTGAACCTCTGGCCTTTTTTAAATTCAGGGACGATATAGTGATAGTTGGTATCGAACCATTTGGTCATTTCCATTGCCGGCGCGGCTGGATTGCCGCGAGCCATGGCAAAATAGGTCTTTAGATCAGTCTTTTCACTGACTCTGCCGAAGCGCTCCGGCACCGCGCCCAACAACGCGGTCATGTCCAATACTTGGTCATAAAGACTGAAATCATTGGACGGGATCACATCGATGCCGGCCTCCTTCATGTCCTTCCAGTTTTTCTCCCGGATCGACCTGCCCGTTCTCTCCAGCTCGCTCTCGGAAACCTCCCCCCTCCAATAGGCTTCCAGAGCCTTTTTTAGTTCCCTTTTTTCCCCGATGCGGGGATATCCCAAAACAGCGGATCGCAGTGTCATATTTTTCTCCAAAAAAAACCCCCGGGACCCCGTTGCGGCGGAGTCTCGAGGGTTGCCCGTTCCGGCCCTCTGAAATAGAAATCCCGTTCCTTTCGCCTCGAAAAGGAACGATCTCTCATTGGTGACTGGGTAGGTCTTCTGGCTCTCCTGGCTTCCGTGCCGCCTTCCCATCCTCCGTAGCTTCAGCGTAGGAGGACAGTGGCTTTGTGGCTCGGAACAAAAGGAACACAGCGGCGGGACCGCGGCCGATTTTCACGGCCTTCCCTTTTCCCCGCCAATTTTCTTGGCGAGTCCGCCACAGACTGTGGCGAAATGCCCCGATGAAGGGGCAGCCCTATCACTTTTTATTCAATTGTCCCGTACAGTGTACCGTGTCAGGACCGTCTTGAAAATACAAATCTTACCAGGAACCAAAAGAAGCGCACGGTGTCGCGCACCGGACGGATGCGGCTGATCTCATCGTCGTACACCGATCCGATGGGCACCGACGCTATTTTAAGGCCTGCTCTCGAAGCCCGAAGGATCATTTCGGACTCCGCCTCAAAACGTTTCGTGCCCAGGCGTATCTTGGTGACAGCGTTCCTCGTGAGCGCGCGGTAACCGCATTGCGTGTCGGGAATATTTTGCCCCGCGACGGAAGAAATAAGGAAGGACATGAAGCGGTTGGTGAAAACGCGCAACCAAGACATTCCGGCCGGATCCGTCATACGGTTACCCACGACAAGGTCTCCGCGTCCCTCCTCCAACGCCGCGACGAATCTACCGAGGTCTTCGGCACGATGCTGGCCGTCCGCGTCCATGAGGATAAGCGCGTCGTAGCGCTTGGTCAAAAACCAGTCAAAACCGAGCTGGATGGCCGCGCCTTTTCCCTCATTGACGCTGGAAACGACGCAATCGGCCGGCAAAACCCGGGCCTTTTCCACGGTGGAATCCGTGGAACCGTCGTCGACGACGACGGCCTTGAAACCGAAAGACAGGACTTCGGAGACGACCCGGACTATGTTCTTTTCTTCGTTATAGGCGGGAATGAGTACACAAACGTCTTCTTTTTGGATCAATCTTTCGCGTCCAGGAAACCCTTGATCTTCTTGAGCGCAAGCTGGATGCGTTCACTGGGTTCGACGAGCGCGAAACGGACATACCCTTCGCCATATTCCCCAAAACCGGTGCCGGGTGAGACCACCACCCCGATCTCATCAAGCATCAGCGTCGCGAATTCAAGCGCCGTGAGCGCGGAATACTTATGGGGGATGCGCGTCCAAACGTAGAACGTGGCCTTGGGCTTGTCGGTCTTCCATCCCAGGGTGTTCAAGCCGTCGACAAGAACATCGCGGCGCTCCTGGTACAACTTCACCATACGTTCAATGCTGTCCTGCGGCCCCTCCAACGCAGCGGTCGCAGCTTCCTGGACAGCGCGGAAAATTCCGAAATCCAGATAGCTCTTCGTCTTCGCGAGTGTTTTCAAAATGTCCGCGTTTCCGACCGCGTATCCGATGCGCCAGCCGGTCATGTTGTAGGACTTGGACAAAGTGTGGAATTCGATGCCGAAGTCTCGAGAGCCCTTCACTTGCAGAAAGCTCGGCGCCTTGAAGCCATCAAAAACGATATCGGAATAGGTGAGATCGTGAGCCACGATGATGTTCTTTCCTTTGGCCCAGTCCACGACCTTCTCAAAAAATTTTATGCCGCAGACGGCTCCCGTGGGATTGTGCGGATAGCTCAAGAACATGAGCTTCGCCATTTTTACGACTTCCTTGGGGATGGATTCAAGATCCGGCAAATAACCTTTCTCCGCAGCGATCGGAACGTTGTACAAAATACCTCCAGCCATGATGACGCCGTTGAAATGCGTGGGATACGCCGGGGTCGGGACGATCGCGATGTCGTCGTTGTTCAGGAACGCGAGCGAAAGATGCCCTATACCTTCTTTGGACCCGATAAGCGGCAGCACTTCTTTTTGGGGGTCCAGGATCACATTAAATTTTCTCTCGTACGTATGGGCGATCGCTTGCCTGAGACGCAGTTCCACTTCGCCGTCCGGTCTCGAATAACGGTGATTTTCGGTGATCTTCGCCGCCTCGCAGAGCTTTTCGATCACGTGCTTGGGTGTCGGCTGGTCGGGACTGCCCATCCCGAAATCGATCACGTCGATGCCTTTTTCGCGGGCGCGTTTCTTCAGTTCATCGATGATGGTGAAAAGATAAAGCGGTAATCTTTTTAAACGATTGGCTTCTTGCATCAGACCCTTGCTCCTAACTGACGCTCTTTTAACGCCTCTTTTAGCGCCTCGAACGAATCTTTCGCGTGGAAAGAACTGCGGACGAATGGCCCGCTTTCCACCCAAGAAAAACCCATGGCTAAAGCTTCCTCCTTATATTCCTCAAAAACTGCCGGGGTCACATACTCTTCCACCCGTAAACCCAGCGTGCTCGATTGCAGATACTGTCCCAAAGTCAGCATTTCGCACCCGGAACGCTTGAGATCCCTCAAGACTTCGAGGACTTCCCCGCGCGTCTCGCCCAATCCTAACATAAGCCCGCTTTTTGTCAAAACCCTGTCCGAAAAGGCTTTGATCCGCGTGAATATTCCGAGACTGGTCGGGTAATCCGCTTGCGGCCGGACCTTCCGGTAAAGCCTAGGGACCGTTTCCACGTTGTGGCTGAAAATATCCGGACCCGCGAAAACGATCCGCTCGACTGCTTCGGCTTGAGTTCGCTTGAAATCCGGTGTCAAGATCTCAATCACCGGCACCGGTGAGATTTTCTTAAGCTCTCGAAGCACCTCCACGAAGTGATTCGCGCCCTCGTCCGCCAGGTCATCCCGGTTGACCGACGTCACCACCACATGCTGAAGCTGTAGGAGCCGCGCGGCCTGCGCCACGCGCTTCGGCTCATCCAAATCCAGGATGCCGGGTTTTCCCATGCTCACCGAACAGAACCGGCAGGTGCGGGTGCACACGTCTCCCATCACCATGAACGTCGCCGTCCGCTGAGAGTAGCATTCGTCCCGATTCGGACAGCGGCCGCTCTCACATATTGTATGAAGCCCGAACTCCTTCAAGATCGTATCGGTCCTGGCGGCCTCGTGCCCCGGCGCGAGGTCCTTTCTCAGCCAATCGGGAAGGCGCCTTGATGATGTCTCGATCTTTTGTAAGGGTCGAGACATCTTACCTCATCGCCTTGATGATGGCGTCCGCCATCTGGCTCGTACCGACGGCGCTGGGATCGTTTCGATCCTGTTTCAAGTCATAGGTCACAAAACGGCCTTCTTTGAGGACCTCAGCCACGGCGTTCTCGAGCTTATCGGCCGCTTTTTCCTCACCGAGATAACGCAGCATCAACATCCCGGAGAGGATCATGGCGGTCGGGTTGGCCTTGTTCAATCCTTTGTATTTAGGCGCGCTGCCATGAGTGGCCTCGAAGAGAGCGATGCCGTCGCCGATGTTCGCTCCCGGCGCTACCCCTAGCCCGCCGATCAATCCCGCGCAAAGATCCGAAAGGATGTCGCCGTAAAGATTGGGCAGGACTAGCACGTCATAATCATTCGGCCGCTGGACCAGCTGCATGCACATGTTGTCTACGATCCGGTCCTCGAACGCGACACGCCCCTCATAGGCCTTGGCCACTTCTTTTGCCGTCCTCAAAAACAGTCCGTCGGTGCATTTCATGATATTCGCCTTGTGCACCGCGGTCACTTTCTTGCGTCTATTCTTGAGGGCCGTTTCGAACGCGAAACGCGCGATCCGCTCCGTCGCCGCCTGGGAAATAGGCTTGATGCTGATCGCCGGATCCGGGTTCATTTTCGCCTTTGGGTTCAGCTCGATGATCTTTTGGACCAGGGCCCGGGCCTCGGCCGAACCCGCTTCGAATTCTATCCCCGCGTACAGATCCTCCGTGTTCTCGCGGACAATGATCAGATCGATCTTTTCCCCGCCCGGGGCGGGTCCGCCTACGGCGGAAAACGGGCTGCGTATCCCCGGGTATAACTTGCAAGGACGCAGGCACGCGTAAAGATCGAGCTCTTTGCGAAGCGCCACGTTGACCGAGCGGAAACCCGAACCGACCGGCGTCGTGATAGGACCTTTGATGGCCACGCGGTTTTTTCGGACCGAATCCAACACATCTTCGGGCAGGGGCGTCCCCCTTTTTTCCATGATGTCGCTGCCGGCATGGACCGTTTCCCATTCCACCGCGACGCCCGTGGCTTCGATGCAGCGTTGTGTGGCTAGCGAAACCTCTGGACCGATCCCGTCTCCAGGGATGAGCGTGATCTTTCGTTTGCTCATTTGGGCCCTTTCTTGGACCAATCAATGACTCTCTTGAGGCCTTCTTCAATGTCCCGGTCGCTTGACGCGAAACTGAACCGCACATGCTTGTCCGAGCCGAAACTCTTTCCGGGAATCACCGCCACATGGACCTTCTCCAGAAGTTCTTCGCAAAGCTCCTCGGGGGAGTGGCCTGTCCCGGAAATATCACAGAACACATAAAACGCCCCCTCAGGCGAGAATGGCTTGAAACCCGCCGCCGTGGAAAGCAATTCCACCATCCGCCTCATCCTTTTCTCGAATTTCGATCTCACCTCTTCCCGATAGTTCTTGGGAAGCCCGAGCGCCGCCACGGCCATTTTTTGGCTGATAGACGCCGGATTCGAGGTCGAATGGTCCTGCAATATCCCGATCTTTCTCACGACATCCTTATCGCCCGCGAGATACCCGATCCGAAGACCTGTCATCGAATAGCTTTTTGACGTGCCGTTCACGACAAAGGTCCTCTTTTTGATCTCCGGTCCGAGCGACGCGATCGAGACATGCTTGTTCTTCCCATAGAGGTAATACTCATAGATCTCGTCGCTGACGCACACCAGGTCCTTTTCCACCACGACCTCGGCGATAGCCTTCAAGTCCTTTTCCTCAAGAACAGCACCCGTGGGGTTCGAAGGGCTGTTGAGGACCAGGATCTTGGAGCGCCCTGTGATCATTTTTCTCAACGCCTCCGGCTTCAACCGGAAACCCTCGGATTGACGCGTTTCAATGGGCACGGGCACGGCACCCGCCAAATAAGCCATTTCCGGATAACTCACCCAATAGGGTGATGGGATGAGTATCTCGTCCTCGGGACCGCAGAGAACCTGGATCAGGTTATAAAGCGAATGTTTAGCACCGCAGGAAACGACAACCTCGTCCGGGGTGTAATCAAGCCCCTGGTCTTCCTTAAATTTCCGGCAAACGGCTTCTCGAAGTTCGGGGATCCCCGAGGTCGGAGTGTACTTTGTGAAGCCCGAGGCAAGGCTTTTGGCGCCCTCGTCTTTAACGATCTGCGGCGTGTCAAAATCCGGCTCACCGGCGCCAAAATTGATGACGGGAAAGCCTTTCGCTTTCATTTCCTTGGCTTTGGCGGTGAGCTTCAGCGTCGCGGAGGCGGAGACCTTGGCCATACGCTCGGCGATCTTGAGCGATCGGCTTTTTTTATCTAAATTGACGTCAGTTGCCATGTCTTGTTGACCCGGATCGGTGAGCGAAGATTATAACAAAAAAACAGCCTCTTTTATATTCCAAAAGAGGCTGTCGTTCATTTCTGATCTTAAATCCTTAGATCTGGAACGTATTAACTCGCGCCTCCTTTATTCCGGAAGAACTTGCTCATATTCCTGAAAAAGCCGCCCTTTTTAGGCTCGGGCGCTTTATCGCGCGCCTTGCCCTTTCCACCGGGGGGCGTTTCGGACTTCGCTTCGTGCTTATGCCTGTCCGCCGGCGCTTTAGTGGCGGACTCGTGTTTGTGCTCTTTTTCCTTCTTGGGCTTGATCTCCTTGATCTTGATCTCTTTTTCAGTGAGCTCCAGCAAAGCCAGCTGGGCCCCATCGCCCTTGCGGCGTTGAAGCTGCAGGATGCGCGTGTAACCGCCGGCTCGGTTCTTGAAACGAGGCGCCACTTCCTTAAAGAGCTTCGACGTCAGATCATGGTCCTGCAAAAAGGAGAACACCTGACGGCGCGCGTGAAGCGAATCCTTCTTGCCGAGCGTGATCACACGGTCCGCGAGCTTCTTGGCTTCTTTGGCCTTTTGCAGGGTCGTCGTGATCTGCTGGTACGACAAAAGGCTCGAGACCATGTTCTCGAGCATGGCTTTCCGTTCTTTGGGATTGCGCCCAAAACGGTGCGTCCGGCGGCGATGTCTCATTCAACCTTCCCTGGGGAGTGCGGGCTCAGCTTGTCGAGATCGACGTCCATCCCGAAGTTAAGTCCCATCTCCTTCACAATAGCCGTGATCTCGTTCAGGGACTTTTTGCCGAAGTTGCGGTATTTCAGCATCTCAGCTTCGGTCTTCTTCACGAGCTCACCGATCGTTTTAATGTTGGCCTCGCGCAGACAATTGGCGCTGCGCACAGAAAGCTCGAGGTCGGAGACCGGCTGTCCCAGCCTCTTGTAAAGCTCCGAGTCCTTGTCGTCGGACGCTTCGGAGGCCATGTCCTCTTCCGGCAGTTTTCCGAAGTTCACGAAGACATCCAGATGGCGCTGAAGGATGTTCGACGCGTACAGCATCGCGTCTTTCGGAGAGACGCTGCCGTTCGTCCAAACCTCGACGATCAGCTTATCGTAATCCGTCATCTGTCCGACACGCGTGTCCTCCACGTGAAAATTGACCTTTTTGACGGGCGTGAACAAAGAATCCACCGCGACCAAGCCTATCGGCTGTCCTTCCTTTTTGTTCCGCTCGGCGGGAAAATAACCGCGTCCCTTTTGGATCTCAAGTTCCATCTGAAAATCGACGTTCTTGGTAAGCGTCGCGATATGCAGATCAGGATTGATGATCTCGACCGTGTCATCCGTGATAATGTCTTTACCTGTGATCTCGCCTTTTTTGCTCACTTCGACTCGAAGCGTCTTTGGGGCGCGGGTATGCGAACGGATGACAAGCTTTTTCACGTTGAGGACGATCTCCGTGATGTCCTCCTGGACCCCCGGCAGCGTCGCGAACTCGTGCGAGACCCCGTCGATCTTGATCGAGGTGACAGCCGCTCCCTCGAGCGACGACAGGAGAACACGCCGCAGGGAATTTCCGATGGTCACTCCAAAACCCCGCTCGAACGGCTCCGCGACAAAACGCCCGTACGTTTCTGTTAGCGACTCCTCATCACACTCCAACCTCTTGGGTATTTCAAACGATCTTAAAGCAATTCCCATGGCGCTCTCCCGTTATTTCGAGTAAAGTTCAACGATCAGCTGCTCTTGGATCGGCATCTGGACATCCGACCGCTCCGGCATTTTCTTGATCGTGGCTTTGAATTGGGTCGGATCCAACTGGAGCCACTCCGCCCTCTTCTCGTCCTTGTTTTGATCCAAAAGATTTTTGAACCGCTCAACCATCTTATCGCTGGCCTTAAGCATCACGATGTCCCCCACCTCCACC
>Ga0247727_10011793_pt1 | contig 15156 bp, 9 predicted proteins | sample WisWelCaveWW1625_FD_202498 | JGI IMG/M metagenome (GOLD analysis project Ga0247727, IMG submission 202498) | Biofilm microbial communities from Wishing Well Cave, Virginia, United States - WW16-25 | ecosystem: Environmental > Aquatic > Deep subsurface > Groundwater > Cave microbial mat | place... | reverse complement strand
TCATGATGCGAGTCCGGCCGGTGTCCTTGCTGATCACCGAGACGGTCGCGCTGGGAATCGCCGCCGAGCTTTCGTCGCTGACCGATCCGGCGACGCTTCCCGTGGGCGCCTGGGCCAATCCCCCGACGGTCCATGCGACCCAAAGAGCCGCCAAGGCCAGAAGCCACGACGAGCGAGCTGACTTCCTTAGCATACGTTCCCCCTTTTTTACGCCTGAAACCCTCTGATTGCATTATCCGTCCTTGCATCGCCCTGTCAAGGGGTTTTTCGGGCCCGGCCGGGTCGCTGGGTGTAACTTTTTGACTTTTTGACAGGCCCGGGCGAACTGACCGCGTGCGGAAAGACCCAACCCATATGCCGAACGCACTGGACCACCGCCCAGCTTCCCCTACGCGTACCTCAGCGCCGCCACCGGATCGAGCGCGACCTCGAACACGCCCGACCCCATGCCGCGGATGGGCTTCGCAATGTTCGCCTTGCCGCCCTCGGCGGCGATCGTCAGAGCGGCCAGACAGATAGACCGAGTCCTTTCCGGGAACGTCTCGAATTCCTTCAGTGCGGCGGAACGTTCAATTGGCGCTAGAATAGATCTGGTTGAGGTGGTTCCGGGATGATCCGAGCGATGGCACCCGCCGCTGCTCTGCTTCTGATGGCAGGAGCCGGGGCACAGAACCGGCCGGTCTCTTTTTCCCACGACGTGGCTCCCCTCCTGGATCAGAAGTGCCTGCCGTGCCACGGAGCGGCCCAGCAGATGGCCTCGCTGGACCTGCGGACGCGCCAGGCGGCCCTGCGGGGCGGCCAGACCGGTCCGGTGTTGGTTCCGGGCGACGGCGCCGGCAGCCGGCTTTACCGAAGGGTGACCGGCCAGGACCAGCCGCAGATGCCTCTGGGCGGCCAGCTCACCGCCGCGGAGATCGCCACGCTAAAACGCTGGATCGACGGCGGCGCCGAATGGCCGGCATCGCCGGCGGAAGCGGCCCCGCCTGCCGCCGCGAGCGGACGGAACTGGTGGGCCTTTCAGAAGCCCGTCCGGCGCCCGGTCCCGCGGGTGAGCGATCCCCGCTGGAACTCCCATCCCATCGACGCTTTCCTCAAGAAGACGCTGGAGGCGAAAGGACTGGCGCCGGCCCCGCCCGCCGATCGTCCCACGCTGATCCGCCGGGCTTATCTGGACCTGATCGGCCTGCTGCCGAGCCCGGAGCAAGTCGAGTCGTTCGTGAAGGACTCGTCGCCGAAGGCGTTCGAGGACCTCATCGACGGGTTGCTGGCCTCTCCGCATTACGGAGAGCGCTGGGCGCGCCACTGGCTGGACGTGGCCCGCTACGCCGACAGTTGGGGTCACATCCACGACGACGACAATCCCAACGCCTGGCGGTACCGCGACTACGTCGTCCAGTCCCTCAACGCCGGCAAGCCCTATCGGCAATTCATTCTGGAACAGCTCGCCGGCGACGAGCTCGACCAGGTCGACTACGACGCCCTGATCGCCACCGGCTTCAACCGCATTGGACCTCGGGTGCTGTTCCGGGAAAAGCAGAATCCGCATTACCGGTACGATTACCTCGACGATCTGATCGGCACCACCAGCCGCGCCTTTCTGGGTCTTACGGTCAGTTGCGCCCGCTGCCACGATCACAAGTTCGATCCCCTCCCGCAGGCCGACTATTACCGGATGATGTCAGCGTTCTTCCCCTTTGTGGATCATGACCATCCGCTGGCGCCGCCGGAAACGGTGGCCGAGCACGAGCGGATCAAGGCGGAAGTGGAAGCGCGGACCGGGCCGCTGCGCGAGCAGGTCAAGCGGATCGAGGCGCCTTACCGCCAGGCTCTGTTTCAGAAAAGGCTGGCTGCTTTTCCCCAAGAGGTCCAGATCGCGGTGCGGACCGCGGAGGAACACAGAACCCCGGGCCAGAAGCTTCTGGCCACCCAGATGCTTTCCCTCGAGACCGGCGGCCGCCGGGGTCTGGTCATGAGTTCCCAGGACCGCGAGACGGCCCAGAAGCTTCAGGGCCAGATCCGGGAGATCGAGAAACGGCTGCCCCAACCGCTGCCCGTCGCCGCCGGAATCCGCGACGGGGATTACCGGTTCACGCCCGACGGCCCGGGCGATGAGCCGGCGCCGGGCACCACGGCCAAGCGGTTCAAGCTCGATTTCCCAGGCTCTTTCATTCCGGAGCCGGGCAAACCCTATGCGCCGCCGCCGCTATGCACGGTGGACGGCAAGCCGTTGCAGATCGAGCCGGGATTCTTGACCGTTCTGACGGAAGGCAAGCCGGTGACGGCTCGCCCGCCGGCGGACGGCCGTCCAACCAGCGGCCGCCGCCGGGCGTTGGCCGAGTGGATCGCTTCCGAGCAGAACCCGCTGACGGCCCGCGTGCTGGTGAACCGCCTCTGGCACCATCACTTCGGCCGCGGGATCGTCTCGACGCCCAGCAATTTCGGGATGATGGGCAGCCTCCCCACCCACCCGGAGCTGCTGGATTGGCTGGCCACGGAGTTCACCCGCCAGGGCTGGAGCTGGAAGCGGATGCACCGCCTGATCATGACTTCGCAGGCCTACCAGTTGGCCTCCGCCCATCCTGCGGCCCAGAATCTGGAGGAGGATCCCACCAATCTGTACCTCTGGCGATTCTCGGCGCGACGCCTGGAGGCGGAGATCATCCGTGACCTGATCCTGTCGGCCAGCGGCCAGTTGAACCGGCAAGCCGGGGGACAGCCCTTCTTCCCCGCCGTGCCGCCGTCGGTGCACGAAGGCGCCAAGAAGGTCGGCAAGTGGGTATTGACCAAAGAAGAACCCTCCACGTGGCGGCGCAGCATCTACTCTTACTGGAAGCGCGCCTTGAAGTATCCGATGTTCGAGGTATTCGATCAGCCGGACACGATGGTGACCTGCGAGCGGCGCAACACCACCACGGCGCCCACCCAGGCGCTCACCTTGATGAATAACGAGTTTGTCTTGCTGCAATCCAGGTATTTTGCCGAGCGGGTGCGGCGGGCGGCGGGCGAAGATGCGGCCGCGCAGGTGCGGACCGCTTATCGCCTGGCCCTCAGCCGGGATCCGCGGCCGAAGGAGTTGCCGGGCAACCTGTCCTTTCTGGCCAGGCAGAGGGAAGCCCACGCCGGACGGGCCGGCGCGGAGGCCGGCCACGAGGCGTTGATCGACCTGTGCAACGTCATATTGAACCTCAATGAGTTTCTATACCTCCAGTAGCGCGCGCGGCTCGGTAACCGCGATCTCCCGCCGCGATTTCCTGTTCCGGGCCGGCGAAGGGATCAGCGGGCTGGCCCTGGCCTGCCTGCTGCGCCAGGAGGGCCTGCTCGGCGCCGAGCCGAAGTCCCCCTTCGAGCCGAAAGCCCCCCACTTCCAGCCGCGCGCCAAGGCGGTGATCTCGCTGTTCATGTGCGGCGGGGTGAGCCATATCGATACCTTCGATCCCAAGCCGTCCCTGGCTCGTTTCCATGGCCAGCCGCTTCCAGTCGAGGGCGAGATCCAGGTGCAGCAGGGCTACCCCGGGCCGATCATGCGGAGCCCGTACACGTTCACCAAGCACGGCCAGTCGGGAATCGAGGTCTCCGAGCTATTCCCCTACTTGGCCACGCGGGTGGACGACTTCGCGTTGATCCGTTCGGCGACCGGACGATCCAACGACCACTCCATCTCGCACTTTGAATGGAACACCGGCGCGTTGTTGCCGGGCCTGCCCTGCCTGGGCTCCTGGGCCACGTATGGTCTGGGGACGGAGAATCAAGACCTGCCGGCGTTCGTCGTGATTTACGATCACCGGGGCGGGCCCTACAACGGGCCCAACAACTGGAGCGCCGGCTACTTGCCCGCGGCCTACCAGGCGACGGTCTTCCGCTCCTCCGGCGACCCGATTCTGGATTTGCGGCCGGCGCCTCAATATCTCACCCCCGAGCGGCAGCGAGCGCGACTGGACCACTTGGCGTGGCTCAACCAGCAGCACCAGGAGCAACACCCCGGCAGCTCAGAGCTGGCGGCGCGGATCCAATCCTACGAGCTGGCCTACCGGATGCAGCGCTCCGCCCCCGAAGCGGTGGATCTGGCCCAGGAAACCGAGGAGACGAAGCGACTCTACGGGCTCGACCAGCCGGTCACCGAGCCGTTCGGCAAACAGTGCCTCACCGCCCGCCGGCTGATCGAGCGCGGCGTCCGCTTTGTGCAGCTTTGGAGCGGCGCCTACGTCAACTCCAACGTGGACACCTGGGACGCCCATGACAGCATCGTCGACAATCATGGGCAGCACGCCCGGGAGGTGGATAAGCCGATCGCCGGGTTGATGGCCGATCTGAAGCGGCGCGGCTTGCTCGACACGACCCTGGTGATCTGGCATACCGAGTTCGGCCGCATGCCCATCTCCCAGCGCGGCGTGGGGCGCGACCATAATCCCGGCGCCATGAGCTTATGGATGGCCGGGGCGGGAATCCGAGGCGGCCAGGTGATCGGAGCTTCCGACGAGTTCGGGTACCAGGCCATTCAGCAGCCGATCACGGTCCACGACTTGCACGCGACCATTCTTCACCTGCTCGGCCTGGATCACAAGCGTCTCACGTTTTTCTTCAGTGGCCGCCAGATGCGGCTGACCGACGTCCACGGCGAGTTGATCCCCCAGATCGTGGCCTGAGTCCCAGCGACGTCTCACTGGCCGGCCGGCGCAATCCGCCGCAGCGGCTTGAACCGATACTTCAGGATGCACCACAGGGCGCGAAAGCCATCCTGGACGCCGATCTTCTTGCCTTCCTGGTACGTTCGGCCGTGGTAGGCGATGCCGACCTCGTAGATAACACCCTTACATCCCTTTTCGTTGCGCCACCAGCCCGCACAGGATACTGGCCAGACATCAGAATGAGCCGCGAGCATGGTTGGTCAGTTCGTCCCGATGTACGACTCCGCCCTTCATGACAAACCTCACCCGCTCCAGCTCGGTAATGTCTTTTAGCGGGTCACCCGATACCGCGATAAGATCGGCATGTTTCCCAGGCTGGATTGTACCGACCCTGTCCGCCCACTCCATTGCCTCCGCGGAGACTCTTGTAGCCGAGATAATCGCGTGCATGGGAGACTCGCCCCATTGAGCGCGCACGGCGAACTCCCGGGCATTCTGTCCATGCGGGAATACGCCTGCGTCGGTGCCGAAGGGAATCGGAAGACCGGCCCGGAGAGCCTTGACGAGGCTGTTCCCCGCCAGGTCGCCGAGTCGGCGCTGCCGCTCGATCTCCGAAGGGGGCACACCCAACGACTGCCCCCGTTCCAGAATCACCTTCCCCACCAGAAGTGTCGGCACGAAGTACGCGCGGCGCGATTTTAGAAGCTCGACGGACTCATCGTCGAGCATGCTTCCGTGGTCGATCGTGCGCACGCCGGCTCTCAGCGCGGCCTTAATTCCTGACGTTCCATGCGCGTGCGCGGCAACAGGCCGTCCCCAACGGCTGGCTTCCTCCACGGCGACCCGAAGCTCCTCGTCGGAATACTGTTGCGCTCCGGGCAAGATGCCCTTCGACAGGACGGCGCCCGTCGCCAGTATCTTGATGAAGTCGGCGCCGTGTTTCAGATTTGTGCGGACCGCTTTGCGAACTTCGTCGACGCCATCGGCCAGGTTCTGCACCATCGGAACCTGAACGTAGGGCGAGAACTGCCTGGCATCACCGGCGCCGCCGGTGGCCGAAACGTAATTGCCCGCAACCTGGAGCCGCGGACCGGGAACCGCGCCCTTGACGATGGCGTCCCGCAGATCGACGTCCGTGAACGGCCATGTCGGACCCATGTCGCGACAGGTCGTAAAACCAGCCATGAGCGTGTCGCGCGCGTTTTTCACCCCGTAGATGGCCGCCTGGCTCGGTGTCGTCTTTAAGAGCTCTTCCTCCCAGTGCACACCCACTTCCCCCATCAGATGGGTGTGAAGATCGATGAGCCCGGGCAGCAGCGTGGCGCCTCCCAGGTCGTACACCACGGCGCCGGCCGGGACTGGCAACTGACGGCCAACCGCTTCGATTCGATCATGGCGCACCAGGACCATGGCAGGCCGAAGCGGCGGCCCGCCATTGCCGTCGATCAGTTGTGCCACGCGCACAATGGCCGGCGGCCGAGCGGAGTCCTGTGCTTCCACGCAAGCTCCGACGGCAACCAACGCCACCAGCGCGAGTTTCCACCGCAAAGAGATTCTCCTTACCGCCCCTTAACCCCTGCCGTGTTTGAGAGCCAGCGCCCGCGCCTGACCCCTTCCGAGGCGACTCACCAGCGCGTCGTACATTTTTTCCGGTCCCTTCCCGGCCGCCGTTTTTCGCAAAAGGCTCTCCTGCGCTTCAAAAGCTCTTTCCGTGACTTCATCCGGATTTACCAGAGTAGTAAGAATCTCGTGGATCTCCCGCTCTACGGAAGCAAATTCCGGTTTGCCGGCAAGATTGTGATGCTCACCCCGATCTTCCTTCACATTAAAGAGCAACGGGTCGTACCAACTGAAATAGATGTACTTCCACGGACCCTTCCGAATCATGAAAGAACCGGTGCAATTCCCTTCCGAATGGGACTCGCTGTAGGCGTAGCCGGGATGGTCTCCAGCGCTTCCATGGATCAGAGGCAGTAAAGAATGCCCTCGCATTCCCGTGGGACGCTCGATTCCCGCCAGTGCGAGCAGAGTCGCGGCGAGATCGGCGTGAGATACCGGAACATCGATCTTCTTCCCATGTGGCAGCCCTGCTCCGGACAGAACCAGAGGAACACGGACAGAGTCTTCGAGAAGAACGTTCTTGAACCACAGGCCGTGTTCTCCGAGCATCTCGCCATGGTCGGAGGTGTACACAATCAGGGTATCCTGCGCGGTGGTTCTTGCGTTCAGCTCATCGAGCAGTTGACCCAAATAATCGTCCAACTCCTTGAGCAGGGCGAAATACGCCGCCCGCGCGCTCCGGATATCGTTTTCTGGAATGGAATCCGGGAGCAGGTAGAAGTTACGCATCAGCCGGAAGGCGAGATGCATGTTCTCGAGGTGGCCAGGTGAAAGGTCGGGCAGAGGAATGTCGCGGGCTGCTGTCAGGTCCCGATACCTCTCATGGGCCACAAACGGGGGATGAGGAAGCACCAGACCTGCGTAGAGGGCCCAAGGTTTTTGAATGCGGCCCAGGTCCCGGCGAAGGAGCTCGAGTGTATCGCGAACTACCTGATCGTCGCCCCGGGTGCGCTTCTTGAATTCCCCGCCGATCTGATGACGCTTGTCCACGCGGTAACACAGCGGCCGCCGGAACAAGGAAGTGATGTCCGGCGCTGAAGAGTGCAGATGATCGGTCCGAAACTCCTGGAACCCGTAATCCTTGCCTTCGGCGAGATCCAGTTTGCCCGTGGCCCAGCAGAAATAGCCTTGGTCCCGCAGCCGATTCCCCCACGTCGGCGCCCGGCCATCAAAGGGAGTGCTGTTGCAGTAGGAGCCGACATCAGAGGGAAACATTCCGGTCATCATGCTGGCGCGCGACGGCACACACACCGGCCCTCCGCAGTAAGCGTTGGTAAAGGTGACTCCTGTTGCCGCCAGGCGATCCAGATTCGGCGTTCGCACGAGAGGATTGCCATTCCAGCTCGTGATCCTTCCATTGTGCGAGTCTGAGCAAACCAAGAAGAGGTTCGGCGGTCTGGCCGTTGCGCTCCGCTGAGCGGTGTTCGCGAGAGCTGCCGCCCCTGCCAGTCCCTGTCCGAACGTCCGGCGCGTGATTTCCCCCATGACTGAAATCCTACCCTCGCTCAGCGGCCGGCGCCGTTACGATCAAAAGATGATTTTCAATGCAACCTGACCGATTCTCGGGTCGAAGGCGCCCCGGATCCCGCCAAAGCCGCCTGCGGCAAAGCTGTTGTTGGGATCCTGAAAGTTGGCCCGATTGAAGATGTTGAAGTATTCGAAGCGGAACTGGATCTCTGTCTTTTCGCGAATGGGAAAGTGCTTGAAAAAGCCCATGTCCCAACCGAACAGGCCCGGTCCACGAATCGCGCCTTTGCCGATGTTCCCGGCGCTTCCCGTGGCAGGGCGCGCGAAAGCTGCCGTATTCAGGTACCCCACACAAGGCGCCTCGTTCAATCCGCATCCCGCTGTCCCTCGAACGGGTCCACTTACGTAATTGGCCCGGTCGCTGCCGATGTTGGTTTGTGACACATCAGTGCCCGCAAGAATTGTCACCGGGCCGCCCGTCTGAGCCTCCAGGATTCCCGTCAGCCGCCATCCGCCCAAACTATGCTTCACCAGAGCGTGCGCTCCGGAGAAGGTTGGCAACGGGAAAATATACGAGGTCACGATTCTGTGCGTGTGGTCGAACTCGGACACACCGGTTTCGAACTGTCGGCGGCCTGGGTTGGTAAATGACAGAACGGACAATCTGCCTCCGAATCCGGTGAGGTTCGTGCCGAAGGGAAGCGTGTCGATACTCTTCGAGTAAGTGTAGTTCGTTAGAACGGAGACGCGCCCCCAGAAGCTGGCGCCCGCCCCCCGTTTCTCGAGTGTCAGTTGCAGACTGTGATAGTTAGCGTTGACGTCCGGCGTCGCCTGCCTGACCTGGCCGAGGCCCCGAAATGGCCTCCGGAGGTCTGTGGCGAGCGTGCTCCCTGGCGTGAACACCGCCGCGTTCAAGTCCACGTTCTCCAGAATGTGACTTCCATGGGATCCCACATACGCCGCACGGCCCAATAAGTTGGCGGCCAACTGACGCTCAATCGCCAGGTTCCAGTTGTAGGAAGTAGTGGTCTTGAACTTCGCTCCGGCGGGAAACGTAACCACGGCAACCGGGCTGGGGAACCGAGTATCGCGGGTGGGAGTCGGGCTGCCCGGAAACGGGCTAGGCGTCGGGCCCAACGGCCTGTGGAAGGGTCCTGGCGGCTGTGTGATGTCGAGCTGTACGCCTCCGAACGCACTGCTATTGGACATCACCGTGGTCAGATTGGCCACTTGCCTGGAATCGTAGAAGGCGCCGGCTCCTCCCCGCAGACTTGTCTTGCCGTTGCCGAAAACATCCCAGGCAAATCCCAGGCGCGGCGCGAGGTTGTTCAGGTCCGAAGTGGTCCCGTTCTCAGGCCCTGGATCGCCGAACTGAGGGAATAGCAGGCCGGCAGGCGAGTTGGCAAAGTACTGCGACCTTGTCCCGCTCGCGAAGTCCTTCGGGTCGAAGACCTGAATCCGTCCGCGGATTTCGCGCCACGGGAAATAAGGATCCCAGCGCAGTCCCAGATTCAGGATCAGCCCCGGCTTGACGCGAAAATCGTCCTGAACGTAAAGGCCGACGAACTGATTCCGGTTGTTGCGAAACTCGCCCGATCCCTGAACGAAGCGCCGCAGGTAGCCGAGTTCCAGGCTCGCAATCGCGAAATTGGTGTCGTCGTTGGTGAAGAAAAACCAGCCCAACTGGCGTGATCCATTGTTGATGTCCAGCCGGCTGCGCTGATAGGAGCCTCCGATGGACAGGGAATGTCTTCCCTGAATCCATTTCAGATCGTCGCTCCAGATGAAATCGTTGCGGACAAACCTCGCCCGCGGAAAATCTCCCACTGAGAAGAATCCGGTTACCGTCGTGAACTCGATACCCGGCTGCCCGCCCGGCTGCCACACATCGACGCCGAAATCCGAGACTCTCGGGGCGCTCTCCGGCATGTCTCGCAACGACGCCACGCGGGAGTACGAAAACCGGGCATCGCTGATCAGGTTGCCGCGCCATGTGCTGCTAAGGGCCAGCACCGCGTTCTGCGAACGGATCCTCGAAAAATCATTCAAGGTGAGCAGGTTCTCGCCGGTGTAGCCGGAAGCGTCGCGGAACTGATTGGCGACGTAGCGAAATGTCCCCCGATGTCCGGCCTTAAGCTGATGATCGACTTTTGCGACAAAGTCGTCGAAGTCGGTATGGACGGGTCTGCCGTAACGGATTCGTCCGTTTCCGTCGGCGCGCGGAATCTTTTCCAGAAACGCAAACGCCGCCGCATTAAACCGGCTCCTGGGAATCAGGTTGTCGGGGAACACCTGCCGCGTCGTGGGGTCCACAATGGTGGCGCGCCGCCCCAGAGCATTGTTGGGGCTGGCGGCGTCGAGCAGCGCCGAAAAATCGCCGTTGCGGTTGGCGTTGGTGGGAACGAAGGCGCTGAGACCGCCGACGATACTGCGGATCCGGTTCCCCTGATAGCCGCCGAAGAAGAAGGTCTGGTTGTGTGCGATCGGTCCTCCCAAGGTTCCGCCAAACTGCGTCCGCTTCAGCGGATCCCGGTCCACCTGGAAGAAATTGCGTGCGTTGAGAACCTTGTTGCGCAGGAAACCGAAGGCGTCCCCGTGAAACGCGTTGGTGCCTGACTTGGTGACGACATTCACCACGCCACCTGCATTGTTTCCGAACTGCGCCCCGTAGTTGCTCGTCTGCACGCTGAACTCCTGGAGAGCGTCGGGAAACGGGAAGGGTTGGTTGACGTTGGTGAACGTGTCCATGTAGCTTCCACCGTCCAGCGTGTAGCTGATTTGATTCTGGCGGGAACCGTTGGTGGAGATCGTGACCGCGCCCGGGAAGGTCTTCGTGCTTCCCGTATCGGCGCCGCCCTCTGGCGCGCTTACCGCTCCAGCCACCAGGAGCGTGAGCTTGGCGGCATTGCGGCCGTTCAAAGGCATGTCCACCATACGGCTCCCGCCAATCACCTGCGTGAGCGTGGAGGTCTGGGTGTCGACCTGTTGAGCAGCGGCTTCCACGGTGATGGTCTCCTCAGTCGCGCCCAGCACCAACGGAACATTCACGGTTACCCGCTGGTCGGCGCCAACGACGATGCCCGACTGGGTATACTTTCGGAAGCCTGGGGCACTCACCTCCAGCGTGTACGCGCCTGGCCGTAAGGCCGGCACGACATACACTCCTTGTGCGTTCGCAATCGCTGCGCGCGAGCGGCCGGTTCCCTTGTCGGTCACGCTCACGGCGGCGGCCGGGACGGCCGCACCCGATGGATCAGTCACTATCCCGCTGATTCCTCCGTCCTGCGCGTGGACAACGGAAAAACATACCAGCGCGAAAATCAGTAATCGCTGCTTTCCCATAGCGCCCCCCTTGCAATTCGCCCCCCTGGGCCATCTTCATTTCTACAGAACCGGACTCCGCGTGTCAACCATGCCGGCGCGCCGGCCCTTGACGTTGGTCAGTGCGCCGGATCGCCCGTCGAAAGCCAGGACCTAGCGCGGGGCCTTGTGCTGGCCAAGTATCGGGTGGATCTTCAGGTTGGCGGATTTTGCGCTGGCCTCGGGACGGCGTCCCAACGCCTCCGCCATCGCGCGAATGTGCGATGCCGAAGCCCCACAGCAGGCGCCAATGTAGTTAATGCCCGCATGGCGAGCCTTGGCGGCGAACTCCGCCATTTCATCTCGCGTCAGTTGCAGCGGATCGAGCGCGAGGGGAAATTCTGGCAGGCCCATGAAATACGGAATGTCCTCCCGGCAGCGGAACCCCGCCGGTTGGCAGGCCACGAAGCAGGATACGGCGGCCCGTATTTGCTCGGCCAGCGGCAACATGTAGTAAGGATCCCGGCCGCAGTTGGCGCCGACAATATCCGCACCGGCGGCTTCCAGCCGCTTGGCCGATTCCGCGGGCGAATACCCTTCCCGGCTCACGGGCGGGTTCTTGAAGTTCATCGTGATCATGGCCGGATAGCCCGCTTCCTTGATCGCACGGCAAGCCAGCTCCGCTTCGCCGACCCAGGCGAACGTTTCGGCGATAAAGAAATCCACTCCTTCCTCTACCTGAAAGCGCACCTGTTGCCGGAAGAGATCCAGGGCGCGCTCTTTCGCCTGTGGGTTGTCGGGTTCGTAAACCCAGGTCAAGCAGAGATTGCCGGCTACCAGACCATCCATGCCGGCGGCCTGGCGGGCGAGCCGCACCGCGCTTCGATTGATATCTTCCACCCTGTCCGCCAAACCGGCGTCGCGCAGCTTGTCCTCGCTCGCGTAAAACGTGCAGGTCTGCAGAACCTCCGATCCAGCCCGGCGGAACTCCTTGTGGAGCTGAAGCAAGGCCTCCGGATCCTCGATGGCGACCTCCGGCGTGAACGGACCTGCCTGCACGTACCCGCGCTTTTCGAGTTCCAGCAGGTACCCGCCGTCACCCAACACCGGGCCATTCTTGAGCCGTTCGAGGATTCCTTTGGCCATGACTTAATTCCAGGGGAAGGGACTCTGCGACCTCCGATGAAGATCGCCTTCGGCGAACCGCGCGAGGCGGAAGGGATTGAGCGCCCGCCGGGGCGTACCCTCGACGATGTGAGCCGCGATTTCCTTGCCCACGCCGAGCATCTTGAAGCCGTGATTGGAGTCCGCTACGAAGTACACATTCGAGCGGACCAGGTCGATGATGGGGTGATTGTCCAGCGTGAAGCAGCCCAGGCCCCCGTTGGGGCGCACGACATCGCCTCGATGATCGGCCTGTCTGAAGCGGTCCATGGCCCAGGCAAGACCCGCGCGAAAATAGCGCTGGAACTCGCTGTCGATTTCCTGGTTGGCGCGCCCATACGGTTCGATCTCGGCCTCTGAACCCAAGTAAACCGGAACACCGCCGCCCTGCACGCCGGCCGCGTCTTTCTTCCAGTAGATCCCCCAAGGCCCCGGGTCCACCTGGTCGCCTGTACTGGGGTCAACCAGGGGAATTGTGTGATCCAGATGGATCACGGGGCCTATCCGGCCATCATCCTGCAAAAACGGCGTCGCGGTGAGGAGACTCCCCTCACGCAATCTCCAGTAGGAAAACAACGGGCGCTCGATCGACTGGCCATCGGCGCTTTTCACGCTGGCGTTCATCGGCAGGCCGAGCATCTTCCAAAGCCGCCCACCCCACGGTCCGCCGCCGACGATGATCAGGTCCGCGCGGACGTCGCCGTGGCTGGTTTGTACGGCCTTGACCGTGTTCCCCGAAATGTCGAAGCCCGTAACGGCGACGCCTCGATAAATACGAACGCCGTGTTGCTCAGCCTTGCCCGTCAGCCCTTCGATCGCTTTCCTCGGAACAGCGAATCCGCTGATCTTCTCATGCAACACGGCCTCAATGCCTTCACAGTGGAAGTCGGAGTACAGCGTCCTCATGTGCCGGCCGCACGCCGCCTCTCCAACGAACAGCTCTGAAGCGTACCCCACCTCCTGCTGGCGCTTGTGAATCGCTTCGAGATCCGATACCTGCTGCCTGGGCACGGCGGCGATATAGCCGGCGGGATGGAAGGAGAACGCTGCGGGGTCTTCTTCCCACACCTCGACGCTCAGTTTCACGAGCTCACTCATCGCCGGCGCGACGTAGAAGTTTCGGATCACCCCGCACGCGATTCCCGAGGCCCCAGCGCCCGGGGCCGACTTGTCGAGCAGGATGATTCGCGAGCCGTCGCCTTGACCCCTCGCCTTCAGCATGCTTGCCAGGTGCCAGGCGGTGCTCAGACCGTGGACACCGCCTCCGATAATGCAGTAAGGAACTGAGCCGGGTAGGTTCATGAGAAATTTGAGGGTATCACAAATCCTCCGCAACGGGACAGGCCTCGCTGGCGGCTGCTTTCTGTTATAGATAGTCAGAATCGGACTGGAGGAAACCATAGCAGCGCGCCTGGGGCCGGGGGCCCCGATCTCCAATGTCAATCCCGATCAACAGCTTGCTCGTTCTCGGCTGCGGTGCGTCAGCCATCGCGGCGGGTCACGCTTTGTACTCGCGGCTGCCCATTTTGCCGCGCTGCCTTATCCCGCCACCGATCATCGCAGGGTTGTTACTGGCTGTGCCCACGCTCCTATTGCGGGGACAGGGGATCGTGCTGGAGGTGGACGGCACGGTACAGCAACTGGCCATGGTCGCTCTTTTTACCTCTGTCGGCTACAATCTCGATCGCCAAGCGCTGCGCCGCGGCGGCCGGCCCGTGGTGATCCTGCTGGCGGTGTTCTGGCTCGGCGCCATCGTGCAAAATGCGGTCGGCGTGACAGTGGCACGCGGGCTGGGTCTCCATCCCCTGTTTGGCATCGCCGGCGGCGCCGTGGCTTTCGCAGGCGGTCCGGCCACCTCGCTAGCGTTCGGCCCAACGCTCGAACAGGCCGGCGCGCGCGGAGCTACTTCGGCGGCGCTGGCCCTTGCCATCGCCGGAATACTCATCGGTGGATTCACCACAGGCGCCTTCGGTGCATTCCTGATTCACAGGGATCGCTTAAGGCCGGGTGTTGGCTCCAGCGAGCTGGCGACCGGGACCCAGACGCCATCCGACGAGCAGGCCGGCGATGTGCCCCGCACTCTTTTGCTGTTCGGAGTGGCCATGGGCCTGGGCCACCTGATCAACCTGACTTTGAACTCCTGGCTACGCCCCTGGGCGATCACTCTGCCCGCCTACACGGGCGCGATGCTCGCTGCATCCCTCCTACGGCTGGGACTTGCTTCCACGCCAGTCTGGAACAATCTCATCGGCAACCTGGCTCTGACCTGGTTCATCCCTCTCGCGCTTTGGACGCTGCAATATTGGGAACTCACCGGGCTGGCGGCGCCTCTGCTGGTAGTATTGCTGGTACAAGCGCCCGTCACGGCCGCCCTGGGGTGGCTGGCTTACCGCCTGGTGGGGCGAACCTTCGACTCCGCCGTCATGGCGGCGGGCTACTACGGCTTCATGATTGGCACCATGGCGAATTGCTTCGCCGGCATGGAGGAGCTGCGGAAGCGCTTTGGCCCGTCCCCGCGCGCGATGCTGGTAATTCCCATCGTGGGCGGCGTGCTGTCCGATTTCGCCAATATCGTTACGATTGTGCTGTCTCGCGCTTGGTTGGCGCGGCACTAACAGTCGCCACGCGCTGAGTTTCGCCGCGCAGCCCCACAAGCCGGGCGGGATTGCGACTTCTGGCTGATCTTCGGGCAAAAAACAATGGTTCTCGAACGGCACGCTGCGGCACGGGGAGCGGAAGGACGGACTAGCCAACCGGCTGCGCCAGCAGCGGCCGCAAATGGCTGAACCGGCCCCCAAGCCAGAGAAGCTGCAGGCGATCTGGGGGTCACTCCCGACCCCTCAAAACCGGAACTTTCGCCTCCTCGGCGGAATCTGTGGGTGTTTTGGGGCTTCAACGTGGTGCTTGACCGAGGAAGCGGCGCAGTTTGCGGCAGGTGGAATCGAAGGAGCGTTGTTGCCCCTCTGAGTCGCAGTGGTAG
>Ga0247727_10011792_pt1 | contig 15158 bp, 13 predicted proteins | sample WisWelCaveWW1625_FD_202498 | JGI IMG/M metagenome (GOLD analysis project Ga0247727, IMG submission 202498) | Biofilm microbial communities from Wishing Well Cave, Virginia, United States - WW16-25 | ecosystem: Environmental > Aquatic > Deep subsurface > Groundwater > Cave microbial mat | place... | reverse complement strand
ATCGCGCGCCGCGTTTTGATCGTTTCAGGGTGTCATCGTGATGATGTGAATGACTCATTTCCGCGGGGCTACTGAGAGATTGAGGCCGGAAGGAGGGGGGCAAGCGGTGAGCATAGGCTCACACATCCCATCCGTCAATCTTCACTCCGCCTTTCGGCTGTGGCTTGATCATCGGCGCATTCTCACGATCACGCTCTTCGACAGACTTCTGGCTGAAATACTTTTGCCACTCGCTCGGCGCATCAATCGTTTCGCCACCGTGTTTGGTAATTCGCTGACGGATTGCCGCCAGCACGGGCGTGTTGACTGCAACTCCCGAAACAATAACCTGCCCTTTGGTCAACGCGGGCAATTCATCCAGCAATCGTCGCCCCGCGCCTTCGACTGACGAAGCGATGGTCTGCTGATCAATCGGGTTGACGATGCGCATGATGAATTGGGTCATGCATTGCGAGAGCACATCCTGGTCGAGCTTGCCCGGACGCTGCGTGATCAGCCCGATGCCGACGCCGAATTTGCGGCCCTCGGACAGAATCTGTTTGAGGATGTTGGTCGAGACCACCTGCTGGCCCGCGGGCGCGTAACGATGCGCTTCTTCGAGCAGCGCGAAGACGGGGAAGGGAAGCGATTCATCGCCTTGCTGAATCTGTCCACGCACGGTCGCCACGCGCGCTTTGTTCGTGCGGCGGAGCAGCGCGCCGACGATCACCTGCTGCTCGTTCTCTTCGATTTCCGAAAGCTGCAGCACAGTGCATTGGCCTGGCCGGAACAAATCCTGAAGCGGGATGTGTTCGTGATCCGAAAAGATGTGGCTCTGCTCGAAGCGCCGTCGCAACCGCCATTCGAGTCCGTCAATCGTGCTGACATTGCCGCCACCCTGACCTTTCGAGTCTTCGTATTTCAGCGCCAGAACCTCATTCAGCAAATCGTTGAAGCCCCACGTGCCGCGCTCAGCCCCGCGAGTGTTGATCAGCGCCTTATATGCCTGGCCGAGGAACGTCCGCATCTTCTCGGTCATCTCCGGCAGCAGATAAACGATGTCGGCTTCGGTCAACGTCGAGATGCGGACTTTGATCTTGCCCGGCGCGAAGATTCTGACTTCGGGTTTGTAATCGCTGGCGGCGAAGGCCGGAAGCTGGTGAATCTCCTGCAGCGTGCCGTATTCGCTGTGCGGGTCAACGATCAACACGGCGGCGCGGTTGTGCGGCATCAACAACTCTTCGATCAGCACGCCGGCTGCGTAGCTCTTGCCCGCGCCGGTCGAGGCCAGGATCGCCAAGTGGGTTGAGACAACGTCCTTGACCGACAACACCACGGGCACTTCGTCGCGTTTGCGCGTCAGCAGCGAGCCGATGTGCGCGCCGCCCTGTTCGCCTTTCTGTTTTGGCGACAGCATCTTCGCCAGCATCTGGTTCGACGCCAGGAAGACCTGCTGGCCCGGCGTGGGCGGGATACGGGGGTTGATGAAATCGCCGAAGGTCTCGCTGAAGAAGCCGATGGTCTCGACCGCGATCTCGTAAATCTCCACGCCTTCTTCGGCGATGCCGATCAGACTCGACACCAGCGATGGCGGCGTGTTCGGATCGGCCAGGAAGCTGTCGGGCAGATTGCGGACGAGCGAGCGTTCGGCGATGGTGCCGACAATGCGCAGATCATTCTCGCCGTCGTTGGCATGGTAGTAGACGAATTCGCCGATGCGCGTTTGCGTGTTGTCGGTGGTGATGAAAGTGAATTCGTGCGGGTTTTCGCCCGGGCCTTTGATCGTGCCGATGAGGATTTCTTGCATAACTCAACTCAGGCGGCTTTGGAGAAAGCCAATATGTTCTTTGCGCATTGAGCAAAGACGAAGTTCAAAGCTCCCAGAACCTGATCCAACTCGATGACGGAATGGAGCAATGTCTCATGAACGTCGCCGGTCGTAGTGAGTTTGTAAAACTTCCAGCCTTCGCCGTTCGTCACGACGCCGTAAATGTCAACTCTGTTCCCCACTTGGTCGTTTCTCCATTGACAGGCTTTCATCTCAACCAGACATTGCGCCAGCCCCTGCTCGAAATCGTCCTTCTTCGCTTCGACGATGCACAGCAGCGGATCGTCCAGATAACCCCGGTTAGGCGCCGCCACATAATCAACCGTGCCGTTCAAATCATCGCTCTGGATGGCAGCGCCTTTCCACAACTTGATCTGCGGGTGATGAGTCAATGCTTCCTCACAGATCGCGTCTATCAGCACCTCTTTCCCTCTTTCGGAGGCGGTAATGTCGAAAGCCTCCTGCATCCGACGAAGGCGTTCAAAATAGAACTCGCTCGGCACAACCGGCTGGGCGTCTATGTTCCATTCGATCAACCTGGTGAGGTTCAGCTCTTTGAATGCTCCTGCCAGATCGAAGCTGGAAAAGTTTCTCTTCTTCGCACTCTTTTTCTTCATATATCCTCCGTGATGACCGTCGGGGGCGCTTGGCGTTTGCGGTCAAACAACAAGTTTTTCCATCACGTGTTCATTGAGCGACACACCTTTGCGAAGCGCCTCGGTCGCCAATTGCCGGTGCAGAGAAGGCGTCAGCCGCACGACGAATTTGCCGCTGTATTCCCGCCGGCTTAACGGCTCCGGGATTTGCTCGCCGCGCTCGGCAAGCAATTGCAATCCTTCAACAAGCGCGGTTTTGATTTCCTTGATTGCGCCTTCCAGAGTATCTGCGAACGCGCTCAAGCCGGGGAACTCATCCACCAGGCCGATGAACGCCCGGTCTTCCGGCGAGTACTGCACACGATACGAGTATTCCTCCACGCTAAACGGAATGCTGACTTTCTTCTTAGCCACAACTACTTACCTCTGTCTCGAATGATCTCCAGCGCCAACCGCGCGATTGCGTGTTGTCAGTGGTGATGAGGGCAAATTCGTGCGGGTTTTCGCCAGGGACTTTGACTGTGCCAACGAGTATTTCATGTATGTTGATAACACCTCGGAGCTATAAGCGGAAGATTTTGCTGAACAGACTTCTGTTAGCCACTAGAAATGAAGTTAGAGGAAGTATTAGCGAGGTTATATAGCTTCTGAATGAAGCAGTGTCTATGGGAATGTCTCTTGTTTTTAAGATAGCATCTCTTAGGTCAATCAATCTCTTTAACTCCTCAAATTCCCCCTTGGGCAACTTTTCAATGTCGGCCCGGCCGACACAATCTCTGATCAAGTCTTCTATCTTTTTTAAATGCTTGTGTTTCTCCTTACGAACAATTGCCGATAAAAGTGTAAGAGGATAGATAAAACAATATGTTACGGCACCCCATCCCAAGATTAGCCAGGCAAGCGCAAGGAAAAGCGTTGTTTGGTCTTGCCAAGGACGAATGAATAACATGAGCGACATGATTACTGTTACGATGAAGCCGCAACCCAAAGAGAGTTTCCCAAAAATAGAAATGTAAGCTTTGAGGCTCAGTGTGCTTGCAGGGTCGTAAGGGTAAAGTCTGGCTGGATGCTGAGATATTGGCTTTGTAAGAGTGGGACATTTTAGACAACAGTATACCCCATTGCCGATTGCAAACATGCCTATGAAGACACTTAAATATATGCCTATACTTTCGTTAGCTTCATTCATGCCTTCTAGCAGAAATTTCAGAGTGATAACTGCCAGAAATGCCGTGAGCAATGAGCAGATCGTTTGGCTCTTTAGGCTAAAGCGATGCTTGAACCATTCCTGCGTGGTTTTTATGCTATCTTCAGTCCCGAGTAGGTTAAAAATGTTTTCCCGGTTGATTTCTAACGTGACACTGTGTAAAAACTCGATAATCCAATAGGCCGAACCTGCCAACAGTGATCCTGCAATTAGCCCTTTCGCCTCTTTCAAAGATACAGGAGTAAAGAATACTCTATTTGTTAGCCATCCAATGCACCATGTAGAAAGCGAAATAATACAACCTGCTATTAGTGTCGAAAGGCTGTTATCTCTTAGGTGGCATACTTTGATTGTCCAGTTTATTACAGCACAAGCTTGAACTCGCCTACTCATCTCTACAGTAGTGGCGATAAAAGTGTTTTGTAGGTTTTCAGCCACCCGCTCGGGTAGGTTGTTTTCTTCGAAAGTCGGCTGCTTCATGAAGCTTTTTACCTTTCAGCAAGTCTAGACAGGGAAAAACAGTTTTTTAAGTAATTGCTTTTTCAGATTTACATATCCTTGATCTCCTGAAATTAAGTCGCGAAGTATATTTCGTACGCCGCGGTGGTATTGTGCGATTTGAATCATCCGATCGGTCACAGCGCCGCGTGCGAAACGACCGGAGTAAAAATGTCTGCGAATTAGTGCCGCATGCCGGAGTTCGAGACCAAAATTGGAGCGCCACATATCTTCATATAAGTTGATGTTTGAGAGCAACGCCTTCGACAATAGATCGGCTGACTTTATAGCATAGTAAATGCCTTCTTCAGTAATGGGATCAACAAAACCAGCCGCGTCTCCAATCAACGCCCACGCCCGCTTCGCGTCGCAGGCTTTCAAGCCATCCCAGGTCGAGACATCCAACGCCGGAATCATTGCGGCGTAAAAGCTCGCTCGCGCAGTGGAATTGCCGGAAGCCATTCTCAATTCGCTGGCCAGCTCGCGATCCTGCGCTTCGATGAAGTCAATCAGCCTGGCTTTCAAACGAGCCGGCGTCGTTTCCCGATAGCCGCTGGCGATGCCGTAAGAGATGTGATCGGTGCGCGGGAAGAGCCAGAGGTAGCCGCTGAATTCATCGAGATACTTCACGTCAACGCACGACACGCTCTGGTCGCTTTTGACGTTCCAGCCCAGCGCGTAAGCGAAATCTTTCGGCCCGAACTTCACGCCAACGCGGCGGCGAATGACGCTGCTGGCGCCGTCGGCGCCGACCAGGAAGTCGGCGGTGAAATTGCCGCCGGAGGTTTCGATCCGCCACTGGCCGTGGGCGAACTCGGTGGTTTCGACGCGGTGGCAGAAAAGCTTTGCGCCAGCGTTGGTCGCACGCTCGCGCATCATCCGGCTCAACTCCTTTCGCGAATAGATCGCGAAGTCGTATCGCGGCGCGACGGTCAGCTCGCGGTTGCTAGCCGTGATCAAACGCAACGACGAGATCATCTGCTTCGGCGCTGCGCCGTCGCGCAGGAATTCAAACTCGCGCAGAGCCTTCGAAGTGACTCCGCCGCCGCACGGCTTCTCCCACGCCTCGCGCGCGTCGAAGAGCAGAACTTCAATTTCGTTTTTACTGAGCTGATGAGCAAGATGTGAACCGGCAGGCCCGGCTCCGACAATTGCAACTCGCATTTCAAAATCTCTCTTGAACGGGTTTGTTGTGAAAGCGCGCAGATTATAGCGCACGAGGCCGCAAAAATTCTCTTCCTTGACACCTTCCGGCGCGATGCGTACTTTCTCTTGTTCTGACCCTGGCAGTGATTTTGGCTTGAAAGGATTCCCTTATGCTTGATGCCCATTTTGTGCGAGAGAATTTCGATCTCGTGCGAGAAAAACTTTCCACTCGCAATTTCGATCCGGCGCTGCTGGAAAACTTCACTCAGCTCGACGCCGAGCGCCGCGCGTTGATCCGCGAACGCGACGATCTCAACGCCGCCAGCAATCGTCTCAGCAAAGAAGTCGGCGCATTGATGCGCGAAGGCCGGAAAGACGAGGCCGAAGCGAAGAAGGCCGAGTCGCGCGCCGTCGCCGAGAAAGCCAAAGGAATCGAAGCCAGGCTGGAAGAATTCGAGAATGAGTTCCGCGCGATTCTGGTCAACGTCCCGAACCTGCCGCACGAATCAGTCCCGGTCGGCGCGGATGAATCGGCGAACACCGAAGTCCGCCGCTGGGGAACGCCGCGCGACTTCAGGGCCGAAGGCTTCGATCCGAAAGACCACGTTGATCTGGGCGTCGGTTTGGGGATTCTCGACCAGGAGCGCGCGACGAAGGTGACAGGCGCGCGGTTCGCAGTGCTTTCAGGTGTGGGCGCGAAGCTGGAACGCGCGCTGATCAACTTCATGCTCGACCTGCACACCAGCGAGCACGGTTACCGCGAGATGCTCCCTCCGTTCATCGTCAACGACGACTCGCTCTTCGGCACGGGGCAGTTGCCCAAGTTCGAGCAGGATTTGTTCAAGCTGCGCTTCGAGCGCGACTACTACCTCGTGCCGACCGCCGAAGTGCCGCTGACCAATCTGCACCGCGAAGAGATTCTGGAAGAGAAAGCCCTGCCGCTTAGCTACACGGCCTACACCCCGTGCTTCCGTTCCGAAGCGGGCAGCTACGGGCGCGACGTGCGCGGCTTGATCCGCCAGCATCAGTTCGACAAAGTCGAGCTGGTCAAGCTCACCAAACCTGAAGATTCATACGAGGCTTTGGAGCAATTGACGCGCGACGCCGAACGGGTGCTGCAACTGCTCGGATTGCCTTATCGCACGGTGACGCTTTCGACCGGCGATATGGGATTTTCGGCGGCGAAGACTTACGACATCGAGGTCTGGCTGCCGAGCCAGAACACGTACCGCGAAATCTCTTCGTGCTCGAATTGCGAAGCGTTCCAGGCCCGCCGCGCGCAGATTCGCTTCAAACGCGACGGCAAATCGAAGACCGAATTCGTCCACACGTTGAATGGTTCGGGATTGGCGGTGGGGAGGACGTGGTTGGCGATTTTGGAGAATTATCAGCAGGCTGATGGTTCGGTGCGTGTGCCAGAAGCTTTGGCGCCGTATCTGGGCGTTGAAGTAATAATGCCCAATGCTTGAGACCTACCCCTCGAGACGAGCCTGGATTCGCGGTTCCAGCGCGGCTCTGATCTCTTCGTCATCCAGCGCATACTCGATCAGGGTCTTCAGGTAATTGACCGGATCGCCGATGGTCAGCCATTCGCCGTCAGTCACAGGGAGAGCGACAACCCGACCGCCTCGTCGCACATATTCACGCACCGCATCGGTCAGCCACAGTTCGTTTGCTTTGCCCAGCGGAATCTCGCTCAAAATCCGAATCACATCGGTCGAAAGCAGAAAACGTCCGAACATCGCCAAGTTCGATTTCGCCTCTTCGCGCGTGGGCTTCTCGACCACGTCTTTCATTTCCTCATTGCTGCCCTCCTTGAATTCGACGATGCCGTAACGCACCACATCTTCCCAGGTGACTGGTTGTGTGCCGGCGACCAGCGCCTTCGTGCGTTCGTGCGTGTCAATCAGTTGTTTGGCGAATGAAACTTTGGTTTTCAGAATGTCGTCGCCGTAGGCGTAGATGACCCCTTCGCCTTCGGGAATGTGCGGGCGCGCGACCATCAGCGGCGTGCCGTTGCCGTAAGGCCCGACCTGTGGCTCAAAAATGATCTCGACGCCTGACAGCTTATCGAGGAAATCGTCGAGCGGTTTATATTTGCCTCGCGGCGGCGATGCGGCGGGGTTGTATTGGCGATGCAGCGGGTCTGGGTTTTCGCCCGTGACGATGATGATCTTGTTCAGCCCGGCTTCGACGAACTCTTCGATGATCAGATGGATTGCGGGTTTGTTGATGATCGGCAAAAGCTCTTTGGGGTAGCCGAGTGTGACTGGCAACATTCGCGTCCCCGAACCGGCTGCCGCGATCACACCTGTTTTAATTTTCATACGATTGATCTCCATTCCGGAAATATTGGTTTACCGTGGGGAAAAGGTCGCGCGAAAAATAACATCCGCTTTCGCCATTGCTCAAGCCATAAATTGTTTGTGGTGGGAAAGCGCGTCGTCGTGTTCGGCGACAGGGCGGAATGGATTGCTTAGACGGTGGCCGAGTTGTTTGCCGGCGCCACTCACATTCTCGGTTTCTATCACGTTTCGGAACGGGTCTGGGCGGCGGCCAATGGACAGGCTCTGCCCCGAACCAAAGTCAAGATTGAGTGGGCTAAGGCTGCCTGAGTTTACCAACTTTGACTTCGTACACCCCGGTCGCGAAATTTGGAACGAACGTTGGTAAAGCTAACGGTTCGTTTGCCTCCATTTTTTCACCCGCTCGATGTGAAGCTCCACGTCCGTCTTCAGCGCCGGGTTGAGTGTCACGGCGCGCTCGAAATCCTGTTCGGCTTCAGCGTCCTTGCGTTGCCGGAGGAGAGCCAGCCCGCGGTTCGCGTAAGCCAGGGCGAAGCGCGGATCGAGTTCGATGGCGCGATTGAATTCATTGATCGCGCGATCCAGTTCCTCTTTGTCGCACATTATCACCACGCGACCGTAATAGCCTGAGGCGAAGCGCGGATCGAGCCCGAGGGATTTGTCGAAATCTTTCAACGCGCCATCAGTGTCCCCTTTCCTGCGCCGCGCCAGGCCGCGCCAGGCCGCGCCAGGCCGCGATTGTAGTAAACCACCTTGAGGCGCGGATCGAGTGTGAGCGCGCGATCAAAATCAGCGAGGGCGCGATCAAGCTCTTTCTTCTCCACGAGCGCGTTACCGCGATTGTTGTAAGGCTCAGGATCACGCGGATTGATCGTGATCGCGCGGTCGAAATCGCTCAGCGCGCCGTCGTAATCGGCCTGGGCATAGCGCGCGAGGCCCCGATTGTTGTAAGCGTCGGTCAGACGCGGATTGATCGCCATCGCGCGGTTGCAGTCGGCGATCACGCCGTCGTAATCGCGCAATTGATAACGCGCCAGCCCGCGATTGGCGTAAGCCACCGCCGTCAGCGGATCGAGCGCCCGGACTTTGTCGAAATTCATAGCCGCGTCGCCGAAGCCAGTTTTGTTCTTCCAATCGCCGGCGCGGCTGCGGTGGTCCGGACGCGAGCTGATTTCGATGGCTTTGGTGAAGTCAGCGATTGCGCCGTCGAAGTCGCCTTTCTCGTAAAGCGAACTGCCACGGCTGAGGTAATCCTGCGCAGTACGCAGCGTTTGCGCCTGAGCCAGCAGTACGAAAAAACTCAGTGCGAACGCGGCGTTGGCCATGCGGTTAAGCTTCATACACAACCTCCTTCTCATCGCTACTAAGGAATTCGTATTTGGGCGCCTGACGCGCCCGTGGAAGTAGGCGCTTCAACGCATTTGCAGTGGATCACGAAATCCGATAGCAAAGCTCAATCAGGCGTCGGGTCAATGAAGCCCTTCCCTTGATTTCGTGACCCACTGATTGTTTCAGTTACGCAAATGCGCGCGAGGCAGACAATCGGATTTGCAAGCTAGCCAGTCTGCGTCGCTATTTATATTTACTTTATTCGCCGGAAAAACGTTCAAAGAAAACTAGGTGATGCGGCCTCTCGCCGCGTATTTCGAGAGGAATTTGAACTGCGGATCAAAAAACGAAGATCATTTCCTCAGCGCTGGCCAACGGCTACAAAAACGAAGATTGTTTCCTGCGCGCTGGATCATTTGCTCAAAGAGTGAGCGGCGAAGAGGCTCATCTTTGCTACTCGCGCCGCAGCGCCGTCATCGGATCAACCTTCGTCGCGCGGCGCGCCGGAATGAAGCATGCCAACAGCGCAATCAACGTCAACAACAACGCTACGCCAGCGAAGGTCAATGGATCAGTCGCGCTCACGCCGAACAGCAACCCTTTCATCAGCCGCGTCAGAGCCAGCGCGGCCACCAACCCGATGCCGACTCCCGCAATCGCCAGAGTCATCCCTTGCCGGACGATCAGCTTAAGCACCTCGCCGCGCCGCGCGCCCAGCGCCAGTCGCACGCCGAATTCGCGCGTGCGCTGGTTCACGGCGTAAGACCTCACGCCGTAAACGCCCGTCGCGGCCAGCAACAGAGCCAGCGTCGAAAGCAGGCCGAGCAGCCACGTCGCGAAACGATCCGGCGCCAGCGACCTGGCAATGAACTGTTCCATCGTGACCAGATTGTGCGCAGGTTGCTTCGGGTCGAGCGCCCGAAGCTCGCCTTTGACGGCGTTGATCAGTTGCGCCGGGTCCGTGGCTGTGCGGACGACGACGTTCATGGGCAGGTATGCGTTCTGCGCGTGCGGGAGAAATAGCTCTGGCTGCGGGCGGCTGCGCAGCCCGTAATAACTGACGCCGCGCGTGACACCGACCACTTCGTAAGCGTATTTGCCGCGATTGTAATCAATCAAATGTCTCGCGATAACGCAACTCGGCCTCCCACTCCTGCCGCCAATCTGCGCGCAACCGGCGCGGCGCGATCACGCCGATGAATTGAATCAGGCGAGAGCCAGAAACGAAAGCGAGTTGTGTGCGTTAAAGTTATCTCGTGCCGGGGAAGCTTAAGCCTAAAGAGAAGGGAGCGCACCCTTTTCAGCAATTGAGCCGGTCGGGCTTTGGTCGCCAACGCCCGCTTCAATTCTGCCGAACTTCAGATAAAGCGCGGGAATCACGATCATATTCAGAAACGTTGAGGTCACGATGCCGCCCAGAATAACCACGGCCATCGGCTGCTGAATCTCGCGGCCCGGTTCGCCCGCGCCCAGCGCCAGCGGAACCAGCCCGACGCCGGTGACCAGCGCCGTCATCAGGATCGGGCTTAACCGTTCCAGCGAGCCTTGCACGATGGCGTCGCGGAAGCCCAGGCCTTCTTCCTTCATCAGGTGGCTGTAGTGGCTGATGAGCATAATCCCGTTGCGCGTGGCGATGCCGAAAAGCGTGATGAAGCCGATCAGCGAGGCGATGGAAAGCGTGCCGCCCGACAGCCAGACCATCACCACGCCGCCAATCAGCGCCAGCGGTAGATTGGCCATCACCAGCAGCGCCGGCCGCGTGGATTTGAAGGCCAGATAGAGCAGCAGAAAGATGCCGGCAATGGCGACGATTGAGAGTAGTGTGATCTGCCGCGCAGCTTTCTCCTGCGCCTCAAACTGCCCGCCGTACTGAACGTAGTAGCCCTGCGGCAGCGAAACGTTCCGGCTGATGGCCGCCCGCACATCGGCGATGACGCCGCCCAAATCCCTGCCTGAAACGTTGGCCTGCACGATGATGCGGCGTTGCACGTTTTCGCGGTTGATGGTGTTCGGGCCTTGATCCGCTCGCACTTCGGCGATGTTCGCAATCGGCACTTTCGCGCCTGTGGGCGTGTCAATGAAAGTGCGGCTGATGGTTTCGATTGATTGCCGCGCCGAATCGTCCAGTCGCACGACGACGCTGTACGTCTTTTGATCTTCCAGCACCTGCGTGACAGCTTCGCCCGCAAAAGCCATCTCGACGGTTTCAGCCACGTCTTCAGCGCGCAATCCTGCCGCCGCCGCCGCGCGACGATTCAGATTCACCTGCACCTGCGGCACGCCGACCTGCGGTTCGACCAGCAGATCAACGACGCCGGAAATGTTTTCCATCGCCGCGCGAATCTCGCCGGCTTTGGTGCGGAGCGTGGCGAGGTCGGGGCCGAAAACTTTGATCGCAATCTGCGCGCGCGTGCCGGAGAGTAAATGGTCAATGCGGTGCGAGATGGGCTGGCCGACTTCGGCTTCGACGCCGGGAATGTGTGACAGATTCGCGCGGACTTCCTGCATCACTGCGGTGTGGCGGCGTCCGTCTTCTTTCAGCACGACTTCGATTTCGCTGGCGTTGACTCCGGCAGCGTGTTCGTCGAGTTCCGCGCGTCCGGTGCGGCGCGTGGTCGAAACGACTTCGGGCGAATCGTGAATGGCGCGTTCGATGATCGTGCCGATGCGGTTCGATTCGGCGAGCGACGTGCCGGGCGGCAGGACGGCGTTGATGTTGAGCGTGCCTTCATTGAACGGCGGCAGGAATTCGCGCCCCATCAGCGGCACGACGGCGATGGCCGCGAGCAGCAGCGCCGCCGAGATGCCGATGATTTGATAAGGATGCCGCAGCGTCCAGTTCAACAGCCGCGCGTAATGCGCTTTGAGCCACGCCACCAGACGCGAATCCTTTTCGTCTTTGATAATACCGGCGTTCGGCAGCAGGTAGTAACACAGCGCGGGCGTGACGGTGAGCGCCACGACGAGCGAAGCCGAAATCGAGACGATGTAGGCGAACGCGAGCGGCGCGAACATTCGCCCTTCAAACCCGCCGAGCGCGAGCAGCGGCAGAAAGACCAGCACGATGATCAGCGTGGCGAAGACAATCGAGCTGCGGATTTCGGTCGAAGCCTTGAAGATGACCTTGATCGCCGGTTCGGGCTTGGCGGCTTGCGCATTCTGCTTCAGACGGCGAAAGACGTTCTCGACATCCACAATCGCATCGTCCACCAGTTCGCCAATCGCAATCGCGAGTCCCCCCAGCGTCATCGTGTTGAGCGAGATGCCGAAATACTCCATCGCCAGAATCGCCGCGAGCAGCGACAGCGGAATCGCCGTCAGGCTGATGAACGTCGTGCGGAAGTTCATCAGAAACAGGAACAGGACGACGATGACCAGCAGGCCGCCTTCAAGCAACGCTTCACGAACATTGCCGACGGCGCGTTTGATGAAATCGGCCTGTTGAAAAGCCTTCGTGTCAATCCGCACGTCGGGCGGCAGGGCGGATTTCAGGTCGGCCAGCGTCGTTTCGATTTTTTCGGTCAGTTCCAGCGTGTTGGCGTTTGGCTGTTTCTGAATCGTGGCGACGACGGCAGGCTGCATATTGAAACTGCCGTCACCGCGCTTGAGCGCCGGGCCGAGTTTCACCGCCGCCACGTCTTTGACCAGGATCGGTCTGCCATCGCGCACTGTGATCACCGACTCGGCCAAATCTTCAATCGAATTGACGCGCCCTCTGCCGCGAATGACCGATTCTTCGTTCGAGCGTTCCAGAAAGCCGCCGCCCGCGTTGGCGTTCGCGGACTTGACCGCTTCCGAAACCTGCTTCAGCGTCAGGGCATAATCAATCAGCTTTGCCGGATCAACCAGCACCTGAAATTGCTTCACCTCGCCGCCGATGACCATCACCTGCGAGATACCGGCGAGGCCGAGCAAGCGCGGGCGCACCACCCAGTCGGCCAGACTGCGGAGTTCCATCGGCGAAGTCTGCCCGGCTGTCATAGAGATCAGCATAATCTCGCCCATCGTGGATGAGATCGGGCCGAGCACGGGCGCTTGAATTCCTTCGGGCAAACGCGCCTGCTGTAGCTTTTCAGTCACCAGTTGCCGCGCGCGATAGATGTCCGTGCCCAGTTCAAACTCGACAAAGACTATGGAAATGCCGAGCGCCGAATTCGACCGCACGCGCCGCACGCCGGCGGAACCGTTGACCGCGTACTCAATCGGCAACGTGACCAGCGCTTCGACCTCTTCGGGCGCAAGGCCGTGCGATTCGGTCAGAATCGTCACGGTCGGCGCGGTCAGATCGGGAAAGACGTCCACCGGCGCGCGCGCGGCCACGACACCGCCGTAAATCAGCAGCGCCGCCGCCGCAATCACCACCAGCAGGCGATTACGCAATGACCATTGAATAACTTGATTGAGCATTACGTCTCGTGGGTGTGAGCGCCAGCGTCAGCCGGGCGCAGTTCCTGCAGTTTGAGTTGATATGCGCCCTGCGTGACGACGCGCTCACCCGCTTTCAGTCCCGCCAGCACGGCGGCTTTTCCGCCGAGTTCGTCGCCCAGCGTCACTTCACGCCGCTCAAACTCCTCGCCCGACAGCAGCACGTAAACGATCTTCTTGCCTTCGTGATCCAGCACGGCTTCTTTCGGGATCATCATCACGTTGGCTTGTTCCCCCGCGTCCAGCCTCACGTTGGCTTGCATCCCGATGCGCAGGGCGCGACCACTGTTTGGAAGCTGAAAGATGACCTTGGCGGCTCGCGTGTGTTCGTCAATGATCGGGCTGATGTCCACGACCGTACCGCGAAACTCCTGATCGGGGTAAGCAGTCGTAGTGAAGACGGCGGCCAGGCGGCTGCTCAGGCGGCTGAGGTCGCGTTCGGGAATCGGCGCTTCGACCCAAACGGTTTCCAGGTTGGTGACTTCGATGATCTCTTCGCCGGGCGTGACCTGTTCGCCGAGCGATTTGTGGAGCTTCGTCACGTAGCCGCTGATTGGCGCGCGCACTTCGTAACTGGAATCGGCGGCGCTGATGTCGGTCTGGCCCAACGCCAGCGGTTTCGCCGCGGTCAACACCTCGCGGCGCTCGACGGCGGCTTGGTGCGAAGCTTCGGCGGCGTCGCGCTCGGCTTCGGCGCGCTGCCGATCCCGTAGCGCGATGATGCCTTGTTCGTGAAGCTGCCGGGCGCGGTCGGCCTCTTTCTTTGCCAACTCGAACTTGACCCTGGCTTCTTTGACTTCGCCTTCAGCCGAGCGGCGGTCGGCTTCGAGCCGGGCGTTTTCAACCGCAGCCTGCACGTTCTGCGACTGCACCTGAGCGACGGCGGCTTTGACCTGCGCCTGTTCCGCCGAAGTCGCCGTCTGCCTGAGCGAAGCGAGCAGTTGCCCCTTCGCCACCCGCTGGCCGACGCGCGGCAAATGGCCAGCCACGATGCCGCTGACCGGCGAGGCCACGTGCGCCTGGAAATCCGCCGCCGGAATCACGCGGCCAACCGCAGTGATCTGGCGCGCGACGGTCTGCTCCTCCACCAACGCCAGCTTCATCCGAATCAGCCACTGCTGCTCCATCAAAAACTGCACCGTGCCGGTCGGCGCGGCGGGGGACGGAGTCGCGGGAGCTTCCGGTTTCGTCGCGCGCGGCAGGTAGCGATAACCGAGCCAGCCGAGTGCGAGCAAGAGCAACAGACCCGCCGCCAGCCAGCGCCAGCGCGGCAACTGAAACAAGGCGGCTTCCGGGCGCTCGACCTTACTTGCATTATTCAGCATCGAACTGTTCATCATGAAAATTACTCCACCTTGAAATCTTTGAGCGGCAGGCGCTCGTCGAGCTTTGCGTTCTTGACGCGGAACTCGATGCCATAATCGCCCGCCTTCGCCACCGTCACATCGGCGACATAGATGCCGGTGACTTTGCCGACACGCGCTTTGGACTGCGCGATCTCGGCATCGCCGCTCTGTGACCGGATGGAAAGCACGACTTCGGCCTGCTCGACCGGCGTACCGTCTGAGAGGTCCGTCAGGTGAATTAAAAACCGGCTGGATTTACCGGCTCGCAGCGGCTCATACTCGAAGAAGTTTTCGATCCGGTTGGTAAACTCCGTGCGCGAGAGCGATTCCTCCTCCGCTTCCTTCGTAATTTCAGTTGGCCGCCCTGCACTGCATGCGCCAAGCGACAGACAGACCAGCGCGACGACGCAGAAGACATGATTCAGAGACATTGTTTTCCGGCTTTCGATGGGATGTTCCGAAATCATCAATCAATACCTTTTCCCTTCTCGTATTTAT
>Ga0247727_10011791_pt1 | contig 15158 bp, 9 predicted proteins | sample WisWelCaveWW1625_FD_202498 | JGI IMG/M metagenome (GOLD analysis project Ga0247727, IMG submission 202498) | Biofilm microbial communities from Wishing Well Cave, Virginia, United States - WW16-25 | ecosystem: Environmental > Aquatic > Deep subsurface > Groundwater > Cave microbial mat | place... | reverse complement strand
CATGTCTCACCCTCTTGTCCAGTTTCGCAAGCCTGCCGAACTCATCCTGACCATTCGCGGCCAGCGCGTCATCCTCGATGCCGACCTGGCAGCCCTTTACAGCGTGCCGACCAAACGGCTCAATGAACGAGTCCGCCGCAATGCCGAGCGGTTTCCGGAAGACTTTGTGTTTCAACTTACCGAAAAAGAAGCGCAAAACTTGAGGTCGCAATTTGCGACCTCAAGTTTCCACGGCGGCCGCCGCTACCTGCCCTACGCCTTCACCGAGCACGGCACACTCATGGCTGCCAATGTGCTCAACAGCCCGCGAGCCATCGCCATGAGTGTGGAAGTGGTGCGGGCTTTCATCCAGATGCGCCGCATGGTGGTTTCGGTTGGAACTCTGTCGCGCAAGATCGACGCGCTCGAAGAAAAATACGATGCGCAATTCAAGAAGGTTTTTGCTGCGATCCGTGAACTAATGATGCCGCCGCTTCCGCCTCGGAAGTCCATCGGATTCAAGGCGCATTGATTTTTCCTCCAGCCGTTCCGCCTTTTGTTTGTGACGGTGGCAACGGCAAGGCGGGGTGTCGTCACGTAGAAAGAAAAGTCAGTTTCGACTTCGCCAAGGCTTCGTCGTGACAAGCAATCCCTTTCACCCTGGAACACCCCTGACGCTCGACGAGCTCGCTGTTACAGCTTCCGCGCTACCCTCGCGCGGCAGCCTGGCTCACAAAGAAAATCCAGGACAGCGGCCTACCCATTTATTACCGCCCTGGCCGCTGCTCGGAAAAAAGCCGCCCGCGCGGTGGCACCCCGTGCCACCTCAGATCATGGATCGGGCCAGCCCGCTCCATGATCTGAGGCTTTTTCCTCGCGGACGCTTGCCGATTTCCCATCGGCATCGGAAAAACAGCTTCCGCGTGGCGGTATCGCCGCCACGGGAGCGCTGTTTTCCGAACGCATCCTTGGCAGCAGGTAGCCGCTCATCCCAGGCGGCATCATGGCCGCATCCGAAGCGTCCGCTGTGCCGCAGCAGAAAAGGCGGCACAGCAGACGCCGCCGCAAAGCGGCGTTCGGCTGCAGCCATGCCGGCGCTACCCTTGCGCCGCCTGCTGCAAGCCCCGTCTCCCCTGTCCTGAGCCAAGCTCAGGCGGGGAGAACATCGGGGCGGTTCGCGCCCCCTCTGTAACCCCGGGCTGCGAATGCGCGATCACCGGCCCTGCGTCCACAAACTCGCAGCGAGATTGTGGACTCTCCCACCAATCAGTTGCACCTCCTTCGACTTCGTTTTCAACTTCGCTCAGGACGTGCAGACCAAAATCAAAAATTTCTGCATGGTGCGAGCGATCTCGCCACAGCGAGGGAGCGAACACGATGCGACACGTTTTCGGGATGAGGCGCATGATCGCCTCGATGATGCAACGATGGGGTGGTCAACTTCTTGATGAACACCCGCCGGGACCGGCGGCTAAAAAGGGAAAGGCTCTGCCTGTCTGCGTGCCGCACAGGCAGGCCGCAGGGTCGCAAAAAGCAGCCGGGGGTGTGGGGGTCGTGCGACCTGCCCCATAATCCCCCTGGACGTGGAGCGCTTGCGCGCAACGCCGAGGGGGAGGGGGCAACGCGGCGCGATGGACGGGGAAGTCCAATCGCGCGCGCATCCGACGCCACGTTTCGTGGCGCCGATTGTCGTGCTGCTGCTGCCTCGCAGCGCGACAATCGGTCGGCCGCGCGCGGGTCGTATCATGTCCTCATGATGCGACGCGCCGCATCAAGCGACCGCCAGCGATGAGCCATACCCGCGGCGGCGATACCGCCGCGCGGAAGGCTCAGCGCTGTGAGCCCCGATGGGGATCGGGGCGGTCGCCGTCGGGCAACGGCGACAAGGTCGCGCGACGAGAAAATCCTGTGCCCTACGCTGCGTAGGGACACAGGATCGCGCAGGGCGCGATCCCAGGGCGGGGTTTTTCGAGGAGCAGCGGCCAGGGCGGTATAACGGGTAGGCCGCTGTTCTCGATTCCCTGGTCGCCAGCGATCGAGCCGGGAGCGAGATCGAGGCAAGCGAGCCACCGGTGAGCGTTCAGGGTTGTTTTCCTAAGCCAACGTGATCTGACTATTAGCACCTAATTATCCCCACCCATAATTAAGCCCCATTTTACCACCGCCACTACAAGTAAAGCTAAAACTAGTCCTACAATTAGTCCTAACAACATCCGCAGCCACAGATCAATTTTTGATGGCAAAACAAATGACACAACAAACGGCACAATTAGAATGCCGACCGCAAAACACACCATTGTAAGTCTGTTCATTTCTTTTTTTCAGCTTCTGTTGGGCAGCATTCAACTAATACCTTGGGATCCTTAATAAGTTTTTGATACTCACTGCGAACTGCACTTGAAAAATCCTGACAATTATACTTTTCTTTATCTTTTTTCTCTAAAAGACAAAACGGCCTTGGTTTAACAGCGGCTACAGCCTTGCGCATAACACAGTCGTTCCAGCCGCTGCTATGTGCTGGCTTATATTTCAATTTGGATTTGTCGGGGCGAACTGTGTTATCCTCAAAATAACCAAGATTGCCAGGAGACTTACCATCTTCAAAGAATATCTGCTCATGTGCAGTAACGGTGTTTTTCGTATCGTCTTCGCTACCTGGCTTACTGCCCCAAACACCAATGAGTTTTCCTGCAAAACTATCCAGGGAGCGATATGCAAAATATGCCAACCCGAATGGATCGACCCAGTTAATCGGATCATTGCCAACAAAGAGATAAGGTGGATTTAAAGATTGATCCGAGAGAGCCGATTTCTCATCGGCTGTCTTCCTCGAAGTATAAATTTCAAAAAATGCTTCGTCTCCCAGTTGGTCACGAGACAACCACCTGCCAATTTTCGGATCATAAGTATTGAACCCGTAATACAGCAGTCCTGTTTCCTGATCTTGATATTTGGTCGAAAAGACGAATTGATTCATGAGTGCCGCTGCCCCTGTCCTTCGAATTTGCTCTCCAAATGGTCCGCTCTCATATTCTGCCGAGATTTGGCCGGTGTCAGCGTTGACCAAAGCAACAACGTCCCCATTGCCGTTGTACGCATAGAAGTGTCCGGTGTTGCTCGGAACATCTTTCATGAAAAGCAAACCGCCTACACCACCCGCGCCTTGTATCGAACCCTACAAATCGAGTCCCCACATGTAGCTCTGAACGAGATTGTTATTCCCATCTAAAGCCGCAATCTTATTCCAGCCGTCGTAGAGGCAGGAGGTGACAGAGGACAGGTTGTAGGTGACAGCCAGAGGATCCCAAGCATAAACCTTCTCTTGAATGCGACGACCCTGATAATCATAAGTCAGCTCAATTTTCTTTTTAGCCGAGTTGTCAATTTGCGGGTTGTCTCGAATTTCAGGTGTCACTTCCGCAGCAATCAAACGGTTTTCCGCATCCCAGGAAAATTGGAATTGACCATCGTTTAGAGTATTCCCATCCAAATCATGCGTTGGGTTGACTTGCGCTTTGGGAATGAACACAAAACCTTTCTCCTCCGTCACGGCGTCCTCGCCATTCGGACCCACATTGTTCTTCACACCCACAATGCTCACGGAGCTAAAAACAGGAGCAGACACATTGTCGAGTGAAAGTTCTTTATGGAAAAATTCTCCATGTCGAGTTACCGATTCATTATTGACGGTAACGGTTGCGTCCGTCTGAGCAGTCCCCGAAATGTCTACAAAGCCGGGAACGGTGCGATTCTCATACTGATTCAACGCGTTAGCCGTATAACTCGCCGAATGGTTATTGACCGTGGTGCTCGTGCGATTGCCGATATTATCAAACGCATATCCAAATTGTTCCCCACCAACTTCCGTGCCATCAGAAAAATATTTCTTTCCGGAAATCACCTGTCCGAGATCATCGTATTCATAAAGCCAATAACTGCCACCCCCCTGCCCAGGGGGATTCTGCCCTGAATCCGCCAGATCGACTCGCGTCCTTTGATTCGCGTCATTATAGGAATAAGAGAAGTTTCTCACAGAGTCCGCAGAGGGCGCAGAGGAAATTTGGATCAGCCTATTTAATCCATCATACTGCTTGGTGGTCGTCATCTTTGCAGAGCCACTCGTTTTAAAAGTCAAACTGCTCACTAATGATGAATTTGGTAAGTAAGCATACTTGGCAGAGTGCGTGCCATCGCTTACAGAAGAGAGACGAGAGGCGCTGTCGTACGCGTACGAATGCGAAATGACAGATGACAAATTAAAAATGGAAAGGGAAGAGCGACGAAACAGCGAATCGTAGCTACTGGAAACAGAAATGCCATCCAGAGGACCGCCAGTATGGGTTTCCGTTAAAGACTGACCTGCATCGTTGTATGTAGTGGAAAGCGTTTCGATTCCGCCTGAGACGCTGATTCTTCTCCCACGACGGTCATAGACCGACGCTACAGCCGGAGTCGGGTCGGAATAGACGATACTGGAAACCTCACCCGCATTATTCTGCGAATAAGTCGTCACCACTCCTTGACCCATCCCAGGGCCACTTTGCCCTAAGCGTGCCCAGGTGCGGGTGAGTAATCTTCCGGCAGAAGTGTAAGTATAACTTGGCCCCTGATTATCGGCATACAGTTTCGAGGTCAGGAATCCGCGATCGGCTGAATAATTCCAGGTCGTCGTGCCCGTGCCGGCCGTGAGGGTTTTGAGCCGTCCCTGCGAATCAACGGTGTACGAAACCGGATACGTCCTTGCACCGGATGTGTTCTTCAATTCGCCGGTGGAAAAATAATCATAATCCACCCCACCGCCATCCGGCAATGTGGTGTGGATGCGCCGACCGACCGCATTATATTGATGTGAAGTTGTCTGCACGGGCTCACCGAGCCCGGCTACAGAAATCGAGGTGACTTGATCGGCATTATCGTACGAAGTGGTTGTGAGAATGCCGCGAGCGTCGGTGGAGGTTGAAGGGCGGCCGTGGGAGTCGTGCGTCAGCACGACGGAGTTCAAAGTTTCAAGTTCGACGTTCGACGTTGTTGAAGAAACAAGCCTTCCATTTTGGAAACTTGATGTGGTGGTCGTTCCATCCGGTGCTGTTGTCACCACGGTGCGGGTGCCATCACCGGGGATGGTGGTTTGCGTATGCGTGGTCAGGCCAAAGGTTGTGGTCCAGTTCTGAAGTCCATCCGCACTTGCCTCCTGAGTAGAAATCGTTGTCGTTGTTGTTACGCCATCGGTGGTGTAAACACTCCTGGTGTTTTGATGCACGGTTGTCCCGTGTGCGGTGGTCACCGCGTTCTGAACACGTGTGATTCGGTCCGTGCCGGCAAAGTCAATCGTTCCATTTTGATTCAGATCCACGGCGGTGTATTCCAGATCCCCTTTGGCGTTGTATTGGAAAAGGATCGTCACGCCATCCGGATCAACCTGTTTCACAAGCTGGTTTTTGTTGTTGAAAAAGGACTGATTGACAGTGCCGTCCGGAAAAATGGTTTTGTATGGGCGGCCAACCATGTCGGTGAAGGTTTTGCTCCACTCGGAATCGCCGTCGGCGACGGCTCCTACACGGATTTCCTTTGTGAAGCGGCCCTCTGCTTCCACCCCATATTCATATTTCAGAGGATGAGCGGCTGTGCCGGAAAGATTGAGGAGGGAACCATCTTTGGCGAAGGTTTCGATCCGGGTGCTGCCATCCGGCAGAGTGGTTGTTTTCACTGTATGGCCACTGCCATCTTTCACCTCGCCGAAAAGGGTAATATGGTTCAGAGCATCCTTGGAGGAAGTCGGGCGTCCGGCCAGATCAAAGGTGGATGTGTTCACCACGATTTCCGAAGCATCGCTTCCACGACGGGTCGTCTGCACCACCCGTGCCTCGGCATCCAGAACATTCACCGTGGTGATTCCTGCTCTCGTGGTGGAAACAACGTGTTTCAAGGCGTCATGGATAAAACTGGTGGTGATACCCTCACGATCCGTCTGTGAATCAATTCCGCAGCAGCCATATGTGGTGGTGATGAAGGTTCCATCGCTGTATTCCATCCGGGTGGGCCGGCCAAATTCATCCTGTTGCGTGGTGGTTGTGGAGGTCACTAACAGAGCGGAGGCAATATCCACCGTGACCTCGGAAAGCTGATTGCCGGTGGGGTCGGTGACGGTATCGGTCCGGGTGCCGTCAATGATATCTGTTTCCCCGGCATTGGGCTGGCCGATCTTCACCGTCATGGTTTTGTTGCCGCTGCCATCCCGTGAATATTGATAGATACTCATCGTGCCATCCGGGCGTTTGATGCTCTGGACATCCCCTTCAAATTCCGTGCCAAGAAAGGTTTTGGTGATGGTTACCAGGTTATTGGGATCATTCCATGCCGCTCCGGGGGTTGCGGCCACAATATCTCTCGTTTCGCCCGCCCGATAAACTGTGTAGTGGCGTGACACTTCCTGGCCAAGCAGGGTTTCTATCACTGTAATTGCCGGATCTCCGTTCCCATACGTGGTGGTCGTCACTCGACTGCGCTTTCGGCTGATCCAACAGGCGCATCCAGATACTGTGTCACCCGTTGGATCTCCCGCCCAAAGCCATCATATTGATATCGTTCCCAGTAGCCCGTGGGTTGGACGACTTCCTTCAAATGTTTGTAGTTCGATCCATCGGTGGCCTGATTATCATAAAAACTCCAGATGGTGGTGAGCGCGGCTCCGTCCGGATCAACCACTTTCTGAATCTGCTCTTCGCCCCATGGAAACACGTGGAAAACATTTTCTTCCTTGTAAGCCATCGAATCATCACTGTTTTTGACGATGAAGGTCTCGATTCTCACCTCGGTGTTGGTATCAAAGATCGAACCGCGTGATTCCTTGCGCAGCCCATTGCCGGTGGATAATTCCACCGTCCCCGCGTCAGCGCCTGACCAGACAAATTCGTTGACCGTGGAACCGGAGCCAATGGTTTCGGTGACACGCAGGGTGTTGATATTATTGGTTGAAACATTCGGGTTTTCGATCGTCCAGGTCGTAAAAGGACTTCCGCTGGCGGTGTAGACTCCTGCCGCATTGGTTGTCGAACTCACCTGATCCCGGTGATAGAAATCAATGTTATATTTGAAATCGTTGACTACAACGACATCTGCAAGGGTCTCCGGAGCGAGGACTTGGCGAAGAATTCCACTGCTCGATTGAAGGATTTGACTCTTGCCGCCTGTGCCTGTGGTGCCAAGGCCGGCAGGAGTGGCATTCGATGCACTGGGCTGTTCAATATCGAAGAACAAGTTCCCGGCCGATTCGCCATCTTCACTGTGACCCAGAGAAAAACTGGCTTTCGCAGAACCTGCTGCCAAACTCCCACTTCCTAACTCACAATTCGTACAGGCTGTACATGCCTCCGTTGCCCCACAATTTTGAATATTGTTCTGGAAATCCGGGCTGACAATTGCAACTTGCTCGTCGATATACCACCCAGACCAAGTGAACGGTTCGGTTGAAGTAAATTCACCGTCTGTTTCAAGAGAAACACCAAATTCTGGCGTACCAGTCGCCAGATCGTTAGAACGATACACTCCACCACAGGAGGCCGTTTGATACAGATGGAGTTTTCCATCCGCTGTGGTTGGTGGAGTTCCCACCAAACCCATTGCGTGCATCCCAGTGCCAAGGTAAACAGCAGCCCTTGAACCCGCTGGAAAGGACGATAAGTCAGCTTGGATATATCCCACTGCAGTCACAAGCCACACGTCGCAAAAACCCGGTCCTTGTGGTGGATATACCACATATCCCGATGCAAAACTGATTGTACTTGCTGACTGAGGGTAGTAGGGATACTGGCCAAACTGTGAAATAGCTTCCGCCTTAGCCGTTTCGCAAGTGTCGTTGTATATGTCTTCTCCGGAATCAAGCACCACAACAGTAACCCGAGTCGCTTCCTTTTTAATGTGCTTTAGTTTACAAATATAGCCTGTCAGAATGGAAAATCTCTCAGCGTAATTGCTTGATATAATATCCGTAACTGGTGGCATACCGTTGGTGGCGCTATAAACCGGAATGCTTGAAAGTGAAAGTCCATCGACGTTGCCATCATCACGAGCAACAAATTGGTTCAAGAACGGATTACTGCTGAGCTTACCGGCAAGATCGGCAACCAACGCGGCTGCCTTTGTGCCATCCAGAAGATCATCCCCATAAAAACCATCTTGAGGAAAGGCCGGAGCCGGTGTGCCATTGATCTTGGCTGGCCAACCAACGGTTGTGCCCAGCGCTTTTTGATATCGTTCCTGAACCGCTCGCTGAGCCTCCTCGATCTTGATCGCCCAGAGCGTGGATGAACTGCCGAGCAGAAATAGTCCAAAGATGAAATACCGGATAACTCGCAATTTCATGGGCACTTCCGGAAACCATGTAGGAGCCGTCGCCTGACCCGTGCCACGCCGGAGCTTCGGCGAGGCGAGCCGCGAAGGGGGTAGGGAGTCAGCAATTCTCATTATGGGTCTTGTTGGTAGGGCGTGACCGCCGGGCGCGCCGCGATCGGAACCGAATACGGCGCGCCCGGCGGTCGCGCCCTACCGAAAACACACAATCTGCAGGCTATAATGAGAATTGCTGGTAGGGAGTAAGGGAGCCGGGCGACCGGCCACCGCCTTGGGTGGCAAGATCGGCGTCGGCGACGCCTCCCACAGAAGAAAAATAGGGTTTCCGGAGGTGCCCATACTTTATTCCAAGATTGTAAACACCTGTAGGTTCACCACGCTATTGGTGTCTGCAATGGCTCCCTTGGTAGGATTGCGGCCCTGGAGGTATTCAGTGAGGTTATTCACCCCATCGCCATCCAAATCCGATGAAGCATCGTTAACTAGAGGATTGAGGCCGTTATTGATTTCAAACCCATCCGGCATGCCATCTCCGTCCGTGTCGGGGTTGGTTGGATCGGTTCCCGCGTTGAATTCATGGAGATTCGTTGCTCCGTCTCCATCCGGATCACCATTGCCATCCTGATCCAGATTGCCAAAATACTGAAGCTCCCATGCATCCGCCAAGCCGTCCCCATCTGTATCGTTCGTAAGCCCGTATTTCTGACCCAGGTATTCTTCCACGGATAAAAGTTCCTCATCTGAAAGCTTGCGATCGTACACGAGCGCTTCCGCCAGCGAGGCCCGCGCAAAATTCATGTTCCACCCACCAATATAAAACTCATAGCCCATTGTTCCCACAGCATTGGTTACAGCAGTCACACTGCTCTCGCCTTCCAAATTCCCATCCACAAAAAGCTTGGTGCCGTTAGAAACTTGATCAGCCCGAGTCACAGCCACGATCCGATACAAATTAGTATTGCTGAAGATCGTTGTCCCAGCCGCATCCGCTCCAGTGCCCGGAGCTTCCGCTCGAGCCACGCCATTTCCGGCAGGGCTGCGCAATTGGAAAAACGCTCTGGAATTGGTCGTCGTTTGAGCGCGCATCAAAACATTATGATAACCCGTAGCCACACCATTCTTCCGCCAAACTGCCAGGTAAGTGTAATCATTGCCGGTCCAGTTGACCGGAAGAGTTTCCAGCCAATCGTTGACTCCATCAAATCGAACGGCAGGCAATCCATTGACACTATTGGTAACCCAAACCGGCTGGTTGGTGCTGACACTCTGAAGGGCATCATGATGCTCGATAGATTGATCCCGCCAGATGCCCACACGCCGACCCGGCCCTACTAAAACCCCGGTATCCGCTTTGAGCCAAAGGCGAAGCCCGTTGGTGACGGTAAGAGAAGGATTGTTTGAGCTGGCGCTTGAAGAATCAGATAAGACACTCATTTCCACAAACTCTTCGGCAGAAAACTCGCTGGCTTCAGGATCAATCGCAGAAACCAGACCCGCTATACCCAAGACACCCAGAAAACAGAACAAACCACCCAGAAAGTGAATGGACTTTAAATTTCGCCCCTTATCCTTGTCTCCCACAAAAAGAGGTGTGAACTTAGAAACCCACGATCTTCCTGTCAACATCAAACCGGACTATTCCAAAAATCAGCGAATCGGCGAAGTCGGGTTGGAGGGTTCCTGTACAACCAGTCGTTTCCAGACATCCGCGGCCGCCTTCCATTCGCCGATTTGTTCGTACGCTGTCGCCAATCCATACATCGCTCTTTGATCGCCGGGCGCGTGTGCCAGCACCCGTTGCCAGACCGGCACTGCTTCACCATGCCGGGAAAGACTGCACAATGTCTCAGCAATCTTCCTTTGTAAATCCAGATTGCCGGGATCAAGAACCGCCTGTCGCAAAAGCGGATCATTGATCTCAATCAGCGGATTAAAAACGGGGGTGGACGCGGTCTTCTTTTTCCATAACAAGGAAAAAGTCCGCGCTGCAGACTCATACGAGCCGAGCGCCTGGTGGGCGCAGGCCTGCCAGTAGAGTTCCAATGGCGAGTCCACAGGAGTATGCTTAAACGCCTGAAGAATTGTCTCTGCCTGCTCTCCTTCAATCAATGCACGCATTATTTTTTCCTGCTCATTTGCATCACCCAGCCAGCGTTTGGCGCCCTCCAGAGTCCATTTTCGCAAATCGCCTGCTTCGGGGTACCCCCGCAAATAATGCCACACAACAAGCCACCGATCCGCATCTCGAAGTCCAAGAGGAGCAATTTTCCCCAGGCCATCTGTTTCCTTCGATGCAAACATCACAATCTCGCTGAACAACGGGATGGGTTGATCCGAAATCAGAAGCGCCGTCTCAAAAAAATCCCTGGCGATGGCTGGATTGGTGCGCAAAAACAGAGCTCCTGCACGAAATGAGATTTCCGGGTTCGACTGGCCCAACCGCTGCGCCCGGTGAAAGCATCGTTGGACTTCACGACTCATCGAAGGAAGTCCCGCCGCTGAATGCCCCGCAAGTTCATGGGCACGCCAGTAGAACGGCCACCACTCAATGGAATGCAAACTCTCCTGCCATGCGCCTTGATAACTCTTCCCTGACAACTGTTGCTCCGTGCGCGCCAGGCTGTTTGCCGCCGGCATCATCAATGCAAGAGGGCCAAACAGGAGCGCACACCCGGGGAGAATCAACCCCCACCGTCGCTGTGCCGACGGCCGCGAACGGGAGGAGCCGGCGACAACATCCTCTTCCTGATGGTCCCGACGGCGCGAGAGCATTCCAATCAATGCCATCATCAGCCAGGCGTTTGATGGAATATGAAATGGAAAATCCACCATTGCATGAACAGCCATCACCACCAGCGCCGACCATGCCGCAATCTGCCATTCACCCGGTCGCTGACTGAGCGTCTGCACCGCGCGTGAAATCAAAACGGCGCCCAGCACGACCCAGATCACACATCCCACAACTCCCCATTCAACCCAGGCCTGAAGATATTCATTTTCCACATGAGAAATGGTTTTATGTCCCTGCGAAGTCTGGAATGCAGGAAAAACAGTCTCAAACGTTCCAACTCCAATCCCTCTGCCACTCATGATCCGCCCCATCTGCCATGTGTCCCGCCAGACCTGCCATCTTCCATCCCCACCGGAGCTCTGATAACCCGCAAACCACGACTCGGTGCGTTGCAAAACGGGGCGTCCGTAGCTCATCAGAAACGCCAGAAATACCAGGAGTCCTAAAACAATAACTCTGGCGCGCACACCAAATCCTTTGCGAGAAAGGAATAATAATGAAAAGACGATCAACCCGATCATGAGGGAAAGTAATCCGCCCTTGGAAGCTGTTGCCAGAGACATGGCTGTGCAAAAGATCACACCCATCATGGTCAGCAGAACGACCCACCAGGAACCTTTCTGCCCTCTTCTTGGAAAAGCGTGCCGAAAAAAGACACCCAATCCCGTGAAGATCCCGATATTCAGATAATTTGAAAAATGATTCCGGTTAATAAATGCTCCCCAGTGTTCCTTGTTCCCGGTCGCGCGGATTCCGTAGAGAAGATCATTGCCATCCAGACGATCGATCAGACCAAGCGTTGCAACGACAACGGCCATAACAAAAATAAAAATGTTCAGAAAAACACGAAAGGCCTGATCCGAAGACCACAACCAACTCAAATACGCCACCGCAGCAGCGCCTGTAAGCATGAAAAACGCGCCCCACGTCGCCACGGGCGCCATACTTCCATGCAAGATGGCGGGTTGCATTCCTTCCAAATCCCGAAGTAAATACGCTTGGCCGGGTGTCAGCCAATCCGCCCAGGACCCACGCCAGGGGCAAAGTGACAATCCCATCAAAACCAGCAACGCACCCACAGGAATCAGCACTTTTCCGGGAACAGGAGAGATCGAGCCTCCCGAACCCGACGCTTCGAGAAAACATGAGAGCGCCAGCATGATTCCCAGAATCACCTTCGCCCATGTCTCAACGCCACCAAAGAACAGAACCGCACATGCACCGGACAGAAAAAAAAGCCCCTGAGCGCAACGCCGTCGCAGATCGAGAGATGGGGCTTGATCGGGATTCGCCAGGTCAGTCATCTTGAAATTTGGCGCATGCTCTGCCAGCGCGCAGAAGCCCTGACCCAGGATTCCGCCGCCAGCTCCGAAAGAAGTCGGTGTGTATCCTCATCCCAGCGTTGTGAATTACAGAAAAACAGCATTTCCGAAGGAGAATTCCCCCTTAACTCCTGTGTCATCGATCTCTCTCCTGAAGGCGGTTGGGAAATGGCCGCCGAAAGATTCCAATCCCTCTGTGTAGCGCCTGAATCCCGCGCTGCGCGGGATGAACGCAAAATCACCCGGCTGAATCCCAGTTTCTGAAGAACGAGACCAAAATGTCCCCATAAATCATCCAGCGTCCCGCTGCGCTCCGCCTCAAGCAGCAGCAATTCTCCAAGAACCAACGCATATCTGGTATGTTTGCGCCGAATCACTGAATCGGTAAGCACCCGACCCAGTTTATACCAATCCTGCACGTAACCAAAAAGCCGCGCGGATAACAGAGCCACCAGCATGAAAACCCCCAGGATCACGGGCGCCCATCGTCCTCTGCTTACAAAGGCACAAAGCGCAAGCAGCGCGAAGAAAACACAAATGGCATAAAGCAAAACGACCACGCGCTGCTGGGAAAATCCCATTCCCACCAGACGATGATGGATATGCTTGCGGTCCGCTCGAAATATGGGCAATCCCACCAGGCCGCGCCGAAAAATGGTGAAGCAGGTGTCAATGATTGGCAGTCCCAGGGCAAAGAAGGGCACAATCAAAGCTCCAGCCACCTCACCTTTGTTGGAGTTCAAAAGCGCCAATTCAGCAATTAACAGTCCAAGAAAGTAGGCGCCGCCATCGCCCATGAAAATCTTGGCTGGCGGGAAATTGTAAAAAAGAAATCCACAAAGAGCCCCGCCCATTCCAACGGAGAGCAGAAGCGAAAAGGTGTTGCCACCCAAACCACTCAACATGGGAAGTAACACCATCATGGATAACAACAGCATCAGAAGCAGTGTCAGCCCCGCTGCCAGACCATCGATCCCATCCATCAGGTTGATCAGGTTGGTCACTCCCACCAGCCAGAGTATGGTGAGGGGAAGATCGAGCCATTCAAAAACATAAATTGTCCGGGTGAATGGATCAATGAACTGTCCAATCCGCAGTCCTCCCAGATACGCCACCCAGGCAATCAAAATCTGAATGATCAACTTCTCTCTCGCTCCAAGCGGACGAATATCATCCCAAAAGCCCAGACCAAACATGGCCGCACAGGTCGCCAACATCGTCCAGCCTTCCTCCGGAACCCGGAAGCTCGCCTCGGAATTGACTACAAGCGTGACAAGTATCACGAATATTACGACAAAAGAAACAACCAGTGACACACCACCCAAACGGGGTACTGCAATGGTATGAGTCGTGTGAAATTGCGTTGCACGATCCAGGAGGTGATGACGGATCGACCACGAACGAACAACCGGGGTCAGGACCAGTGTAACAAACATGCCACACGCCCAGCAAAGCAAGCCCCACCACAAAATCCCGCTCGTCAGCACGCTACCACCTCCTCCAGCAACGCCTGAAATTGACGGGTGCGAACTGCTCGCGAGGCATTTGCCTGCGCCCAATCCCGAATATACGCCACAACCCAGTTTTCATCCTGGGTCATGAGCAAAACCTTTTTTGCGGCGCGCACCCCAACCGATGCCTGTCCCGGAGCAATCACAACACCCAACTGCGAGTCCATCACATGCCGCCCCACTTCTGCCGTGCGTGAGCCAATAAAGATGATGGGTCTTCCCGCCGCCACTGCGCCATAAAATTTACTTGGAACCAAAAGACCGTCCACTTCCGGTTTCTGTGAAACCAGATGCGCGTCCGCGGCGCCCAGCAAATCTCCAAGTTTTTCCAGGGGTTGAAACGGAAGGCACGTCATACGATGAATCCGCATGTTTTTCGCTTTCTCAGCAAATGCTTTGTGTCGGGGTGTGTCACCCACAAGCACAAAATGCAGGGAAGGCACTTCAGCTTCAAGAACAGACACCAGGGGCAGAATGGTTTCCATTTCGTGGGCAGCGCCGAGATTCCCCGAGTACATCAGGATCCGATCCTTTTCCCACCCATATTCCTTCCTGAAAGAATTTCCCTGCACGGGACCACATCGAACCTGTTCCAGGTCAACCCAGTTGGGGATGGTGCACACTTTTCCGGCCGCTTCCCTGCAGGTCTCAAGATATGCCTGCATATCCCGCCCCGGCACAATCACCCTGGCGCTTTCCCTGTAAATCCGTCGTGAGATGGCATGCGACCAGCGGCAAAGAATTGGACTTTTCAAAATCCCCAGTCTTTCCGCAACTTCCGGATAAATATCCTGCGCCCACAGCACAAGAGGCACGCGCCGCTTGCGATGATAACGCGCTCCAAGCCTGCCAACCAGTGGCGGGCTCGTCATCGCAATAACGGCATCCGGCGTTGCAATATGACGCAGACGACAGCCCGCCCCCCACATGAAAGACAGGATGTCCGTGATCCTCCCCTCCCATCTGTACCGTCCCAGATCACTGCCTCCAACCCTCTCAATTTGCACACCATGATGGCGGGAAACACCCGATTTTACCTCCTCCGCGCACGAATAACGGCTGCGGCCGCATAAAACAGTAACTTGATGTCCCGCAGTAATCAGATCTTCAGCCAAATTTGACAAAAGTTGCGCCGTTGCGGCTTCATCCGGCCAGTAATACTGGTTGATGAAAAGGAAAGAGCTCATTGAGGAACCGATCCTACCG
>Ga0247727_10011790_pt1 | contig 15159 bp, 19 predicted proteins | sample WisWelCaveWW1625_FD_202498 | JGI IMG/M metagenome (GOLD analysis project Ga0247727, IMG submission 202498) | Biofilm microbial communities from Wishing Well Cave, Virginia, United States - WW16-25 | ecosystem: Environmental > Aquatic > Deep subsurface > Groundwater > Cave microbial mat | place... | reverse complement strand
ATCGGCGCCCCGGTCGACGTGATCGTCCGCAGCGCCCGGGATGCCGAGCGCTGGGGCATGGTCGAAGGGACGCTCATGCACACCGCGCTGACCGAGGGACGCGTACTCCATGGCTGAAAACGTGGTTGAAAAGCTCGGCACCGGGCGGGCGGGCGGGCGGGCGGGAGCGAATCCCCGTGGACGCTTCGCCGGATCGGCACCCACACCCTTGCCCGCCACCGGCTTCGCCGGCGGCGCCGATCCAGTATTGGCTGCGGATGCGTGCACCGCGGGTGGGCGGGCCGAAATCACTCCACGACCGCCCCGGTCGCACCGCCATTCTCAAACACGTTCTGAACGCGGACCCGGCAGCCTGGCTACGACGAGCCCACAGGCGCCGAGGGGCTCGATCGCGCCATGACGGGAGAGCTGGTCGCTCGCGTCCGTCGCTGGGCCGAGGCGCAGCTCCGCTGAGCGGCGGCGGCGCTGTGCCGGACGCCCCGAGCGGACAGTCCACCAGGATACGAGCGGTGCCGAGCTCGCACACTGCCCACGGTTACTGGCTCGAGGAGGCCGGCCCGGTTGCGCCGCGCCCGGCGCTCGCGGAGCCCGTCGAGGCCGACGTGGTGGTCGTCGGCGGCGGGTATCTCGGGCTTTGGACAGCGTGGAACCTGCTCGAGCACGACCCCGAGCTGCACGTCGTGGTGCTCGAGGCCGATCGCTGCGGCCACGGGCCGAGCGGGCGCAACGGCGGCTTCGCGACCGCACTCTGGGACGACCTGCCCGAGCTGCGCAGCCGTTACGGCGACGCCGCCGCCCTCGAGCTGGCGCGCGCGTCGAGCGCCGCCGTCGCCGGCCTCGGTCAGTGGTGCTCTGACCAAGGCGTCGACGCTTGGTACCGACGTCGCGGCCACCTCCAGGTCGCCGCGGCACCCGCGCAGGAGGGCGCCTGGAGCGAGGCGGTCGCGGCCTGTGCCGAGCTCGGCGTCGCCGAGGAGTTCGTCGCGCTGGACGCCGCGCAGGTCGCGGCGCGCTGCGGCTCGCCGGTTTTCGGCGGCGGCGCCCTGATGCGCGACGGCGCGACCGTGCAGCCGGCGCGGTTGGCGCTCGGCCTGCGCGCGAAGGTGATCGAACGCGGGGCTGACGTGCGCGAGCACGCGCGCGTGCGGGCTGTCCGCATCCGCGACGGGCGGGCGGTGGCGGTCTGCGAGCGGGGCAGCGTGACGGCGCCCGCCGCGGTGCTCGCGCTCGGCGGAGCCTCAGCCGGCCAGCGCCCGCTGCGGCGCCGCCTGACCGTCGCCTCGAGCCACATCGTGCTGAGCGAGCCGGTCCCAGACGTGCTGGCGGACATCGGCTGGACGGGCGGCGAGTGCATCGTCGACTGCCGCACGTTCCTGCACTACTTCCGCACGACGCCGGAGGGCCGCGTCGCCTTCGGCTGGGCCGGCGGTCGGATGGGCTACGGCGGCCGCACCGGAGGGCGGCTCGAGGTCGATCCCGCCGTGGTCGCCCAGGCGGGACGGGATCTCGTACGCGTCTTCCCCGACATGGCGGGCCGGCGCCTCACCCATGCCTGGGGCGGGCCGATCGACGTCTCCCCCACCCACCTGCCCGTCTTCGGATCGCTCCACGACGGGCGCGTCCACTACGGCTTCGGCTTCACCGGCAACGGTGTCGCGCCGAGCTGGCTCGGGGGACGGGTCCTCGCCGGGCTGGCGCTCGACCGCCGCGAGCCCGAGACCCGCTTGGCGCTCGTCGAGCCGGGTCCGGTCCGGGTCCCGCCCGAGCCGCTGCGCTACGCCGGGGGTTCGCTGATCCGCGCGGCCTGGCTACGCCGCGAGCGCCTCGAGGACGCAGGCCGCTCCGCCGACCCGTTGACCCGCTTCGTGACCGAGATCCCGCGCCGCCTCGGCGTGCACATCGGGCGCTGAGCCGGCTACGTCAGGAACTCCCCACGCGCGACGATCACGGCCGCGCCGCCGACCTCGACGCGCTCGGCGCGCTCGGCGTTGCCCTCAACCGTGAAACGTCGCAGATGACGAACGGGAGCGCCGCCGTGCTCACCGCCAGCGCGAGGTGACGACCTTCTTGCGCGTGTAGAACTCGACGGCGTCGCGGCCGTTGGCGTGCAGAGCGCCGACGAAGGAGTCCTTCCAGCCGGCGAACGGGAACCAGGCGACCGGCGCGGCGACGCCGACGTTGATGCCGACCATCCCCGCTTCGACCCGGTAGCGGTACTCGCGCGCCGAGTCGCCCGAGCTGGTGAAGATCACCGACGCGTTCCCGTAGCGCGAGGAGTTGACGAGCTCGATCGCAGCGTCGAGGTCCGGGGCGCCCAGCAGCGTCAGCACCGGGCCGAAGAGCTCCTCGCGCGCGGCGCGGCTCTCGGGCGGGGCGCCGTCGATGATCGTCGGGCCGAGATGGGCGCCGCCGGGCCCCCGATCACCGCGCCCGTCGAGCACGACCTCGGCGCCCTGGGCCTGCGCTTCGGCGATCTCGCGCTCCACGCGTTCGCGCGCGGAGGCGCTGATCAGCGGCCCCACGTCGGTGCTCGGATCGGCGCCGTCACCGACACGCAGCTCCCGCGCCGCCGCGACGATCCGCTCGCGCGCGGCGCGCTGCTGATCGGGGGTGCCGACGAGCACCGCCAGCGAGCCGGCCAGGCAGCGCTGCCCGGCGGCGCCGAAGGCCGAGCCGAGGACGCCCGGCAACCAGAGCCCAGCGTCGGCGTCGGGCATCACGACGAGCGCGTTCTTGGCGCCCCCGAGCGCCTGCACGCGCTTGCCGTGCTCGGTCGCGCGCTGCGCGACGTGCTGCGCGACCGCCGCCGAGCCCACGAAGGAGACGGCGTCGACCTCCGGGTGGGCGCAGAGCGCGTCGACCGCCTCGCGTCCCCCGTGCAAGAGGCTCACGACTCCCGCTGGTATCTCCTCGATGCCGTCGATCAGCTCGACGATCCGTTCGCACGGGAGCGGATCCTGCTCGGAGGGCTTGAGCACGATCGTGTTGCCGGCCGCAATCGCATAGGGCAGGAACCAGAGCGGGATCATCACCGGGAAGTTGAACGGCGAGATCGCTGCCACGACGCCGACCGGCTGGCGCACGAGCTCCACGTCGAGCCCCGTGGCGACCCCTTCCAGCATTTCGCCGGCGAGCAGCGCCGGCATCCCGCAGGCCGCCTCGACGGACTCGATGCCGCGCCCGACCTCGCCGCGCGCGTCGGCGATCGTCTTGCCCATGTCGGCCGTGACCACGCGCGCGAGCTCCTCGCGGTGGCTCTCGAGCACCTCGCGCAGTCGCAGCACGGCGCGCGCGCGCACGAGTGGCGAGGTCGCGCGCCAGGCCGGGAACGCGGCGCGCGCGGCGCGCGCGGCCGCGTCGACGTCGGCCGCGTTTGAGAGCGGCACGCGCGCGAGCAGCTCCCCGGTCGCCGGGTTGCGATCCTCGAGCAGCTCGCTCGCGGCGGATGGGCGCCACTCGCCGGCGACGAAGTTGGAGAGCGTGCGCACCTCGGTCGAGGGTGGCGCGCCGGTGATCGTCGTCTCGGACACGTCAGTTTCCCCTCCCTGTGGTGGCGAGTTCGCAGATCTCCTCGGGGGAGTCGCTGACCTGCATCAGGAGCAGGTCCTCTGCGTCGATCAGCGCCGCTTCGGCGAGCCGCGCGCGCAGCCAGTCGATCAGCCCGCGCCAGTACTCCGAGCGGTAGAGCACGACCGGAAAGCGCTCGACCTTGCGAGTTTGGATCAGCGTGAGCGCTTCGAAGAGCTCGTCGAGGGTCCCGAAGCCGCCCGGGAAGACGACGAAGGCCTCGGCGTACTTGACGAACATCGTCTTGCGGGCGAAGAAGTAGCGGAAGTCGATCCCGAGGTTGACGTACTCGTTGAGCGCCTGCTCGTCGGGCAGCTCGATCGCCGCACCGACCGAGATCCCACCCGCCTCGGCGGCGCCGCGGTTGGCGCCCTCCATGACCCCGGGCCCGCCCCCGGTGATCACGGCGTAGCCTCGCTCGGCGAGCCCGTGGCCGACCGCCCGCGCGGCCGCGTAGTCGGGGTGGTCTTCGCCGATCCGCGCGGAGCCGAAGATCGAGACGGCCACCCCGATCCGTGCGAAGGCGTCGAAGCCATCGACGAACTCTCCCAGGATGCGCAGCGCGCGCCAAGGGTCGGTGTGGATGAAGGCGGGATCCTCCTGACGCCGCAGCATCCCCCGGTCGGCCGGCTTGATCCGCTCGCGCGCCGGGCCGCGCGCCACCAACCGCCCACGCCTGCTCTCGTCGGTCACGCGCGGCATCGTCGCACACCGTCGGGCCGCATCAGCCACACTTGAGATGCCATGAGGTCGCCGATCGTCCGCCAGCGCGTGATCGTCCACGGCCGGGTGCAGGGCGTCTGGTTCCGCGGCACGACGCGTGAGCGAGCGCTCGCGCTCGGTGTGGCGGGCTGGGCGTGCAACCGGCCCGACGGGACGCTGGAGGCCGTGTTCGAGGGCGAGGCCGAGGCCGTCGAGCGGCTCGTGAGCTTCTGCGAGACCGGCCCCCGCGGCGCCGCGGTTACGCGCGCCGAGCGCTTCGAGGAGCAGCCCGAGGGACTCGCCGGCTTCGAAGCGCGCTGAACGAGCGTCAGGCCACGACGTCGATGACCGCCCGCACCCCAGACGCTCCGGCGAGGCGCGCGTCGAGGGTCACGAGGGGCATTTCCATCCGCTCCGCCAGCGCTACGTACAGGGCGTCGTAGAAGGTGAAGTTGGGATGCAGGGCCCATGCACGCTCGAGCAGGCCGACGTGAGCGGCGCGTCGGAGCGGCAGGTCGGCGAGGTCTTCGAGGGCCGCACGCGCCGTGGAGGGTCGCAGCGCTCCGGCCAGGACGGCGCGGCGCAACACGTGACCAACCTCGGCATCGACAAGATGTGGCGCCCAGAGGGCCTCGTCGCGCCGCAGAAGCCGGTCTCGGGCCTGCACGAGATGCTCGCCGCCCGCGAGGTACTCGACGAGCACCGATGCGTCTACCACCGGCACGTTCTCAGCGCTCGCGGACGTCGCGCAACGCCGTCAAGATGGTCCGCGTGCGTAGACCGGAACTGCCCCGAGCGGTCACACGGGCGTCGATCTCCTCCAACGCGGGGCGGGCAGCAGCCTGCTCGAGGTCTCGCTTGACGTAGTCCGAGAGCGACATTCCGGCCGTGGCCGCGCGTGCCTTGAGCGTGCGGTGTACGTCGTCCGGGACGTTGCGCACCTGGATCATCTTAGACATGTGCATCACCATAACACATGTGGTGCACATGTGGCTCGGGAGGCTTGGGCCTTAGGAGACTTCGGCGGGCTCGTCGCGACCGGCGAGGCGGTCGCGACCGCGCTGGACGGCCGCGATGAACTTCGAGAGGTTGACCTCGAGCGTGTTGAGGATCTCGTCGGCGTAGTCCTCGGCGCCGAGCCGAATCTCGCGTTCGCGCCCGCGCGCGTCCTCGACGATGTCCTCGGCCTGGCGTTCGGCCTGCTTGGTGACCTCTTCCTGGGAGATCAGGCGCGCCTGCTGCTCGCGTGCTTCCTTGAGGATGCGTTCGGCCTCGCGCTTGGCCTCTTCGAGCATCGAGTGGCGCTCCTTGACGATCCAGCGAGCCTGCTTGATCTCCTCGGGGATCGTGGCGCGCATCTGATCGAGGAGGTCGTAGATCTCCTCCTTGTCAAGGCGCACCTGGTCGGTCAGCGGCACGGGCTTGGCGTTGTGGACGAGATCGTCGAGCTTGTCGATCAGTACGAGGACATCCATCGCAACTGCCCCATTCGTCAGCGCGCGAGCGCTTCCTTCAAGCGCTGCGCGACCTTTGCCGGCACCAGATCGGCGACGTTCGCGCCGAACGTCGCCATCTCCTTGATTCCGGTCGAGCTCAGGAAACTGTACTCGGGTGACGCCATCAGATACGCCGACTCGATGTCCGGCGCGAGCTTGCGATTGAGCTGGTTCATCTCGAACTCGTATTCGAAGTCCGAGATCGCGCGCAGTCCCTTGATGATCGTCCTCGCCCCGTTCGCACGAGCGAACTCGACCAGCAGCACGTCGAACGGCTCGGTGCGCACGTTGTCGAGGTGCGCCGTCGCGTCCGCGATCAGCTCGATTCGCTCCTCGACCGTGAAGAGCGTCTTCCCCTTGCGGATCGGCAGGTTCACCACCCCCACGATGATCTCGTCGAAGAGCCGCGCGGCGCGCGCGATCACGTCGAGGTGGCCGTTTGTGATCGGGTCGTAGGAGCCCGGGCAGACGGCGATGCGGTTACTTGGCGTCATGGATGCGGATCAGGGTGTCGCCGTAGCGGCGTTCGTCTCTCAGCGGCAGTTCGAACTCGAGCGGCGAGCGCCGGTCGCTCTCGCAGACCACGCGCGCCCCAGGCGCGAGGGCTGCGGGCAGTGCCTCCGAGAGCTGGCGCGCGAGCGCGGTCGCAAGCCTGTAAGGGGGATCGAGGAAGACGAGATCGTATTGCCGCGCGTCCGCGCGTGCCGCGCGGAGGAACGCGCGGGCGTCCTGACGGCGCACCTCACCCTCGATCCCGCACAGCTCGAGGTTCGCGCGGATCGCTTTGACCGCGCGCGCCGCGGAGTCGACGAACGTGACCCGCGCCGCACCGCGCGAGAGCGCCTCGATGCCCAGCGCGCCGGAGCCGGCGAAGAGGTCGAGCACGCTCGAGCCCTCGAGCGGCCCGAGCATCGAGAAGAGCGCCTCGCGCACGCGGTCGCTCGTCGGGCGCGTCCCGGTGCCGGCCGGAGCCAGCAGGCGGCGGCCACCCAAGTCGCCGGCGATCACCCTCATGCCGGGATCGGCGCGCGCGTCTCGGCGCCGTAGCCGGCCAGCACGGCGTCGGCGAGCAGCGCGTGCTCGGGCTCGGAGAGCTCGGGGTCCTGCGCGAGCATTCCTACCGCGTGGACCCGTGCCCGCTCCAGCAGGTCGGCGTCCGCCGGCAGCCGCGCCACGCGAAACTCATGGACCCCCGCCTGGCGCACGCCGAGCAGTTCCCCCTCGCCGCGCAGCTCGAGGTCCACCTCCGCCAGCTTGAAGCCGTCGCGGTGCTCCACCAGCGCTCGCAGGCGGCGGGAGGGGTACTCCCCCAGCAGGACGCAGGTCGAGGCGTGCTCGCCGCGACCGATCCGCCCCCGGAGCTGATGCAGCTGGGAGATGCCGTAGCGCTCGGCGTCCTCGATCAGCATCGCCGTCGCGTTCGGCACGTCGATCCCGACCTCGATCACCGACGTAGCCACGAGCACGTCCGCCTCCCCCGCCGCGAAGCGCTTCATCGCGGCCTGTTTCTCGCGCGAGGGCATCTGGCCGTGGAGCAGCGCGACGCTGAACTCGCGCAACTCGGTCCCGACCAGGCGCTCGAACTCGACCGTCGCGGCCCGCGCCTGCAGCAGCTCGGACTCCTCCACCAGCGGGCAGACGACGAAGGCCTGGCGACCGGCTCGGAGCTGCTCGCGCAGCTCGTCGTAGGCGCGCGCGCGCTCGGCGGCGCTCGTCACGATCCGGGTTCGCACCGGCTGCCGGCCGGCCGGCAGCTCGCGCAGCACCGTGACGTCGAGATCGCCGTAGGCGGTCAGCGCAAGCGTCCGTGGGATCGGCGTGGCGGTCATGTGGAGCACGTGCGGCGCGAGACCGTCCGGTCCTTTGCGATCGAGCGCCTGGCGCTGACGCACGCCGAAGCGGTGCTGCTCGTCGACCACGGCCACGGCCAGCGACGCGAACTCCACGGTGTCCTCGATCAACGCATGCGTCCCGACGAGCAGCCCGAGCTCTCCGCTGGAGAGCTTGGCCAGCAGATCGGCTCGACGCCGCGCCGGCGTCGAGCCCGTCAGCAGCCCAGCGGCGAGCAGCTCTCCCGGCATCAGCGCTCCAAGCGTCTGAAAGTGCTGCTCGGCGAGCGTCTCCGTGGGCGCCATCAGCGCCGCCTGCATTCCATGCTCGACGGCGCGCAGCATCGCGTAGAGCGCGACGACCGTCTTGCCCGAGCCGACCTCGCCCATCAGCAGGCGCTGCATCGGCCGGCGACAGGCGAGCTCGGCGTCGATCGCCGCCATCGCGCCTTGCTGGTCGGCCGTCAGCTCGAACGGCAGCGCTCGCCCCAGCCAGCGATCGGTCAACTCGCGCGGGCCGTCCAGCGCAGGCGCGACCGGTGCGTCACGCCGCCGTGCGCGGCGGCGCAGCAGCGCCAGCTGGAGCAGCAGCAGCTCTTCAAACGCCAGGCGCCGGCGGCCCAGCTCGCCGTCGCGCTCCATTTCGGGGAAGTGCACGGCTGCGAGCGCGGCGGCGCGGTCGGGCATCCGCTCAGCCACGCGCAGCGACGCGGGCAGCACCTCGACCACGTCGCGCTCACGCCCGCGCAGCGAGCGCTGAAGCTCGCGCAACCTTGTTGAGGTGATCCCCTCGCTCGCCGGGTAGACGGGCACGAGCCCGGCGGCGCCCGGCCCGACGGCACCGGCACCCGTCACGAGCTGATGCTCTGAGACGCCGAAGCGGCTGCGACCCTCATAGCGGCCGTGCAGCAGCAGGCGCGATCCCGGCGGGAGCTGTCTGGCGAGCCAGGGCTGGTTGAACCAGATCGCCGTCAACGCCCCCGACTCGTCCGCCACCTGCGCCTCGACGATCGTCAGGCCGCGCTTGCGCGTGCGCCGCGCGGTGATCTTCTGCAGCGCGACCTCGATGGTCGCCCGCTCGTCCCTGCACAGCGCGGCGACGGTCGTACACTCGCCGCGTTGCTCGTGGCGGAAGGGAAGGTGCTCGAGCAGGTCACCGACGGTGCGCAGCCCGAGCGCCTCCGCTCCCTTGACCACACGAGCCGACCTCAGACCGAGGGGTGCTTGTAGGCGTGACGGGCGCGGAAGCGTGCGCAGCGAAGCGCCGGCCAGCTCATCCGCCGAGAGCGGCTCGGTGCTGGCGAAGCCGCGCGGCTGTGGGTCGAGGGCAGACATCGATCGACCAAGAACTATGAACCCGCGAACGGTCGGCCCTGGCGCGAGGAGGCTCTGTTGCGCATCGCTACCCTACAAGCTACCCTACGTCTTGTGCGGAAGACCAGCATCTACCTCAGCGAGGCCGAGCAACGTCGCCTGGCTGCCTTGGCGGGAGCGACCGGCCGCTCCCAGTCACAGCTCGTCCGTGACGCGATCGCCGCGTACGTGCCCGCCAGCGACGTGCGCCGTTTCGCGATGGCGGGCTGCGCGAACAGCGGGCAACCCGCTGCTTGGTCGATCGCGGACGTCCCCGAGGAGGAGCTACTCCGAGGCTTCGGCGAGTGAAGGGACCCCTGATCCTGGACGCCGGGCCGCTGTACTCGCTCGCCGACCGTGACGACCGTCTCGGGCCCCAGATCGCGACCATCCTCGAGGCCGAAACACAGCTGCCGATCATCCCGGCGCCCGTGACCGCCGAGGTCGACTGTCTGCTCGGCGCCCGGCTGGGCGCGCGCGCTCGGCGGCTGTTTCTGGCCGATCTCGCCGCCGGGCGTTTCACGGTCGCGTGCCTCGACGCCGATGACCATCGCACGGCGCTCGAGCTGGACGAGCGCTACTCAGAGATCGGGCTCGGGCTCGCCGACCTCTCGCTCGTCGTGATCGCGCAGCGCCACGACACGCGCCGCCTGCTGACGTTCGATCAGCGCCATTTCCGTACGCTGCGCCCGCTCCAGGGCGGCACGTTCACACTGCTGCCGTTCGACGCCTGAGCGCTCAGCCAGCGGCGCCCAGCCTGGATCCAAGCTCAGGCGGCTTTGGTGATCTTGCCGGCCTTGATGCAGCGCGTGCAGACGTAGGCGCGGCGCGGCGTGCCGTCATCGTCGATGCGGATCTTCTGCAGGTTGGGGTCGAAGCGCCGCCTGGTGGCGACCATCGAGTGGCTGCGGCTGTTGCCGAACGCCGGGCCCTTGCCGCAGGAGATGCAGACCTTCGCCATCAGGCGCGCAAGGATAGCGGGCGGGCGGGCGGGCTAGCGGCGCCGGCTGGCGCTGCTGCGCGCGAGGCGATCCTCGCGTTCGCACTGCTCGGTGACATCGGACTGATCGAGCCGCGCCCGGTCGCGCCCGGCTCCGCAATGGACGGCGCCCTTCGCCTTGCCGCCCTCGGCGTGGTCGTCGAGGGCGTCGAGGACGTCATCGCCGTTCATGCCGTTGAGGATGTCCAGTCCGAGGCCTCCGATGAGGACATCGTCGCCATCCCCACCGTCGATCAGGTCGCTCCCTCCGCGACCCTCGACGCGATCGTCGCCGCGACCGGCCGACAGGCGATCGGCGCCGTTGCTGCCGCTGATGAAATCGTCGCCGGAACCGGTGAAGACGGTTTCGATGGTGGCGCGCACGTTGTCGTGCTCGCCCGCCCCGCCGTCGTAGGCGCGGCCGTCGAGCGTCACCCGGACGCCGAGCGAGCGATCGCGGTAGTCGGCCAGGTCGGTGCCGGGACCGCCGTCGAGGAGGTCTGCGCCCGGTCCGCCGTCGAGAGTGTCAGCCCAGGCGCCGCCGATCAGCACGTCATCGCCGCCTTCCCCGAACAGGACGGCCCGGCGATTCTCGTGCCTCGAGCGGATGCCGCTCAGGTTCGCGCGGTCGGCGCCGTCGCCCAAGGTCAGGTACAGGACGCCGGTGCCGTTGAGGTAGGCGCACACGACCTCGTGGCGATCGGGGCTCACGGTGCAGCGCGGCCCCGTCACCTGCGCGAAGGAGGTCGTCGCCGTCCTGTCGCGGATGATCAGCTCGAGGTTTGGTCCCTGGCGGACCGTGATCGTGTTGACCTCGCCCGGAGAGCCCCAGAAGTTGATCGAGGCACCGCCCGGATTCGCGTTGATCCGGAATGCGGGCGCCGACGACGGCGCCGCGAGCAGCGCGACGAGGGTCGCGGCGAGCGGCAACGCCCGGCGAGCTGTGGAGCGGTCGATCCACATACACGTGCTATCGGCCGGGCCGGGCTGACCTGAACCTGAATACACCGATCCTGCGGTCGCGTCGACGCCGAATCGCCGTCGCCATGCGGGTTCGGCCTCGCCCCGAGGGGTCACCCTACGGGTGCTCGGCCGAACCCACCTCGCTCGGCGCTCGACGCCGAACGCTCAGCCCAGTCTCGGTGGCTCCAGGTGAACCCGCATCCAGGCTGAAGCGCGCCGACCCAGGCTCAGGCTCCTGCGCGTAGCTCCGCCCGCAGCGCCGCCATCGCCAGCACGGCCTCGGCCGCGTGGCGACCCTGATCGCGCTGGTCGCCACCGGCGCGGGCGAGCGCCTGGTTGAGATTCTCGACGGTCAGGACACCGAAGGCGCAGGGCACGCCGGTCGAGAGCCCGACCTCCATGATGCCGCGGGCGGTCTCGTTGCAGACGAAGTAGTAGTGGTCGGTCTGCCCCCGGATCACGGCGCCGAGACAGGCGATCCCGGCGTAGCGGCCCGACTCGGCCGCATAGCGGGCGGCGAGCGGCAGCTCGAAGGCGCCCGGCACGTCGAAGACGTCGATCCAGTCGGCGCCCGCCTCTTCGAACGCGGCCTGCGCTCCGGCGAGCAGCCGCTCGGCGAGGTCCTCGTAGAAGCGCCCAACGACGATCGCGAAACGCGGGCCCGCGCTCACGCGTCGGCCTTTTCGCCCTCCGGGGCCCGCTCCGCCGCGGCGCGTGCTCGATCCTGCTCGTGCTCGGCGTGGATCATCTCCTCGTCGAGCGCCAGCGCCTGGTGGTGGATCGCGTGGCCGAGCCGCTCGCGCTTGGCGAGCAGGTAGCGCTCGTTGTGGCGGTTCGGCGGGTGCACGATCGGGATCTGATCGGTGACCGAGAGGCCGTAGCCCTCCAGCCCGCGGATCTTCTTCGGGTTGTTGGTGAGGATGCGGATGCTCGTGAGCCCCAGGTCGATCAGGATCTGGGCTCCGATGCCGTAATCGCGCAGGTCGACGGGCAGGCCGAGCTCGAGGTTCGCATCGACGGTGTCGAGGCCGCCGTCCTGGAGCTTGTAGGCGCGTAGCTTGTTGAGCAGGCCGATGCCGCGCCCCTCCTGGGCGAGGTAGAGCAGCACGCCGGCGCCCTCCTCCTCGATCATCGCGAGCGCCGACTCGAGCTGCTCGCCACAGTCGCAGCGCAGGGAGTGGAAGACGTCGCCGGTGAGGCACTCCGAGTGCACCCGCACGAGCACGTCCGCGTGCCCGGAGACCTCGCCCTTGACCAGCGCGACGTGGTGTTTGGCGTCGACCAGCGAGCGGTAGCCGAAGACTTCGAAATCGCCGAACGCAGTCGGGAGCGCTGTGGCGACGACGCGCTCGACGAGCTTGTCGTGCACACGGCGGTAGGCGATCAGGTCGGCGACCGTGATCATCTTGAGGCCGTGGCGCTCGCAGTAGGCGACCAGGTCGGGCACGCGCGCCATCGTGCCGTCCTCGTTCATGATCTCGCAGATCACGCCCGCCGGCTGGAGCCCCGCCAGGCGCGCGAGGTCGACGGCCGCCTCCGTCTGGCCGGTGCGCTCGAGCACACCGCCGGACTTGGCCTTGAGCGGGAAGACGTGACCGGGCTGGACGAGGTCGCGCGGGCTGCTCTCGGAGTCGATCGCCACCCCAATCGTGCATGCGCGGTCGGCGGCCGAGATGCCGGTCGTGACCCCCTCGCGAGCCTCGATCGAGACGGTGAAGGCAGTCTCGAAGGGCGATTCGTTCTTGGCCGCCATCAGGTCGAGGCCGAGCTCCTCGCAGCGCTCCGGGGTCAGCGCGAGGCAGATCAGGCCGCGGCCGTGCATCGCCATGAAGTTGATCGCCTCGGGTGTGGCGAACTGGGCCGCGAGCGTGAGGTCGCCCTCGTTCTCGCGGTCCTCGTCGTCGCAGACGACCACCATGCGCCCGGCTCGGATGTCGTCCAGAGCCTCCGCGATCGGCGAGAACGGCGAGCCGCTCATCACACCGCCGTGGTCAGCTTCTCGAGGTGCTTGGCCAGCACGTCGACTTCGACGTTCAGGACGTCGCCGGGACGAGCCGCGCCGAGCGTCGTGCGCTCGCGCGTCTCCGGGATCAACGCGACGGTCAGCGCGTCGCCGTCGACGGAGACCACCGTGAGGCTCACGCCGTCGAGCGCGATCGAACCCTTCTCGACCACATAGCGGAGCAGGCTCGGCTCGACCGCGACGCGCAGCAGGCGCGCGAAGCCCTCCTCCCGCACGTCCTCGACGCGACCGATGCCGTCGACGTGACCCTGCACGACGTGGCCGGCGAGGCGATCGGTGGCGCGCAGCGGCAGCTCGAGGTTCACGTGCGCACGGAGGGGCAGGGCGCCGAGCGACGTCGCGCGCAGCGTCGCGGCCATCACGTCGGCGTCGAACCAACCCTCGCCCAGCTCGGCCGCGGTCAGGCAGACGCCGTTGACCGCGATCGAGTCCCCCGCGTGAAGCTCGGCGGCGAGCGCCGTGGTCACCCGCAGTCGGGCGCCCTCGGTGGTCCGTGCGGCGACCTCGAGCAGACCGCGGTCGGTGACGAGCCCGGTGAACATCACCACTCGCGCAGTCGGGCGGAGATCAGCAGGTCGGCGCCGATGCGCTCGACGTCGAAGGACAGCGCGCGCTGAGCGCCCGAGATCAGCTCCGCCCCCTCGCCGCCGAGCGGGTCGCGGGCTGCCCGTCCGCCGAGCACGAGCGGCGCGATCACGATCCGTAGCTCGTCGACTTCGCCGGCATCGAAGAACGCCCCGGCGAGGTGCGGCCCGCCCTCGAGCAGGATCGAGCCGATCCCGCGCGCCCCGAGCTGGTCGAGCGCCGAGCGCACCCGCGCGGGCTCGTTCTCGCCGACCGCCACGATCACCTCTGCGCCGGCGCCCTCGAGGCTGTCGCTCACGCCCCGCGGCGCGGCGCGCGAGACGACGACCAGCAGCGGCAGCTCGGGCGCCCCGCTCACGAGCTGGGAGTCCAGCGGCAGCCGCCCCATGGAGTCGAAGACGACCCTGGTCGGCTGGCGTGCCACCCCTTCGACGCGTGCTGTGAGGAGCGGATCATCGGCGAGCGCCGTGCCGATGCCGACGACCACGGCATCGCACTCGGCGCGCCAGCGATGGGCGCGCTCACGGCTCGCTTCGCACGAGATCCACTTCGAGTCGCCTGCCTGGGTGGCAACTTTGCCATCGAGGCTCATCGCCGACTTGAAGAGCACCAGTGGGCGCCCGGTACGCGCGTGCTTGCGAAACGCCTGGTTGAGCAGACGGGCCCTGGTCGCGAGCTCGCCGCTGGCGACCACGACCTCGATGCCCTCGTCGCGCAGGATGCCGAGCCCGCGGCCGGAGGCCTTCTCAGTCGGATCGTCGGAGGCGACGACGACCCGGGAAACCCCGGCGGCGAGGATCGCCTCGGTGCACGGTGGGGTGTTGCCTTCGTGGCAACACGGCTCGAGCGAGACGTACAGCGTCGCTCCGTGCAAGTCGGCGCCGCCGCATGCCGCGATCGCCTCGACCTCGGCGTGCGGTCCGCCGAAGACGTTGTGATGGCCCTCGCCGAGCGGCTCGCCGTCTTTCACGACAACCGCGCCCACCATCGGATTGGGGCTCACGCGTCCTCGGCCCCGTTCGGCCAGCTCGACGGCGCGCGCGAGGTGGCCTTGGTCGGTCTGGGCCCGGGTCTGCATCTTCAGGAACCAGGATACGTGGCTCCAGGCCGTTCTGGGATCGCGTCGGCGAAAGTGGCTGGCAGTCAACGAATCCGCAGGCCGGCGACGGACTCGAAGTCGCGCCGGTTGCGGGTGACCAGCGTAAGGCCGTGGTACAGCGCGGTCGCGGCGATCAGGGCATCGGGGGTCCGGATCGCGGTTTGGCGCCGTAGCCGGCCGGCCAGCTCGGCGATCTCGCGATCGATGGAGAGCTCGCGGAACGGCTCGAGCAGCACCCGGATCGGGTCCTTCTCGGCGGCTCGTCCCGCGAAGAGCTCGCAGCGCGTCACGACCGAATAGATGATCGCGTCGCTACCGGGTGCCAGCCGCGCCGTGCCGCGCAGATGATCGATGAAACATCCGTGTCGACGAGCAGCTCAGCCACGGTCACGGTCCCACTCATCGCGCGAGTGGATGTCGAGCGCGGGCAATGCGCCGAAGGTCGTCCGGAGCGCCGTGTCGGGATCCGCCACCGTGTTTGCGAGGTAGGCGTCCAGGGCCGCGCGCACGACATCGGCCAGCGTGCGCCCATCGCGGCGCCTCACGCATCGATGCGGGCGCGC
>Ga0247727_10011789_pt1 | contig 15159 bp, 10 predicted proteins | sample WisWelCaveWW1625_FD_202498 | JGI IMG/M metagenome (GOLD analysis project Ga0247727, IMG submission 202498) | Biofilm microbial communities from Wishing Well Cave, Virginia, United States - WW16-25 | ecosystem: Environmental > Aquatic > Deep subsurface > Groundwater > Cave microbial mat | place... | reverse complement strand
ATCTCGGTGGTCGCGGTGCGATTACTACAAGACGCTGGCTACCCCATCGCGCGCGATGGGGTGGTCATCACCATTGGCCAATACCAGCTCCTGGTGGCCGACGCCTGCTCGGGGCTGAATTCCATGTTCAGCCTTTCCGCGCTGGGTCTGCTGTTCATGTACCTGACCGCGCGCGCCAGTCTGCTGCACAACGCCATCGTGCTCGCCGGCATCCTGCCGATCGCGTTTGCCGCTAACATCGTGCGTGTGTTGGCGCTGATCCTCGTCACCTACCACTTCGGCGATGCCGCCGGGCAAGGTTTTCTGCACGGCGCCGCGGGAATCGTATTGATGATGGCGGCGCTTTCCATCCTCCTCCTCGTGGATGCCGTTCTGGCGCGAATGATCAAGCCACGATATCCGGCGTAGCAACTTCCCGGAGCATCCATGTGTGGCCGTCTCTCACGCCATTACTTCTCCAACGCCTGCTTGCCAGCCGGTTCAGCTAGTTTCGCAAAGAGGTAGCGTCGCATCGGGCGCTCGACATAGAGGAAGATAAGCACAGAAAGACACATTGCCAAGGCAAGATAACAAACAAAATCTACAATTGGGGATAGTTCGAATGTCAGGTATTTTCTTGTGACGAGTCGCCACCAAACTAGCATTGGCCAGTGCATGATATAGAGCGCGTAGCTAGCTTCACCGAGCAAGACCAGGGTATCGGCCGACAGGATTCTGGTTAGCGGTCCTCTCGCCCCGGCAGCGCCAAAGATGACGATCCCAAAAACGACCGCCAGGAATCCGCTGTTCGCGAGCCATGCTATTTCCGGTTTATACGCGATGATAGGAATCAGCAACAATATCGCCGTAGCCATCATCGATTCCAATTCGAGCGGCGAACGCGGTTTCTCGAAAACGAATAGCCTTGCCAATGCCGCGCCGAAGACGAATTGCGGCAGGTGGACCAATGGGGAGTACGCCCAAAAGTTCTGCCACGCTTCTGAGGCCAGAGTCTGACGCAACGCGCCAATGGCCAATACCACTGCCAGCGAGCCGAAAAAAAATCGAACATTGGAGCAGCGTCTAAGCGCGTAGGTGAAGGCGGGATAGACGGCGTAGAAAAAAAGCTCGACCGACAGAGACCACGCGGGCGCGTTCCAGAGCAAATTGGCTGGCGGGTACCAAGCCTGAAGCAGCAGGGGTACCAGGACCAATCCGCTGGCGAAAAGCAATGTATCCGGCGTGCTTGCTGCGAAGTAGTTGCGAACAAAAAATGGCGCGGCGATCGCAAGCGCGATGAAATACGCAGGCAGTATGCGCGCCAGTCTGGAAGCGAAGAACGATCTTGCGCTGACGTTCAGTTGCTGGATCGAGGAATCCGCCCTGACGTGAACGTAGGTCAGTATGAAGCCTGACAGGACGAAAAAGAATGTGACGGCCTCATAACCGAAACTCGATATTGCTTCGGGAAAATCAAGGCGCCTGCTGCCGATGTCCGAAACCTTGTAGTGGAATATCACTACGAACAGCGCAGCGACGAATCGGAGTGACGTCAATGATGGAATGCTCGGACGCATCACGCTAAGCTAACCATTGACGCGAGCGGAACCCAAGCGCAGGGCCCGCGCAAACAGAGCTCTCTTTCGTCAGTTTCCGTGCGAACCCTTGCAGAAACGAACCTCAGATTTGATCCATCGGCATTTTACTAGACTGAGCAAATTCCTTTTGCCAATGGAACTCTTCAATTGGGGCAGGTCAGGTTGGCTGAATCCCGAGCGAAGCGCCGATTGACGGGTTGCGACTCGCGGTACTACATTCCGCATTCCATGCCTCGGCTGGATTCCATTGACGCTGTTGAACCTCCGGCGCAGTTGCGAGCGGGCGCAATCGATGTCGCGGAGGCGTTAGGCAGTATCCGGCAGGCACTGGAGCAAGGCGACATGGCGCAGGCAGCGGCGACGATCAGGGCGGCGCTTGATCCAGGATTGGATTTTACTGCCGCGCAGTCTTTGCACCGGCAACTCAAGCGGTTCCGGGCGGCATCTCCTCCGGCCGGTGAGCCGCTGCGGATCGCGTTGTTGAGCAGTTTCACGATGGCGCAGTTTGCGGCGCTGTTCGAGCTGTACCTGTTCGGCGCCGGGATTGATGCATCGATCTATATGCCGGACTACGGCACGCTCAGGCAGGAAGTGCTCGACCCCGGTTCGCGCATCTACGCCGAGCAGCCGACGACCGTCATTGTCGCGACCGGCTGGCGTGACCTGACGCAGGTACCGACGGCCGGTCAGTCGGCCGCACAGGTTCAGCAGATGATCGCCGCAGAGGTGGCCGAATGGGCTACGTTGTGGAAGACGCTGCACGATCGGCTCGGTTGTCAAGTAGTCCAGAACAACTTCGATGCACCGCCGTGGCGCACGCTGGGCAATCACGAGGCGCGCGAGGGGGGGGGTCTGGCAGGGCATATCGCGCGGGTGAACTTGGCGCTGCAGGATGCTGCTCCACCGTACGTGACGGTGCACGACCTCGATCATCTGTCAGCTTCTCATGGGCGCTGGACTTGGGGCGACGAGCGATACTTCCACCTCGCCAAGATTCCCTGCGCTCCCGAGTGCCAGGTCGACTATGCCCACAGCATGGCGTCGCTGATTGCGGCGCAGCGCGGGCGGAGCAAGAAATGCCTGGTGCTGGACCTAGACAACACGCTCTGGGGCGGCGTGATCGGCGACGACGGGCTGGGGGGTATCCGGCTGGGGCAGGGCGATGCCGAGGGCGAGGCGTTCCTGGCGGTACAGCGGTATGCGAAAGGGCTGCGTGCCCGCGGGGTCGTGCTCGCCGTGTGCAGCAAGAACGACCATGCGATCGCCAGGGAGGTGTTCGATCGTCACCCGGACATGATCCTGCGGTACGAGGACATCTCCTGCTTCGTGGCGAACTGGAACGACAAGGCGAGCAACCTGCGGCTGATCGCGCGCGCGCTGAATATCGGGCTCGACGCGCTGGTATTCGTCGATGACAATCCTGCCGAGCGGTTGCTGGTGCGTCAGTTCGTGCCGGAGGTGGCGGTGCCAGAGCTACCGGCGGACCCGGCTGACTATGTGCGGGCGTTGGACCGCCATCGCTATTTTCAGACGGTCGGGTTGACCGCCGAGGACTATCGGCGGGCGGACTTCTACCGGGCGAACGTGGCGCGGGCGCAGGCCGAGACCTCGGCGGCCGGGTTGGACCAGTTTCTGCAATCGTTGCGCATGACGGCGCGCGTGGGGCCGATCAACGAATTGTCGCTTGATCGCAGTACTCAATTGATCAACAAATCGAACCAGTTCAACCTGACGACGCGGCGCTACTCCAGTGCCGAGGTGCTGGCACTCACGCAAGATCCATCATGGATCACCCTGACAGTTTCGCTGACGGATCGTTTCGGCGACAATGGCTTGATCAGCGTACTGCTGGCGCGGCTTCAGGGCGAAGTGCTTGAGATAGATACCTGGCTGATGAGCTGCCGGGTGCTCAAGCGCGGCGTGGAGCACTTGGCTCTGCATCTCCTGTGCGAGCGGGCGACGGCGCGGGGATGCGAACGGATCCGGGGAACCTATGTACCGACGGCGAAGAACGCGCTTGTTGCCGCGCACTATCCATCGCTGGGATTCAGGGCGGTTGGAGAAGCGGCGGGCGCTGGGCGGACATGCTGGGAGCTGGCGCTCGAGGGAAGGGTGGCGCTTCAGTTCCGTATAGAGGTGCGGCATGACGAATGAGATCCACGGCCGGCTTCAATCAGTGCTGCGGGAGGTATTCGACGATCCGGAGTTGACTGTCGCCGATGCAACGACGGCGGATCAAATCGACGGTTGGGATTCGCTGATGCACGTGAACATCATCATCGCCGTGGAACAACGATTCAGGGTGAAATTCGCCGCAGCAGAGATCGCGGGCCTCAAGGACAAGGGCCAGAACATCGGCACGTTCAAACAGGCATTGGCGAAGAAGCTCGCGACCAGGTGAGCGTCGCCAGCGCTCAATTCTTGGTGGCGGCGCTGCTGTTCGCCGCAGGATTCTTCCGGCTGCCCGCGGGCAATTGGCGGCGGCATCTCTTCGTCGTGGCCCTGGTCGCGTTTCTATGCTTTTCTCTGTCCGGATTGCCCGGCTTGGCGGGGTTGACGGTGTTCATTCTGTCGGGCTACGGCGTGGCGCGCTGGCTGGCCAAGTCTCCCAACCCGATGGTGTTCGGCGGCTATGTAGTGCTGATGATTGCTGCCTTCCTGGTGCTGAAGAAGTACGACGCGGTGCGCTACATCGTGCCGGCAGCGTGGCTGGACCACCCGATTGCCGTGGCAGGGTTGAGTTACATTCTTTTCCGGCAGATTCATTTTCTGACCGACGTGCTTCAGGGACAGGTCGCCCGCTTCACGCTGATGGGATATGTCAGCTACCAGTTGAATCCCCTGACGCTGCTGTCGGGTCCGATACAGCGCTTCCAGGATTTCGAAAAGTTCTGGGCCGATCCGCAGCCGCTGCTGGGCGACCTGCACCAGTTGTTGTGCGCGTTCCAGCGCATCATGATCGGGACGATCAAAGTGGCGTTCATCGGAGCGGTGTGCCTCGGCCAGTTCGAGTCGGCCACGAACGAAATCACCAGGGCCATGCTCGGCGAGTTTCCGATCACCCGCTGGTTTGCGCTGAGCCGCTTCGCCGAGGTCCTCTATCTCTATCCCGCTTATGTCTATTTCAATTTTTCCGGATATTGCGACATCGTGATCGGAACCGGGGCGCTGATCGGCATGAAGATCCCCGAAAATTTTGACCGCCCGTACGTTTCCAGGAACATGATCGATTTTTGGACCCGGCAGCATATGTCGTTGAGCTTCTGGATTCGCGACTACCTGTTCACGCCCCTGTACAAGGCAATCGCGGAGAGATTGCCGCGGCAGGCGCCCTCGCTGGTGTTCGTCTGCTATTTCGTGGCGTTCTTTCTGGCCGGGGTGTGGCACGGGTCCAGCATGAATTTCGTGGCGTTCGGATTGCTGCACGGTTTGGGCGTTTCCGCCACGAAGATCTGGGAGAGGTTGCTGATCCGCCGATACGGGCGCACAGGTCTCCGCAGCTACATGGAATCGAGGCAGTTGCGGATCGTGGCGGTCTTCGTCACCCTGCATTTCGTCTGCTTCAGCTTTCTTTTCTTCACGCCTGATCTCGAGCGGACGATCGGCATGCTGGGTATGGCTGCTCGAGCCGTGCTGTTCAAGCAGATTTGATGCGAGCACCGAAATGACCCCGCCGATGCCCCTTGCGCTGGACGCTTACCTGCGTAGCCATCCGCGGGCGAACCTGCTGGCGACGATCGCGCTGGCCGCACTGGCGGCGCTGGCCCTGCTGTGGACGGCCCACGCGCAGCCGATTCTTTACCAGGCGTTCTAGGGAGCGGCCGGCCTGCAGTCCGATCCGTCCGTGAAAGATCCCAACGTCGTTGCTGGAGCCTCGGCGCGGCTCGCCGAGCGGTCGCCAGGGCGCGTTTCGGCGCTGCTGTTGGCGACGATGCTGCTCACCGCTGCAGGGGTCGCGGGGTTGGCGCATTTCCAGCCTATCCTTGAATGGATGGAGCGGCGTCAACTGGCGATCTGGGCAGGGCAGAACGCCCTCTATGCGCACCACGTCGCGTTTGCCGACGCCGACGACCGCCTGCTCCTGCAGGACATCCGTCGCGCGGATTTTCGCCGCGGCGGCGTCTACTTCATCGGCTCGTCGACGATGCAGTTTGCCATGGCGCCCTGGTTGCTTGCGGCGGACGAGCGCAGGCGAATCCACAATTTCGCGTTGAAGTCGGCCAACTATTCCGAGCAGCTCCAATGGGTGCGGTACCTGGTCGAGCACAAGGGACTGCTGCAAGCCGGGTCAGGCAGAAATCTGGTAGTGCTGGGTCTCAGTCATCTGGACGCACGCGCAAAACTGCCCGGGACCATCGACTGGAACTATATCCCTGCGCTTTTCGAACGGCATGGCCTGTACAGCTATGACGCCGATCGCGGCATCGGCGATGCGTTACCAGGCCCCTTGGATTGGCTCCAGCGCGAGCGGATGCGGGGCCACCACTTTCTCAGATCGCTCTGGAAGCACAGAGTGTTGCCTGTTCGACCGCCGCATCCCGATTCCGGCATTGAACCGGCCGAGAGCGCCAAAGCCCGCGCGGTGATCCACACGATCATGGGTGGCGAGGACTGGTCGATCCACATGGACCGGCAACTGGAACGTTTGCGCCAGATCGTTCTTTACCTGAAGGAGCGTGGCGCGCGGGTTGAAGCGGTCATGATCCCGCTCGCGTCGTGGAATCGCGGGTTCACGGAGGCGGAGGCATTCGATGGACGCGCGAAGGAAATACTCCGAGCGGCCGGCGTGCGGGTCACGGACTTGCAGTGGGCCTGTCCGGACAGCCAGTTCTTCGACATGATCCACCTCAACGCGCGCGGCCAGCAGGCCACCACCCCGCTGCTCGCGCAAATCGGCGTGCGGTTTCTGACAGGAGCTGAATAGCATCTGCAATGCGGGTGCCAGGGACCGCCTCTCCTCCCCCCTAGCCCCTGAAATAGCGAATCAGCTTGGACGCCTCCGTATTGGCGTCGTGGCGCGCTTCGACCATGGCACGGCCTTGTGCCGCCAACTGCTGCAGCCATGCCGGTTGCGCCGTCAACGCTGCCCGCATTGCATTCGCCAACGCGGCAGCATCGCCCGGCGGGACCAGCCAGCCGTTCTCGCCATCGCGCACCAGTTCCGGAATTCCGGCGATGTAGGTGCTGATCACCGGCCGGCCCAGGGCCATTGCTTCCATGATCACCACCGGCAGGCCCTCGGCAAAGCTGGGCAGCACCAGGCCGCTCGCCGCGAGGATTTCCTCGCGCACCCGCTCGTTGCTGATCCAGCCGGTAATCCGGACTTGCCCGGCCAGTCCAAGCTCCGCGATCAGCGCCGCCAATTGCGCCCGCATCTCGCCGTCGCCGACCAGAACCAGTTCGAACGCCAGCCCTTCGGTTTTCAGTTGCGCGGCCGCTTCCAGCAGGATCATGTGCCCTTTCTGCTCGCATAGCCGGCCCACGCACACGAGCCTCGAACCCGGCTTGAGCGGCGGCGGCGGCCCAAGCAGGCTGCGGTCCAGCCCGCAGCGCACGATCTTGATCTTGCTCCAGTCCCGGTACTCGCTCCAGCGATACAGTTGACTCCGGCAGAATTCGGATATCGCAACCACGAACTTGGCCTGGCGGATCTTCTCCGCGTAGCCCAGTCCGATGGCGCGGTCGAACTCCTCCGGTCCGTGGACCGTGAAGCTGTAAGGCGGTCCGCCGAGCCCCTTGCAGAACATCGCAACCTCGGCCGGATTGGTGGCGAAGTGGGCATGCAAGTGCTCCGAACCCGCCTGCTGCAACCAGCGCAGCAGCACGCATGCCTCCGCGAGATACGCCAAATGCATCAGCAGGCTGCGGTCCGAACCCGGGGTGACGCGCAAGGCCAGCCTCAGCATCGCGGCGAATCGCAGCGGCCGCGTGAACAGCACGAGCAATACGGCGGCTAGCAATCCGATCGCTCCCTCGGACAAGATGCAGCGCGTCTTGGCGAGTTCCTCCCGATCAGCCGGATCGACCACCTTGTCATGCCAGGGTCGTATCGAAAAACGGTCGACCAGGACTCCCTGCGCCTCTAGCGCGCGGATCTCGCGCCTGATGAAGGTCAGGCTGACCATCGGATAGTGGTTAACCAGGTAGGCGACGCGCATGCGGCTCTTTCTCGCCCGGCGTCACGCGGACCAGCGGCTGCGCACAAGATCCAGGGTCTGCATGACGCCCGCGGTCTGGTCCAGCGGCCAAACCGGGCTTTCGGTGAGGCCCTCCGCGAGGCACCGCACCACTTCAGACGCTTCATAGTTGAAGCCGTTGCCCAGGTACGGTACGCGCACGTCCTTCGCCCGTCCCGGAAGCAGGCGGCGCAGTCTCCGGGCCAATCGGCTCGCACGCAGGCGGTCCCTGAGCCCCGGTATCGCCATCGGCCGCTCATCGGCAGTCAGCATCGGCGCCCGCGAGACGGTCAGATGATCGGGGCGGCAGAACGGCTCGTGAATGGTGATCCGCCCCTCGCTGCCGATGATGACCGCCTCGTTGGCGGCACAACCCGTCAATGTCGCCGAAAGCACCGCGATCTGCCCCCCGGGGTACTTGATCGTCACCGCGCAGTGCTCATCCACGCCCGTGGGCGCGAACCTCGCCATCGCATTGACCTGGTCCGGCTTGCCGAACAGCCGCCAGGCCAGCGCGAGCGGATAGACGCCGCGGTCCAGCAACGCCCCGCCCCCGAGCGCCGCATTGAACGACCTTCCTTGCGGATCAAATTCGGTCGGATAGCCGAAATCGGCCGTAAGCATCCGCGCTTCACCGATTGCGCCGGTTCGTATCAACTCCACCGCCTTCTGCATGCCAGGAAGAAAATGCATCCACATGGCCTCCATGCAGAACAGTTTGCGCCGGCGCGCGACCGCGATTACCGCCTTGGCCTCCTCGGCATCCAGCGTGAACGGTTTCTCGCAAAGCACGGCTTTGCCGGCCTCCAGCGCCAGCAGGCAATGGCTTTTGTGCATGGCGTGGGGAGTGGCGACGTAGACCACGTCGAGCTCGGGATCCGATACCAGCGCCTCGTAACTTCCATGGGCCCGCCGGGCACCGGTCATGCGGGCAAAGAGAGCCGACTTAGCCGCGGCTCTCGAGCCGATCGCCGCCAGTTCCGCGCCGCCTACGTAGCGCAGCCCCGCCGCGAAATCGCGGGCCATTCTGCCGGTTCCCAGGATTCCCCATCGTATCTTGCGCGCCGGCATCGGCAGCCTCCCGTCGGACGTCACTTGGCCCAGGGCATGGGGTCGACCGGCTCGAAGCGCGTGCTGATCGGCACCACGCCGGGCCGGCGATCCGCGTAATGAATGCCCAGCGCCAGTTCCGTGACGTGCAGGCAGAAGTCCGGCGCGAGCCGCGGCTTTCTGTTCTCGCGAATCGCCTGTTCCAGGTCCGCGACGCCGCGGCACCAATCCATTTGCGTCACCGCTTTGGCGGGGATCTTCGGATTATTCCTGCCCAGCAGCGCATAGCGCTTGCCCCACGGCAGGAAAAACTGGCGGCGGCGGATTCGCATCATGCGGCGTATTGTCACTGGAGATCGATACATCCAGCAGTCCCGCGTCGATAGCACCCCTCGATCGCCGACGATACGCAACTGATGGTCGTGAGGCGCAAGCACGCTGCAGGTGAGCCGCGCGCTGACGCCCGACTCGAACTGCATGCACGCCACCGTGAAATCAGGCGATAGAACCTCCAGCCGGATGTCGGTCGCCTTATCGGGAACCTGCACGGATGCCCACGCCGTCATGGACCGGACCGGGCCGAAGAACGCGGCCAGCCAGGTCAGATAGTAGCCGGCGTGCTCGAGCGTGCAGCCCACCTCGAACTCGTCCTTGTACGGCCAGGGCGTGCCCGACTGGTTGATCCACTTTCGGTAGGGCATCAGATGCACGAGTCCGTCGTCCAGCTCCGCGTACACCACGCGGACCTCTCCGACCTGCTGCTCCCGCAACGCCCGCCATAGCGTCTGGGCAGTTTCGCCGAGCAGGCTGCACGGCGCCGAGCTGATCCACAGTCCGAGCGACGCGGCCAACGCCACGAGCTGCTTCGCCTGCTCGAGCTCCATCGCCAGCGGTTTTTCGGAGTAGACATGCTTGCCGGCGCGCAGGCATACACCCGAAACTTCGAAATGCGAGCGCGGGTTGGTCAGATTCATCACCAGCGTGACGCGCGCGTCCGCCAGCAACTGTGCGAGCGTATCGTAGCGCGGCACGCCATGGTAGGCGCTGAATTGCGCCGCCCGCGACGGGTCCCGGTCGTACACCCCGGCGAGCTCGAGCTCCGGATACCGGACAAGCGACTCCAGGTACCGGTCGGCCACGTAGCCGCAGCCGACGATTGCAACGCCTGCCATTCCGCCCGTCCTTGCCTGGTTGGCGCTCCGAGCGGCCTGCCCGATCGACCCGCCCCGGGATATTTGCTCCTAGGGGTTCACTGCGCCGATGTGGTTGCCGATCCTTGGCTGGGCGGCATAGTCCGAGAACACATTGACGGAGAACCCGCCGCCGATCGGGTAGCTCCCGCCAAGCGGCCGCCAGTCATTGGGCGGGGTCACGGGGGGTTCAACAGTGAGTACCTGCAGCCCCTGCCGTATCTGCGCACTGGTGGAATTGTCGGCGGTGGCAGGCGAGTCCGATCCCGCTCCGTAGGTCCCGCTGATCGAATTTGCTGCGCCAGTAAGGTTCGGGCCCCTGCCCAGATTGATCCTGAACTTGACGTTGGTCGGCAGGCTCCCGTCGGTGTTCAGGATGGTGAACAGCGAGCCACCGGCCTTGTTGCTGAAGACGCTGTTGTTGTGCACGTACATCTCGGTGAGGGGCGGCGCCGCGGTGCTCTTTTGTATGTTCATCGCAAGCTGCGCCGCGTTCGCCGCGCTGGTGTCGAACAGGTTGTTGCGTATCGATATGAAGCTCGACTCGAACTGCATGGCGGCGCCCGAGGCGCTGCTGCCGAGCACGATCGAGTTGCGCTCGACGATGTGGTTCCTGAAGCGCGTGTCGCCGGCGCCCGAGGTGCTCTGAAAGGTGAGGGGCGTCGTTCCGGCGCCTGCGCCGCCCGACCCTATGCTGCCGAGCATTCTGTTGTCGGAGATCACGCCTTTCTCGGTGAAGGCCATGTCGGGCAGGGTCGTGATTCCAGCCCCATGCCCCACCAAGGGGTTGCGGTTGATCGTGTTGAATATCACTCCGCGCACCGTCAGGCTGGTCTTGAAAGCCTGCAACAGGTCGTTATTGCTGATGACGATCTCGCGGCCGTACTGCAGGCGCGCCCCGTGCTGGCTCAAAGGATTGAAGGGGGGCGGGCTGTTGATGAGATTGCCCAGCATCATCAACCTGGACACCGCGCCGAAAAAGCCGTACTCGATCGAGTTGGTGATCCTGCTATCGACGATCGCGAGCTCGTTGTAGAGCGCATGGCCGGCACCGGGGTTGACGAAGTCCAGAGTGTTTATGTCGGCGCTGATTCCTACGACTGAAGCGTCGATATCGACACGCTGGATGGTGACGCGGCTGCTGGTGCCGCCGTGCCCGATGCCAAAGGTGCCGCCGCCGGACAGCGAAAGATCGACAATCCGCCAATCGCCGAAGGCGGGATTGCCGGCCGTGCCGAGCGAGAACTTGACCGTGGTGCCGACGACGTTCGCCTTGCCGCCGCCGGCCGGAAACACCCCAACCAGTCCGGGACCGCTGGCCGTGAGCATGCCGGCCTGCGATGCCGTGAACGTATCGCCGCCCTTGAACAGGATGCGCTTTCTTGTGCCGCCGTTGCCGGCGAGCGTGTTGATGACGTTGTCGAAATCCGCGCTGACGACGCAGATCGCAGACGGAGCGGCACAGACAGGACAGCCAGTAAAGTCCGGGGAATTCGAGACGCAGAGCGTGTTGGCGGTGAAATCCGCGTTGGCATCGGTGACCGTGATCTGGCAGCTGAACGTGGCGATGCTCGCGCTGCCGTCGAATGCCGTGAGGGTGACCGTGTAGACCTGCGTGCCGGACCCCGGCGCGGGGTCGAATACATGCGCCGCCACCGGGCCCCTCGCCGCGTTCCTGCTGTTGACGCTGGGATTGCCGACGCTCCAGGTGGCGCCGCCGGCCGGATCGCCGAAGTCCCAGCGATACTCGATATCGTGGTAGGGCTTGATCGCCATGTTGGTATGCGTGGTGGCCGAAGCGTCGAAGAACACCGCCAGGGGCCCGGTTCCTGAGGCGCGGCTCACGCTCAGATTGGGCGTGATGGCGCCGACCAGCGTGCCAAAGGTCGGCGTGGTCGGACAGGCCGCCAGGGCGCCCGAGGAGGTGGTGAAGTTCAAGGTGAAGTTCATCAGCAGCATATTGCCTGGGACTGCGGCGTCCGTCACGTTGGTGGTAATGGTCGCGGTGTACTGGGTGTTCAGCGTAAGAGGCGCCGTGGGCGTGAACGTCACGGTATTGCCGCTGACGTTCACCGTGCCGGCGACCGGCGCTCCGCCCACGAACTCGACCAGCGTAAAGTTCGCGGCGGTCAGCGTGGCGTTGTTCATCGCCTCGGAGAAGGTCGCCGAAACTGTGGCGTTGAGCGACACGTTGGTCGCACCTTCCGGCACGGACGTGGCGATCACCGTCGGCGGCGTCGTATCGGCCAGGGCGGTGAACATCCAGACGACATTGGCCGCCAGCGCATTGCCCGCAGCGTCGGTGGCGGCGGTGGTGATGGTCGCGGTGTAATTGACGCCGGCCGCAAGATTGGCCGAGGGTGTAAACGTCGCGGTATTGGCGCTCACGAGCACCGTGCCGGCGACCGCCATGCCGCCGGTCCGCACCAGGGTAAAGCTCGTGTTGGTCAGCGTGCCGTTCGCCATCGGCTCGGAGAAAGTTGCGGACACCGAGGAGTTCAGCGGCACGCCGACGGCTAGATCTGCGGGGGACGTGGGGAGCAGCACTGTCGGCGGCGTTGTATCTGGGATCGCGCTGGTGGTGAAACTCCAGCTGAATGGCGCCGCCAGCGTGTTGCCCGAGGCGTCCATGGCGGCGGTGGTGATGGTCGCGGTGTATTGAATGCTGCCGGCAAGATTGGCCAGGGGCGTAAAGGTCGCGGTATTGCCGCTGACGCTCACCGTTCCGGCGACCGCCGGGCCGCCCGCAGTCGGCGCGAGGAAAATGCTCGCGGTGTTGAGCGAGGCGTTCGTCATCGGCTCGTCGAAGGTCGCCGAAATCGAGGCGTTCGGCGCCACGCCGACGGCGCCATTCAGAGGATTCGTCGAGGCCACGGTCGGCGGGGTCGTATCGGGGGCCGCGCCGGTGGTGAAACTCCAGCTGTAAAAGGCCGCCAGCGGATTGCCCGCGGCGTCGGTGGCGGCGGTGGAGACGGTCGCAGTGTAATTCGTGAATGGCAGCAGGCTGCCCAACGGCGTCAACGCCGCGGTGTTGCCGTTGACGTTCACGGTACCGATGACGGGGTCGCCGTCCGAGGTCTTCACCAGGGTAAAGCTGGCGGTGGTGAGCGTCGCGTTGTTCATCGGCTCGGAGAAGGTCGCCGAAGAAACCGACGAGTTGAGCGCCACATTGGTCGCGCCGTTCGCCGGGGAGGTGAAAGACACGATCGGCGGCGTCATATCGGCCATCGCGCCCGTGGTGAACGTCCAGCTGTAGGGGGCCGCCAGCGCGTTGCCCGCGGCGTCCGTCGCGCCGCTGGTGATGGTCGCGGTGTACTGGGTGAAAGGAAGAAGATTCACCAGCGGCGCGAAAGTCGCGGTATTGCCGGTGACGCTCACCGTGCCGGTGACGTTCCCGACGAGGGTCTCCACCAGAATGAAGCTTGTCGTGTCGAGCGTGGCGTTGCGCATCGCTTCGGAGAAGGTCGCCGAAACCGAGGAGTTCAGCGCCACGCCGATCGCGTTATTCGCCGGGTTCGTCGCCGATACCGTCGGGGGCGTCGTATCGGCACCCGCGCCGGTGGTGAAGGTCCAGATGAAAGGGGCCGCCAGCGCATTGCCCGCAAGGTCCGTCACCGCGGTGGTGATGGTCGCGGTGTACTGGGTGCTCGCGGCCAGCGCCGCGGTAGGCGTGAACGTCGCGGTCGTGCCGCTGAAGCTCAGGGTGCCGGTGACCGCCGCGCCGCCCGCGGTCGGCACCAGGGAAAAGGGCAGGCTGCCCGGCGGCGGGATCGCCATCGGTTCGGAGAATGTCGCCGAGATTGAGGTGTTCGTCCCCACCCCGATTGCGTTATTCGGCGGCGAAACGGAGGACACCGTCGGCGCCGTCTTGTCGTTGCCCGAACCTCCGCCTCCGCCACCGCCGCAACCGGAAAGAAGTGATGCGACAAGGAAAAACGCCCCCATCAGCAAACACATCAACCGATTCATCACCAGTCCCCTGTTCGGGTCACGCGGCAGGTTGGAAGAAACGACTCGACATCCGGCAAAAACGAGCTTGCGAGGTTACACAGGCGGGAATTCAAAAGCAAGCCTTTGCGCGAGGCAGATTGCGGGCAAATGACCTGTCCCGGCCGGCGCCGGCCGGCGCTTGGCCTGCCGTCGTGCTGCGGCGTCACTCAAGAGAAAAAATTGCGAGCCTCGATTGGATTGCCGCCGAGTCCGCAGCGGCACCGCCTGAGGTTTGTCGCTCTCTGGCGGGGCCGGCACTGCGCACGATTGTTGACCACGCTGGGCCCACCTGGCGCTTGGCGGAGAAAAGGCGATGGTTTAGACTTTCCGCGATGCGCTATCCGCTTGAAAGCTCGAGTTTTTCAGGTACCGGGAACCCGCCGTGATGCGGGCGCGTCGTCAAGCCGCGCAATCCCTCGCAGGATCATGCCCGACCATCTGAAAGCCCTCGTTGTCATTCTGGTGCTGGCGACCGCGGTGTTCGCTGCCGCGAAGGCGCCCGCCTGCGCCGTGGCCATTGCAAGCAAGGATTATGAGCGCCGCCGGAACCTGTGGTTCGCGCTCACGCTCACGGCCTTTCTTGCCCACGATTTCTGGATTTTCATCACTGTCGCCGCGGCGGTGCTTCTTACCGCATGGCGCAGCGAGCGCAACAAGCTCGCGCTGTTCTTCTTTCTCCTGTTGGCATTGCCGCGTATTTCTGCCGAGATTCCCGGCCTGGGCCTGGTCAACGTCCTGTTTACGATCGACTATGCGCGCCTGCTGCCGCTGACGGTGTTGTTGCCGGCCTATCTGGCGGTGCGCAGGCAGCCCGGCACGCAACCATTCGGCCGCTCCGTTCCCGACAAAATCATGGCAGCCTATCTGATTGTCAGCGTACTTCTGTTGCTGTATCAGCAGACCTTGGCCATTACCCTGCGAGAGGGCATCTTCTACGCCTTCATCGATACTTTTCTGCCTTATTACGTGGCCAGCCGCTGCCTGGAGAACCTGCGGGATTTCCGTGACGCGCTGATGGCGTATGCGGTGGCCGCAATGGTGCTCAGCGCGACTCTCGTTACCGAGTCCGCGCTGCTCTGGCTGTTCTACACGACCCTGGTGGATGCGCTTGGCATGCCTTGGGGTTGGAATTTTTACCTGTTGAGGGAAGGGAATCTGCGCGCTTCGGGGTCGATC
>Ga0247727_10011788_pt1 | contig 15159 bp, 11 predicted proteins | sample WisWelCaveWW1625_FD_202498 | JGI IMG/M metagenome (GOLD analysis project Ga0247727, IMG submission 202498) | Biofilm microbial communities from Wishing Well Cave, Virginia, United States - WW16-25 | ecosystem: Environmental > Aquatic > Deep subsurface > Groundwater > Cave microbial mat | place... | reverse complement strand
AACGAAACGCGCGACACCTTCGACGACACGCTGGGCCTGCGCGACCGCAGTTTTATTGTAAAATTCAGCCGGTTGTTTGATTTGCTGGAATAAATGCCACAAAAAACAGACCGGTCATTTTGAGTGACCGGTCTGTAATCAAGATCAACGCTGAAACGCAGAGCCAAGTGAAACCAATAAACTGCTCTCTTTTTCTCATCTTATCCTTTTATCTTTTTTCTTTTTCGTATCCCGTCATCTCCAAATAGCCCTCGCCACGAATAGCCCGCCCGCCCTTTTTACCGCTCACTTCAACATAACCTTCCCAATAAAAATTGCCGGTTGTGCGGCGCGTGTCCAGTTCCTGATTTTTTACCGGCGCGCGCAATTGCAGCTCGTAATCGAGAAATTTTATTTTCCATTCGACGGGATATTTCCCGCCGGAAGCCGGACTTGTCCACCACGCTTGCGGAGTCAATTCGAAGCCGCGCGCGGTCAGGCGACGGCTGGCGCCATCGCGCTGAATAAACGTCCCCGCCGAGTACGGCGAAGAAGAACCATCGGCTTGGCGAAAGCGAAAGAGCATGACTTCGGTTGAATCCGATAAATGCAGGCTGAACCAATCCCAAGCCGTGACCTCAGAAGCCGGAAGAGGGGTGAAAAATTCATGATCCATCCAACTCGCGCCGGACACGCGCAGAGAATCGCCGGCAAGCACGAGACTACCCGTTGTGTGCAACGAGGTGAACGAGTAATAATACGCCGCGTCTCCCGGCAGGCTGCTATTCGGCATCAGCCCGTGATCACCGTGAAAAACCAGTGGCTTTTTGGGCGTTAACGATAAATCAATCTCGCCAAATGTGCTTACCGCGCGCAGGTGAATGGCATCGCCTTCTTGTTGCGCTACCCAATTGCCGAGATGAACGGCCAGCGCCGCGGAATCGGCATGGGCCAGCTTCAGCGCGCCGCGACTGGCTTTTTGATCATAATAAAATTTTTCGTTTTCAAGATCGGTGATGGCGAAATGCGCCACATAAGCGTCACGAAAAGCCCACCGCGAGGGGCGCGGCAAAATCGCCGGCGCGAGCGCCTGACGGAAAAAAGTCAGTTCATAGCCGAAGCGACGCCCATTTTCCGCTTGCAAATTACCGGTAAAATACCACCATTCAATTTGAAACTCGGAATGCTGCCCGTGATCGCGCGGAAATTTCCATTCCCAAGCTTTGCCGACGCAGGCAAAATTGTTTTGGGCCAACACAGGAGCATTAGCGTAGAGTAAAACGTAAAAGATAAAACGTAACATAATAGATGCCGGTTATTCTTTCTTCTTCCAAAACTCCATCACTCCAACAATCCAACGATCCAGCAATCCAGTTTTACTCTTCCCGTATTGCTGCGGCCACGGAAATCTTTTTTAATCGCATCATTGGATAAACCGCAGCCAGTAATGCCGCGACCAGCGCCATCCACCAGATTTGCACATACGCGCCGAGTTCAAGTTGAAAATTAATCGTCCAATTGAAAGTCCGCAAATTGATGACGTAGATCATCACCAACGCCAGCGCGGTGCCGGCGGGCACGGCAATCAAAGCCGCAAAAGCGCCCATGAGTCCGGATTCAAGAAACACCATGCGGCGCAACTGGGTGAAGCTCATTCCCACCGCGCGGAGAATGCCGAGTTCGCGGGTGCGCTCGACGAGCAGCGACATCACGGCGCTGATGATGCCGATGAATGCAACGAGGCCGGCGAGAATCTGCATGACGTGCGTGATGGCAAAACTTTGGTCGAAGACTTTGGAAACTTCCTCGCGCAATTCGCGGTTCGATAAAACACGCACGGCGAAACGCCCTTCCACGGCGCGCCGCAACTCGGCGACGCTGCGGCGGTAATCACTTTGCGGTTTTAAAAAAACACTGATATTGGTAATCCGTGATTGACCCCAATTTTGATTATACGTGCGGTGATCCATCATCACCTGCCCCTGCTCGAATGAGTAATCGACGAAAACCGCGACGACCCGAAAGGCGCGCGGCCCGTTTAACGTCGATAAAAGGATTGTATCGCCGACAGCTTTGCCAAATCGTCGCGTGAAATTATCCGAGAGAAAAACGTCGCCGGCGATCAGGCGCTGCCAGTTTTCGTGATCATCGCCATCGGTAAAAATAAAATCCGTGCGTTCCATGGCAACCGCGGCGCTGAGCGCGACCAGGTAAATCGGCTGCCCATGATAGGAAAATTCCGTGGCCCCGTACAGATTGAGCGCGTCAACTTCAGGGCGGCTTTCAAGAAAATGAATAAACTCCGATGAAAATAACGCGTCCCACTTCGCGGTCGCAAAACCGTTGGCTTGCAAATACACGTCGGCCTGCAAAACACTTCGCACCCATTCATCGATGCCGCTGCGAAAACTGGTGATCATCAAACGCATGCCGAGCACCATCGACAGCGAAATCATCAGCGCCGCAATCGCCACTGCCGTCCGGCTGAGCGCGGTTTGAATGTTGCGCGCCGCCAGCGTGCCGATGATGCTCGCGAACTTATGCACCGCCTCGTGGGCCAAACGAATCAGCCAGAGCGTCAATTGCGGCGTTAAAAAAATCGCACTCAAAGCCACCGCCAGCGCTGCACCGAGGCCGATAAAAAATCCACCGATGACCTGATTTTCCGAGGTCGACCGCAGCGAAAGCAGTATAGCGACAATGGCGAACGCGAGGCCGGCGAACGCGAGACGCGGTGCAAATTTGTGAGCGCGCACCTCTAATGTTGAACGACGCACGGCCACCGCGGCGGGCACTTTCGCCGCTTCGATAATTGGCATCGCGCCGGCAAACAATGTGGTCAATAAGCCGACCAGAAAAAATTTAATTAATCCGCCAGCCTCCACAACGAGGTTTGAGGCTCTCAAAAAAACATATAAATCGGAAATGGTGGTGGTGACCGTGCGCGTCGTATATTGCGCCAGCAAAGCGCCAAGTCCCAAACCCAACAGCGAACCGATGACGCCGAGGCCGCAAGCTTCGATGAGTGTATTGAAAATAACTTGTCGCGGCGTCACGCCCAGACAACGCAGAATACCGAGTTGCTTGCGGCGATGAATGACGGCAAACATCATGGTGTTATAGATGAGAAACATGCCGACAAACACGGACAGGAAAGACAACGCGGTCAAATTGAGCCGAAACGAACGCAGCATATCATCAACGCGCTGGCTGCGGCGAGCGGGCAGTTCAAGCCGGAGTGGCGCCGGCAATTGCGTGGCGAGGATTTGCGCAACGCTGGCGCTGGCGATGAGATCGAGGCGATCGATAAAACCGACGCGTCCGAAAATTTCCTGGCCGGTGGAAATATCGACGAGCGCCAGATTTTCGAGGCCGGATTGCGCCAGCATTTGTTGCGGGATCACACCCGCGAGATAAATCTCACGCCACGTGTTGCCAATGAGAACTTCGAGCGAGTCGCTTATTTTGAGATGATATTTTTCAACAAGAGTTTCATTCAACAAAGCCGCGCCGGGCTGGAGCAAAAAACGAAAACCGGCGGTCATGATTGAATCCTGGGCAGCCGAGCGTTCCGGGGTTTCCCACGCCGTTTCAGAGTAGTCGCGAAAATTCGCGTCGGTGAAGGGATCAATCGCCAGAATATGCAGCGTTTCTTTCGTCGTGTCCGGGATCGAGAGGCGCCGGCGAACGCGGGCGACATATTCAAGAACCGGCGTCGCCTGCAAATCGGAGCGCGACAAAATGATGATCGCCAGCGAGTCCGTAATGCCGGAAGGGCCTCCGTGAACTTGATGCGTGGCCCTGCCGGTCACGGCTTCGACGCTGCGCCGAAAAGAACGCAACGCGTTTTGATTGGCGAGATCGATGCTGAGCATGACGGCAACACCGAGTGCGATGCCGAGCAAACAAAGAAAAGTTTCCAGCGGTTTGCGGCGGAGATGGCGAAAGTTGAATAGACGTAAGAGGCGCAGCATGAAGTGTTCTCTAGTCTCCGGTTCGCGCGATTAAAGCGCCATCTTTAACTTGAAACACTCGATGCGCAAGACGCGCCGCTTCCAGGCTATGGGTGGCGAGTAAAATGGTTTTTTGATGAGTTTGCGACAGCGATTTTAAGATTTCCAAAATATGCCAACCCGTCTCCGAATCCAGATTGCCGGTGGGCTCGTCGGCGAGGAGAAGCCTGGGATCATTGATTAATGCGCGGGCAATGGCAACGCGTTGTTGCTGACCGCCGGAAAGTTGATCGGGCCACGCCTGCCAGCGATCGGCGATCCCGAGCTGCGCGAGCAGATTCATGCCGCGTTCGCGCAACGCTGGCGCGCTGTGCTGGGAGAGTTGGCCGGGCAATAAAACATTTTCCAATACCGTCAAGGTCGGCAGCAGATTGAAAAATTGGAAAACAAATCCGATGGCGTCGCGGCGAAACAAAGTAAGACGCATTTCATTCATTGCGGTAATTTCAAGATCATCGACAAAGATTTTCCCGGCCGTTGGATAATCGATGCCGCTGATGAGGTTGAGCAGTGTGCTTTTACCGGAACCGCTACGTCCATACAGCGCGATAAACTCCCCGGTGTGAATCGTGAGATTAGCGTCGTGCAAGGCAATGATAGGGTTGTCGCTCGTACCGTAAATTTTGGCGAGGTTTTCGAGACGGATCACAGGTTAATTTCCATTCATAAAATTTTTTACACCACAAAGTCACCAAGGACACAAAATTTTTCTTTGTGAACTTTGTGACCTTGGTGGTGAAGCTTGGTTCCGGCTCGCCCGCGTAGGGTTTATTCCATCTTCAACGGATTATCAAAATCAAAACCAAACAACCGCGGATTCTCGCCGATCACGGCGGCGGCAACGATGTAGAACACATAATCATAAGTCTGCCGCGGAATTTTGCCGTGCGACAGCAATTGCCAGAAATTGCGCTCGCGGGGATTTTCCGGCATGCGGTCAATGATCGTCTGCACGTTGTCTTCACCCCAATTGTAACAGGCCATCACCATCAGCCCGGAGGCCTGCGCTTCGGTTTGATAAATATCCCGCAGATAGAGGGCGGCGGCGATAGTGGATTTTTCAAAATCATGGCGCTCATCGCGAGGATCGTAACGCCGAACTTCCACCAGGGGCCCTAACTGCAAACCATAACGCATGCCCGTCGTCGGAATGAATTGCCACATGCCTTTGGCGATGCCGTACGAGGTGCGGGGGCCGCAGCGCTTCAAATCAAAATCGGTTTCCTGCAACGCGAGATAGAAAAATTGCGGCGGCATGTCATGCGCCAACAAGGCTTGAGCGATCTTCGGCGCATAGCCGTTGGCCGTGGCGCGCGCCATCGCTTCTTCCAAGCGACCGGTGGATTTCCACATGCGAATGTATTGCTTCACCGTTTGCACGAACCCCGCCGGCATGCTGACGTCACACTCGCCGAAAATACGCGACACTTTGTAGATCAACCATTCTTCCTCCGAAAGCTTGCCCGGCGCAATGCCAAGCTCATCGCGGGCAAAATTGCTGTAGCGGTCGCGCATTTGGCGCTGCTGCTGTGATTTTTCTTCGAACTGCTTTTTGAGCGCGGCATCGGGACGCGACGCCACGACGGATTGCAGCGTGGCCATCTGCAGCTCAAGCGCTTTCATCGAATAGAAAACATTTTCGGCGAGCGCCTGCAATTCTTCTTGCCGTTGCAAACGCCGGCTCTGATAATACAACGCGCCGGCCGTCATCGCCAGCACGATAAAAATCGCGCCGATAATTATCCAGTAGCGTTCCGCATGTTTGCGGCGAGTCTGGTGAAACGCCCGCCGAATCAGCATGGTTTGTGTTCCGGCTTCTTCCGATGAGTTGTTATGGAAATAATGTTGCGCGATTTCCGTGAGCGCCGTTTCAGAGGGTTGCTGCGACAACAGCGGCTCGATTTCGCAAAACAGAATCACTTTGCCCTGCGCGAGGGCGATCTTCGCCTGCGCCGGCAAAACGGCGTTCTGAATACGCGCGCCATTTAAATACGTGCCGTTCTTGCTCTGTAAATCCTCGACGCACCAACGGTTGCGATCCCAAATAACACGTGCATGGTGCATACTCACGAGGGGATCATTGAGCTGAATATCGCAATCTTTGCTGCACCCGATGGTGAAACTGCGGCCGAAACGTTCCCAGCGTCGAATCGCTTCGCCCTTTTCGACCCGTACGTGCACCACCGGAATGGCTTGCGGCGTCGCGCTCTTTTCGCGCTGCGAGTAAATGCAAATTTCCGGCCCGTGCTCGGAACCGAAAGTTAATTTGTCGCCGTGTTGGAGTAGCTGTTTATCCTGCAGGATGACGTTATTCACCCACGTGCGAAAATTCGGCGCCGCAAGAATCCAGTATTGTCTATCGGTAAAAATAATCCTCGCGTGATGGTCGCCCACTTCGCTATCGAGAATGAAGTCAAAAAGAATTTCACAGTCTGGCGCCGTGCCGATCTGCCACGCATTGCCGCGCAGCGCCATCTTTTCACCGTTGCGGGAGCTGCGCAAAAATTCAACCGTGAGTCTGGGAACCGCATTCGTCCTGGCTTCTGCCGGAGCGGATGGAACAAGACGCGGCTCACTCCGAGGGGTGTCCCCATTTCTCGCTTCGGCTTGATTGGTGAAGAAATTTTTCAGGCGACGGCTTAATTCCATAAAACCGTTTTATTTAAAATATAATTACCATAACCAAATTACCGTCAAAAGGCAAGAAAATTTTTAATGCGCAGAATCGGTCGTGACGGAATCAGCCGGCGCCGAAATATTCCACGTTTGCAAAAATCGAATCACCTGCTCGATTTGCGCCGGCGTTAACTCACCGGCAAAATCCGGCATCTTTTTATCGCCCTCGCCTTTGCCGTTTTCGATAATATCGCGCACGCGCTCGACGCTGCGCTTTTTCACGGCATCGCGAATCTTCGGGCCGAACATGCCGCCCTGACCTTCATCGCCGTGGCAGCGGCTGCATTGCGCGTCTTGGTTGACATAGCCGTAGTAAATCAATGCGCCGGGATCGGTCATGCCCGGCGGCGGGCCGCTTTCGCAGGAAAAAAGATAACCAGATAAAAAAGCAAACAAGATTTTTGCCAATCGCGCTTGTGCTTTCCGTTCTTTCATTGGAAGTTCAACCTGCGCAAAAAGCCAATAGTTTTAAAAATATCCGGACGATTCGTTAAATCCGAATACCCAAAAACCAGCCACACGCTTTGAATTAAGGTTGTGCGCGTTAAAACTTCACGCTCACGCCGATCGTCGGCACGAGTGGAATGCCGTAAAGCGGCTCGTCGCTTTTCGTTTTTGGATCATAATTGAGGTCTTGCACATTCCTGCGATTGTACGCATTAATCACGTCGAGATAAAAAATCCAGTTGGCATTCCAGAATTTGGGGAAATAACTCAGACGCAAATCAAGGCGCGACGTCCACGGCAGGCGGTTGTTGCCGGCGCGATTGCGAATGTCGTCGGACATGTCGATGGTGCGTTCGTCAGTTAAAACGGTTTCAGGATCGACAAGATCCAATTTGCCGTTGCCGTTGCGATCTTCGCCGCGATCGAGACGGCCATTTAAATTGCGATCTTCGTAAACGTCGAGCTGGCCGTTGCGATTGGCGTCTTCCACGACTTCGACGGTGTAAACGGTTCGTTGATACGGAAAACCGCTGCCGGCCTGCCAGCGCGCATCGAGCTGCCATTTGCGTCCAAGCCTGCATTCGGCGACAGCCGTAATCGTATGGCGTTGATCATAGCGCAAAAAGAAACGCCCATTGTCCGGCTCGGTGCCGCGCACCAAAGCATACGCATATCCCACCCACCCGTTGAGCTTGCTCACACCGTCGGCGCGCTTTTCAAGCAGAATTTCGAGGCCGCGTGAAAAACCGTTAGCGTTGTTTTGGGGTTGAAAGGTAAAGTATTTTGTTGGTTGCAACTCCGTGTGCACGCCGACAGAATCACGATTCGTCACGACCAGCCACGTCGTATCGCCCAGTTGCGGAACGAGCAAATCGCGCAAACTTTTATAATAGCCGTCGACGCGCAACGTCCATTGCGTATCCAACTTTCTCTCCACACTCGCAAGAAAATGTGCCGCGCGTTCGGCGCGAATTCCCAACGCTTTGACGTTTTGCAGCGACACGCGGAATCCCTCGCCCTGCAGCGTTTCGTAACCGGGAAACTGGCTGTAAAGTCCCATGGCAAAACGAACGCGTGTGAGAAGGTTCGCCTCCCACAACAAACTCAAGCGCGGGCTGATGATATGTTGATCGACAAATGAAGAAAAATCCCACCGCAGTCCCGGCTGAATGGCCACCCGTGAAGAGAGCTGCCACAAATCCTGCACGTACGCGCCGGCTTTCATGAACGTCGGCGAATGGTCGGTGAATAGGATGGCGTCCGCGAGAAGAATCGCCGGATTGTCGGTGAAAAATCGCCAGAAATTTTCCGCGCGCTGGCGCGCAATAGAAACGCCGAAATCGACGGCGTGTTGTGAATTAGCCGTGTACGAAAAATCCTGCCGCAGCGCCGTTTCGGTCGTTTGCAAATCGGCCTGCGCCGAAAAGATAAATCCGCGCAACGGGAAACGCGCGCCGAAGTTGCTCACGTTGCCATTGCGATAATGCGACAGCAAGGTCGAGCTTGACAGTTTTTTCGAGAACAAACGGCGATGGCGCAAGGAGAGAATCGTTTGATCCTGCCGATCGAGCGCCGCAATCGAATCGGGACGGCTTTGTTCTTCATCTTTCGCATCTTTGTCGGTGGTGAGAATATCGGTACGCTCGCGGCTGTTCACAAAAGTGAAATCGAGCGTTCCCGCGACGTCGGTCGCGAGATTGATTTTACCCTGCACATCAAAAAAATTCGGAAACGAGCCGGCGTCGGTGAGGTTCGAGAGAATCAAATCATAATACGTTCGGCGGCTGGAAAAAATCCATGCGCCGTCCTTGCGGCCGGGCAGCCGACCTTCGACGACAAAATTCGCATTGGTGAGGCTCGTGTTGATATTGGCGCGAAACGGACTCGTGTCGCTGCCGTTGCGATTCGTAATGTCCAACACCGCAGAGAGACGATCGCCATAATTCGCCGGGAAGCCGCCAGCCAACAGTTTGACGTCAGTGACGGTTTCAGGATTGAACATGCTGACGAGGCCGAACAGGCGATACGGATCGTAGACACTGACGCCGTCCATGAGCACGAGGTTTTGATCGGGGCGGCCGCCGCGAATATACAGGCGCGCATTGAAGTCGCTGCGCGAGAGCACGCCCGGAATGGTCTGCAAAGCGCGAAAGACGTCTTCCCCGCCGCCGGCGAGATTTTTGGCGCGGCGCGGTGAAAGCTCGTGCAAACCGGTGCTGAGAATGTCCTGCCGGCTTTTCTGGCGCCGGGCTTCAATGATGACTTCGGACATTTCGATGACCGTCGGCGTCATCAAAATGTCAATACGGCGCCGTTCGCCGGCAGAAATTTTAAGCGCCCCGCTTTCAAACGATTCGTAACCGATCATCGTCGCGCGCAATTTGTATTGTCCCGGCGCGATGCCGGCGATGGTGAAATTCCCGGCGGAATCCGTGGCCGCGCCAACCTGCGTATCAACTAAAAAAACATTCGCGCCGATGAGCGGCTGGCGATTTTGCCGATCGTAAACGCGGCCCTCGATTTTTGCAAGTGGTTGGGAAAAAAGTTGGGCAGTAGAAAAAGTTATAGCGGCGAAGAGAAAAGTAGTAAAACTAAGATAACGCATGTTAATCCAGTAATCAGTAATCAGTAATCCAGTAATCAGTAACCAGTAATCAGTAACCAGTGACGAGCAACCAGCAACTAGTTCAAAAAATTCCACCAGAAGCCCCAGCGTAAATAGCGGCCAACCGCCGGGACGCCGTGGCGCCAATCGAAGCGCCGGTTCAATACATTTTCCCATGAAAATAAAAACGCGCCGTCGCCGTGGCGCAGGCGAATTTGGAAATCCAATACGGCAACGGTTGGCAAATCGTCATTGAGCAAGCGCACCGCATTGGTTACAAAGCCCGGTGAATACCGTTTTCCAATCAGGCGTCCGGCGAGACGCGGCAGAAGTTCAAGGTCGCCGCCAAACACGCTTTGTTGCGTTTCAAGATAAACCCGGTTGAAGCCTTCCGGTTGATGCCAGAACCAGAAATCCTGCGGCAGGCCGTTGAGCGTTTGCGTTGAGATCGCGCCCACTCGCCAGCGCGGCGCCACTCGCCAAGTCAGCACGAATTGCGTGGCGAGAACGAATTCGCTTGCACGACTATTCAAAAGCGTTCCGGTTTTTTTTGACGTATCGGATTGAAAAATAAAACCATTTTTCCAAAGACTGCCGTTCAAGCGGATTTGCAGATCGAAATTTTGGCGCTGCCATTTCATGCCGATTTCGCTGCGCTGTAAAGTGGCGGCGCGCAGGTCATCGTTCATCGCCAGATACGGCAAGTCATTATCGCGCTCGCCCAACGCCGGCGCGATTTTCCAGACGCTTCCACTCAACCACCAAGTCCGTGAGAGATTTTTTTGCGTAATCAATTGCGCCTGCAAAGCCGCGTCTGCCGGCCAATTCGTTTTATAGGTCAAATGTCCGCCGAGTTGAAGCCAGGTCCGCTGCGTCAAACGCCGGCCAAACGTTGAGGAGATTTGTTCATAAAAACGGTGGCGCGGCTCAATGCTCGTGCTTTTGATGGCTTCGTAGCCCAGGCCGAATTTTAACCGCAGGGCCCATTTTTCCGTTTCTTTTCTCCATCGCAAGTCTGTACCGGCATCACGCCGGCGATGCTGATAGCGACGCGCCGGATCGTTCAATTCCTCTTTCACTTGCCAAATGAAACTGCGCCACTGCAGATCATGGCGAGAGGATAATTCGAGCGCATGATACAGGCGTTCTTCTTTGTGAGAAGCGTCGGTAATTCCCGGCCATTCTTCCGGGAAAAACGGGATGCCGACGCCGATTTCATTGCGTGAGTTGAGATGGCGATATCGCAGTTGCCATTTGGAATTTAAAAAATACTCGAGCTGAAGATTGGCTTTGTGGCCTTCATAAGGCCGGTCTTCAAACTGGCCGTCCGAATTGCTGAACGCGCTATTGAGATAAGCCGCCAGATGCTTGCTCAGCGCGCGTCCGAAACGAAAGCGAACGGCGTCCGCGCCGAAAGGCCCCTTCGCGTATTCGATACGAGAAAACGGCGAAGTGAAATTCAACGAATCGCCCGCCAGATGAATCGTGTATGGAGCAGCGGTAAAATTTTCGCCAGCGGCCTCCAAAATTTGCGCATGCGCATCCGGCAAGCCCGTTAAATCCACGGTTCCATAAACGCCGGGAATCCAGTGAATATCATCAACCACGATTTGCACGGCGCGCGGCGGCAAATCACCGACGGCCCAGTAACGCGGCTGTCCGACTTCACCGGCAAGCAGCGGAATCAACGGCACGGTTTGCGCGGCGAGCTGGAGGAAGTCTTGATACAAATACGTCGCCGGGGCGACAGTGTCCATCCGCAAACCGATATGCGGTGCAAAAAACTTCGGCGTCGCAGCCGTATCGGTCAAATTTTTTTGAAACGCGAAACGTGATAAGCTGTCCACGCGCGCAGATTTCGCGGTGTCGATGAGGCTCTCGAACAATGAATCAAGTTCCGCCTTTTGTAAAGGTTTTGAAATTTGGGCGAATAACACGCCGGGAAGCAAAACACCGATGAGCAAATCGTATTTAGTCAATCGCAAAAAGAGACGAACAAAATTTTCAGGGCGGCGAGCGACGGCCCGGCGCCCGCGAAGACAGCCGGAGTTGCGTATCATGCTCACGATTTTCTTTCAGCGGTGAAACGCACGGACGGCTGGAGCTCCGGCGGTGAAATGGTTTTGGCGATTGGCGAGAATGACGGCAGCAGAGCCGATTGCCGCAGGCGGCGAATAAGCGTGGGCAACAACAAGGCGAAAATCAGCGTATTGGAAATTTGGTGCAACAGAAAAAAAAGAGCGCCGGTGGCAATGGCAGTCAAAAAACCGGGCCAACCAGTTTCAAGAACAAAAATCGAGCTGATGGTCGTCAGCAGATCATAGATAAAAGTGAGCGTTAAACCGGCGAGGCCCAGGAACCACGCGGGCGGCACGCGCGGCCCGAAAAAATTTTGCAGCAGTCCGCCGCTCAAGCCGGTCAACATCATGCCGAGCATTTGCGCGATGAGCAGCGGCGGCGCGGCCGGGCCGTAGGCGTTGAAAAACGAAAACAGAAACGTCGCGATCGCGCCGACCGCCAGGCCATATTTCGCTCCCAGCATGACACCGGACAAAAAGATGGTGGCGCTCACCAGCTCGACATTGGGAATCGGGTCCTGGCCGACGGCAACCGCCAGCGCGGTGAAAATGGACATCAGAATGATTTGGCGATGAGGCATTGGACTGGATGCTTGATGCTTGATCCTTGATGCAGTATCCAGCATCAAGGATCAAGTTTTAAAAACTTTCTTCGGAATTGGAAAACTGCCTGGCTTTAACGTCGCGGGCATATTGTTCGGCGGCTTCACGGATAGATTGCCCAAGCTCGACATAGCGCCGGACGAATTTCAATTTGAATTTTTCGAAACCGGAAAACACCATCGCGCCGGAATCGCCGACGAGGAGAATATCCAAACCGGCGTCGTCTAAAATTTTGCCAAACAGAAAATCATACGCGGTGAGCATGGCGATCTTTTCGCCGCGCTTTTTCATTTCGATAAGAGCCGGGGCGGTGACTTTTTTGTGTTCGAGAGTTGTGCTCATCTGAAACTTGCAATTTGTTTTCGTACCAGTCGTTAATCTTCGTCACGATGTCGTCAATTGCTGTATTGTTCAGCTTTTTAAATGTATTATCCTCATTAAAAAGCAATTGTGCCTCGCCTTCCCCATTACAAACCGGCTGCTTTATCCATCTGTAATACCCCTCGTCATCGTCCATCGTGAAAACAAACAGACACAGAGGAAACGGTATGTCCTGATGAACCGAGAGGTTTTTAACATCAAGACGAATTTCATCGGCATCTCTTGAGACTGGCTGAATTTGCTGATGAGACTTCTTCGCTTTCACTTCGACGCCGAACACTCTCCCAGTATACTCACCATCCTTGACAAGCCCAACGAGAAAGTCCAAACCATAGTCAGAACCTGGTTGTCTCGTAATGACAAGATCATCTCGGCGCGAAAGATAAACGATTGCAAGCCGCTCGGCTCTCTCGTCTAAATACCAAATTTTTTTTCTTCCATAAAATCGGCTTTTCTCGCCCGTAGGGTTTGGTTATCAATATATAAAAGAGGTTTTCTCCTCGCTGTCCAAGTTCATTTGTCATCGGCTTATTTCAGACATATGTTCATTTCAACAATAGCGGGGAACCGTGATTTTTTGCGTTCGCGAGTGGCGCTCATGATTGCTTTTTTGAAGAGTCGGAATCAGGCTCTTCGGTAACTTCCATCTTAAAATGCGCGGCATCTTCAGGATGCGCCAATCGAAATCCATGTTCTGGAGAAATTTTAATATCAGGCGCGATCACGTAGACTTTAGTGTTGTTCGGCAAACGAATATTGTCCGGCACTTTTATTTGACCGTTTTCAACGATGCTCTCAAAAGCCATGACTTGCATAACAAACCTCGCATGAATTTTAACGCTACCGTTTTTTCTTGAGTCCTAAACGGTTTCTCATTTCTTTTAAAAACCATTTCAGACAATAACCTGATCAATCACGCCGCCGCCGGCCACGACGTCACCATCATAAAACACGGCGGATTGGCCGGGCGTGATGGCGCGCTGCGGTGAATCGAAATGCACGCGCACGCGATGAGACTCGGCTTCCAATAAAATCGCCGGCGCGCCTGAGTCGCGATAACGGATTTTGCAGGAAACCGCGGTGCCATCCGCCGGGCAATATCGCGCGCCCCAGTTGACTGAACTCACGACAAAATCGCTGTGGCGCAAATCTTCATCATCACCAACGACAATTGTATTGTCATCAGGGTTAATGGCAGAAATAAAAATCGGCCGGCCCAATGCAAGACCAAGGCCTTTGCGTTGGCCGATGGTATAAAAGGGAAAGCCTTGATGCGCGCCGAGGCGATTGCCCTCAACATCGACAAAATCACCGGCGCCAATTTCCGCAACGGCTTCCGGCGCGCGCTCGCGCAGATAGCGGCGATAGTCGTTGTCGGGAATGAAACAAATTTCCTGACTCTCCTTTTTCTCCGCGGTCTTCAAACCGAGATTGCGCGCAATTGCGCGCACTTCCGGCTTGGTCAATTCGCCGAGCGGAAAAATCGTGCGCGCCAATGCTTCCTGCCGCACGCCCCAGAGCGCATAGCTCTGATCTTTTTGACCATCAACGGCGCGCCGAAGTTCCCAACGATTCGTAGCGGAATTAAAACGGGTGCGCCCGTAATGTCCGGTCGCCATAAAACTGCCGCCGATGTCATGCGTCTGCTGCAACAGCGCGCCCCACTTGATAAACGTGTTGCAGCGCACGCAGGGATTCGGCGTGCGCCCGACGAAGTATTCGTCGACGAAATTCTGCTGCACGCTGCGCTCGAAAATTTCGCGGAAATCGGAGACGTAATGCGGGACGCCGAGTTTGTGGCAAACCGCGCGCGCGTCGGCCATGGTGTCGATCGAGCAACAACCGCTTTCGAGATTGACGTTACCGCCGCTGGCGTGATAATCCCACAAATTCAGCGTGATGCCGACGACGCGATAGCCGTGCTCGTGGAGCAACGCCGCGGCCACCGAACTATCGACGCCGCCGCTCATGGCCACGACGACGGTTTCGCCGGTGCCGGGCGCGATCTTGGCGTGATTAATTAAATCTGTGTGTCGGTTCATTATTTTGTTATAAAACTTTTATACCGGCTCGGATATCCTGGAGAAATAGGTGACAGGCTGCGGAGGCTCTTGCCTCGGATACAGCGCGTCGCCGACGACTTCAACAATTCTGGGAAGCGCATTTTGCGCCGCTTCTTCCAATTTCTCGTCATCCTCAAAATGATCGAGAAAGACGCGTTTGTCCAAATCCAAACGCAGGCCGTACTTTTGTTCCACGCCCTGCAGCGCGTAGCGAACGAGAGCAAAAGAAACATTCAAGTGCGCCAACGCCATTTCGGCGCGAAGAAATTCGATGGCAGCATCCTTGGGGAGCGGAATACGTCCCTTTAAATCAA
>Ga0247727_10011787_pt1 | contig 15159 bp, 10 predicted proteins | sample WisWelCaveWW1625_FD_202498 | JGI IMG/M metagenome (GOLD analysis project Ga0247727, IMG submission 202498) | Biofilm microbial communities from Wishing Well Cave, Virginia, United States - WW16-25 | ecosystem: Environmental > Aquatic > Deep subsurface > Groundwater > Cave microbial mat | place... | reverse complement strand
CGCCTTCGTCTATCACGGCGCGGCTGTGGGGCTCTCCGCGACACCGGGCTGGACGGCCGAGAGCGACCAGGCGGGTGCCTACTTCGGCGTCTCCGTCGGCACGGCCGGTGACGTCAACGGTGACGGCTACGCCGACGTGATCGTGGGAGCCTATCTCTACGACAACGGCCAGGCGGATGAGGGCCGCGCCTTCGTCTATCACGGCGCGGCTGTGGGGCTCTCCGCGACACCGGGCTGGACGGCCGAAAGCGACCAGGCGACCGCCTTCTTCGGCTACACCGTGGGCACGGCCGGTGACGTCAACGGCGATGGCTACGCCGACGTGATCGTGGGAGCCCCGCCCTTCACCAACGGCCAGAACGATGAAGGCCTCGCCGCCGTCTTCTACGGCAACGGCGGACCGGGCCTGAGCCTGCTTCCCCAGCAGCGCCGCAGCGACGACTCCGCGCCCATCTCCTCGCTTGGCGCCAGCGAGAGCCCGGACAGCTTCCGTCTCTCGGCGCTTGGCCGCACCCCCTTCGGCCGGGGTTTCGTGAAACTCGAGTGGGAGGTCAAGCCCCTCGGCGTGCTCTTCGATGGGGCGGCAACCGAGTTGAGCACCGGCTGGATTGACACCGGGACTGACGGCGCCAGCCTCGACGAACTCGTGGGAGGCCTGTCCCACCCCGCCATCTATCACTGGCGCCTCCGTCTCAGGTATCACCCCGCGACGAGTCCCTTCCAGGGCCACAGCCGCTGGTTCACGATCCCCTGGAATGGCTGGCAGGAGGGAGACCTGAGAACGCAGTTCCAGGCCAACCTGGCGGTGACGCAGACGGAAGGATTCGATCCCATCCTCCTCGGCCAGGACGTGACCTGGACGGTGACTGTTACGAACGCCGGGCCGGAGGAGGCCCCTTTCACGACGCTGCGAGACACGCTGCCCGGTGGAACGGCCTTCGTGGCCGCCGTGCCGTCCCAGGGGACGTGCAGCGCTCCAAACGGCGGTGTCGTCACGTGCGAACTGGGCTTGCTGGCAGCGGGGGGCTGGGCGAGTGTCACCGTGACGGTGACGCCTGCTTCGCTGGGGGCCTACACGAACATCGCGCAAGTCTCCTTCCAGGGTTTCGACCCGGATGCCACGGACAACATCTCCGCGGAGGCGACGACTGTGATTCCAGTATCGCTCGGCGACCGTGCCTGGGAGGACACCGACGGCGACGGTTTCCAGGATCCGGGCGAGCCAGGGGTAGCGGACGTCCTCGTCGCCCTTTACGACGGCGCCGGCAACCTTCTCGACGCCACTCTCACTGACGCCACGGGGACATACACGGTCCCGAATCAAACGCTTGGCGCGACGTACCGGCTCCGCTTCGTCCCGCCCTCCGGCTACCGCTTGACCGCGAAGGATCAGGGCGCGGACGATCTCCTCGACAGCGACGTCGATCCGTTGACACAGTCCACCTCTGTCTTCTCCCTCGTCAACGCCCAGGATCCGTTCCGCTGGGATGCGGGCCTCATCCCGACCTGTCTGCCCCCCGATGAAGCCATCTTCATTTCGGGCGCCGGGCTGGGTCCGGCCAATGAGACGATCCTGACGTTCCAGGACTTCAACCAGCCCTCGCAGGTGACCGGTTACAACGTCTACCGATCCAGTGACCCGGCGCCCCCTCCGGAGACCTGGCCCCTCGTCGCGAGCGACATCGTCGACGGTGACGAAGCGACGCCCAACAATCAGTGGGCCGACACCTCCGGCGGCCCGCCCCCGGGAGGCATCTGGTACTACAACGTCACCGCCTGGAATTCTGGATGTAACGCGGAGGGACCGTTCTAGAACGAAGCGCGCCGCGGGGCCCTGATTCGAGACTCCGTGCGCCAGCCGTCCGAAATCGAAAACACGGCTCCGGCCTTTTCGAGGTCGCTCCGGTGCTCGTGACCATGAATGATCGAAGCTTCTTCGGGAAGAGGGGTGACCGCACCATGATAAGCCAGAGAGCTTCCTTGACAGCTATTCTCTTGACCTTCGCAATAGTTCTCCCCGGCGCCGCCTCCTCGGCCGCGACAGGACCGGCCCACCTGCTCAAAGACATCAACCCGACCCCCAGCTTCAATCGAGGGTCGTTCCCCGTGAACTTCCAGCGGCTCGGGACGATCGCCCTCTTCCAGGCCTGGACGCCGCAGACGGGGAAAGAGCTGTGGCGGACCGACGGCACCGAGGCGGGGACGTTTCTCGTGAAGGACATCGCCCCGGGGCCCGCCTATTCGTTCAACTACCCTACGTTCGATCCCCCGGACAATCCCTTTGTCGAGCTCGGCGGCGCCTTGATCTTCCTGGCCGACGACGGCGTCCATGGCTTCGAGCTGTGGAGGAGCGACGGGACCGAGGCCGGCACCCGGATGGTGAAGGAGATTCGCCCCGGCTCGGAGAGCGCTTTCACACTGGCGGTCTATCCCGTCTTCGATGGCCTCCTCTGGCGAACCAGGGTGGTCGGCGGGACGATGTACTTCTTCGCGACCGACGGAATCCACGGCTTTGAGCTGTGGAAAACCGATGGGACCGAGGCGGGGACCTTGCTCTTGAAGGACATTTTCCCCGGCTCCGTCGGCGCGTTTGATGGCAATTACAACACGCCCCAACTAGTCGGTGAGGAGGCCGGTGGATCCTTCTTTTTCCCGGCCAATGACGGGACCCATGGGCGCGAGCTCTGGAAGACCGACGGAACGCCGGCGGGAACGGCCCTCGTGAAGGACATCAATCCGGGCGTTAACGCCAGCCGTCTCGAAGGCTTCACCGAGCTTGACGGCGATCTCCTCTTCACCGCGATCAACGGCGCTTCCAGCTCGGGACTGTGGAGGAGCGACGGAACGGAGGCGGGCACCGTCCAGGTGGCGGCCACTCCCTGGCCGTTCCAATCCCACCCTTTCGGTCTGATCAGGGCGGACGGCCTCGTCTATTTCGGGATCGCTCGCTCCGGATGGCTGTACCGAACCGACGGCACTCCCGCCGGCACCGTCCCCGTGTGGCAGTTTGTAGCGGAAGTGTCGCCGCAGCGCGAGTGGAACGGGTCCCTGCTGTTGCTGGCTGACGACCGCATTCACGGGCGCGAGCTGTGGAGGAGCGACGGGACGGCGGGGGGGACGGTCCTGGTCAAGGACATCGCTCCAGGATCCGCGAGCTCTCCCATCTTTTTACGCTTCACCGAGGCCGGGAGCAGGCTCTTCCTTTTCGCCAACGACGGAGTCCATGGTGTGGAACTGTGGGTCACGGATGCAACCGAAGCAGGCACCTTCCAGGTGAAGGTCCTCACCCCGGGGTCCGCCGGTTCCGACGTGTACGAACGCGTCGATGTGGAGGGGACACTTTTCCTTACCATCTCGGACACCGATTACCCCAACGCCCTGAGGCTCTGGAGAAGCGACGGCACGGAGGCCGGCACGCGAGCCGTGCAGGGCCCGCCTCTTTACAATAATGACGGAATCGCGCTCAACGGAGCCTTCCTCTTCGGCGCCGACGATGTCACTCATGGTGTCGAGGTGTGGAAGAGCGACGGGACCGACGCCGGCACCACCCTGGTGAAAGATGTCCATCCCAGTTTCGTCACCGAGACGTCCGATATGAAGGTCATGGGAGTCGTGTCGGTTCCAGGCCTCCGAGAGAGGATGTTCATGCAAGCCGACGACGGCGTGCACGGACAAGAGCTCTGGGTAAGCGACGGAACGGTGGCGGGCACGCACCTGGTGAAGGACTTCATTCCGGGAGCCGCCAGCTCGGCCCTTTCCCCCGGGATCGCTCACGACGGCGCCCTCCTCTTCGCAGCCATCGACGACGTTCATGGGTGCGAGCTCTGGAGAAGCGACGGCACGGAAGCCGGCACCGTCCTGGTCGCCGACATCCTCCCCGGCCCTGATTGGGGGATGCGGGAGGATTCCACCTTCGGCCAGCTTGGCGACTCCGTCTATTTCGCCGCGAATGACGGCGTGCACGGCCGGGCGCTGTGGAAGAGCGATGGCACCGAGACCGGCACCGTCCTGGTCGCCGACATCGATCTCAGGTTCTCCTTTCCGAACCTCGGGTCGGATTCGATCTACCCGATCACGATCGGCGAAACGCTCTATTTCGTCGCCTATGAGCCGGCAAACGGCGTCGAGCTCTGGAAGAGTGACGGCACAGAGGCCGGCACCGTCCTCGTCAGGGACCTGTCCCCCGGTTCCCGTTCATCGGGTCCTTCCACTTTTGCCGACCTCCATGGCAAGCTCTTCATGACGGCCGAGGATCCGGATCACGGGTACGAGCCATGGCTGAGCGATGGGACGGAAGCGGGCACCTTCCTGATCAAGGACATCTTCCCCGGTCGCACCACCTCCCAGAGAAGGAATGTGCGCCCCGTGGCGCTGGGCGATTCCATCTTTTTCCCGGCGAAGCAGGCGGCCACGTTTTTCGACAGTCTCTGGAAGACGGACGGCACCGAAGCCGGCACGCTCCTCGTGAAGGATGTGAGTTTCGACGCCCAGGGTCTCGATGATTCTCTGACACTTCTCGACGGGCACCTGTTCTTTTTCTCCGCCTGGCCCGGAAACCAGGAGCAGCAGCTCTGGAGGAGCGACGGCACGGAAGCAGGCACGCGGGCGGTGAAGACCCTCGGCGGCAGTTCAGGCCTCCTGGCGGTTGACGGCGGCCTGGTCTTCGGCGCCAGCGACAGCGACCACGGGCAGGAGCTCTGGCGCAGCGACGGGACGGAGAGCGGCACGGTCCTTGTCCAGGACATTTTCCCCGGTAGTGACTCATCCTACCCGTATCGCTTCTTTCGGATCGGAAACAGGGTCCTCTTCCCGGCTAACGACGGGATCGGGGGGTACGAGCCCTGGGTCGCCCGCACCGCCATTCTCTTCGGCCGGCGGGACCAGGCCATCGAAGACTTGAAAGGCGAGGTGAAGCTCCTACGCCTCCGCCAGGGGATCGAGACGAGCCTGAGCGCGATTCTCAACGCCGCGGCCAGGCACTTGTCGGCGAACAGGACCGTCCAGGCGATTCTCTTGCTGGAGTCGTTCGGGACGTACCTGGAGGCCTCGACTCCCGGACAGGTCTCCGAGGCGTCCGCCGCCGATCTTCAGGAGTTCACGGCAGAGATTGTGAGCTTGCTGGAAGACTCCTTGAACCCAGCCGCTCCGTCCGAAGCGACTCATCCTCTTGGAGACGCCTGGGACAGTTCCCGCGTCCAGGATCCCGCCCTTTGTTTTCAGTAGGTTTGATGGTGGAGGCGGCGGGAGTCGAACCCGCGTCCGAAACTGATCAGCGTGGGACTTCTCCGTGCGCAGCCCCTTCTCGTGTTCTCTCGCCGGCCGCCCTCCGAAGGGGCTGAAGGGCGGCCCGCCAGCCCATCTTTGTTCGCCTTCGGGTACCGGGCCGTCCCTCAGGCTATCCCGCTGTTCGACGTTCTTCCGGCTCCCCGCGGGAGAAGAAACCGGAGAACGGGCTGCTTAAGCAGCCAGCGCGAACTTGTTGTTGGCGCTTGGTGGTTGTCCACTTGATTAACGAGGAGTGGGCCTCGGCACGCTATTCCAGCCTCAACAATCCCGTCGAGACCGTTTCGCCCCCATCTTTTGAAGCGTCGACGCCGAGACTATAGCACCCGTGAATGAAGCGGGTCAACGAAGCGCTCTCCGTGGCGTTGCCGCGACGCTGACAATTCCGTAGTGCGGACCGCGGCGCAGGCGTCGGTGCCTTCCTGGCCCCATATTCAAACACCGGGAACGAACGGGAGGAGCCGAACATGCGCCCAGTGAAACGGCCACTCGATCCGAACCACGCTCTCCATCTGATGGCCCTCCCGCTCATTGCGGTCCTCGCGGCGGCTTTCGAGCCCGCGCTCGCCGCCCCGGGACAGACGAGGGCCCTCGCGACGGAGGAGCGGACGGCCCTCCCCAGGGACGAGGCCGAGATCGAGCCCCTTCTCCTGCCGTCACCCAACATCGCCCGGCTGCGGGAGAAAGGGCCCGGCATCCTGCCGATCATGGCGCGCATTTACGGGCGGTCGGACATCGAAGCCCGCGCGGTCATCGCCAACGCTTTCTACCAGATCGGATGGAAGTCGCCCGAAGCGAAGCATGTGCTCATGGAGGACGCGCACACGGCCAACGAGGACCTCCGGCTTCAGGTGCAATGGGCCCTCGGCCGGGTCAGCAACGACCCGGACGTGGTCGATGTCCTCCTCGCGAACATGCAGAATGACGGCAACCCATTGTTCCGCGACAAGGCGGCCTGCGCCCTCGCCAACGATCAGATCCACCTGACAGAGGAGCAGAAGATCCATCTGTATGCCCGCCTGATCCAGGCGCTGCGCGATCCCAAGCCCCAGGTCCGGGACATCGCCATCAAGGTGCTGGCGATCCACACCGGCCAGAACAAGGGGTTTCAGCCGAACGCGCCCCTCGGTCAGCGCGAGGAGAGGATCCGGGCCTGGGAGGAGTGGCTCGAGGAGTACCGGGCCAACCAGTGAGCGGGCGCGCGCATCCGCCCGGACCGGCGACGGCAGCGCGGCCGGCAGAGCGAGGCGCCCGGCGTCTGGCACCGGCCGCCGCAGCAATCCTCGCCATCCTCGTGAGCGCACCCTCCGCCGCCGCCCCTCCTCCGGGCCTCCTCGTCGGCTATTCGTTCGACGACGACCAGGTCGCCAGCGGGCCGGACACCTTTGCGGTCTACCGGGCGGCACAGGGGCACGTCGGCCTCTCGACCGCCTTCCGGCTGAGCGGTTACCGCTCGGTCGAGATTCGCGACGCCGCGGGGGATCTCCGGTTCCCGGAGCTGCAGGGGTATTTCCCGAAGCGCGAGCACGGCACGCTGTACGCCCACTTTGCCCTGCTGACAACGGACTCTCGCGAGGCCTTCAACGTGGCGCTGGCCGGGCCGGAATGGTTCGCGCTGGCGAAGGACGGGATCGGCTTCTGGCTGCAGGGACGCAACGGGTTCCTGTATCACTATTCCGACAGCATGCCGAAGAAGCTCACGCCGCTCCGGCCGTTCGTCTGGTACGTCGTGGACCTCACCTACCGCGTGGATGAGGGGAACTACGACCTCCTGATCCGCGAGGAGGGGCAGGCGCAGCCGCTCGTCGTCCGCCAGGACCAGGCGAACGCGGCCAGCCAGCCGGGATCGGCCGTCGACAAGTTCTCGTTCATCGGCGACCACGGCGACGACCTCTCCAACGTCGTCTACTACGTCGACGATGTGATCCTCACCGCCGACGGACCCGTTGACACCCAGAGCTTCGCGGCGCCGGGACGGCGCCGGCTGTACATCGACGCCTGGCTCGACGCCATGCGGGAGCTGAACCGGACGCACGGCTGCCTGCCGCCGTCGGGCCCGGAGGACTTCGGTCTCGGCGAAGAGGAAATCCGATCGATCGGCCGGGCGGTGTCCTTCGATCCCGTCGCCGCGGCACTCTCCCTGGGCGAGGGCGGCGGCGCTTCACTGCCGCAGGCGATCGCGCGCCGCCTGGAACCGATCGCGCTGTGGGCGCGCGGCTGCGGCAGTCTCGAGAAGGGCAAGGTCGCAGAGGCGCTCGCCGCCTTCGACGGCGCGGCGCGGCTGGAGCCGGCGGGACGCCTCTACGCCCTCTCCGCCGTGCTGGCGCTGGCCCGGCTCGGGCGCTTCGAGGAGGCCGATGCCCGGCTTCCGGTGCTCGCCCCGGCCTGGCGCGACGATCCGCGCTTCGAAGTGACTTCCGCCGCTGTCGGGATGGCCCGTGACGACCTCGACCGGGCGCTCGACTGGCTTCGCCGCCCGGCCGAAAAGGCCGCGGATGATCTCGCCGACCAGGAGGCCCGGATCGCGGAGCAGTACTTCTTTGTCCTCCTCTGGAAGGGAGACTACCAGGAGGCGGAGCGCTACGCCGTCCGCATCGCCGGGCGCCTGCGCGGCCTTGGCGTCCCGAGCGCCCTCTGGGTCGAGCACGCGGCAGATGCCGCATTCTTCCTGGGCGACAACGCAAGAGCCGAGCGCCTCTACCTGGAGGCCCTTGGCGATCGCGGCGCCGATCGTCTTCTCCTGACCAAGCTCTCGGACGTCGCCTATCGTCTGGGCAATCTCCGGCAGGAGCGCCTCTACCGTGAGAAGGTGTACGGGAGCCTGCTGGAGGAAGAGCGCTAGTCCCCGGAGCGCGGCCCCTCCAGCCACGCCAGCGCCTGGACGACCTGAGAGAAGTAGGCGTCGCGGACCAGGCGGAACTGACGATCGGCACCGTCGATCGTGACGGACCTGCGAGGACCACGCACCAGGTCAATCAGGGAGCGCATGGCGCTCTGGGTGTCGAGGGCGCCATCCATGAGGAAGATCGGGAAAGTCCGGGGAAGGCGATGGATCTCTTCAGCGACGCTGAAGACGTCTTCAGGCGGCACCGGCAGCTTGAGCTGGATAGCGGTGTGATAGATGGCGGAGCCCTCCCAGTCGAGCGAAATAAGGAGCGCGCCGGCAAACCCCTTCGTGCCACCTCGGTTCAGCATGTACGGGATCAGCTCGCCGCCGAACGTGAACCCGATCAACATTACCGGCGTCTCGGGCGGCTTTCCGGCTTTCTCGTTGACGAACGATCTCAGGGTCGTCAGGTCGGCCGGCCAGTCCGAGGGATCGAGCCGGCGATCAAAGTACTCGACGGCGTCGATGCCGACGATGTAGCGGCCCTTCGCCGAGAGGTGCGTCGCTGTTTCCTGCTGCAGCGGCCGCCAGCCCCAGTCGCCGGAGAAGTACAGGACAGCGGATGCGCTCGGGTCCGCGGCCACGGTCGGCGGATACAGGTAGATCAGCCGCTTGGTCCCCATCCGCGTACGGAGGGTGGTGGTCTGCGGCTGTTGCAACTCCGGAGCCGGTCTGGCGGGAGCCGCAGCGGCGGGAGCATCGTTCGGCGGGACTTCGGCGGCGGCGCCCGTAGTGTCGGATGCCGCCACCGCGAAAATCGCCGTGCTTGCCAGGACCGCGACGGACGCGGCCGCAAACCCTGCGGGGCGCATCCTCTGCCGGCGCCTACGGGTAGATCCCGCGGATGCGGGTCGCCTCGGCCACGCGTCCGACCGCCAGGATGTACGCGGCGGTGCGCATGTGCACGTTGTACTTCTTGGCGATCGCGAGGACCTCCTGGAAGGACCGCGTCATGATCTTCTCGAGGTGCTGGTTCACCTGCGCCTCCTCCCAGAAGAAGGACTGCAGGGACTGCACCCACTCGAAGTAGGAGACGGTGACGCCGCCGGCGTTCGCCAGGATGTCCGGGATCAAGAAGATGCCGTTCTTGTGCAGGATTGTGTCGGCGCCCGGGGTCGTGGGGCCGTTCGCCGCTTCGGCGACGATTCTGGCCTTGACCCGGGGCGCGTTCTCCATGGTGATCTGGTTCTCGAGGGCCGCCGGCACCAGCACGTCACACTCCAACTCGAGCAGTTTCTCGTTGCTGATCGGTTCGGCCTCGGCGAAACCTCTCAGGGACCCGGTCTTCGCTTTGTGGGCCAGGACCTGCTGTATGTTCAGGCCCCTCGAGTTGAAGATGCCGCCGCTGCTGTCCGAGACGGCGATGATGAGAGCCCCGTCCTCGCCGAGCAGCCGCGCCGCGATGCTGCCGGCGTTGCCGAAGCCCTGCACGGCGACCTTCGCGCCCTTGAGCGTGATTTTCTTCTCCTTGCACGCCTCGCGGATCACGTACTGGCAGCCGCGCGCCGTCGCCTCGTTGCGTCCTTGCGAGCCGCCGATCAGGAGGGGTTTTCCGGTGACCACTCCCAGAACCGTCTCGCCGGCCGTCATGGAGTAGGTATCCATAATCCAGGCCATCGTCTGGGCGTTGGTGTAGACGTCGGGCGCCGGGATGTCGCGCTCTGGCCCGATGATGACGCTTATTTCGAAGGCGTACCGGCGCGTCATGTTCTCCAGCTCGCGGAGCGACATCTTCTTGGGGTCGCAGACGACGCCCCCCTTGCCCCCGCCGTACGGGATGTTGACCACGGCGCATTTCCAGGTCATCCAGGAAGCGAGGGCCTTGACCTCGTCGAGAGTGACGCCCGGATGGTAGCGGATGCCACCCTTGGCGGGTCCGCGGGCCATGCTGTGCTGCACGCGGTAGCCTTCGAACACATGGATGGAGCCGTCGTCCATCTTGGTCGGGATCGAAACGATGAGCTGTCGCTTCGGGGCCTTGAGGACCTCACGCAGCCAAGGCTCTAGTTGCAGATGGTCGGCTGCGGTGTCGAACTGCTCCGCAGCGATTTTGAACGGGTTGAGGACCTCCAACACTGCCGTAGTGCCCATCGTCCTATGCCTCCCCGGACGGAGTCCAACCGGCCCTGCGGCCGCCCGCCTCCTGCCCGCGCGCGCCTGCTTCCCGCGCCGTTGAATTGATTCAAAGCGCCCACACTTCTTATCACAAGGGCCCTGCCCCGTCCAGCCGTGACGGCCGCACAGGGGCCCCTCGAATGAGCCGGTTTGTCGCGGCTTTCAGGCCTTCGGAGCCCCCCCGGTGAAGCGGTTAACGGCCGCCTCAGGGATAGCAAGCAGTTTGCCGCCATACAGGTAGTCCCGGGTTCTCTCGAGCACCATGTGCGGATCGATCCTCCGCCGGGCCAGCCCTGACTTGAGGGCCGCCCAGGCGACCGCCTGGGCCACCTCGGGCACGCCCTGGAAGTCGAGCGGGCGTGGCAGAATGTGGGTCGGCGACAGCTCATAGTCGGGGATCAAGTCCGCCAGCGCGTGGGCGGCGGCGATCTTCAAGGTATCGTCGATGTCGCGCGCCGCCACGTCCAGGGCGCCGCGCAGGATGCCGGGAAAGGCGAGCACGTTGCTGAGCTGGTTCGGCCGGCCCGGGCTCGACGTGGCCACGACCGCGGCGCCCGCCTGCAGCGCCGTCTCCGTCGCGATCTCGGGAACCGGGCTCGCCAGGGCGAAGATGATCGGCCGCTCCGCCATGTCGCGCACCATGTCGGCTGTGAGTTGCCCGCCGCGCGACAGACCGACGAACAGGTCCCGCCCGCGGATCGCCTCGCCAAGCCCGCCGCGCACTTGCCCGCGGTTCGTCAGGCGCGCCAACTCCTCTTTCTCCGGGTTCATCGCCGGACGGCCCTCGTGCAGCGCCCCGCGCGCGTCACATAGGATCAGGTCGCGGATCCCTGTGGCGAGCAGCAGGCGCGCCACGGCGGCGCCTCCCGCCCCGGCGCCGTTGATGACGACCGTCATCCGTTCCGGCTCGCGCTCCGTCAGGCGCGCCGCGTTGAGCAGCGCCGCCAGGACCACGACCGCCGTGCCGTGCTGCTCGTCGTGGAACACGGGAATCTCAGTGGTCTGTCGAAGCAGTCGCTCGACTTCGAAGCAGGCTGGGGCGGCGATTCCCTCGAGGAGCGCGCCACCCAGACATGGCGCCAGCGCCCGCACCAGGGCCACGATCTCCCCCGGCTCGCGCGACTCCACACAGAGAGGCATCGCCTCGATGCCGGCCAGCGTCTTGAGCAGGACGCACTTCCCCTCGATGACCGGAAGCGCGGCGAGGGGGCCGATGTTCCCGAGATTGAGGATGGCCGAGCCGTCCGTGACCACCGCCACCAGGTTCCCCTTGACGGTGTACTCCCATACGTTGAGCGGGTCGCGCAGGATCTCGAGCACCGGAGCCGCGACTCCCGGAGAGGCGATCACACCGAGCGTCACCTCGTCCTTCAGCGGCAGCTTGGAGGACACCGACAGAGCGCCGCGGTAACGCCGGTGCAGGTCGAGAGCCTCGTCACCCAGGGTGCGCGGCTGGCTCCGGTCGGCCGGTCGATGCGGCTGATCCAGGAAGGCCGTGTCTCCTTCGTACACCAGCCGGCGCGTCTGCTCGCCGATCTCCTCCGGGTGGACGTCCTCTCCGGCGACGCCGAGCGCTATGGCCGCGTTGGCGACCGCCTCCGCCACGGCGGGGGCGACGCGCAGATCGAGGACGCGCGGGATGATCCGATCGGGCGCGATCTCCTTCTCCGGCACCAGGGACGCGATGGCGCCGGCCGCTCCGATCAGCATCTCGTCGTACACCCGCGTGGCGCGCGCATCCACGACACCGCGCACGATGCCGGGAAAGGCGAGCGCCACGTTGAGCCCGTGGCGGTAGTTGGCCCCTCCTGACAGGACGACCGCCGCGCCGGCCTCGCGAGCGTCCTCGGGCGCGATCTCCGGCTCGGGCGTCGCCAGCGCCAGGACGATCGCCCGCGGCGCCATGGTGCGGATCATCGTCCCGGTCACGGTGCGCGCCGCCGACAGCCCGACGAACAGATCGGCCCCCACGAGAGCGTCGGCGACCGTTCCGGCCCGTCCCGAAGGGTTCAGGTCGCGCGCGGCCGCCTCCTTGAAGCGGTTCATTCCCTCTGGCCGTCCGGCGCGCACGATGCCGTGGCGATCACACAGCGTCACCTCCCCGAGCCCGGCGCGCCGCAGGAAGCGGGCCACGCTGATGCCGGCGCCGCCGGCGCCGGTGATCACGGCCCGCAGGGATCCGATCTCCTTGTTGACCAGGCGAAGGGCGTTCCGCAATGCGGCCAGGACGATGGCGCAGGCGCCCTGCATGTCATTGAAGAGGTAGGGAACAGGGAAGTCGGCGTCGCTCATCCCCTCCAGGATCTCCAGGAGCTCGAAAGATCGGGGGGAGGCGATGTCCTCGATGGCGAAGGCTCCGAACGTCGGCGTCAGGCGGCGCATGATCTGGGCCAGGCGCTTCGGGTCGCGCTCGTCGAGACAGATTGGAAAGGCATCGAGGCCGGCGAGCGCCTTGAACAGGACGGCCTTGCCCTCCATGACCGGCAGCGCCGCGGCCGGCCCGGCGTCGCCGTAGGACAGGACCGAGGATCCGTCGGTGATGATGCCGACGGCGTTGCCGCGCATGGTGCACGTCAGCGAGGCGGAGGGGTTGTCCTGGATCTCCTGGCAGGCCGCGCCTACGCCCGGCCCGTAGACCAGGCCCATCATGTACTCGTCGCGGACGGGGATCTTGCTGCGGATCGACAACAGTCCGCGGCCGCGCTGATAGTGCCTCAGTATCTCGGCGGGGTCCACCCGTCTCACGCCTCGGCCTCCGCGCGGCCCAGGTGGAACGTCAGGTTTTCGAGCTGGATCTTGAGATCGACAACGCGCAGCGTCACCCCCTGCGGAGGAGCCAGCGGCACCGGGGCGAAGTTGAGCACGGCGCGGATGCCGGCCCGCACCACGAGGTCGAGGGCCCGCTCGGCCGCCTCGGCCGGTACCGCAAGGACGGCGATGCTCAGGTCCTCGCGCCGCGCCACGTCCGGCAGCCGCTCGATGTCGGTCACCTCCACCCCGCGGCGCGTGCGCCGGCCGACCTTCTGTGGATCGCTGTCGAACAGCGCCGCGACCTGGAACCCCTCCTGGTTGAAGCCTCCGTAGTCGGCGAGCGCCATCCCGAGGTTTCCGGCCCCGATGATCGCCACCCGTCGGTCGCGTGTCAGGCCGAGGATGCGCGTCAGGTGCTGCCGCAGGTCGGAGACGAAGTACCCGACTCCCCGGACGCCGAACGCGCCGAAGCAGGCCAGGTCCTTGCGGATCTGCGCGGAGTTGAGATGCAGCGCCTGGCTCATGCGGTGCGATGAGATGGTCTTGACGCCGGCTCTCATCATGCCGTCCAGGCAGCGCAGGTAGACCGACAGGCGCTGGGCCGTCAGGTCGGAAATGCCCGGTCCGCGCGGCCTCCCGGCGGGTCGGCGACCGGGGCGGCGGCTTGTGCCGGTTTTCACAATGACGCCATGCTATGGGCGCCGGGGCTTCCTAGTCAAGGGCGGGCGTCGGGGGCTGTTCGCAGCGGGATGAGCCCTTTCAGGCGACTTTCGCGGAGGTAGAGGCCGAGCCAGACAAAGATCCCGAGCGCGATCTGGGCGAAGCACGGATCGCCGACCCGCCAGTGGGAGCAAATCGCGCCACCCATGAGCCCCGTCAGAAGAATCGCGCCCAGGACCGACGTCATCGGAATCAGGTAGATCACGACGCACGCGATCTCGAGCACCGCGAGCGGCATGATCAGCGACTCGGGCAATCCCAGATGAGTCATCCCTTGCCTGACCTCGGCTCCGCCCTTCAGCTTCATTAAGCCGCTCATCAGGAACGCGAGCGACGCCAGAGTCGAGATCGTCCGGCCGACCCATACGGTTTTCCCGCTCGCCGTCGTCATTCCATGCCTCCTCCAGAAATCAGGCGTCGACCAGGACCTTGAACCCGCCGTAGCACATGCGCTTCACGTCGAAGGGCATCGGCGGCGTCGTCATCTTCGCGATGCGCGGGTCCTTCATGACCTTCGCGTTGACCTGGTCGCGATGCGCCCGCGACTTGTACACGATCCAGGAGAACACCACCGTCTCGCCTCGTCGGAGCCGGGCCATTCGCGGGAATGTATCCGCCCATTTCGTGGCGAGATCGTCACCGACGCACTCCCGGTACTCGAGGGCGCCGAGCTCCCGCCAGACCTTGCCCGCTTTCTGCGCCATCCGGCGGTAGGCCTTCAGGTTCCTTTTTGGCATCGGTATCACGAAACCATCAACGTAGCGCATGGGTCCTCCTGTCGCCCGGGACTGCTGTGGGTCCGTTGGATCCTATCGCACCTTGATGTCGGTGTCGCGACGAGCGTAGAATGGGGCCACGTTCTCGCACCTCAGGCCTCGTCAAACCGGGTAGCCGTAGAGCGAACCTCCGAAAGCCGACCAGGGAGAGATCACGGGGCTGCTGATCTCCTGGCGGGCGGGGGATCAGGCTGCGTTCGAGCGCCTCTTCTCCCTCGTCTACCAGGAGCTGCGCAGGATCGCCAGGCGACATGCGCGCCGCGTCTGGAGGCTGCCGTGCCTATTTCGGGCGATGTCATGTGAGCGGTGAGGCCCAGGTGACGTGGAGCGGTCTCGCGATCGGCGCGGGAGGAGTCGACAACGGCGCCCGTTTCTGCGACTCGAACGGCTCCGGCTACTCGGCCGAGCCCGGCCCCCCAGTACCCGCCGATGCGCGTCGGGAATGTGCTGAGGCCTCCGCCACTCCGGGCCACGCCATGCTGGCGCCGGCAGGCGCCGGCGACGCGCCCCTGGTCTAGGAGCCTGTCCGAGAAATAGCAATGGCCGCGCACAGGGTGCTTGCGGCCGGAGGCAAGGCGCGAGGAGGAGGCGATGGGGATCCATCGGCGACGACGAGCAACGCAGCGT
>Ga0247727_10011786_pt1 | contig 15160 bp, 14 predicted proteins | sample WisWelCaveWW1625_FD_202498 | JGI IMG/M metagenome (GOLD analysis project Ga0247727, IMG submission 202498) | Biofilm microbial communities from Wishing Well Cave, Virginia, United States - WW16-25 | ecosystem: Environmental > Aquatic > Deep subsurface > Groundwater > Cave microbial mat | place... | reverse complement strand
TCCCCGTCATCCCGGTCAACGCGCGCGGTGGCGTCGTCATCGGGGCGACGGCCGGTGTGCCAGTCGAGAAAGTCGGCGACCCGACCAACGAGCATTCGATCTCTGGGAACGACGGTCGGGTCATCCTGCACGCGCGGAACATAGCCGCCGGGACGATCAATCTGACGATCCTCCCAGGCGTGTCGATTGACGGCTTCACGATGCCGAGCCGCAACGTCTCGCGCGTCAATGCCGGCGATCTTCTTATCGGGCCGTTCCCCCCGTCGATGTTTGGAGAGACGGTCAACATCGACGTAGACTCAGCGAACTGGCGACTGCGCGCGTACAAGCTGATCGGGCCGCCCTCGCTATCACCAACGCCACCGGTGACGCCGGCCGCAGGCGCCCGGGTGAACCTGCCGCTGACGCCCATCACTCGGGCGGGAGTCGACATCACGGCAGGAGTCGGCGAGGTCACAGGAGACGTGGCCGCCGATCACTACTTCGCGAACGACGGGAACGTCATCCTCCTCGCGCGCGCCACCTCGATAGACACGTCTTACGACGTGAGGCCGTCGTTCACGATGGATGGACAAACGGTCGCAGATTTTGCCGCACCTCTGTTCTTTGCCAACCCCATCGAGATGGCCGGGCCCTACCCGACCGACCTCTACAACCAGCCGGACGGGAACGTGTTCATCAACGCGGCCTCGAATACCATTCGATTGCGAGCCCTCTGGCTCCGTTTTCAGGAGTAGCGATGGCACGCACACTGATCGGCACGTTTCTCGCGAACCCTTCCGGCTCCTCCGGTGCCTTCTATACCGCCGGCGACGTCGCAAACGGGATGAAGGTCTTGCCCGGGGGACGCCTCGTCCTGTGGGCACGCAACACCGACGCCACGCCGCGCAACGTGACGCTCGTCCTCCCGCCGCCGCCGGATACGGCCGACGCGGCGGACCGGGTCGTAAGCATCCCGGCCGGAAGCACTCGAGCTATCGGACCGTTCCCCGGAAACATGTACACGCAGCCTACGGACGCGAACCCGGAGGACATCGGCTTCATCCACATCAACGTCGACTCCGGTCTCCTCTCTCTTCTCGCGTTGAGGGCATAAGCGATGCCTCGAACAGCGATTCCGATGACCGACCCGACGCGCGCCGGCGTCGCGATCAATCAGGCGGCGGCGGATACCGTGAACGGGAACTATCTCGACACGCCGGATCTCTGCATCCTGCTCCTGAACAATCAGAGCGGCGGCGCGATCAACGTCACGCTTCAGTACAACGGGACGTGGGACGGACTTGCCGTGAGCGGGCGCGTGCTCTCCTGCCCGACCGGATTCATCACGGTCATCTCCGGCTTGAGTCCGTCGTCACATTTCCAGAACGCCGACGCGGGACGTCTCTACATCGACGCCGCGTCCTCCTCCCTCCTTCTCGGAGCAATCCGCTTCCCCGTGGGGGCCGAACTATGACCACACGCATCGCCACCGCTGCAGGCGCCGGCCCGAACACGCGCTTCTTCGTGCCCTTCACCAAGGTGGAAGAGAACGCCGACGGCTCGGTTTACGTCGAGGGCATCGCGACGGGGGAGGTCCTCGACTTCCATGGCGAGGTCGTCTCGTACGAGGCGAGCAAGAAGGCATTCGAGGAGTGGAGCGCCTGGGCCGAGAAGGTGAGCGGGGGAGAGTCCCTCGGGAACATCCGCGTCATGCATCAGCCGATCGTCGCCGGCAAGGCCGTCAAGTGGTGGGCCGATGACGCGACGCGCTCGATCTATCTCGGTTCGAAGATCGAGGATCCCGTCCAGGCCAAGATGTGCCGCTCGCGCGCCTACACCGGCTACTCGATCGGCGGCGACAACGTCGTCCGAGAGATGGGGGACTGGGAAGGAAAGCTCGTCCCCTACGTCAAGGCGTATCGCCTCGCCGAAAACAGCATCGTCGACAAGGGCGCATGCCCCACCGCGACATTCACGCTCGTGAAACGAGCCGCCACCCAGGAGATCGCCGCCATGAAGCCCATCGAATTTCTCAAGGCCCATTTCCCGGCGGTCCTCCTCTGTGCCGTCGCCATGCCAGAGAAGGACACCCTGAAACTCTCCGACGGCACGATCGAAATCGTCGAGAAGGACGGCGCGGTCGACCTGGAGCTCCGGAAGGATGCGGGCTCGGCCGTCGCCGTCGCCGGCGCCGACGCTCTCAACGCGCTCAAGAAGTTCATGATCGAGGTGCTCGGGATGGACGGGGATCCCGACCTCTGGACGATCGGCGACATCTGCGAGGCGATGCGCTACTGCTACTCGGCCCGCATGGGCGCGCAGTACGCGGTCGCCGACGAGGCCATCGCCGCGGCGGCCGCCGCCACCGACCTGAAGAAGTCCGAACACACCGAAGAGGAGGAGACGGAAGTCTCCGAATTGCCGGTCGAAGGAAAAGAGACCGACCCGCCCAAGGCTCCCGAGCTCGCAGCTCCCGCCGTGCCGCCGGCGGCGCCCGAGCCCGAGAAGCAGGCCGCGGTCGATCTCGGTCCCGTTCTGGAAGCGATCGCCAAGATCGCGACGTCGATCGAGCCGCTGACCAAGGCGCTCCGGGAGGGCGGTCTCTCCAAGGCCGCCGGGAGCGAGGTCATCACCCAGCTCGTGAAGGACGTCGATGCGATCAAGACCCTGACCGCGGACGTTCCCGCGATCAAGAAGGCGATCGAGAAGCTCCCGGCTCCCCCTGCGGGGAGCCCGGTCCGCAAGACGATCGGCCTCGTGGTCCCGAGCACTGGCGATGGGCTCACACCCGAGATCTTCGAGAAAGTGGTCGAGCGTCTCGAGAGCACAGGTCAGATGGGACCAGGGGAGCAGGGACGCATGCGCATGGCGCTCGCGACCCTGACGATGCAGCACCAGCAGCGCTGAAAACCACGACTTCGCGGGGCTAGGTCTAGCTAGCCGAACCTCCGGTGCCCAGCCGGAAGCGCCCCGCAAGAATCACCTGGGCATGAGGGAACTGGGCATCCCGACGGACACGTCGGATGCTGAATCAGGGAGAACTCAGCCGTCAGACCATCGAGCAGGTCGCCAAGGCCTTCCTCGCGGGTACGCAAGACGGAACGTTTCGGAAAGCGATCGACCTCTCGACCGGCCTGGTGGGCGTCAACCTCCAGGCACCGGCGAAGCAGCTCGTTCCGCTCGACTCGCCGTTCCAGCGCGAGATCAAGCGGATCGTGAAACCGGGCGCCAACAGCGACAGCTGGCGCACGATCACCGCACTCGGAAGCCCGATGTTCTTCGCGGCCGAGCGTGCGGGCGCCTACAAGTTCGCGACGACGCTCGCCACGCTGTCCGCGGCCTTCAAGGTCGCGGGTCTCGGCGGCGAGGTCACGCTCGAGGCGCAGGCAGCGTCGGAGGGCTTCGACCCCGCGCTCGCCAAGGAAACCATCAACACCCTCCGCAACTCCAAGAAGCTCGAGGGGCAGGCATTCCTCGGCGCCTGCACCACGGCGCTCGGGAACCCCGGCGCGCCCACGGTCGCGGATCGCGCGGGCGTCGGCACGATCAACGGCGGCGGCGGCACGACCTACTTCGTCCGAATCGTCGCGCTCACCCTGATGGCGGCCAACCGCATCGGGCTCGACGTCCCCGCGGGCTACGACGGGACCGACGCCAAGCTCGCCGGCCGAGCCGTCGCGGCGGTCAATCCGGCCGTCGACAACAGCGGAGCCGTCATCACCACGGGATGCGGGCTCTCCGCGATCTCGGCCGAAGGAAACTCGGGCTCGCTCTCCAGTGCCGGGCACGCCCTCAAGATCACCTGGTCGCCGGTCGCCGGCGCGCTCGCCTACGTGGTCTTCGTGGGCACGACCACCGGCGCCGCCAACCTCAAGGCCGAGGCGGTCGTCACGCAGTGCTCGGTGACGCTGACCTCGCTCGCGGGGACCGGGATCGCCGGCAACCACGCGACGATCCCCGGCACCGATCAGTCGGCTGACCCGAAGTCTTACGACGGAATCATCCCGCAGCTGATCGCGGGCGCATCCGGAGCCTACGTGAAGAACCTCGCCGGCACGCTCACGGGCACCGCGGCGCAGGGCGAGATCCTGGAAGTCCAGGACGCCTTCGCCTCGCTGTTCCAGAGCGGGAAGCTCGGGAAGTTCCGGATCGTCGTCTCCGGCGTCGACATGCGGACGCTCACGAAGCTCGGCGTCGTGTCGAACGCGATGCAGATCTTCGCGAGCCCGGATGCGTCCGGACGCGTGGCGATCACGGCCGGCGCGCACCTCGGCAACATCGTCAACGCGACGACCGGCGACGTTTGCCCGGTCGACGTCGAACCGTGGCTTCCCGCCGGCACGATGCTGATCCTGCCGACGGAGGTCCCCTACAACGACGCGAACATGTCCGACCCCTTCACATGGGTCGGCAGCTACGACTGGATGCGGTGGGATTACTACCCCACGCGCAACGACGGCCCGATCTACCCGTTCGAGGTCCGCTGCAACGGCGTCCTCGAGGGCCAGTTCACCGCGGGCTGCGCGGTCATCTACAACATCTTCAAGAGCTGACCGCTCCTGAAGTTCCGGGGGCGGCGGCAACGTCGCCCCCGCGTTTCGACGCGAGGGTCACATGGGAAGGAACGACGACAAGACGAAGGCGAACGACGAGGCCGCGAAGCTCGCCGCCGACAAGGACGCAGCGGAAGCGGCCGCGAAGGCCGACGACGAAGCGAAGGCCAAGGCGGACGCCGATGCGAAGGCGGCGGCCGACGCAGACGCGAAGAAGAAAGCTGACGAGGAAGCAGCGAAAGCGGACCCGCCGACCTTGCCGGAGGGAGTCGTGCTGCTCCGTCCTCCCAAGGGCACGTCGCAGATCGGCATCCCCGATCCCGACTGGGAGGACGAGGTCATCGTCTTCAAGGCCCGCCAGGACGGCCTCTTCGCCGTCGAGGAGGAGTATGCCGGCGCGCTCATCGCGCACGGATTCACGGTCGTCGAGGACTGATCCGTGGCGCTCGTCACCGCACAGGAGGTCAAGGACTGGGTCGCCGGCGATGGGACGACCAACATCACCGGTGTCAACGACACCGTCCTGACCTCCTGCATCGCGGCCGCGGGCGAGGAGATCATCCAGGAGAGCACGCGGATCTGGGAGAAGGCCGCGCAGACCGAAGTCTTCGACGGCAATGCGGCCGTCGGCCGGAACGACGAGCTGCTCCTCCTGCGTCGCTTCCCGGTGACCTACCCCTCCGACGCAATCACGGTCACCGAGAACGGCGTCGCGCTTGTTGTCGGGGCGGGCTACGCGCTGAACGCCGGCGTGCTTGTGAAGAACGCCGGGCTCGAGCGGCACTGTCAGCTGATCCGCATCACCGGATGCGGGTGGGCGCCGGGCGTCCAGAACGTCACCGTCACCTACAGCGCCGGCTACACCGCGGTCCCCGATCGCATCAAGTTCGTGGCCAAGGAGCTCGCCTGGCTCTACTACCAGGAGGGCCGCAAGGTCGGGCTCGATGACGTCGCGCAGGCGGGATCATCCCGCGGCCTCGCGCACAAGCTGTCCGCTCTCTCGCGCGACATCCTCGCGCGCGCCCGGCGGTACTGATGGCCCCCGGCGCGCGCGATCGCGACTTCACGGCCGATCAGATGGCGGAGATGTTCCTGTCCTACGGGAGCAACCTGCTCACCGCGATGATGGCCGGCGGCAAGGCGGCGGTCCTCGTCATGGCGGGGCACGCCGTCGAGCGCGAGCTGTCGTTCCCGAAGAAGGGCCCGCCCGTCTTCCCCGGGCTGCGCTGGCAGACGGGGCACCTCCGGCGCTCCGTCGCCGCCTCCCCCGAGGCCCACGCGATCTCGGAGAAGGAAGCCGCGGCCAGCTTCGGCACGAGCGTCCCCTACGGCGTCAAGCACGAGCAGGGCTGGGCAGGGACCGAGTCGGTCCCGCCGCACATCCGACGGATCAAGTCGCGCAGCCTCTTCCTCCGCGAGGACGGGAAGCGACGGAAGGTCGCGCAGGGGATTGCGTTCGTCCGCGCGCACGAGCGGTACGTCACCTACGAGGCGCGCCGCTACCTCGGCCGCACGCTCGAGACTGATTCGCCGCTCGTCGAGCGCCTGGTCGATCGCGCGCAGTGGATGCTCCTGATGACGGGTGAGCCGCCGTCCGCCAGTCAGGTCCTGCAAGGCGGCACGCCGTGAGCATCGTCTACACCCTCGACGAGCCGGAGTGGGGGCTTCAGGCATTCGGCGATCCCGGCGATGCCGTGATCGGTCCGGATTACGGCTTCCACTCGCCATCGAACGCGCTCGCGGTCGGCCCAGCGTTCGGCGCGACCTACTCCGGCTCCACGAATCTCTTCGGGTACATCCCTCTCTTCACTCCGGTCGTCGGAACGCTGTACGGCGTCGGGGCTCGGATCAACGGCGACGACGCTGACGAGCTGACGCCGATCCAGTTCCTCGTCACGGATGGCGTGACCGAATTCCTCCACACCGTCATCTACAAGCACGAGGTCGTCCCGGGCATGCAGCTCATGGGGCTCGGCGGATTCCTCGCGACGGGGACCGACCCGCTCCTTCTGTTCGTCGGCCTTCTCAACGACCGCGTGGCGGATCCACCCGACCCGACCAAAGGCCGCTGGGTCGTCGACGACATCACGTTTCAGGAGGTGGGTGACGTGGCGAAGCGTTCGCGTTGGCTCGCGCATCAACGTCTCATCGCCGTTCTCAAGGGGATCAACGGCGCCGGCGGCGGCTACCACACCAACCTCTCGAACCGCGTCTACTCGAAGTACATCCGGCCGGTCGGCTCGACGCACCCGCCCCTTCCCTACATCTGCGTCCCCCTCGTGAATTCGGCCCCGCGCGTCGAGCACGACAACACGCTGATCAAGATGACGTGGACGCTCCCGATCATGCTGTTCGTCGCCGAGACGAACGTCGGGGCCTTCGACAGCGACGCGGTCGCCGCCCTCTACCACCTGGGCGAAGACGTCTTCAAGGCCGTCATGCAGGACCCGACGCTCAACAACACCTGCGCTCCGGTCTCGTTCGTGTCCGGCGGCGTCGAAGAAGCCGGCATCTCACCATTCGACGGGCTGCCCTACGCGGACGCCGTCATTCCGATCGACATCCCGATTCACCTGGGCGTCGACGTTCTCGGCCCATGAGGAGGTTTCCACCATGCCGCTAGTTCTGACGTTCAACGGTCTCCAGCCCGGGCAGCACACCTACTACGACAACCTCGATACCGGCGCGGTCGTCCAGGTCGAGCCCGGAGAGGTCGTACCGGTCCGCGTCGTCCGCGACGCGCAACAGTACGTCCTCCGCGGAATGGCCACGATCTCCGGAGAGGAGGACGGATCCGACGGCAAGCTCGATCTGGTGACGGAAGGCATCCGCGCCGTCATCCTCGACGTCGACCCACTCGAAGGCGCTCCCTCGAGCTGGACGCTGCCGGACATGCTGGACCGGATCGCCGAGATCCAGGCGGCGGACGAAGCGTCCCTCGAGGCACACCAGCGGCCGCACGTCGCGTCCACGTCGCCGGCCAGCGGCGCCATCGGCGTCTACGTCGACGCGGTCATCACCGCGGTCTTCGACAAGGAGATGGACCCCGCGACGATCACGCCCGCGAGCGTCTACCTCACCGCCGGCGACGGCTCACCCGCAGACGTCAGCACGTTGGCCGTCGATCTCGACGAGACCGGAACGATCGCGACGCTGACCCTTGGGGCGCTCCTCACAGGCACTCCGAGGCTCACGGTCGGAGGCTCCTATAGCCTCGCCGTCACCACGGCCGTCATGAGCCTGACGGGATACCACCCGTCGGCGCCGTGGGCCCTCGACGATCCGTTTACGGTGATCGAGACGACCCCGACCATCGTGTCGATTTCTCCCGCGGACGGCGCAACGGACGTCGCCATCGGAGTCGGAACGTTCCCCGTCGTCGTGACCTTCTCGGACTCGATGAGGCCGGACACCTTCGACTTCGTCATCCCCGGGTCGATCTGGCTGCTCCCGACGGGAGACGCCGCGGTTCCTGTGATGGCTTCCTTTCCGAACGTCGCGTGGGACCTCGACAACACGCGGGCGACCATCGAGACGACCGCGCCGCTCGAGAACGGCAAGGGCTACAAGGTCGTCGTCTCCGCCGGCGGCTTCACGCTGCAAAACATCGGCGGCGTACCCATCACGGAAGGCGTCATTCAAGACATCGGATTCACCACGGTCGCCGCGTAAGGAGCAATCCCGGCAAGGGACGAAGCGGGCGGCGGCACGCCCGGAGTCACGCCGGTCGTCACGGAAACCATGGAGTTCAGCGCCTAGGAAGACGTTCTGAAAAGCCGACACCTCATCGGCCTGGCGCTGCACGTAATCGAGGCATTCGAGGAAGGAGGGTCCTCTCGGATGAGAGTTGGCTACCAACACCGGAAACATCGCCATCGGCGTGGCGGTCGTCTCCGTCGGGGCCTACGTCACAGCAGGTGGCGCCGGATCCCTCACGGACGTCGGCCACACCAAGGGCCCGACCACCCTCAACGTCACGGGGAACGATTACGAGATCGCGACCGAGCAGAGCTTCGGCACGATCCGCAAGGTCCCCATCTCGGCGAGCGTCAAGGTCAAGGTCCTCATGGACGAGGCCACGCTCGACAACCTGCGCGTTGCCTTCCGACAGGCCTCGGCGCAGCTGACGGGCTCGGCCCCCAACAAGTCGCTGCTCGTCGGCAACATCACCGAGCAATACCACCAGGTCCAGATCGTCACGAAGGGAACCGGATCGACCACGCAGGCGACCCGGACCATCACGATCTGGCGCGCAATCGTCCAGTCCGTGGAAGAGATCGCCTTCGGCAAGACGTCCGAGCAGACCTTCGCGGTCGCGTTCGACTGCCTGTACGACGACTCCGTGGCGACGGGGGACAAGTTCCTCAAGGTCGTCGACTCCGGCGGAGCGTAGTCCTTTGAGCCTAGAGGCCGCCGCCCGACGCTGCTGCGTGGTCGAGCACCGCGGGCGGCGGTACCTCGTTTCCGCTCCGACCGTCGCGACTCTCGTCCTGACGTGCGATCTCTTCCCGAAGCATGTCGCCAGCTTCGCCAAGTACGCGGTGGGGTCGCCGGAGATCCTGGCTTGCGGGCCCGACTCGTTCCGCGGCGTGCTCAACGACCTGGTCGACGATGTATCGGACGGGCGCGCCGGCGAGGTCCTCGAAACCTGCTGCGTGCAGATGGGGGGATCCCGCGGCGACGTCCTCGTGAGCGTGACGAGTGATCGAGATCTCGCGATAGCGCTCGGGCTGGCCATCCTGTCGCTGTGCGACATCCCTAGGTGCTTCAAGGGCGCCGGCTGGGACAAGGTCGGCAAGCGATCGATCGAGGAGCTCGAGAACCCACGGCCCGCCGGCTGGGTCGACATCGGAGATAGCGCATTCGAGCTTGGCATCGTCGCTTTGTCGAGGGACCACCACTGCTCGGTGATGGACATCATGGCCTGGCCGTTCGAGGTCCTTCTCCTCGTCGACGAGATGTCGGCGCTTCTCAAGGATCCGAAGGCGCTGGAAGACGTCATCGCGGCCGGGAAGGAATTCCCTCTGGGCCTCGGGATGCTGAGCGACCTCGGCATCGGCTACTCGAAGGAACCGTAGGCGATGGCCGACACCACCATCCGCGCGATCATCAAGCTGCTCGTCGAGGGCGGCCACATCCCGAAAGAGGTCGCGACCAGCCTCAAGGACGTCGGCCAGGTACTGAAGAAGGATGTCGCGCCGGGTCTCAAGGGCGCTACCGACGAGAGCAAGAAGGCGACGGTCCAGCTCGGCACGTTCGGTGGTGCGACGAAGGATCTCGTCTCGATGCTCAAGAACCTGGCCGGGGCCTTGGGCCTCACGTTCGCCGTCGGCGCGATCTTCGGGTGGTTGAAGAACGCCTATGAAGGTTTCGCCAAGACGGAACGATCGGTGCTCGCCGTCGAAACCGCGATCCGCAATCTCGGTCAAGCGGCTGACGTCGCCAAGTTCCGCCCGTTCATCGCGGAGCTCTCGCACGCCTCCGGGATTCTCGACGACGATCTCGTTCCGGCGTTTCAGCGCGCGCTCGTGGCGTTCAAGGACTACGCGACCGCCTCGGAGATCGTGACGAAGGCCGCTCAGTTCGCGGCTGCCGGCGTGGGCGACCTCCAGTCGAACGTCGAGGCGATGTCGCGATTCTTCCTGACCGGGAGCGCGCGCTCGCTCGTGCAGTTCGGAATCAACGTGAAGGGCGGGGAGGATGCGGTCCTTGACCTGAACGAGGGGCTGCGGGCGCTGAACGACGCCCTGGCATTGCAGCCGAAAGCGTTCGACGACGCGCAGGCGCAGATCAACAGGACCAAGATCTCGCTCGACGAGATCAGCGATGCGCTCGGGAAAGCGGTGTTCCAGTGGTCGAAGTACACGCAGATCATCGTGAGTAGTGTCGTCTACGACCCGAGCGACACGATCAAGGCGATCAACGAAGAGCGGGCCGCGATCCTCGAACGGAACAAGGCGGCCGGGATCGACTTCTCCAGCCCGCCGCCGAAGTCGAAAACGCCTGAGGAGATCGAGGACGCCGCGATCTATGGCCCGATCGACTTACGCGCCGCAGCGGAGATTAAGTTCGCCAACGAGCAGGCCGCGCGCGACAGGAAGGCGAACGAAGCCAAACTCATCGAATCGGAGAAGGCCGAGAAGGAGCGGCTCGCCAAGGTTGCCGACCTCAACGCGAAGCACGGCGAGGCTCTCCTCGCGGCGCAGATCGCACTCGCGAAGGAAGGATCGCAGGATCGTCTCGCACTCGAAATGGAGCTTCTCGACAAACAGGAGAAGGCCGACGTCGCCGACGCGAAGAAGATCGGCGCCGACGTCAACAAGGTCCACGAAGAGTTCCAGCTGAGGCGCGCGGCGACGCAGAAGCAGTTCGACGAAGCGAGAGCGGCCTCCGAACAGGCCGCCTCGGACAAGCTCTTGCAGATCCAGATCGCGGCCGCCAAAGCTGGGTCCGAGGAACGGTACCTGCTCGAAGTCGAGTCGATCAACCGGAGATACGAAAGGGAGATCGCGGCCGAGGAAGCCCTCCACCGTGACACAAAGACGCTGCGCCTAGCGTGGGAGCGCGAGCTCTCGACCATGACGATCGAGTTCGTGGCGGACCGCGCGGCGGCGGAGCTCGAGATCGCGAAGCAGACGATCGACGCCGAGCGAGCGCTCCGGGACGCCGGGTTCGCCGCGGCGATCGAGCTCTCGCCAGAGCACTCGGACGAGTGGTTCGCGGCGCAACAGGCCCGCCTCCATGCGCATTACGAGGACGAGCGCCAGGCGCTCACGGACAAGATGGCCGCCGAAGAAGAGGCCGTCACGAACGGCGACCTGGCCGCGCTGCGGCGCCACCGGGCGCTCCTGACAGAGCGCCTGGCGTTGGACTCGAGATACACGACGGCGACCAAGAGGCTCGCGCAGTCGGAGGCCGACTACAAGCGTCAGGCGTACTTCGATGCCGCGAGCGCAGCGATTCAAGCTCTGCAAGCGGTCTTCGGCAAGAGCAAGGCGTTCGCGATCGCTCAGCTCGTGGTCGACACGGCGAGCGCCGTCATGCGGGTCTGGGCCGGCCCAGGGGAGTGGTACGAGAAACTGGCGAAGACGATCGTCATCGGCGCTATTGCCGAAGTCCAGCGCCAGAGAATCCACGACGCGTCTCCCGGCGCTGGCGGGAGTTTGGGCGGTTCATCGTCTGGAGCGAATGCTGGCTCGGCGGCGACCACTGTCTCTAGCGCGGCCGAAGGGGCGATCGTCCCGGCCGACGACGGGAAAGCTCTGCCTGCGGGCTTTGCTCCGAAGGGACGGGACACGAAGCCGTTCATGCTGGAGCCGGGGGAGATTGTGACCCCGGCCGACGTCTCGAAGGAGATCCTGGCGGGTGCGGCGGTTCTCGCCGCCGGGACGCCGGGAGGACCGGGGCGGCCGATCATCGGTGGCCGCCTCTCTGTCGTCCCCATCAAGCAGATCGGCGGCGTCATGCGCGCAGCCGACGGGGCGATCGTTCCTCCGTCCATGCAGATCGGCGGCACGAAGGGGTCGAGCGCGCTCATGTCCTACATCGGCATGGGGGCGATGGGCGGCGCTGCGAAGGCGGCGATGCAGGCGGAGCCGCAGGAGGCCAAGCTCGACAAGCTCATCGAGGTCGTCTCGGACTTGAAGCCGTCGGGCGAGGCGACGGAGCCTCAGGCGGTCGACAACTCGATTCACTTCCACCAGCCGGTCTACGGCGGGGACGAAGGCGGCCGTCAGCTTGTCCGCAAGATCGACGAGTGGCGCCGCCGCGATTCCAACCGGGTCATCCGATGAGCGTCGATCTTGCCCCACGCTTCAGCGAGCGCGAATGGCTCGACGATCCCGGCTTCGAGATCTGGACGAACGGGACCACGCCGACCTTCTGGACTCCTACCGGGGTCGTGACGGTGGCGCAGGAGACTACGGAGAAGTTCGCCGGCGCCAATAGCTGCAAAGCGACGCGATCAGATGGAGCCACGTTCGGCTCGGTGGTCAGCCGGGAATTCAATCTCACGTTCAACGCTTGGTTTTACATCGGCATGCGCGCGAAGGGCACCGTGGCCATCTCCAGCGCCGTCCGCCTCTTGTTCCGCAACATCCGCACGGGACTCTCGTGGGACGAAGCCGCGCAGGCGTGGATCGCCAGTGGGAGCGTCTATCGTGATTCGATCACGTTCGACTATGCACTCGCCGGGGCATGGATCCAAATCGACGGTAGGAACCACCTTCCTACCGACACGTTCCGAATGGATCTCGCTGGCTACTGGACGGCCGCCGAAAGCCTCTTCTATGACGCCGCGACGCTCTTCGGTCCGTTCGCCAAGCCGATCGCGCAAGTGGGGCTGGCGCCGCTCACCTATCACGGCGAGGGCTTCCGCCGCGGAGCGTTCCACTGATGGGCCGCCTCGCGATGCAGCCGCGCTTCAACGAAGTCGAGCACCTCCCGAATGGCGACGTCGAGTCGTGGGATCCGGTGGCGACGGCGCCGACGGGCTGGACGCTGAACGGCGGAGCCAACGGCGTGGCCTCGCTCGAGACGGACATTCCCTTCGAGGGCCGCAACGCGGCGAAGCTCATCAAGAACGGATCAGGAAACATCTTCTGGTCGCTCACCCCGAAGCAGCCGATGATCCCCGGCTTCTACTACCGCGCGACCATCACGACCCGGCGCGGGCTGCTCGGGACCGTCGGCCTTCAGAACTCGGCTAAAGGGCAGCTCCGCAACGTCACGCGAAGCACGTCCCTCAACACGAGCTCTCAATTCTCGGCCGGGTCCCTGCCCTTCACGGTCGCTTCCGGCACTCTTTTCCGATCCTTCAAGCGCTGGTTTCAGATACCGCTCACTTACTCGGACGCCGATTCCTGGACCGCCGAGATGGGCGTCTTCGGGTCGCAGTCGGGCGGCGCCGACACCTGGTACGACTCGTTCAGCCTGATCGGGCCGTTCGTGCGGCCGGTGCACATGGTCGGCCTCGCTGCGCTCACCTCCGCCGCGCTCTCCCGGAAGGAGATCGTCGTCACCCTCACAGGGCCGAACGGGCTCGAGCTCGACATCACGCGCCGGGTGAAGCTCGACGGCCTCGGCACGATTACCGAAGGGGCGGAAGAAGAGATCCTCCGCCTCACTCACGGCGACATGACGCTGACACTCGACGACCGCGACGAGATGCTCCGCGGCCTGTTCGAGAGCGCGGCGCCGACCGATCGCTGGGAGCTGGTCGTCCTCACCGAAACGGGACGCTCGCGCGGGCTTAAATGGGATCGTCTCTTCGCCGGAGTGCTGGACCTGCCGTGGTCTGTAACGTTCAGTCCGAAGGAGCAGGAGACCACACTTCAGGTCTTCAGCTATACCAAGGCGCTCGACAACATCAGCGCGACTGGGGTCGGCCGAATTGTCACAGGGCGGACGTTTACGATCTCCGTGGGCTCGAAGAACGCGACGACGAACGATACGACCGACCTTCGGCGAGGGGATCGGATCACCGCGCGAGTCTCTGTTTCCGGTGTGAGCACGCAGGAGAGTTTTACGGTGGACCGCGTCGACTCGGCGACAGCATTCCGAGTTACCGCAAACGCGATGAACGCCTTCGCCGGAGCGGACCTCTCACTCGATACGTACTTCTATCGCGAGAAGACCGCTACCTTTCTCGCCGGCGAGGTGTGCGACGCCGCGAGCGTCTTGAATCGCGAGATCAATCTACTTGGCGACGTAGCCTCGTTCCCTCTCGCGCATCCGATTGCGACTCACGGGCTCGGATTCTCGACGATCCCGATGTCGTTCGTCCCGGTGTCCGGCGATCCGACGACGAGCTTCCTGGCGGCGGATGAGACGAAGAGAAAGACGACGACCGGGCCCACCGCTCCCTGGACGGACGGGGCGACGTCGAATCTCACGCAGCTCGACTGGACTCCATACCTAACCTCCGAGCCGGGAACAATTCAGACTCTCGTGGGCGTGGGCAACGACGGCGGTTCGACGGCCCCCGACCACACGACGGGCTGGGTGTATTACAACTTCCTCGGGCCGTCCCAGTTCGAGCTGCACCGTCGTCAGAACAGCGGAGCGGACATCAATCTCGGCCCGTGGTCTGGGTTCCTAGCCGGTAGGCCGCCGACCTTGATAGACGCTCGCGTAGAATTCGCCCCTCCCAATAACCGCGTATTTCTTTCGTATTACAACGTCGTCGCCGACGGGACGCGCAAGTTCCGTTACTACGACGTCGGTGGCGCGGCGTTCTTCGACATCGATCTTAATCACAGCGGCGATCTGCGATGGATTCGCTACGGCTCAGGCGGTCTGTTGGTGCTCGTGAACAACGCGACGAGCGCAGAGCCGGAGAGTGCTTACAAGCATGCCAACGAGATAGAGCTGTGGGATGCCGCAGGTCCGACGAAGCTCAGGACGTTTCCGTGGCCGAACAGGACAGACAACATACTCGCGTGGACGATGCGGACGTGGGGCGTCGGGGCGACGTGGTTCACCTTCCTCTTCCAGCGCTCTAACGAAGAGCGTTTATCCGGAGCAGTTCCGCGGTCCGGATAAACGCGGTTGGACTAAACCGGTACAGCGCCATTGTGTTGGGGATTGTACGCCTACTGAGCGGGTGCGTTCGGGAGGGTCGCGGT
>Ga0247727_10011785_pt1 | contig 15162 bp, 12 predicted proteins | sample WisWelCaveWW1625_FD_202498 | JGI IMG/M metagenome (GOLD analysis project Ga0247727, IMG submission 202498) | Biofilm microbial communities from Wishing Well Cave, Virginia, United States - WW16-25 | ecosystem: Environmental > Aquatic > Deep subsurface > Groundwater > Cave microbial mat | place... | reverse complement strand
GGAGGAAGCCGCGGAGGTGGTCCTGACGGACGCCGTGGAGTCCGCCTCGGCTGGGCTCGCACAGGTTGCCGAGAGGGAAGGCGCGGTGGCGGAACCCGTTCCGGAGGTCGCTCCCCCGGTGTCCTCCGAACCGCAGCGCGAATCGGAAGCGGCGCGCCCGAGCCGCGGGCCCTCTGTGCGTGACGACGCACTGGAGCGCACCGATCTTGCGCCGGGCAAGGGGAAACAGCGCAAGCGCGTGCGCGAAGTCGTCACCCTGCGTGAGCAGGAACAGATCGCCCGTCAGATTACGGGACGCAGCGTGCGGCGCATGGTTTCCCTCGACGCCGGAACCACCATGATGTCCCCGCGCCGGCGGCGCCGCGACGCCCTTCCGCTCAAACGTCCCGCAGCGCCCAAGGAAAAGAAACGGGTGGTGCGCGTGACGGGCGTCATCAGCGTCGGTGAGTTAGCCAAACAGTTGGGCGCCAAGGCCACCGAGGTCCAGGGCAAGTTGATGGCGCTGGGGACCATGGCCTCCATCCACCAGACCATCGACGTCGATACTGCGCGCAAGGTGGCGGAGACTTTCCGCTACGAACTGCAGGAAGTGGGTTTCCGAGAAGAAGAAGTCTTGGGTACTGCGGCGGAACAATCCGGCAGCGGGAACTTGCAGCCCCGCCCGCCCGTCGTGACGGTGATGGGGCACGTCGACCACGGCAAGACGTCGCTGCTTGACGCGATTCGCAAGAGCGAAGTCGCCGCGGGCGAAGCGGGAGGTATCACGCAGCACATCGGCGCCTACCAGGTCAAGAGCGGCCAGACGCGGATCACTTTTATCGACACGCCAGGTCACGAAGCGTTTACGGCGATGCGTGCCCGCGGTGCTCAGGTGACCGATATCGTGGTGCTCGTGGTGGCCGCGGACGACGGCGTGATGCCACAGACCGTCGAAGCTATTTCTCACGCCCGCGCGGCCGGCGTGCCAATCATCGTGGCCGTCAACAAAGTCGATTTGCCCGGTGCCAAATCCCAAGTCGTCCGCCAGCGCCTGATGCAACACCAATTGGTGACGGAAGATTTCGGCGGGGATACCATCGCCGTCGACGTTTCCGCCGTCAAGGGAACCGGCATCGAGCAGTTGCTCGAAATGATTGCTCTGCAGGCGGAGGTGCTCGAACTCAAGGTGGATCCCGACCAGCGGGCCTCGGGAGTGGTGATCGAAGCCCAGCTCGACAAGGGGCGCGGGGCCGTCGCCACGGTTCTGGTCCAAACGGGTACGCTGCGGCGCGGCGACATCTTGGTCGTCGGCGCGCTGTCCGGCCGTGTGCGGGCGATGCAGGATGACAATGGCAATCGTGTCGACGCAGCGGGGCCGTCGACCCCGGTTCAAGTCATCGGTCTCGACGGAGTGCCGCAGGCGGGCGAGCCGTTCCACGTCCTCGAAAACGAACGCGCCGCGCGTCAGCTTGTGGAACATCGAGAGGCGAGCGCCCGCCTGGGAAAAGAGGCCGAGGTGCGCCCCAAACTCTCGCTGGAGGAGATTTTCGCTCAGGCTGCCGGCGGCGAGGGTGGTGTCAAGGAGCTCCACGTCGTGCTCAAGGCCGACGTCAGCGGTTCCGTCGAAGCGGTGCGCGAGGCCCTGAACAAACTTTCGACGGAGCGCGTCGCGGTGGACGTGCTCTACAGCGGCGTCGGGGGAATTACCGAAAGCGACGTCATGCTGGCTGCAGCCAGCGGCGCAATCGTAGTTGGTTTCAACGTGCGCCCCGACGCCTCGGCTCGCCGTCTCGCCGAGGAGCGGGGCGTCGACGTGCGCAACTACCGCGTGATCTACGAACTCACCGATGAGATCCGGCAAGCCATGGCGGGTCTGTTGCCGCCGACGCTGAAGGAGGTCTTCGTCGGTCGTGCCGAGGTGAGGCAGACCTTCCATATTCCCAAGTTCGGGACGATCGCGGGCTCGCAGGTGGCCGAGGGCAGCGTGCGGCGCGGAGCACAGTGCCGTTTGATTCGGGACGGCGTCCAGATCTACGAGGGCCGGATCGGTTCGCTCAAGCGCTTCAAGGACGATGCGCGCGAAGTGCAGAACGGATTTGAGTGCGGCATCGGAATCGAGGGCTACAACGACATTAAAACCGGCGACGTGATCGAGGTGTACGCCACGCAAGAAGAGCGCGTCGATCTCTAGCCCGCCCTTTCTCCCCAGGGCGTGTCGCGAGGTCGCGCAGATTCGCGGGATGGTGCACGATCTCGACCGAGGGAAGTGGAGGCGTAGCCGACGCTACGTCGAGAGCCCGCAGGGAGAGATCGTGTACAAGATCGCGGAGATGCGCGACCTCGCGACACGCCCTGGGGAGAAAGGGCGGACTAATGTGGCTCGGAGCGGCGGCCGTCGAGCTGCACGTCCATGCTTCGCAATCGCTGAAAGAGAAACGCGGCGTCGTACGCAGCATTTCGCAGCGACTCCGCAACCATTTCAACGTCGCCGTAGCCGAAGTCGGCGGCCAGGGCACGTGGCAGCGCGCGGTGCTGGGACTGGCGGTCGTCGGCGGTGACGCCGTCGTGCTGCGTCGGGTGTTGGAAGAGGCGGTCGATTTTATCGAGAATTTGCACCTGGCGGAATTGCTGAATTCGGAAATCGAGATCTTTGCTCCCGATGGTGAGGCGGGAAACGCAGCCAACAGCGGCGATTTCGACGCGTTGGATTAACCCGGGTTGTTCATGAAGCGCCGTAGCGAGACCGCGGAGAGCAGATATGCGGTCGCAGTAGGCGCTTCGTGAACAACCTGGGTTAGGAGAGGCGATGTCGCGGCGGAGCGAGCGCATGGGCGAGCAGCTGCGCGCGGAAATCGCACGCATTCTGCGCGAGGAGGCGGCGGATCCCCGCTTGCGCCTGCTCAGTCTGACGCGCGTCGACCTGGCACCCGATCTCTCTTCGGCGCGCGTGTTTTGGAGCGCGCTCTCCGGCGCCGCGCCGCCGGCCGTTGAAGAGATCGCCCAGGCTTTCGAACGGGCAGCCGGCTTTGTGCGCACGCGAATCGCACACCACCTCAACTGGAAGCGGACGCCGCGCCTCGATTTTCACCACGATGCTTCGCTGCAGTTGGGTGCGGAGACCCTGGCGGTGTTGCAGGAAGTGCAGGTTCGGGATGGCGAAGCGTAGGCGGCGGCGGGACGAACGGGCGGGGCCCAGCGGTTTTCTGGTGGTTGATAAGCCGGTGGGCTGGACCTCTCACGACGTTGTGGATGCCGCGCGGCACTGGCTCGGCACGCGCCGCGTCGGCCATTTGGGCACCCTCGATCCCAGCGCTACGGGTGTGCTGCCGTTGGCGGTGCGCGAGGCGACCAAACTGGTTCCTTTTCTCGCCGGTGGCAGCAAGGTCTACCGGGGTTGCATTCGGCTCGGCGTGGAAACAGAAACTTTCGATGCGGAAGGCGAGATCACGCGTCGCTTTGAAGGAGTGCTGCCCGAGATAGAGGTGGTGCAGGCGGCCATGGCGCTCTTCGTCGGCGAGGTGAAGCAGATCCCGCCGATGTACAGCGCCGTGAAACACCAGGGCGTTCCGCTCTACCGGTTGGCGCGCCGTGGTGTCGAGGTCGAGCGCGCGACCCGCACGGTGCGCATCGAGCGCTTTGAGTTGCTGGGTTACACGCCGCCCAACCTCGAGATCGAAGTCGTCTGTTCGCCGGGAACCTATGTGCGTGTGCTGGCCGTGGACCTGGGCGTGCGGCTGGGCTGCGGGGCACACTTGGCAGCGTTGCGCCGCACGCGCAATGGTCCGTTTCGTGATGAACAGGTGCTGGCAGTCGATGTCCTGGAGGCGGAGGCTGCACAGGGCGCCGTGGACAAGCGCGTGATTCCTCCGCTGGATCCGCTCGACTTTCCGCGCGCCCATCTAAATTTTCAAGAGGTTCGAAACATCACCTATGGCGGGATGGTCCCCGGGGGTCGCCATGCTGTAGGCATGCTTCCAGGAACTTTTTTCGCAGGCGTCAGTCCCGAAGGCCGGCTGCTCGCCGTGCTGGAATTGCGTCCCGATCGGCAGCTCGCGCCGCTGCGCGTGTTCCCACAGATTGCGGCTTCGGAATAGCTTTGATACTTAAGTCGCGGACTTAACCTGCTTTTCTCGCCAAGGCGCGTCGCGAGATCGCACGCAAGAGAGCGGAGATACGCGGTCGCAGTAGGTGGCCTCTTCAAAAGGAGAGGCCACTGGCGAGAATAGGTGGGTTAGCCACGGAGCAACGCTTGATCAGCGCAGAGGGAAAGACAGCGACCATCGATACGTTTCGCCGGCACGCGAAAGACACGGGTTCGCCCGAAGTTCAGATTGCGCTGCTGACGGAACGCATCAACGATTTATCCGGCCACTTTCAGGTACACGGAAAAGATCACCACTCGCGCCGGGGCTTGCTCAGGATCGTGAGCCAGCGGCGCCGCTTGCTCGACTACTTGAGACGGGTCGACTCGCAACGCTACCAAAAATTGATCGAACAGTTGGGGCTGCGTCGCTAGCGTGAAAGGGGTTGGCCGTCCAAGGGTTGGGCGGCTTTTTTATTGCGTGAGAACGGCGTGAGCCCGCTCTTTCTCACCAGGGTGCGTCGCGAGATCGCGTCGCAAGACCGCGGAGATACGCGACCACAGTGGGTGGCCTCTCTAAAAGGAAAGGCCACTGAGGTGAGAAAGGGCTGGCTAGAGTAGGCCGGGGTGGAGTGCGGGAGTCCGCCATACGCGAAGCGCAGGTTCGTAGATTCGTGAGAGGAACGCTGCTTCGCGCATCGCTGATTCCGCATTCCACACTCGAAGAGGTTTAGCCTGCCGCGTCGTTCCCCGACTCCGCTTCCCTGAGCGGAAGCGGAGGGAGGCGTTTTTCGATGACAAGTTGGTTTCAACCGGAATCCGAGGTGGTCGAGATCGGCGGGCGAGAGCTCGTGATCGAGACCGGTCGCATGGCCAAACAGGCCGCAGGTGCAGCGCTCGTGACCTACGGCGAGACCGTCGTACTGGTGACCGTGGCGCGAGCCAAGCCACGGGCCGGACTCGACTTTTTCCCCCTGACCGTCGATTTCGTGGAGAAAACCTCCGCGGCGGGGAAGATCCCCGGCGGCTTTTTTAAGCGCGAGGGTCGTCTCTCAGAGCGCGAGGTCTTGGTCTCTCGCTTCATCGACCGTGCGATTCGCCCGCTATTCGCCGAGGGCTACCGCGACGACACGCAGATCACCGCCACCGTGCTCTCGGCGGACGGCGAAGTGCAGCCCGATATCTCCGCGTTCATCGGAGCCTCGGCGGCGCTGTGCATTTCGGAGATTCCTTTTTTGGGTCCCATCGCCGCTGTGCGGGTGGGGCGCATCGACGGAGAATTCGTCGCCAATCCGCTGCACAGCCAAGTGCCCACGAGCGATGTAGAGTTGATCGTGGCGGGCAACCGCATTGCCCTCGTAATGGTGGAAGGCAGCGCGCGGGAAGTGCCCGAGCCCCAGATTTTGGATGCGCTGAAGTTCGCCCACGCGCAATTCGCCGGTCTGATCGACGCGCAGGAGAAACTGCGCGCGCGCGTCGGCAAGCCCAAGCTCGTGCCGGCACCGCAACCGGAAAACGCGGCGCTTGCCGCGCGGGTGGCGGAGTTGGCCGACACCCGCTTGCGCGACGCCGTGCGGATTTCGGTCAAGCAGGAACGCTACCGGGCCTTGGCTGATGTTGAAGCCGAGGTGATCGAGACGCTCAGTGAGGAATATCTCAGCGAGAAGGTAGCCTTCGACTCCTTGCGCGCCGTGGAGGAACGGCGGGACGGTTTGCGCGTGTGCGTCCAACGGGCCTCGGATCTCCTGCGCGCGAGCCGCTCCGCGCACATGCGCGCCATGATTCTGGATGAGGGGCGGCGCATCGACGGGCGCGCTTCCTCCGACATTCGGCCCATTACCTGTCAGGTGCGCGTGGTGCCGCGGGCGCACGGAACGGCGCTCTTCACGCGGGGAGAAACCCAGGCGCTGGTCTTTGCCACCCTCGGCAGCGGTCAGGATGAACAGACCATCGATGCGTTGACGGAGCGCACGAGCAAATCCTTCATGCTGCACTACAACTTCCCGCCTTTCTCCGTGGGTGAAGTGCGCCCGCTGCGCGGTCCCGGCCGGCGTGAAGTGGGACACGGCGCCTTGGCCGAACGCGCCATCCAGGCCGTGTTGCCGCCCCACGCGGACTTTCCTTACACGATCCGCGTGGTCGCGGAAATCTTGGAATCGAACGGTTCGTCTTCCATGGCCAGCGTGTGTGGTGCCACGCTTGCGCTCATGGACGCGGGCGTGGCGCTCACGGCACCCGTGGCGGGTATCGCCATGGGGCTCATCCAGGAAGACCGGCGCATCGCCATTCTGTCGGACATTCTCGGGGACGAAGACCATCTGGGCGACATGGACTTCAAATGCGCGGGCACGCGCGCGGGTATCACCGCCGTCCAAATGGACATCAAGATTCCCGCTCTCGATTGGCAGGTGATGGAGCGCGCCCTCGAGCAGGCGCGCGTCGGTCGCCTGCACATCCTCGACTGCATGGAGCGCGAGACGGCGGACGATCTCGACGGCCTCAAGCCGCGACCCGAGCTCGCGCCCTGGGCGCCGCGCATGCAGGTGATCCACATTAAGCCGGATCGCATTCGCGACGTCATCGGCCCCGGCGGCAAGGTGATCCGCGCCATCCAGGAAACGACCGGCGCGCGCATCGACATCGAGGATTCGGGGCGGGTCGCGATCTTCGCGCCGGACGTGGAAGCGCTGGCGCGCGCGACGGCGATGGTGGAGGAGCTGACCCAGGAAGCGGAGATCGGGCGCCTCTACCTCGCCAAGGTGAAGCGCGTCGTCGACTTCGGTGCCTTCGTCGAGATCTTCCCGGGCACGGAGGGGTTGGTGCATATCAGTCATTTGGCACAGGGTCGCGTCGAGAAAGTCACCGACGTGGTAAGCGAGGGCGACGAGATGCTGGTCAAGTGCATCGATATCGATCCCAGCGGCCGCATTCGCCTCTCCCGCAAGGAAGCGTTGGCGGACGCGATTTCGTAAGAACGTCTAACGAAACTTTCCCGGCTCGGACGCGGATTCCGCAGGACGGATGCAGTGGCGGCACGAGAGCTAGCTCGCATTTCTCATCAAGTCTCTACTGCGGCCGCGCATCTCCGCGGTCTTGCGCGCGATCTCTTCCTGCGGGCTCTCGGCGTAGCGTCCGCTACGCCTGCGCTTCCCTCGGTCGAGATCGCGCGCAAGACCGCGGAGATGCGCGGCCTCGCGACGTGCCCCGGTGAGAAATGCGAGCTAGAGATTCCGATCCAACGCCTGCCGGAGGCCGTCGATCTGCCGCTGCCGCAGGCGGCGACGGCGGGAGCGGCGGGTGTCGATCTCGCCGCCGCACTCGCCGAGGATTTGGTGCTCGCACCCGGCGCGCGCGCGCTGATCCCGACGGGTTTCGCGATCGCTCTTCCCGAAGGTTATGAGGCGCAGGTACGCCCGCGCAGCGGGCTGGCCTTGAAGCACGGCATCTTTCTGCCGAACGCGCCGGGCACGATCGATTCGGATTACCGCGGTGAGATTCGAGTCATCATGCAAAACGCGGGGTCCGAAGCTTTTCGCATTCGTCGCGGTGACCGTATCGCGCAGTTGGTGGTGGCGCCCGTCGTGCGTCCGACCTGGCGCGAGGTACCGGAACTTGTGCACACGCCGCGGGCGGCCGGAGGCTTCGGCCACACGGGGGTGAGTATGGAAGCGGGGCAGCAGAATTTCCGCGCCGCGCGATCTGCGCGCGCCACGGGAGAGGAGAGCGCGGAACGAAATTCGGATGCGGACCATGCGGAGCAAAATCTGCGCGAGGTTCCCGCGTGAGCGAAAACGAGGCGCAGAGGCCAGGCGCTCACCCACGCCCTGCACCGGAGATCCACCCGCAGCCACCGGGTCCGTCCGCCGCGGGACCCAAACGCAGCGAATTAACGGCGCGCCTGTTCACGGCGTCGTTTCTGGTTCCCGCCATCGTTTTTATCATCGTGCAAGGGGGACTCTGGGTTCTCGGTTCCATCATCGTGCTGACTCTCTTGGGGTTGCGCGAGTTCTACGGCTTGATTGAGGAGAAAGGTGCGCACCCGCTCGTTGGTTTCGGCTTGGTCGCCGGTGCCGCTCTGCCGGTGGTGGCCTACGTCGGCAACGAGTACCACGCGACGCTACTCATGACGGCGGTCCTGCTCTGCGTGATGGTTGTTCAGCTCACCAAGGCGGAAATCACGGAGGCCATGGCGAGCATTTCGGGCACCTTCTTCGGCATTTTCTACGTTGGCTGGCTGCTCTCGCACGCTGTGGTGCTGCGAGGTTTCTACCGCGCCGCCGTCGCCAAGTGGCCGGCGGTGCGCGATCTCGGTCTCGCGCCGGATGTCGGCGTCTTCGTGGGTTTCTTCGCCGTGGCCACCGTCGCCCTGTGCGACGCGGGGGCCTACTTCGCGGGGCGCGCCTACGGCGTGCACAAGTTGGCTCCCCGCATCAGCCCGGGCAAGAGCATCGAGGGCGCGATGGGTGGAATCTTGACAGGGATGGCGGGAGGTTTGGCGACCAAGGGCGTGTTCGATTTTTTCTGGCCGCAGCTTTCGCGCATCTTGTCCTGGAAGGCTGCGTTGCTCTTCTCCTTCACCGTCGCCGTCGTCGCCATCATCGGAGACTTGGTCGAATCCCTGCTGAAGCGCGACGCGAAGCGCAAGGACGCCGGAGCTCTGCTGCCGGGCGTCGGCGGCGTTCTGGATCGCATCGACTCCAGCCTGCTCGGCATCCCGGTCATGTACTATATGCTCCTCGGCTATCTCTATCTTCAGGTGGGAGCCCCGTGATCGAGCGCTACAGCCGCCCCGAGATGAGCCGCCTCTTCTCGGAGGCAGCGAAATATTCCCGCTGGCTCGAGGTTGAACTCTGCGCGAGCGACGTGCTCGCCGAGCGCGGTCTGATTCCGCGTGAGGCGGCGGCGGAACTGCGCGCGCGCGCGCGCTTCGACGTTGCGCGCGTGGCGGAGATCGAGCGCGAGGTGCGCCACGACGTGATCGCTTTTCTCACGAATGTGGCCGAGCACGTGGGTTCCGCCGCGCGTTACCTCCACTACGGCATGACCTCGAGCGACGTGCTGGACACGGCTCTGGCGCTGCAGCTCAAGGCGGCCGGCGCGCTCTTGCTCGCGGGTGTCGATCGAGCGCTCGCGGCGCTGCGCGCGCGGGCGCTCGAACACCGCGCGACGGCCATGGTGGGGCGCACGCACGGCGTGCACGCAGAACCCACGACCTTCGGACTCAAGCTGCTCGTTTTCTACGAAGAGTTGCGCCGCGACCGCGCGCGCCTCGCACGCGCGCTGGATGAGGTCGTGGTCGGAAAACTTTCCGGGGCGGTGGGGACCTGCGCTCACTTGCCGCCCGATGTAGAAGAAGAAGTTCTGTGCCGACTCGGTCTCGGCTGCGAGCCGGCCGCAACCCAAATCGTCCAGCGCGATCGCCATGCCGCCTTTGTGGCGGCGCTCGCGCTCGTCGCATCCAGTTTGGAGAAATTCGCCGTCGAGTTTCGGCACCTGGCGCGCACCGAGGTTCGGGAAGTCGAAGAGGAATTCGGCGCCGGCCAGAAGGGTTCTTCGGCGATGCCCCACAAGCGGAACCCGTGGCGCTTCGAAAATTTGTGCGGTCTTGCGCGCGTGGTGCGCGGCTACGCCGGCGCGGCCCTCGAAAACAACGCGCTGTGGCACGAGCGGGATATCAGCAACTCAGCGCTGGAACGCATCGTGCTGCCCGACGCCTGCAGCGTGGTTGATTTCATGTTGCATCGCTTCGCCGGCTTGGTGGAGTCGCTCGTCGTTTACGTCGATCGCATGCGGGAAAATCTCGAGCTCACGCGCGGCCTGGTGTACAGCGGTTCCCTGCTCCTGTTGTTGGCGCAGAAAGGAACGGCGCGCGAAGAAGCCTATCGCCTGGTTCAGAAACACGCCATGCAGACCTGGGACCAGGGAGGGGATTTTCGCGAGCGCGTGTTGGGGGACGTCGAGATTGCGCAATTGCTTTCCAAGGAGGAATTGGAGCGCGCCTTCAGCCTTGAGGAGGCGTTCAAGAACGTCGGCGCGATTTTTGAGCGAACGCTGGCGCGTTCCGACGCGGCCACGGGTGGAGAGAAACGATGAAAGCGCTGGTCTACGTCACGCTCAAACCCGATGTCCTCGATCCACAGGGAGTAGCCGTCGCAGCGTCGGCGCATTCGCTGGGGTACCAGGCGCTGCGGGCGGTAAGGCAGGGGAAACTCTTCGAAGTGGAACTGGCTGCCGCCGATGAGCGCGCCGCGCGCACGCAGCTTCAGGAGCTGTGCGAGAAGCTCCTGGCCAATCCCGTCATTGAGGATTACCGCATCGAGCGCATCGAGGCGTAAGTACGTGTTTGCAGTGCTGCAATTTCCGGGTTCGAACGACGACCGCGATATGTTGTTCGCGCTGAAGTCCGTGTTGGGCGTTCCCGCGCGGCTCGTGTGGCACAAGGAGACCGAGCTACCTCCGAACACGCAAGGCGTGCTCCTGCCCGGCGGTTTTTCTTACGGCGACTACCTGCGGCCGGGCGCCATGGCCCGCTTCTCGCCGATCATGGCGGCGGTGCTGCGCTTCGCCGAGGCGGGCGGTTTGGTGCTCGGCACCTGCAACGGCTTCCAAATTTTGTGCGAGGCGGGTCTGTTGCCCGGTGCCCTGCGGCCGAATCGCACGCTGCAGTTCATCTGTGAGCGGGTGTGGGTACGCGTGGAGAACGCGCGCACGCCTTTTACGTCGCGCGCGCGCGCGGGCCAGTTGCTGCGACTGCCCATTAAACACGGTGATGGAGCCTACTTTGTTGCCGCCGATGAACTGGCCCGTATGCAGGAGCGCGGGCAGATCGTCCTGCGCTACGCGGACGCCAGTGGTGCTGTCAGCGAGGCCGCCAACCCCAACGGCGCCATCGCGAACATCGCGGGCATCGTGAACGAAGCGGGCAACGTCTTTGGTTTGATGCCGCATCCTGAGCACGCCGTGGAGCCGCTCTTGGGGGGTGGTGACGGGCGCGCGATTTTGGGCTCGCTGCTGGACGCCGTGCGACAACGGGCGGAGGTGCGCGCGTGAACAGCAATGAACCCCCCGTCGATTTGGCTCTGGCGCGCGAGCACGGTCTTTCCGACTCGGAGTACGCGGCGATCTGCGAGATCCTCGGCCGCACGCCGACCTTTCCCGAGCTGGGAATTTTCTCGGTGATGTGGTCCGAGCACTGCTCCTACAAATCGAGCAAGAAACATCTGCGCGAGCTGCCTACGCAGGGGCAGTGCGTGCTGCAGGGCCCCGGCGAGAACGCCGGTGCGGTTTCGATCGGCGACGGTCTGGCCGCGGTCTTCAAGATTGAAAGTCACAATCACCCTTCTTTCATCGAGCCGAAGCAAGGTGCGGCCACCGGCGTGGGCGGCATTCTGCGCGACATCTTCACCATGGGCGCGCGGCCTGTGGCGAGCCTCAACTCCATCCGCTTCGGTCCGCTCGAAGATCCGAAGCATCGCTACCTGCTGCGCGGTGTGGTCGCGGGGATCGGCGGTTATGGCAATGCCGTGGGCGTGCCCACGGTAGGCGGCGAGACCGACTTTCGTTCTTGTTACCGTGGCAACATTTTGGTCAACGCCTTCAATGTCGGAGTGGTCGCCGCGGACCAGATCTTCCGCGCCAGCGCCGCGGGCGTGGGCAATCCCGTGATCTACGCCGGCAGCAAGACCGGCCGTGACGGCATCCACGGCGCCAGCCTCCTGGCATCTTCGGAGTTCAGCGCCGCGGGCGAAGAAAAGCGTCCCACGGTGCAGGTCGGCGATCCGTTTACGGAGAAGTGTCTGATCGAAGCCTGTCTCGAAGTCATGCGCACGGGTGCCGTCGTCGGTATTCAGGACATGGGAGCCGCGGGGCTCACCTGCTCTTCCTTCGAGATGGCGAGCCGGGCCGGCACCGGCATCGAAATGGATCTCGACCGAGTTCCCCAGCGCGCCGCCCACATGACGCCCTACGAACTGTTGTTGTCCGAGAGCCAGGAGCGCATGCTGCTCGTCGCCGAGGCGGGACGCGAAGAAGAAGTCCGCGCGATCTTCGCGCGCTGGGATCTCGCAGTCGTGGTGGTCGGCCGCGTCACCGCCGACGGGCGCATGCGCGTGCGTTGGCACGGTAAGCAGGTCGTGAATATCCCCGTCGATCCCGTCGCGGCCCGCTCGCCGGAGCTGGACCGGCCCGCGGAGGAGCCGCGTACGCTGCGCGAGAACCAGAAATTGGATCTCGCTGCGGTGATACCGGAAGAGGATCCGGCGGCTGCGCTGCGCGAATTGCTCGATTCTCCTCGTCTCGCTTCCAAGGCGTGGGTCTACCGCCAGTACGATCAATTCGTGCAGGGAGGTACGTTGATTGCTCCGGGCGGTGACGCGGCGCTCGTGCGCGTGCGGCAGGAAGACGGCACAGCGACCCACAAAGCCTTGGCGCTGGCGGTGGATTGCAACCCGCGCTTTTGCTTTCTTGATCCCTACGTGGGGACCGTGGCCGCCGTTGCGGAGGCCGTGCGCAACGTGGCCTGCACCGGCGCCCGTCCTTTGGCACTCACCAACTGTCTCAATTTCGGAAATCCAGAAAAGCCGGAGATCATGTGGCAATTCCAGGAGGCGGTGCGCGGACTCTCCGACGCCGCGCGTGCTTTGGAAACGCCGGTGATTTCGGGAAACGTTTCCTTTTATAACGAAACCGCGGGCCGCGCGATCGACCCGACACCCACGGTGGCCGCGGTCGGTCTGCTCGAGCCCTGCGAGCGCTTTGCGGTTTCCTCTTTCCCAGCGCCCGGATTGGCGGTGATTCTTTTGGGAGAAACCCGCGCGGAATTGGGCGGCAGCGAATGGCTGGCCATCCGCCGCGGCCTCGAGGTCGGTTCTCCGCCGCTCGTCGATCTGGAACACGAGAAGCGACTCATCGCTTTGCTTGTGGAAGGCGTGGCGCGCGGCTGGATTGCGAGCGCTCACGACATCGCCGATGGCGGTTTGGCCGTGGCCCTGGCGGAGTGCTGTTTCAGCGCTGGAACGCTGCCCGGCGTCGGTGTGCGCGTGCAGTTTCCCGATGTGTTGCGTCCCGAGGCGTGGCTCTTTGGAGAGAGTACGGGCCGCGTTCTCATCTCGACCGCTGAGCCCGAGGCGCTCCTGCGCGCCGCCCGGTCAGCCGGGCTTCCGGCACGCCGAGTCGGCGAGACCGGCGGTGAGCGGCTCGTGATTCGCGGCGAGAGCGGCCGGCTGTGGATCGATGAGAGCACCGAAGCGCTTTACCATATTTGGTCACGGGCTCTGCCGCGGCGACTGGAGGAGTGATGGGAGCGCGAGCAGCCCGAGCAGGGCGGGAAGCTCGAGAGCGCGAGTGGCACCGGCTGTGGGCCGAGCGCAAACGCGATCACTTCCACGATCACTGCGGCGTCTTCGGTGTTCACGGTCACGCCGAGGCGGCCCACATCACCTATCTCGGCCTCTACGCGCTGCAGCACCGCGGTCAGGAAAGCACCGGCATCGTTGCCTGCCAGGGACGCGAGCATTTCGCGCACCGCGCCATGGGACTCGTCGCCGATACTTTCAACGCGAAAACGCTGGCGAAACTGCCGGGGCGCCACGCCATCGGTCATGTGCGCTATTCGACGGCGGGCGGCAGCCAACTGCGCAACGCGCAGCCATTCTGTGCTGCGACGGACGGCGGGCCGGTCGCCCTGGCCCACAACGGCAATCTCGTGAACGCGCAGATCATCCGCCGCGAGCTCGAGGGGCGGGGGGCGCTGTTTTCCACCACGGCCGACAGCGAGGTGATCGTTCACCTGCTGGCGCGCTCGCGCGAAGCGACGCCGGAGGAACGGCTGATCGACGCGCTCTCCCGCGTAAAAGGCGCCTTCAGTCTGCTCATGCTCACCGATGACGCGCTGGTGGCCGCGCGCGATCCCTACGGCTTCCGCCCGCTTTCACTGGCACGCTTGGACGGCGCCTGGGTGGTGGCCAGCGAGACCTGCGCCCTCGATCTCATCGGCGCGAGCTTCGAGCGCGATATCGAACCCGGCGAGGTGGTTGTGATTCGCCGTGGGCGCGCGCGCACCCTGCGCCCGTTCCCGCGGCCCACGCCCATGCGCTTCTGCATCTTCGAACACATCTACTTCGCCCGTCCGGATTCCAACCTCGAGCGACACAACGTCTATTCTTTCCGCAAGGAGCTCGGGCGCGTTCTGGCTCGAGAGCATCCGGTTGATGCGGACATGGTGGTACCGGTGCTGGATTCCGGAACGGCGGCGGCGTTGGGTTTCGCGGAGGAGTCGGGCATTCCTTTCGATACGGCGCTCATCCGCAATCACTACGTGCGCCGCACCTTCATCGAGCCGGCTCAGTCCATCCGCCACTTCGGCGTCAAGGTGAAGCACAACGCCATCGCCGGCATCCTGCGGGGCAAGCGCGTGGTGCTGGTCGAAGATTCGATCGTGCGTGGCACGACTCTGCTCAAGATCGTGTCCATGTTCCGCCAGGCGGGCGCGCGGGAGGTGCACGTGCGCGTATCCTCACCGCCCACCATCGGCCCTTGCTACTACGGCATCGACACGCCGACGCGGGAGGAGTTGATCGCGCACCAGAAGAGCCCGGCCGAAATCCGTGAAGCCATCGGCGCTGATTCGCTCGGTTATCTGTCTCTCACGGGTTTGCGCACCACGGCCGCCCAGCTCAAGCACGGTTTTTGCGACGCCTGTTTTTCGGACGAGTATCCGATTCCAGTCGACGACGAACAGAACGTCCCCCAGCTTTCGTTGTTCCGCGAGATTGGCGAGGATGGCAGCGGGCGCGGACACGACTAGCCCGGATTATTCATGAAGCGCCGTAGCGAGACTGCGGAGATGCCCGAAATGGTGAACGATTTCGGCGTTTAGCACCGGAGGCTGACTTCCCAGTACGTCGAGGAGGCAAACGCTGAAATCGTTCACCAGGTCGAGCAGATATGCAGTCGCAGTAGGCGCTTCATGAATAATCCGGGCTAGCAGGCTGCTGACAAAATCAGTCTAGAATCGCGTAGGATACTCGGCAGGAGGATCTGCCGATGATGGGGGAATCGAATCCGCAACGTGCGCTGTTTTATCAGATTTCCCTGGAGAGTTT
>Ga0247727_10011784_pt1 | contig 15162 bp, 12 predicted proteins | sample WisWelCaveWW1625_FD_202498 | JGI IMG/M metagenome (GOLD analysis project Ga0247727, IMG submission 202498) | Biofilm microbial communities from Wishing Well Cave, Virginia, United States - WW16-25 | ecosystem: Environmental > Aquatic > Deep subsurface > Groundwater > Cave microbial mat | place... | reverse complement strand
GTAGAGGCTGTTGGCTTGCATGCCGGCCAGCGTAGCCCCCCACGCCGCAGCGCCAACCTGCGGCCGTCAGCCGACCCTCACGCCGCTCGCGCACGGATCAGCCGCCCACACGAAAGCCGGATGACCCACGCCAGCAAATCCCTCACCACCCTGCCCGACACGTCCGTGAGCCGGAAGTCCCTGCCCTGGAACCGGTACACGAGCTGCTCGTGGTTGATGCCGAGCAGGTGCAGCAGCGTGGCGTGCAGGTCGTGCACGTCCACGCCGCCCTCGACGCTGTTGTAGCCGTGGTCGCCGGTGGTGCCGTGCACGTGGCCCGCGCGCACGTCCGCGCCGGCGAGCCAGATCGGGAAGCAGCGCGGGTGGTGGTCGCGGCCGTAGTCGGTGGCGGTCAGCTTGCCCTGGCAGCAGGCGGTGCGGCCGAACTCGCCGCCCCAGACCACGAGCGTGTCGTCCAGCAGGCCGCGGCGCCGCAGGTCCGTGACCAGCGCCGCGGAGGCCTGGTCCGTCTGCAGGCACTGGCGGGTGATGCCGGCGGGCAGCGTGCCGTGCTGGTCCCAGCCCTGGTGGAAGAGCTGGATGAAGCGCACGTCGCGCTCGGCCAGGCGCCGCGCGAGCAGGCAGTTGGCGGCGTAGGTGCCCGGCGTGCGCGCGTCCTCGCCGTACAGCTCGAAGACCTCCGGCGGCTCGGAGGACACGTCGGTCGCCTCGGGCACGCTGGCCTGCATGCGGAAGGCCAGCTCGGCCTGCGCCATGCGCGCGGAGACCACCGGGTCGAGCGTGGCGGCGAGCTGGTCGTCGTTCAGCCGGCGCAGCGCGTCGAGCGTCGCGCGCCGCGCCTCGCGCGAGACGCCCGGCGGATCGCGCAAGTACAGCACCGGCTCGGCGCCCGGGCGGAACTGCACGCCCTGGTGCTCGCTCGGCAGGAAGCCCGTGCCCCACAGGCGCGAGTACAGCGGCTGGTCGCGCGACGCGTTCTTGGACACGAGCACGACGAAGGCCGGCAGGTCCGCGTCCAGGCTGCCGAGCCCGTACGACAGCCAGGCGCCCAGCGACGGCCGCCCGGCCTGGTTGTGGCCCGTGCAGCAGAAGGTGATGGCCGGATCGTGGTTGATGTCCGCGGTGTGCATGCTGCGCACCACGCACAGCTCGTCGGCGATGGCCGCGGTGTGCGGCAGCAGGTCGCTGACCCACAGGCCGTTGCTGCCGTGCTGCCGGAAGCCGGTGAACGAGCCCGCCAGCGGCAACAGCGCCTGGTGGCCGCTCATGCCGGTGAGCCGCTGGCCCTGGCGCACGGAGTCCGGCAGCGGCTGGCCGTGCCGCGCGTTCAGCAGCGGCTTGGGATCGAAGGTCTCGAACTGCGACGGCCCGCCCGCCTGGAAGAGGTAGATGATGCGCCTGGCCCTGGGCGCGACGAGCGGCACCCGCCGCGCGCGCCGACGTGCTGCACGTGCCGGGCAAGTTCGCCACGATCCAGGCGGCGGTGGACGCCAGCGGGCAGGGTGACACGATCCTCGTTGCGGCCGGGACCTGCGACGAGCAGGTGGTCATGAACGGCCTCGACCACATCGAGCTGCGCGGCCTTCGACTGCGAGGACACCACGGCCCCGGACGCGAACACCTGCATCGACAACGAGTTCGCCTCGGCGAGCATCCCGTGACCCGCCCGGGCCCGCCCATCCACTTGACCGGTCGCCAGAGGACAGGCCCGACAAGGCCCCCCACGCAACCCGTCCCTCCCGGGAAGTGCGGCACGACGGCGCCGAGAGGAAGTAGGCGCTGACAGACTGATGCGGCGGCCGATCGTGCGGATCGGCAGTACGCTGCCTCCCCGCCGCCCCAGGACGCCACCGGAGACCCGCCATGCCGCGCTGCTGCTCCTCACGCGCCGCTCGCCCGCGCGATCTGCCGCTCGCGGCAACCGTCGCGGCCGTGGCGATCGCGTTCTTCGACTGCACGCTCACGAGCGTCGGCATCGCGCCGTTGCCCGACCTCGGACCGGGCGAGTACCTGCCGGGCGTTCCGGGCGGTCTCTACCCGGGAGGACAGAACACGCGGCCGCCCGCGCATCTCGCCGCGGGTCTCGCCATCGCGGCCGACGAGATCGAGCCGCGCAACGCGGCCGGCGCGATCGACCTGGCCAACGGCAGGATCGGCATGATCTCGATCGGCATGTCGAACACGACGCAGGAGTTCGACGGCGGCCCGGGCGCCTTCAAGCCGCGCGCGGACGCCGACCCCGCCAGGAACCCGCGCCTGGAGATCGTGGACGGAGCGCAGGCCGGGCAGGGCGCCTCCGACTGGGTCAGCCCCGGTGCCCAGTCGTGGTCGGTGCTGGCGCAACGGCTGCAGCAGGCGAACGTCGCGCCGGCGCAGGTGCAGGTGGCGTGGATCAAGCAGGCCGAAGGGGGACCCGGGCCCACCTACGGCGGCTATCCCGCGCACGTGGAGGCGCTGCAGGACGACATGCGCGCCATCGTCACGATCCTGGTTGACAAGTACCCGAACGTCCGTCTGGCCTACCTCTCAAGCCGCACGCGGGCCTACACGCAGAACTTCAGCACGCTCAACCCGGAGCCGTTCGCCTGGGAGTCCGGCCTGGCGGTGCGCGGGCTGATCGGCGAGCAGCTCGGCGGCAGCCCCGCGCTCGCCTTCGTCCAGCCGGGAGCGGAGGCGCCGTGGTTGTCGTGGGGTCCCTACCTGTGGGCCGATGGCACGACGCCGCGCAGCGACGGCTTCACGTGGCAGTGCAGCGACACCGTGGGCGACTTCACGCACCCGTCCACGAGCGGCGAGACCAAGGTGGCCGACCAGCTCCTGGCTTTCTTCAAGACCGACCCGACGAGCGTGCCCTGGTTCCTGCGCGCGTCGGCGCCGGGGCAGCCGCCGCAGCTCACGCTGGCGCCGCGCACCGGCGGCGGACCGGCGCCGCTGACGGTCGGCTTCCAGGCCTCGACCAGCGACCCCGACGGGACCGTCACCGAGATCGCGTGGACCTTCGACGACGGCTGCTTCGCGTACGGCGCCGCGCCCACCAAGGTGTTCCCGGCGCCGGGCGTGTACGCCGTGCACGTCACGGCCAGCGACGACTCGGGCAACACGACGGTGGCCGGCGCGACGATCACGGTGACGGCACCGGGCGGCGGCCCGTGGAGCGATCTCGGTCTCGGCCTGGGTGGCGCTGGCGGCACGCCCGTGCTCACCGGCAGCGGGACGCTGGCCGGCGGCAGCAGCGTGGCCCTCGACCTCGCGGGCGCGGCGCCGAACGCCGGGGCGACGCTGGTCATCGGCCTCTCGGCGATCCTCGCCCCTTTCAAGGGCGGCACGCTCGTCCCCGCACCCGACGTGCTCGTGCCCGGCCTGACCACCGACGCGAGCGGCGCGCTGCACCTCGCCGGCACATGGCCCGCGGGGCTGCCGTCGGGCTTCACGACGGTCTTGCAGGAGTGGATCGCGGATCCGGCCGCCGCGCAGGGCTTCGCCGCGAGCAATGGCCTGTCAGGCACCACGCCGTAGTCCGGAATCGTGCCAGTCCCGTCGAGTTCGACGCGTATCTGCGTGAAGCACCTTCACCCCCGCTGCACCACCATCCCGTACATCAGCGGAATCGCCGGCAGCGACTCCCCCGTCCTCCACCGCTCCCCCGGCAGCTCGCGCATGTCCTTGAACAGCCGGCAGCCGTTTGCGTACGGCCACTCGCGCAGCGTGCGCAGCACCAGCCCCGCGTCCACGAAGGCCTGCACGATCTCCGCCAGCCCATGCACGAACTCGTACGCCGGGTGCGGGTTGCGATACGGCTCGCCGCCGGCTGCGTGCCCCGACGGCGACAGCGCGCCGCCGGCCGCGCCCACGTAGTCGGCCACACCCTCGGGCCACGCCAGCGCCTCGCCGTCGCGCGCGGCAGCGCCCAGCGGGCGGCCGTCCTCGTCCAGCAACGCGACGTCAGGGTGGAACTCGACGCACGCGAAGCGTCCGCCCGGCTTCAGGATGGACGCGACGCCGCGCGCGAAGATCGGCAAGTCGGACAGCCAGCACAGCGCGCCGTAGGAGCAGAAAGCCACGTCGAAGCGCCGCGGCGTGACGGTGGTAGCGGCCAGCCAGTCGTACACGTCGGCGCGCTCGAACACGGCCGGCAGGCCCGCGGCGCGCGACAGCTCGCGCGCGCAGGCGACGGCCTCGTCGCTGATGTCCACGCCCGTGGCCTGCGCGCCCAGGCGCGCGAGGCTCAGCGTGTCCTGGCCGGAGTTGCACAGCAGGTGCGCGACGGACAGGCCACACACGTCGCCCAGCAGCTCGAGCTCCTCGGGGAACAGCGTGCTGCCGCCAGCGCGCAGGAAGCCGGCCTGGTCGCGCTTGTGGAGGTTGTGCGCCGCGGTGGCGACGTTCCAGGAGCGGCGGTTGGCTTGGTGCAGTTCGGGGCGGAGCATGCGGGCGGACCTACTCGCCGGCCGCTTCCACGACGAAGTCGCCCTTGCGCTTGCCGGCGCGCAACACGACCGCGCCGCGGGCGAGCGCGCGCGCCTCGCTGCGCTCATCGTCACACGCCACCACCTCCACGTTGCCCGCCCGGTGCGCCCGCGCCAGCGCGACCAGCAGCGCATCCTGCGCGTCCTGCCGCGGCCCGACCAGCACGCGCCAGCCCGACAGCAGCCCCGTATCGCGGTCGAGCAGCGCGTCCAGGATCCCCGGATCGCGTCGCGCCGCGGCCTCCAGCTCGTCCGACAACGCCACGCCCCCCACCAGCACCGGCAGCAGCTCCCACGCCAGGCTCTTCCGCGGCTGGAGCAGCAGTCCCGTCCCGCGCACCACGAAGCGTCGCGTCGTGCCCGACGGCACGTCCGCCTCGCCTCCGCAACGGAACTGCGCCCGCGTGATGTCGAAGCGCCCGCGCACGAAGGCCTCCGCCGAGTCGGCGTCCAGCAGGTGCTGCGGCGGCGGCACGCGGCGCTTCTCGACTTCCGGCAGGCCGACGAGGTCACGCGCGGTGCGGAAGCTGGCCTTCACGAAGCTCGGCCAGGCGGAGTCGCCGGCGCCGCGGGGCGCGCGCGCGGCGCGCTGGCGCATCCAGCGCAGCGTCTGCGGGTTGCCGGCGTTGCCCGTGCCGATGGGCCCGCCGCGCACCTCGGCCTTCAGGCCCTCGAACTCGCGCGCCCGCGCCGCGCGCGCCAGCACGGACGCCGCGCGCGCCGCCAGGTGCTCGTCGTCGGCCCGGTGCTGCAGCACGACGTGCGCGCCGTCGCCGCGCCAAGCCGTGATGGCGCGCGTGAGCAGCTCGCCGGCGCCGTAGTCGTCGATGGCCAGCTCGATGCCGCGCAGGCCGTCGGCCGGCCGCCTGGGGCCGAGGCCCGCCGCCGCGAGCAGGTCGTTGACCAGGCGCACGTAGGCCAGGTCGAGCAGGCCGTTCTTGGACCAGGCGTCGAAGAGGCGGTTGGGGATGGGCAGCGCGGCCAGCGCCAGGCCGGGCAGGCCACGCAGGCGCTCGTCCAGCGTCTCCCAGCCGGATGCGGCGCGACCGGCCTTGGTGTCGACGTGGCCGGCCAGCTCGTCCAGCGCGGGCGCGGCGGCGGGTCGCACGGCGACGCCGGCCACGACGGCACGGCCGAGCAGCTCGCCGGTGCCGGTCTCGTCGCAGCCCATCAGCCAGGCGAGGCCGTCGCGCGTGCCGCGCGCGGGGCCGGCGGCGCGGCGCGCGGCGCGGCCGGCCGGGGCCGGCTGGTCGTCCTCCGCGGTCGCGGCGCGCGGCGCGCCGGGCGCGCCCTGCTCCTCGCCGCACACGTCGGCCACCAGCGCGGCCAGCGCGGCGCCCTCGGCATCGCCCTCGCGCTGCGTGAGCACCAGCTTGCCCGAGGTGTAGAGCGTGAGGATCGAGCGCCCCTCGGTGCGGACCTCGGCGGCGATGTAGGGGTTCTTCGGGTTGGTCAGCAGCCGCTGGCCGCGCGCGGACAGCTCGCGGCGCAGCGCGGCGGCCTGCGGGCGGCTGACGTCGCGCGTGACGGGGCGGTTCACGCGTGGCGAGTCTGCCACGCGACGGCGGCCGGGCGAGGCGGATTCCGGCGGCTCAGTGCGGCGCGCCGGCCGCGCTGCGCGCCTTCCAGGCCGCCAGCACCTCGGCCTCGCGCTCGGACGAGAGGCCGGCCTTGGGCTTGGCGCGCCGCTCGGGCGACTGGACCATCCACCACAGGAGCGTCGAGTTGGCCGTGTCCGCCGCGCTGCGGAAGGTCAGGCCCCTGGCGATGGCCTTGTCGCTGCGCATGGTGTGGAAGCCCTTGCTGTCGCCCTCGTACGGAATCCACACGGGCATGTCCTGCCAGGCCGCGACGTTCTGCGCGGTCAGGAAGTCCGACGGCACCCACGTGACGCTGGTGGCGGGACGCTCCTTGGTCAGCGCCTGCGCGGCGCCCTCGCAAGCGTCCACCAGCTCGCGCATCACGTGGCGCCGGGCGGGGCCGTTGGTGTTGAAGGTGCCCATGATCCGCTCGGCGATGCAGCGCGCGACGAACTCGGCCAGGTCGCGCACGTCGATGTACTGCAGCGGGTCGTCGCCGCTGCCGGGCGCCAGCACTTCGCCGCCGCGCGCCAGCCGCGCCGGCCAGTAGGTGTAGCGGTCGGTCGGGTCGCCCGGGCCCACGATCAGGCCGGGGCGCAGGTTGGAGGTTTTGCCGGGACAAGCGGCCTCGGCCGCCTGCTCGCACAGCGCCTTGAGGGCGCCGTAGTTGGCATTCACGTCCTCGTTGGTCTCGTCCTCGATGGTGGCCAGCACGCCGGACTCGTCCTGGCCCTCGGTGGCGCTGTCGGCGTAGACCGAGACGGTCGAGATGAAGACGTACTGCGTCGTGGCGGACGCCAGCAGCGTGGCGCTGTCCTTCACGCTGCGCGGCACGTAGCCCGAGGTGTCCACCACCGCGTGCCAGCGGCGGCCGGCGGCCACGGCCTCGGCCAGCGCCTCGAGCTGGCCGTCGCGGTCGCCCAGCAGCGTCTCCACGTCCTCGTCGGCGCTGAACAGCCTGGGGTTGCGCTTGCCGCGGTTGAACAGCGTCAGCTTCCAGCCGCGCGCCTTGCAGGCGGCCACGACGTGCGGGCCGAGGAAGCCGGTGCCGCCCAGGATCAGGACGCGTGGCGTGGTGTCCCTCTTCGGCGGCGCGAAGCCCTGCGCGCGCGGCAGCGCGGCCAGCGCGCCCAGCGTGGCGGAGGTGCCCAGGAAGTCGCGACGGGTGAGTCTCATGCGGGTGCTCCTCGCGGGACGGGCGCTTCGGGTGCGGAGGGTAGCGGATGCGATCGCTCGGCGTGCGCGCGCGCCAGCCAGCCGGCCAGCCTGTACCACGCGACGGCCAGCGGCACGCCGGCCAGCGCCAGGCCGGTGACGCCGGCGCCGGCCGCGAGCAGGCCGTCGCTGGCCCACACGCCCAGCACGTCGCCGCCGCGGTAGACGAAGGTGTCGATGCAGCCCTTGGCGCCCCAGGTCTCCAGCGGCGGCACCACGGTGAAGAGCAGCTCGCGCGACGGGCGGTAGATGGCGTACTGCACCGCGCGGCGCAGGCCCTCCACCAGGCCCAGCATGCCCAGCGTGGGCACGGCGGCCAGGGCCAGGCACGCGGGCAGCGCCACGGCCGGCAGCGAGCGCAGCCCCCACACCAGGCCGCCGCGCGCCAGCAGCGGGCCGGTCAGCAGCAGTTGCAGCAGCAGCTCGATGCCGCTGGCGTACTGGTCGACGCGCGCGAAGCCCGCGATGCGTTCGATCGGGCCCTCGGACGCCGCACGGATGACGTGCGCCTTGAGCATCCAGGCGAAGGTGGCCACCAGCGTCAGGCACAGCACCTGGCCCGCGACGCCGCGCAGGTAGGGCTGGCGCGCCACCTGCCGCGCGCCGTCCAGCAGCGCGCCGCCGATGGGCCGCGCGCGGTCGTCGCCCGGCGCGCGCGACGGCCAGCCGCGCGTGGCGGCCAGCAGCGCCGCCACGCAGCCACAGCAGCCCAGCAGCAGCGCGGCCGCCGCGACCAGCATGCCCTCGACGCCCAGGCGCACGACCAGCCCCTGCGTGAGCGTCGCGCCGAGGAACGCGCCCAGCGTGCCGCCCATGGCCACCAGCGCGAACAGCCGCCGCCCGCGCTCTGGCCCGAAGAGGTCGGCCATCAGGCTCCAGAACAGCGCCACGAGCGCCAGGTTGATGGTCGAGAACCAGGCCCAGAAGGCGGCCGCGAAGGCGCGCCCGCCCGCGCCGGCACGGTGCGCGGCGGCGAAGGCCAGCAGGCTGGCGGCGATGGCGAGGTAGGCCACCGGCACGATGCGCCGGCGCGGGAAGCGCGCCACGACCCACAGGTAGGGCGGCACCGCGACCAGCGTGATGGCGAAGGTGCCCGTGAACAGCCAGGCCATGTCCCCCACGTCCGGCAGGCCGTCGCGCAGCGAGCGCAGCACGCCGTTGGCGCACAGCAGCAGCAGGAAGTAGCCGGCCGCGAGGGCGACGGCGCGGCCCTCGCCGGGACGCAGGTCGATCAGTCGCGCGAGCGGGCGGGGCATGCGGCGCGTCAGGTTACGCGAGCGGCGCGGCGCGCACAGCGGCCGGCGCGGGCATCACCGATTCGCCACAGGCGGCGCGAGAACCGTGAAAGAAATGCCCCGGCCAACTCTTTCAGGCTGTTGCCCCGGACAATTCCTGCAAAGTTCCCGCGCCGCGCTCAGACGCGGCCCCAGCCGCGGCGCGTGCCGCGCAGTTCCACGTAGCCCGGGTCGCTGCGCCGCCAGCGGTCGCGGCGCACGAAGAGCGGGAACAGCAGCAGCCCCGCGCTGAAGCCGCCGGCGTGCGCCCACCAGGCCACGCCGCCTTCGAAGGCGGCCGAGGCCACGGCCAGCGAGCCGCTCCAGATCTGGGAGACGAACCAGAAGCCGAGGAACAGCAGCGCCGGCAGCTCGAGCAGCAGCGGGAACACGATCACCGGCACCAGCACGACCACGCGCGCCCTGGGGAACATGGCCCAGTACGCGCCCATGACGCCGGCGATGGCGCCCGACGCGCCGACCACCGGCAGCACGCTGTCGCGCTCCATGCCGACGTGCGCCGCCAGCGCCGCGCCGCCGCACAGCAGGTAGAAGGCCAGGAAGCGCAAGGGCCCCATGCGGTCCTCGACGTTGTCGCCGAAGATCTTCAGCATCCACAGGTTGCCCAGCAGGTGCGCCCAGCCGCCGTGCAGGAACATGTGCGTCAGCAGCGGCCGCAAGTCGTCGGGGAAGCCCTGGGCGGCGGCCCACTGCGGGTGCGCGAAGCGCGCGGGGATGACGCCGAAGCTGGCGATGAACGCGTCCAGGCGCGGCGGCGGGACGCGCAGCTCGTACAGGAAGGCCAGGGCGTTCAGCGCGATGAGCGCCACGACCGCCAGCGGGAAGCGGCGGCAGACGGCGGTGTCGCGCAGCGGGAACACGGCGCGAGGATAGCGCGGGGCGGTGGACGAGGGGCCCGCACTGCGGCAGCGCGAGACCCGCGGATCACACGCGCGCGCCGGTGCGCCACGTCGAGCCCGGGCAGGCAGCGCACTCGTCGTGCCAAGGCGCCCTCGCCCGCAGCGCCAGCCCCGTCGTCGCGCGCATCATCGACCACCGGCGGATGTCGACCGATCCGATGATGACGCACGACGACGGGCTGGCGCCCGCCCGCTACGGCTCGTTCACGTACACCAGGTGGTCCGTGGGCATGACGTTGCCCAGGATCGGCACCGGGTACGGGCCGAAGAGCGGCGCCGAGTAGTTGTCAGCCAGATCGGTGAAGTTGGTGACGATGACCGGGATGGGCAGCAGCACCTGCCAGCCGTCCTTGGTGGAGGCGCCGTACTTCAGCTCGACGAAGTCGCCGGTGCAGGCGTCCTGCACCGCGAACAGGCCCTCATCGACCCAGCACGATTCCTTGCCCGGGTAGACGGCGGCGCTGGACCAGCTGCCGATGCTGGTGCTCACCATGTGCAACCACGGCAGGAAGGGGAAGTTGATGTTCAGCGAGGCCCAGCCGCCCGGCGCGCCGGTGGGCGTGGGGCACAGCGTCGTGCCATTGAACTGGCGCAGCGTCTGCTGCTTGGGGTTGAGCGCCATGGTGCACACGCAGCCCGCGCCCAGCGGGGTCATCGCGCCGCCCACGACCGGGTCCTCCGTCAGGCACGGCGCCCCGACGAAGCTCAGCACGTCGCGCGTGGCCTCGCCGATGAGCGGGCCGCCGGCGGCGATGTTGTTCATCGGCACGAAGGGCTGCACGGTGGAGTGCGGGGCGACGATGGCGTACGAGCGCCCGGGGTGGAACGCGCCCGGCGTGCTGGACAGGCCCGGCGTGTGGATGAAGCGGTCGCAGTTGTGGAAGAGCACCAGCACGTTCTCCCACGGGCCCGCAACCGCGCAGGAAACGTAGTCCACGTAGCCGTAGTAGAAGGCCGTCGGCCACGGGCCGACGGGGAAGATGCAGTTGGGCACCGGGCAGGGGATGGCGCCGCCGGGCACCGCCGACAGGTCGGCCTTGGCGACGAAGCGCCAGACCTGCGTGACCGTGCCGGCCGTGTCGACCTCGTTCCACGTGCGCGTGTAGTCGAGCACCAGCGTGCCCGTCAGCAGCACCGCGCCGCTGGTGCCGTCCGTGACGGTGAGCGGCGTGGTGAACTCGCCGCAGAAGGGCTGCGCGGGCGCGGCCCACGCCACCTTGAGCGGGTTGGTGCTAGCCACGGCGCAGTTGTTCCAGCAGATGCCGAGGCCGCCCAGCGAGGCGGCCGGGAACGGCGGCAGGTTGGGGAAGGTCGGCTGGCAGCAGGCGCCGGCGAGGTCGAGGTTGTCGGGCCCGAAGCACTGGGCGGACGCGACCGGAACGGCGCCGGCCAGCAGGGCGCAGGCCACGACGGAGACCAGCAGGACGGCACGACGGAGACGAGCGGACGACATCGAGCACCTCCGGAGGGAAGAGAGTGCGACCCGCGCGGGATCGCCACGGTCCATGAACCCGAGGCGCGGACTGTATGGCAGGTTGGCGGATTCTGACAGGGGCGGGTCCCGGAACGCTGGCGGCAGGCGGGGACGGGCGTCTAGGATGCCGCGCCGTCTGACCCGCGGGGCCAGGCGCGTCACCGGCCGCACCCGGCCCTCTGACGCACCGGCGCCGCGACCGTCCGCCAGCGCATCGGGAGAGCCACTTGAGCCAGAGCCAGGCCGTAACCGCACCCGGTTCCACCACCTTCGGCCATCCGCACGGGCTGTTCGCGCTGTTCTTCGCCGAGATGTGGGAACGCTTCTCCTACTACGGCATGCGAGCGCTCTTGGTCTTCTACATGACCAAGGACTTCCTCGGTTATGGCGACGCGCAGGCCTACACGGTCTACGGCGCCTACACCGCGCTGGTCTACATGACGCCCTTCTTCGGTGGGCTCCTGGCCGACCGCCTGCTGGGCGCGCGGCGCGCGGTCGTGCTGGGCGGCCTGCTCATGGCGGGTGGCCACCTGCTCATGGGCGTCAAGGCGCCGGTCGCCTTCTACGGCGCGCTCGCGCTGCTCATCCTGGGCAACGGCTTCTTCAAGCCCAACATCTCGACCATGGTGGGACGGCTGTATCCGCCGGGCAGCACCAAGCGCGACGGCGGGTTCACGCTCTTCTACATGGGCGTAAACCTGGGCGCGCTGCTGGCGCCGTTGCTGTGCGGCTACATCGGCGAGACCTACGGCTGGCACTACGGCTTCGGACTGGCCACCGTCGGAATGCTCTCCGGCCTGGGGATCTTCATCGCGCCCACGCGGATGGCGCAGATGCTGATCCTCGGAGCCGCCCTCGCCGGTGCAGTGGCCCTGCTGCGGTACCGTCCGGACACCATTTACAACAAGAGCCTCAACGCCGCTGCTGCGGTAGCGCTCGTGGTTGCCGGCGTCGTGGCGCTGCGCGCCCTGGGACGGGGGGCCGTGCCACCCGAGGCCGGTGCGCCTCCCGACGCCGAGCGACTGCGGCGTCCGGGTTTCCTCGGTCTGTCGTCAGAATGGACCGTGTACGTCTCCACGCTGGTCCTCGTGCCGGTCATGGCGCTCGTGGTCTCGGGGTTCGCGACCTTCAGGGAAGACGGACAGTCCGTCCGCTTCGTCAGCGAGAGCCTCATCGAGGTGATGAAGGACGACCCCGGGCGGCTGACGCAGATCGCGGCCGTGGTCCTGGAGGAAGCCAGTCGCCCCGCGGGCCTCGTGCTGCTCGTCGGAGGACTGGGCGCCGCGTTCTGGGTGCTGGTGCAGTCGCTGCGCCTCGACACGGTGCGCCGCCAGCGCATGTACGTGGTGATGATCCTCACCTTTTCGTCGGTGCTGTTCTGGTCCTTCTTCGAGCAGGCGGGCAGCTCGTTGAACAACTTCGCGGACCGCAACGTGCTCCGCGTCAACGTGGAGGCCAGGGTCACGGACGACATGGTGGGAAGCAGCATCCACATCCAGCCTACGCAGGAGCAGATCGGCCACCGGAACGGAACGCAGCTCTTCACGCTCACGGACCTGGACGCGCTGCGCCGGGAACACGCCAAGACCCCCGACTTCGAGATCGACTGGACCGTGGCGCCCGACAACGTGGGCATGGGGCTGGCCGCGCGCATCGACGAGGCCCCCGCCAGTGTCTTCCAGGCCGTGAACCCTGGCTTCATCCTGATCTTCGGCCTGCTCGCCACCGCCTTGTGGGGGTATCTGGGCTCCCGAGGCAGGGAGCCCAGCACGCCTCTCAAGTTCGCGCTGGGACTGCTGCAGCTCGGCCTCGGCTTCGGCGCCTTCTGGTACGGCACGCAGCAGGCGGACGCACGCGGCATGGTGGCGCTGCCTTGGCTCATCCTCGGCTACTTGCTCCACACCACCGGCGAGCTCTGCATCTCTCCCGTAGGCCTCGCGATGGTCTCCAAGCTCGCGCCGCGCAAGCTGGTCAGCACGATCATGGGCACCTGGTTCCTGGCCATCGCCTTCTCCCAGTACCTCGCGGCGATCATTTCGCAGTTCACCGGCGTGAACCAGGGCGAAGGCGGCGGCAGCGGGGTGCCGGTGCCGCTGGAGACGGTGCACGTCTACGGCGGCGTCTTCGGCAACATCGCCATCACGGCCATGGCCACGTCGGTGATCGTCTTCGCCCTCATCCCCATGCTCAAGAGATGGATGCACGAAGGCGTGCACGTCGCGGACGACTGACGGCCGGTTCGCGGGGCCACGCCCCGTTGACGCTCACACCACCAGCGCCGCCAGCCCGATCAGTCCCAGCACCAGCGCCGCGATCGCGTCGCCCGCGATGAGCCCGCCGCCCACCAGCGAGGTCGAGGACATGTCCGCCGGCAGGGCCTCCTCGCCCGGCTTCTTCGCGCGCTTGCCGGTCAGGGTGTTCCACAGCGACGACAGCACGCTTCCGCCGCCGAACCAGAGCGAGGTGGGCAGCTCCACGAAGCCCGCGAAGCTGGACGCATACGGCGACGGCATGAGGACGCAGTCGAACAGGAAGTCGAAGCCGTAGCCGACGCGCTGCTTGGACCACTCCTTGTAGCGGGCGTTGCGCTTGACCAGCTTGCGGATGATCTCGACCCCGACGCCGATGCCGACGCCCACCAGCATGCCCGGGATCTGGAAGGAACTGGGCGCGGTGAGCCCGCGCAGCGCGCCCACGAACTTGTAGGTCATGGCCGACTGCCACTGGGCGACCTTCTACTCCGGATTGCTGAAGGTGTCCACGGTGAGCACCGGATAGGCCCGCATGAACAGCTTGGCCATGTACACCGCCAGCACCGCGCCCAGCAGGATGCCGATGACCTGGAAGCGGAACTGGTTGGTGCGGTTGGTCCCCAGGCGCCAGCCGGTGGAGCGGTCCTGCTGCATGTCGCCGCCCACCGCGCACACCACGAACACGATGCTGCCCGCCAGCAGGCCCGCGATCGGGTCCTTGAGCCCGATGGCGGCCATCGTGACCACGGCGATGACGAAGGCCGACGAGATCGGGTTCCAGTCGGTGATGCCCAGCGAGATGCCGTTGACCAGCATCATCACGAAGGCCAGCCCCACCGACAGCAGCACCCAGCCCAGCGGCACGTGCATGAGCCCGGTGGTCACCGCGACCACGGCCACGCACCAGAAGGCCAGCCACAGCAGCAGGCGCGTGGTGTTGGTGCGCTTCCACTCCTCGGTCGCGACGGCCGGCTCGCCGGCCTTGACGCCGCGCAGGCGCTGCACGGCCTCGCGCAGGATGAGCGTAATGTCCACCAGCGCCGCGCCCATGATGGTGCCCAGCGCGACGAGGAAGGCGAACTTGCGGAAGGGGTCGTGCTCGCCCAGCCAGTGGTTCGCGCGCAGCCACGGCGTGAGGAAGTGCCACGCCACGCCATAGACGATGGCCGGCACGCCGATGCGCGCGCCGACAATCATGCCCGCGCCCAGCGTCGAGACCGAGATGCCCGTGCCGCCCAGCCACTTCAGGGCGGCGATGCTGCCGCCGCTGTCGATGGCCAGCGGCACCGCGAGGCCCAGCCCCATCCCGCCGAAGAGCTGCCCGACGCTGCGCTTGAGCAGCCGCACGTCCGTCAGCGCGCGCAGGATGTTGGCCACCGCCAGGCCCGACGGGTAGGTCAGGCGCAGCTTGTCCACCAGCAGCGGCGTGTACAGCATCCCCACGCCCACGCCGAACATGCCCACGCACAGGAAGTACAGGAACAGGTGCCACGCGGGCGGCTCGGGCAGGCCCAGCCACACCATCGCCTGGATCAGCACGCCCATGGCGGCCATCGAGGCCACCGAGGCCGCTGCCGTCTGCATGTAGTTGGCGCCGTGCTTCCCTTCGGGCCCGTAGAAGTAGGTGATCGTGGAGCCCAGGATGCCGGCCAGCACCTGGCCCCCGACGAAGAAGCCCAGCGAGAAGTTCATGTAGCTGGCGGTGATGCCGCCCAGCGGCCCGAGGATCAGCACCGCGACCAGCGCCAGGAACACGTAGTAGCCGGGCGAGTTGAGCGGCAGCAGGCGCGGCAGGAGTCGCTGGCGTTGCGGGTCGTCGGGCACGGGACCTCCCGGACTGGGTGTTGCGGGCAAGCTAAGGAATCGTAACGAAATAATATAGTCAAGCATTGGGGTCTTCCAGCCGATAAGGGAAGTGTGAGTGACAGCGCGGCACTTCGACGGAAGCTGCAGACGTTGCGGCCTGCGCTGGATGAGCGAC
>Ga0247727_10011783_pt1 | contig 15162 bp, 13 predicted proteins | sample WisWelCaveWW1625_FD_202498 | JGI IMG/M metagenome (GOLD analysis project Ga0247727, IMG submission 202498) | Biofilm microbial communities from Wishing Well Cave, Virginia, United States - WW16-25 | ecosystem: Environmental > Aquatic > Deep subsurface > Groundwater > Cave microbial mat | place... | reverse complement strand
GGAGCCATCATGCGCTACTTGCGAGAGTACAACCGGCACCCACAACCATTCGTCTGGACTGCCTCGGCGACGACAATCCTCCGCAAGGTTCGCCATTGTCAAGAAGCGTTAGACGCACCACACTAGGTTTCCGAGGGTTTCGCCGGATCGGCGAACCACTGCTCCCGAGGGACGACGACCGGGCCGGGCGGATCCGCCTCGTAGTGCGGAGACATGATCTGCACGCCGTGCTCGTTGAAGAGGTCCTGGATGTGAGTGTGGAGCGCCGACAGGACCGAGAAGCGAGTCTCCGGGCGGTCGAGGTGCGCGCGAAGCTCGTATTCGACGTAGAAATCCGAGAGAGATCTCTGGAGGACAGAAGGTGCCGGCTGCCGCCGCAGCCCGCTCGTCCTCCCGGCCGCCTGCTCGAGCATCGCATGGACCTGCCGCCAGGGCGCGCCGTAACCGATGGTCACAGATGTGGAGACGATCACCCCGTCGTTCCCCGCCAGCCTCGAGAGGTTCTTCATGGCCGTGGAAGTGAGCACCGCGTTCGGGATCGTCACCTCCTCGCGCTTGGCGGTGCGGATCTTGGTGGAGAGCATCCCGAGAGAGGTCACGATCCCCTCGTGGTCGCCGATCTGAACGTAGTCTCCGACCTTGAGCCCACGAGAGTACATGACGATCAGCCCGCTCATGGCCTGGTGGACGATCCCCGTGGCGCCCAGGGACACCATGATTCCCACGAACACGCTCACACCCTTGAAGGCGTCGGTGCTGCTTCCGGGGAGGTAGGGGTACGCGGCCACGAGGGCGAAGATCCAGATCACCGCCCCGACGATCCTGCGGGTGGGGGCGGCGACGTCGGCGTCGAGCCAGGGCACCGACACGGCGCCTGACTCGACGCTGAGGAAGAAAGTGCGCAAGAGTCGAGAGAGAAGCCGGGCCAGCAGGAAGATCAGGAGGACGGTCAGGAGGGACGGGATCGCGCCGAGGGCGCCCCGCAGCAGCCCCCCGAGCTGACCGAGGACGTACCCACCGAGCGCCTGACCCCACGGTCGGGTCCCGGGGAAGCGGGTCAGAACGAAGGAGAGCCACGCGTACCCAAGTGCCAGCAGGCCCACGAGGAACACGACGTCGATCAAGCGATGCTCGAAACGGAGCACGCGCTCCGTCTCGACCTGCGGAAGCCCCGGGACCCGCAACCGTCCGAGGCGTTCCGTGGTGATCTGGGGAAGGCGCGACCGGGCCCAGCGGCAGAGCCGGTTGCCGAGCCAGAGCAGGGTGAAAGCCGCGAGCGTCGCCAGTACAACCGAGACGATCGCCCGGACGAGGCGGGCGAAGCTGCGCTCCTCCCGATACGTGGCGACGGCGATGCGCAGGTTGGATGCGGCCTCCTCCGCGACCTCTCCGAGTTCCTCCCCGGCCAAGGGGTCCAGGTCGGCCGGGAGCACGATGAATACCGCCTTGCCGCCCAGGGTGACGATCCGCCCTTCCGGCGCCTCGAGGGTCGCGACGTCGTTCGCGATGGAGACGGTGAGGACCTCCTGGATCCGCCGGCTCCCGCGGGAGGCGCGCTCCTCAGGCGAGAAGCCGAGGAGGGGGGCGCGCATCGTGGTGAGGGCGCGGCCCTCGAACACGAGGGTCGCCTCGAGGGGAGGCTCCCCGAACGAGGCGCCCTGGGGAGCCGGCTCCTCCGCCGCGAGGGGTCCGCTCCGACACAGGAGCGCCACGGCCACGACGCTCAAGGCGGCCCACGGCGCGAGGCGTCTCCTGGGTCCGAAGGGGCTCATTCTCGGTCGAGGTGACGTTCGACTACCGCGATGCGGCGGCCGTCACCAGCGGAAGCCGACGCTCACGGGAACGAACTCGGCGCCCTGATCCGTCTCGACCCAGTGGTAGACCCCTTCGAGGTACACTTCCGACCCGCTCTGCAAGTGGAAGGTCACGCCGAAGCCGGCGTTGTACCCCCACTCCCACGAGTCGCCCGAGCTGATCAGGTACTGTCCCGAGACGCCGTAGCAGTACCACCAGTTGCACACGACCCCGACGCCGTCCTCCGAGATGTTCCAGGAGGCGTAGTACACGCCCAGGCCGCCCGTGAGGTAGAAACCGACCGTCCCCTTCGTCTCGGCCTCCCAGAGAAAGTTCACGGTGCCCGACCAGGCCCGAGCGTCCCCGTCGTCCGGCGGCTCGATGACGTTGGGCGTGCTGCTATCCGTGTCGATCTGGGCCAGGGCCGAGCTCTTTACGTCCCACCAGTCGACCCCGAAATCGAGCCGCAGTCCGATCGGCCGGTTCGCGGAGAACCACGTGGCTCCCCCATGGAGCGCCCATCCGTCGTCCAGGAAGTCGCCCGCGTCTCCCTGGGGCAGGCTCGCGCCGAGGGAGAAGTGGGGCACTACCGGCTTCTTGATCGCCGCGTGAGCGCTGCCCACCGAGAGCGGGACCAGGATCGCTGACGCGGCCAGAACAAACCCGAGCCCGTGCTTCTTCACTGTCATGGAAACCGTACCCCCTTGCTTCCTCTCGGAAGACGTCATGGTCCCGCCCCTCGGGCCGCCGACGGGCGAGATCTTCGTTCGTGGAGACTGTCGGCGGCGGCGCGGATTCTACACCACAACACGCGCGATGCGTCGGAGGAGCAAGGAAGACGAGGAAAGCGCTGGGCCCGCGCGCGTGGAGGCGCGGGCCCCAGGATCGTCAGGAGCCTATCGGCAGAAGCGGGATCGGCTGCAATCCGAATCGCTGCAGTCGATCCGCCCGTCGGCGTCGTTGTCCAGGCCGTCGTTGCAGATTTCCTTGGTCCCGGTCGTCGTTCCTCCGCCCACGGTGATGAGGGCGACGTTGCTTGGAGCGGACTGGTTTCCCGCCCGGTCGAGCGCAGCGACGGTGTACGCGTAGGTGACCCCGGAAACGGACGTCGTGTCGACGTAGGAAGCCGTGGTGGTCGAGGCAAGGAAGATCCCGTCGCGGAACACCCGGTAGCTCGCGACGCCGGAGCCGCCATCCGAAGGAGCGGACCACAGGAGCTGGACCTGGGACTTGCGCTTGATCGACGCCGCGAGGTTCGCGATCACGGTCGGCGGCGTCCCGTCGACGCCATAGGTCGCTCCTCCGGAAGCGTCGTGCGCCGGTGAGGCCGCGTCCGAGACGAGGGCGAGGACGTTCCGGCTCCCATCGGCCTCCGCCTCCGACGAGCGCACGAAGAGAGTGGCCTGGCCCTGCGCGCCGGGCGCGAGGGTCAGCGACGCGGCCGAGAGCGTGCCGGTCCATCCCGCGGGAACCGCAGAGGTCAGGCCGAACGTGGAACTGGCGCACATCGAGGGATCGTTGTTGGTCAGGGTCAAGGTGTAGGACAGCTCGGACCCGGGCCGACCACTCTGGGTTCCCGGCGAGAGGGCGACGCTCGGAGCCGTCGGGGTGCACACCGTCGTGATCTGGATCGTGGCGGAGATCGCATCGTGCGAGAGCTGGCGAACCGACAGGCCGTTGACCGCGTCGTCGAACGACTGGCCATCCTGAAGGGCCGAGAGGAAGAACGTGTTGTTGTAGCCGCTCCCGCTGTACCGGTGAACATTCGTGCGGTCGGCGTAGGACGTGTTGAGGGACGCGTCGTAGCCGGCTCTCTGGCGGTAGGTGAGGTAGTACCAGCTTCCCGTGTCGACCTTGCGGATCTTGAGGACGTGCGGATAAGGGGTGGTCGCAGGATCCGCCTGCAGCGGCGACAGGACGTGGGTCGAAGTCCCCGCCGTCGTGACCTGCACGATCTTCTCCGTGGGGAGCCAGACTTTCTGGTCGTTATGGGCGCCGTTGAACGTCCGCCAGCCCACCCCGCCGTAGCCCATGATGTCCGACTGGTCGCAGTACTCGCAGTCCGACGCGCCGTCGTTGTTCGTGTCCGTGGAGGCGTGGGCCATGTCCAGGTTGTGCCCCAGCTCGTGGGCGTAGACGTCCTGGAGGTTGCAGGTCGCGACCCAGGCCCGGCAGAACGTGCCGCACCCGACGTTGCCGAGCCCGGCCCAGCTGCAGCTCACGTTGCTCGGAAGGGCGAACACGCGGTGCTGGTAGAGGGAGAGGTTCACGCCCGCGGACGGGGCGGCGGCCTCGGCCGCGGCAGCCCAGCCGTACGGATCGCAGCTCCCGGTCACCGAGTTCGGAATCGAGACCCGGAACACGTCGGGCAGGCCGTTGGAGTCGGTGTCACCGGGAAACGCCACTAGGCCGTGAGAGCTCGCCTGGTACAAGCCGTCCACCGAGCTGGTTCCCGTGAACATCAGTCCCGCGATGGAGGCGTCCGAGCACGAGACCGCCGAATCCGCGAAGTTCACCACGAGCACGACGGCTCGCCTTGCCTGCGCGGCGGGCGCCGCCGCGGCATCGAGCACCTCCATGTCGGAGCCGTCACGCAGGACCAGGAGCCCGTCGCGCAGGCTCCCGCGCGCGACGATCCGGGATCCGGTCTTGAGCCCCTGCCAGGGCGCTCGACCGAAACGCAGGGTGTAGATCCTCCCCGTCTTGTCCTCGACGATCGAGTGCGCCTGCCGGGTGCGGCCCTGAGAAAAATCGTCCTCCTGGACGACGTCCAGCACTCCCCGAACGACCGCCGGCGTTCCCCGCTCGTCCTCTCCCGCCCCCACGACGACGATGCTCGCCAGAGCCGCGATCGAAAGACCGGTCACGGCGGTTCGTGAGCGTCGCAGCCAGGATCTCATGGTCATGGGCGGGTCTCCTTTTCGAGACGCGAAGGGGCGTCTCACGTCTTTCACGCCCGTCCGTATACCGTGAGAATCGCTCGATTCAATGGTTGGATTGGTAAGGAACGAGAATGTGAAACCGCCAGCGCTGACTATGCATAAGAGCCCGGCGCGTGCGAGAACGCCAACCGAGATTTCCTACAGAGATGGACGATGGGGCCGGTCAACTCGCGCGGCCGCGAACGCGGAGGTTGTTGATCACCCGCGTCGCCCCGCTGACCCGGCCGGCGAGGCGCTCGGCCTGTCGCTTCGCGTCGGGCGTCTCGGCCATCCCGCTCAGGGTAACCGTTCCTGCGCGGGATCTGACGACGATCCTCCCCGAGCGTACTTCCTGGTCGGATTCGAGAGCCGCTCTCGCGGCCGAGGCGACGGCCAGGTCGCTCCCTCTCACACCAGGATCGACTTGTACGCCTCTCGGTCCCTCGGGCCCGGCATCCGCAACGCCCCGCTGGTCCCAGCGGGCGCTCCCGACGCCGCGGAAGGTGACGTCCTGTCCGATTACCGCCTGAGAAACCTGGAATGCGACGGCCAGAACGACCGCCGCGCATCGTACCCGCTTGCTGCTCATCGCCCCCCCCGATCCCTCTCACCCGCGACTCGTGTGTGTCGCGAGGTTGGTGTACACCGGGCGAGACGCGATGTCAATCCGCTCTTTCGTGGTATGGGGAAAGAGCACGATGCAAGAAGGTGGACGGTCGGGGCCTCGGCTCGCGGTATATATTCCCACCGTCGGTGAGGTGCGCACGCGGCGCTCATGGCCCCTCGGCGGGGCGGGGGTGAAAATGATCAACGGAGCGAGGATCCGCGCAGGTTTTCTTTCGATGATGGGGCTTCTCATCGCGGCCCAAGGGGCTGCGCTCGGTGACGCTCCGGAACACCGCGTCGCCGGCATCACGCTGCTCGGAGTGAGCAAGACCACGAGCACACCGGTTGTGGGAGTCGGAGGCACTGTCGAGTACACGATCACTGTAACGAACACCGGAGAGCTTCCCGTCACGCTGACCTCGATCTTGGACGCCCTCCCTCCGGGCTTTTCCTACGTGGGCGGTTCCACGACGGGCATCACGACGGCCGACCCGGGGATCGCGGGGCAGGATCTGACGTGGAGCGGGCAGTTCGAGGTGCGCGCTGCCAGCCAGGTCTTGCTCGCGTTTCACGCAACGGCCTCCTCGATTCCGGGCGATTACCTGAACAACGCCAGCGCCACCGCGGTGAACGCGTCGGTGGAGCCGAGCGGACCAACGGCCCAGGTCGAGGTGACCTGCGACGACGGGTTTCCCTGCACGGTGGACGGCCCAGCCCCTGAGGGCTCATGCGACCACACCCCGGACGACGCGGCGTGCGATGACGTGAACCCGTGTACGGACGACCTGTGCAATCTCGAGCTGGGCTGCGTCAACCCCGCGAACGCGGCACCCTGCGATGACGGCAACCCCTGCACCTCGGACGACGCATGTGCGGACGGAACGTGCGTCGGCGGCCCGGGGCCGGAGTGCGACGACCAGAACCCCTGCACGGACGACAGCTGCGATCCCGAAGGAGGATGCCGGCACGCCAGCAACACCCTGCCATGCGACGACGGCGACGCGTGCACGACGGACGAGAAGTGCACCGACGGGACGTGCGTGGGCGGCTCGGGGCCGGACTGCGACGACCAGAACCCGTGCACGGACGACAGCTGCGATCCCGAAGGAGGGTGCCGGCACGCCAGCAACACCCTGCCATGCGACGACGGCGACGCGTGCACGACGGACGACAAGTGCACCGACGGGGAGTGCGTGGGCGGCCCGGGGCCGGACTGCGACGACCAGAACTCCTGCACGGACGACAGCTGCGATATCAAGGGAGGGTGCACGCACGTCAACAACAGCTCGCCGTGCGATGACGGCGACGCCTGCACGACGGGCGATGCATGCGCGGACGGGACGTGCGTGGGCGGCCCGGGGCCGGACTGCGACGACCAGAACCCCTGCACGGACGACAGCTGCGATCCCGAAGGAGGGTGCCGGCACGCCAGCAACACCCTGCCATGCGACGACGGCGACGCATGCACGACGGGGGATACATGCGCGGACGGGACGTGCGTCGGCGGCGCGGGGCCGGAGTGCGACGACCAGAACGCTTGTACGGACGACAGCTGCGATCCCGAAGGAGGTTGCCGGCACGCCAGCAACACCCTGCCATGCGACGACGGCGACGCATGCACGACGGGCGATGCATGCGCGGACGGGACGTGCGTGGGCGGCCCGGGGCCGGAGTGCGACGACCAGAACTCCTGCACGGACGACAGCTGCGATGTCAAGGGAGGGTGCACGCACGTCAACAACAGCTCGCCGTGCGACGACGGCGACGCCTGCTCGACAGGCGATGCATGCGCGGACGGGACGTGCGTGGGCGGCCCGGGGCCGGACTGCGACGACCAGAACTCCTGCACGGACGACAGCTGCGATATCAAGGGAGGGTGCACGCACGTCAACAACAGCTCGCCGTGCGACGACGGCGACGCCTGCTCGACAGGCGATGCATGCGCGGACGGGACGTGCGTGGGCGGCCCGGGGCCGGAGTGCGACGACCAGAACTCCTGCACGGACGACAGCTGCGATGTCAAGGGAGGCTGCACGCACGTCGACAACAGCTCACCGTGCGATGACGGGAGCGCCTGCACGACGGGCGATGCCTGCGCGGACGGGGCGTGCGTGGGCGGCCCGGTGGTTTGCACGGCGAGCGATCCGTGCCACGTTCCCGGGACGTGCGACCCGTCCACCGGTCAGTGCTCGAGCCCGGTGGCGCCGGACGGCACGGCATGTGACGACGGCGACGCCTGCACGCGGAGCGACGCCTGCGAGGCCGGGTTCTGCACGGGCTCGAACCCCGACCCGGCGTGCGGCGTTGCTTCGGGACGGATGACCGGGGGTGGCCGTGTGTCGAGTCAGGAGCGCGTGACCCACGGTTTCGAGCTCCACTGCAGCCCCGCCGAGGGTCCGAACAACCTCGAGGTCAACTGGGGCAAGGGAAAACGGTTTCACCTGGACGCCCTGACCAGCGCCTCGTGTAGCGACGACCCGAGCCTGGACGAGCGGCCGCCGGTCGCTGGATTCGACACCTATGTCGGCTCCGGGACGGGCCGCTACAACGGAGTCCCCGGCGCCTCTGCGACGTGGACCTTCACGGACGGGGGAGAGCCGGGGCGCAACGACTCCGTGAGGATCGTCATCATCGATGCGGGAGGCAGGACCGTTCTGTCGATCGAGGGCAACCTGATTTCGGGGAACCACCAGGCGCACCCGGAGGAGGGCCCCCCGGGTCGCGGGCAAGAACCGCCGCCGCCAGGTCCCGGTCGTGCGCGGGGAGGACCGCGGCCTCGTCGCTGAATCGAGCGCGACGGAAGCCGCGCACCCGGATCAGGGCCGTTCCAGGGGGAGCTGGCCGGTGTAGATCGCCATGCCGACCACCGCGTCCACGCCCCACGCATCGAGCCGATCGATCTCGGCCCACGTGGTGATCCCCCCGGCCGCGGTGACCCGACGGTCGGTGGCGTCGCGGACGGAGAGGATGGCGTCCACGTCCGTGCCCTGCATCAGCCCTTCGGTATCGATGTGGGTGTAGAGGAATTCGGAGCAAAAAGGAGCGAGGGTCCGCACCGCTTCCACGGCGGTGATCGGCAGGACGGTCTTCCAGCCGTGGATGGCGACGCGGCCGCCGCGGCTGTCCACGGCCGCGATGATGCGCTCGGGACCTACGGCCTCGGCCAATGAGCTCGCGAAGGCCAGATCCACCGCGTCGTCGCGAAAGAAGGCCGAGCTCGCGATGACGGCGCGCGCGCCGGAGAGAAGCACCGCCCGGGCGCGCTCGACGGTGCGAATGCCGCCGCCGACGCGGCAGGGGAGCCGTCCGCAGATGGCCGCCACTATCGGCGCGTTGTCGCCGCGGCCCATGGCAGCGTCGAGGTCGATCAGCTGCACGCGCGGGAAGCGCGAGAACCGGACGATCCATGGCTCGATGTCGGGCGCTTGGAACAGGAGCCTCTCGCCCTGCACGAGCTGGACCGCGACGCCGTCCTGGAGGTCGATGGAGGGGATCAGCATTGGATCGTCAGAGTCGAACCGGGATGCCCTGGGCACGGAGGTGCTGCTTCAGAGCGGTCACGCTCGATTCGGCGTAGTGGAAGATCGACGCTGCCAGCGCGGCATCCGCTCGCCCTCGAGTGAACACCTCCGTGAAGTGGTCGAACGTGCCGCCGCCCCCCGAGGCGATCACAGGGATATTCACCGCGTCGGACACCGCGGCGGTCAGCTCGCAGTCGAAGCCGGCGCGGGTGCCGTCCCGGTCCATCGACGTGAGCAGGATCTCGCCCGCGCCGCGTGCCTCCGCCTCCCTGGCCCATTCGACCGCGTCGCGCGCAGCGTCGTGGGTTCCGCTCCGCACGAAGACGCCAAACCCCTGTTCGCGACGCTTGGCGTCGATCGCCACGATGACCGCCTGGCTCCCGTAGCGTCCGGCCAGAGTCGTGATGAGGCCGGGGTCGTGGAGCGCGGCCGTGTTCAGGCTCACCTTGTCGGCTCCCGCCTCGACCGCCGCGTCCGCATCGTCTTCCGACCGGATTCCGCCTCCGACCGTCAGGGGGAGGAAGATCTCCCGGGCAACGGCGCCGATGGTGCGGGTCGATGCGGCTCGCTTCTCGAGCGTCGCGGTGACGTCGAGGATGACGATCTCGTCGATCCCCTCGCCGTTGTACCGCCGGGCGAGCTCGCCCGGGTCGCCCGCATGCCTGAGCTGCCGGAACTGCACCCCCTTGACCACGCGTCCGTCGCGTACGTCCAGGCACGCGATGATGCGCTTGGTCAGCATGCGCCCTGGTCCACGAAATCCAGAAAGTTGCGCAGGATCCGCAGTCCGGCGTCGCCGGATTTTTCCGGGTGAAACTGGACTCCGAACACGTTGTCGCGCTCCACCACGGAAGCGAAGGTGCTGGCGTGCGTGGTGGTCGCGACGCACGTGGACGTGACCGGCGGGGCGAAGGAATGGGTGAAGTATACCTCTGCGCCCGACGGCAAGCCGCGCAGAATGCGGGCCGCGCTCCTGAAGTCGAGGGCGTTCCAGCCGACATGCGGGACCTTGAGCCGGCGGTCGGGATCTCCCTGCAAGCGGCCCACCTGTCCGGACACCACGCCCAGTCCCCTCACGCCAGGGGCCTCGTCGCTTCCCTCGAACAGCCACTGCATCCCCACGCAGATGCCCAGCAGGGGTCTGCCCGACCGAACCTCGGCCGCGATCGTGTCGCGCCACTCCTCGTCGAGCGCAGCGGTGGCGGCGAAGTGACCCACCCCGGGCACGATCAGCGCGTCCGCGCGCTTGCAGTCGGCGGCGGAGCGGGGAACTCGGAAATCGGCCCCGAGGCTTGTGAGGGCCTTTCGCACGGACGTGAGGTTGCCCGCGCCGTAGTCCACGAGCGCGATCACAGAAGGCCTTTCGTGCTCGGCAGCATCCTCGCCATGCGCGCGTCCTTCGCGCACGCAACCCGGAGCGCGCGCGCGAACGCCTTGAACACCGCCTCGACGTGGTGATGGCTCGAACGGCCGTAGAGCACCTTCGCATGCACGTTCGCCCGGGCGCCGATGGCGAATCCCTGGAAGAAATCGTGGACGAGCTCGCTCTGCAGGTCGCCGACCAGCCGCACGCGCAACTTTAGATCGACCACCGCGTGCGGTCTGCCGCCCAGATCGATCGCGACCACGGCGAGAGTTTCGTCCATGGGCATCACAAAAGAGCCGGCGCGGTGGATCCCCTTGCGGTCGCCGAGCGCCTTGGAGACGGACTCGCCGAGCACGAGCCCGACGTCCTCGACGGTGTGGTGCTGATCGACATCGAGGTCGCCCCGAGCGCGCATCGACAGGTCGAATCCGCCGTGGCGCGCGAAGAGCTCGAGCATGTGATCGAAGAACCGGATCCCGGTGTGCACGTCGTAGCGGCCCCGGCCGTCGAGAACCAGGCTTCCCCGGATGTCGGTCTCCGCGGTGCGGCGATGGAACGCGGCGGTGCGCCTCGTCCTGGGCGATCGTCGGCGGGCGAGCTTCGTCATCCCGACTTCCTCCCGTTGACCACCCATTCCAGGGCCTCGATCGCGGCGTCGGTATGCTCCGGAACGCCGGCGGTGATCCGGATGCAGCCTCTCGTGACCGGATCGGTCGACCGATCGCGCACGTGGACGCGGCGCGCGGCGAGCGCGTCGACAAAGCGCGGCGCCTCGTCTCCGACGCGGACCAGCACGAAATTCGCCGCGCTCGACCAGTACGGAAGGCCCAGCCGGTCGCAGGCAGCGTACAGACGCTGTCGCGATTCCTCCACGTGCGCCGCGTACCGAGGCAGGAAGTCGCGGTCCTCGAGCGCCGCCCGCGTCGCCGCCAGAGCCACGACGTTGACGTTGAACGGGGGTGTCACGGCGCGCACGGGATCGAGCGCCGCGGGCTGTCCGATGAGGATCCCGACGCGAATCCCGGCGAGCCCGTAGGCCTTCGAGAAGGTGCGCCCGACGAGCACGTTGGGGTATCGAGGCAGCCGGGGAAGGAACGTGACGCCGCCGAACTCGATATACGCCTCGTCCACGAGGACCAACGCGTCCGGCGCCGCCTCGGCGATCCGCTCGAGATCCGCGGTCGGAATCAGCTGCCCCGAGGGATTGTTCGGCGTGTTCAGGAAGATCATCCGCGTGCGCGGCGTGATCGCGCGGAGCACGTCGGTCGTCGGGAACGCGAATCCCGGACCCGGGGATACCCGGACGGCCGTTGCCCCGACCGCGGCGGCGGCGTTCGGGTACGGCTCGAATGCCGGGAGCGGCACGATCGCCTCCGCGTCATGCCGCCTCGAACGAGCGATGTGCCCGACGGCGGCCATGAGGATCCCTTCATCGAGGCCGTTGGTCACCAGGATCGAGTCGGGCGCCACGCCGAAGTGATGGGCACAGTCGAGGACGAGGTCGGTGTACGACGGATAGGCCGACAGGTCCGTGGTACCCAGGCGCGCGATCGCTTCGAGCACGCGAGGCGAGCAGCCGCCCGTGTTCTCGTTGAGGTGGAGCCTCAAACCCTCGCCGGGATCCGGATAGCCCTGAACGCGCATGGGTTGGCGACGGGCCTAGAGGCCCGCCCGACGGCCTCCTCCCAGTCGAATCGCCACGGACTCCGCGTGCGCCCCGAGCCCTTCGGCGCTCGCCAGGGTGACGACGCCGGGTCCGATGCGGTGGAGGCCCGCGCGGGTCAGTCGCTGGACGGTGATCTGCCGGACAAAATCGGCGGCCGACAGCCCGCCCCGCGCGCGCGCGGCGCCGGCCGTCGGCAGCACGTGGTTCGAGCCGATCGCGTAGTCTCCCGCCGCCTGCGCCGACCACCGGCCGACGAACAACGAGCCGGCGCAGCGAACCCTCGCGGCGAGAGACTCGGTGTCCACCACCAGATGCTCCGGCGCCGCGGCATTCGTGAGGCGCATCGCCTCCTCCAGCGAGGTCGTGACGATGACGCCGCCGCGCGAAAGGATCGCCTCGCGCGCCGGGCCGGCGGCCGGCAGCCGCGCCGCGACCTCGCGGGCCACCTGCTCGGCAAGTCTGCGGCTCGGAGTGACGAGCACCGCTCGTGCGTCCGGATCGTGCTCGGCCTGGGCGATCAGGTCGGCCGCGATCCACGACGCTCTGCCGCGGGCGGCGACGATGACGATCTCGGAGGGGCCGGCGTGGAAGTCGATCCCGCAATCCGAGGCAACGAGCGCCTTCGCCGCGGCCACGTAGCGGTTGCCCGGGCCGACGATCTTGTCCACCCGGGGCACCGACTCGGTCCCGTAGGCAAGCGCGGCGATCGCATGGGCGCCGCCGATGCGAAAGAGCCTCGACACGCCGGCCTCGAGCGCGGCGGCGAGCACGACCGGCTCCGGACGAGGACACACCGCAATCACGTCTTGGACCCCCGCGGCCGCGGCGGGGATCGCGGTCATGAGCAGGGACGAGGGGAGCGGGTAGCGCCCGCCGGGGACGTAGCAGCCGACGCGGTCGAGAGGGACGACGCGCTGCTCGACCGAGACGCCGGCCGCCACGCGGACGCGCCACCCCTTGGGCACCTGCCGCCTGGCGATGGTCCGAATATTCTTCGCTGCCGCGCGGATCGCGTCGCGGACGCTCCGGGGAACCTCGGCGGCGCCCCGGCGCATCTCGTCGGCCGTGACCTCCGCCGTGCCCTTCAGGTGATCGAGCCTGCGCGCGTACCGGAACAACGCCGCATCGCCGTCGCGGCGCACGTCGGCGACGATCCTCGCGACGCGCCGCTCCAGGGCCGCGTCGCGGGCGCGCCCGGCCGCCAGGAGGGAGTCCACCGCCCGGCGATCGCTCGAGTCGACGATCCTCAGCACTCCCCGCACCTGCACCTCAGAGAACGATCTTGTTCAGGGGGTACTCCACGATCCCCTGAGCTCCCGCCGCCTTCAGCTTCGGAATCAGATCGCGCACCGTGCGCTCCTCGATGATGGTGTTCACCGCCACCCACTCCTCGTCGCTCAACGAGGAAATCGTCGGCCGCTGCAGCGCGGGGAGGAGCGCGAGCACCTGGTGCAGATCGGCACGGCGCGCGTTCAGCATCAGGCCGACCCGACCCTGGGCTTCGATGGCGGCCCGCAGGAGAAGCGAGACGTTCTCGATCTTCGTTCGCTTCCAGCCATCGGCCAGCGCCGCGTCGTTGGCGATGAGCTGCGTGTTCGACTCCATCACCGTGTCGAGAATCCGCAGCCGGTTCGCCCGGAGGGTCGAGCCCGTTTCCGTCGCCTCCACGATGGCGTCGGCCAGGACCGGCGGCTTGACTTCCGTCGCCCCCCACGAGAACTCCACGCGCTTCACGCTCACCCCGAGCCGGTTGAAGTAGTGCCGCGTCACCTGCACGAGCTCCGTGGCGATGACCGCGCCGGTCAGATCATGAGGCGACTGGAAGCGCGAGTCCTCGGGCGCTGCCAGGACCCAGCGGACCTTGCCGAAGCTCTGCTTCGAGTAGGCCAGATCGGCGAGGCTCGTGACGCACGCATGCGGGTCGCGACCGTGCCCGTGCTCGGCCACCCAGTCGAGTCCCGTCAGGCCGCAATCGAGCACACCTTCGCACACGTACCGCGTCATCTCCTGCGCGCGGATCAGCATGCATTCGATCTGGGGATCGTCGATGGACGGGAAGTAGGACCGCGTGTTGACGAAGATGTTGAAGCCGGCTCGCGCAAACAGCTGAATCGTCGCGCCCTCGAGCGACCCTTTCGGAAGGCCGAGCTTGAGCTTCATGGAATCGGGCCACCCTGCGGGCTCCGGAAGAAGCAGGTGCGCTCGCCCGTGTGGCAGACGTTGCCGCTCCCCTCCCGCTCGGCCTTCACGAGCACGGTATCCTCGTCGCAGTCCACGAGGATCTCGCGAACCGCCAGCCGGTTCCCGGACGTGGCACCCTTGGTCCAGAGCGTGTTCCGGGTTCGACTGTAGAAGGTCACGTACCCGGTGCTGCGCGTCATGTCCCAGGCTTCCCGATTCATGAAGCCGACCATCAACACCTCGCCGCTCGCGTGATCTTGAACCACCGCCGGAATGAGCCCGTTCAGTTTCGCGAAGTCCATGCGTCGCCTGTCCGCCCCTGGAGCCGCCCCTACGTCAGCACCTGTGTCTTCTCGGCGTCCCGCTTTCTGAGAAGGATACCATTCGCGCCTGCATCGCGGATCGCTGGCAGGAAGAACCTCAAGGACACGAGGAAGCGAGCTCGCCGTCTCGTGGCGCCGCCTGCGAAGGCGCTCCCGAATCGTAGGTGCCGCCACCGCCACAGTTCACGCCCCGTACCACGAACCAGAAACCGCCTTCCACAACGGGTACCGTCGAATACGGAAGCGACGTCTGGGCGTGGTTGCTGGCGAGACACTCCGACGTGGCGACGGCGAAATCGCCGCCACTCAGGACAAGCCCTCCGAGGTCGCCACGCACGATGTCGTAGTCGGTGGCGCCTGGCAGCGCGGTCCATGCAAGGAGGTCCCTATCCACGGCGAGGGTGGGGCTTCCGGTGGGCGCCAGGATCTCTTCATCGATCGAGCCGTCGCAGTCGTTGTCCAGACTGTCGCAGATCTCGGGTAGCGGCGTACCGGCGGCACAGCTGTCCTGCACCTGGCCATTCACGCAGGAGGTCGTGCCCGCGGAAGCGCAGGCCCCGAGACCGCAGCTCGTGGCGATCGAGACGAACTCCTCGTCGGAGGCACCGTCGCAGTCGTCATCCATTCCGTTGCACAGCGAATCATTCGCCGCAGGTATCCCCGGCGCGCAGGAGTCCTGCACCTGGCCAGCTACGCAGGAGGTCGTGCCCGCGGAGGCGCAGGCTCCGACACCACAGCTCGTGGCGATCGAGACGAACTCCTCGTCGGAGGCACCGTCGCAGTC
>Ga0247727_10011782_pt1 | contig 15164 bp, 15 predicted proteins | sample WisWelCaveWW1625_FD_202498 | JGI IMG/M metagenome (GOLD analysis project Ga0247727, IMG submission 202498) | Biofilm microbial communities from Wishing Well Cave, Virginia, United States - WW16-25 | ecosystem: Environmental > Aquatic > Deep subsurface > Groundwater > Cave microbial mat | place... | reverse complement strand
CTGGGGGAAAAGCTCGTCGTTGTTTCATCGGTGCGCTCCTCTTTTACTCCATCATAAATTGTTTAACGCTTCTGTCCCACTCTAGGGGCGCACTTCAGTGGACGTTCACGCTCAGTTCCAGTTGTGGAGGCACGTTTACAACGACAGCCACTCCGAACAACGGGCTGGCGAATCCGCTCATTGTCGGACCGAGCAATGCTTCTTTGGTGTCGGTGACTTACAGTTCTACCGGAGCGACTCTGGGGCCATGCACATTCAGTGTGACCCTGAAAGATACCTCGAGTATCAAATGGATTGAGTGCTACGGTTAGCGCTAATACAACTATAGTAGCGAGCTGTGCGCCGGTTCCATCGGGGCTTGTAAGCTGGTGGCCATTTGAAGGGAATGCAATGGACATCCATGATGGAAACTCAGGTTCCTTGGTAGGCTCGGGAAACCAGTTCGTGGCTTCAAAGGTCAATACGGGATTCCAGAGTGGTGGGCAAGGGAGTCTAGTTCTTGTGAATGACGCACCGAATCTAGACGTCACGGAATTGACTATTGAGGCGTGGATAAGATTCAACACAATTAACGGTCATAACATGCCCTACGTTTGGAAAGGTGATAGTGGTGGCACAAATTTAACTACACCATACGGGATCGGTATCAACGGTCCATTTGGAGTTTCGGTTTCACCTAACGGAGTAGTCTCAGGAACCCCAGGACCAGGGAAAGTTGTCGTTACGCTCTCAGACAGTGTAGTAGACCATGTCATCCTTTCCAATACTACCCTGGTGGTTGCAACCTTTTACCATGTCGCTCTGACAGTCGACGGTTCTAAAGTACGGATTTACATTAGCGGCTCGCTCGACACGGAAATAGGCCAGATCGTCACGTTATTCAACAGTAATTTCCCATTACAGGTTGGTAGTCTCATAAGCGCATTGGGTCCGAACTTTTTCCCCGGACCAATCGATGAGTTAACAATGTACAATCGAGCGCTCTCCGCTGCTGAGATACAGTCTATCTTCAACGCTGGCAGTGCAGGGAAGTGTCAGTAAATTTGCCTGGGGTTGCCCAGTTCTTCGTGCTTGTCCAAGAAGAGAACCACGGAAGACGCGGAGAAACGCTGAAATCACAAGAAACGGCCTGCCTTAAGCGTTGTGGCCCTTCTTCCGTGTTCTCTGAGGCTATTACCGTGCGTTCTGTGATTCGAAGGCGTCCAGCAGGGTAGAGATCAGGCGGCCAGGTACTCGTATCGTGCGGTCTCCAGCCTTTGTGAGTAAAATTACTCAGTACGTTGAGTAATTCGTTGCCATCCTTTAATCGCCGCAAGCTGCTCGTGGGGGGAGATGGAATCCCGCGTTGATAATTTCATAGCCATACAGTAAAATCTCGCTTTGTCGAAAAGCATCGAAGGGGAAGAGTATGCGCTCTTCTGCTCACAGAGAGAGAAGTCTACAAGCTGAGAGGCTTCTTGAGATCAGAAAGCGCCGAACGACACCCCAGAGCCGCCGCCCGAACGGCTGCGCCGAGCTTCAGCTTGCGTAGCCCACTAGACGCGGACGGAAGAAGCCCGTCATCGCTTCAACCATGAGCGCTCTTGTCTAAAATTAGATAAGAGAATTAGGGTGGCACCGCGAAGAGTGCTGCCGCACGGGCAGTCTCAAATTACCCGACCGGCAGGTCCCTTCGTCCCTGAGCGGACGCAGGGATTTTTTATTTGGAGGTCTCTTCTATGGTGCGCACGCTGGCGTGCGAGGTGCCACACAAGCTCCAGGAAACGATCCAGCTACAAGGCTGGGTCCACAACGTTCGTGCGATGGGAAAACTCTGCTTTCTCATTTTGCGCGATCGCTCGGGTACGACCCAAACGGTGCTCTACAATCGCCCCGACCTTGTCTCACAACTTCAAGATGAGTGCGTTGTAGAGATCACGGGTTATGTCAATCCGGACGAGCGTGCCCCTAATGGCTGCGACGTTCAGATCAGCGAATTGAAAATTGTGCGCACACCGGTCGATGCTCCTCCCATCCAAATTAATCGCCCGCGCGAGGCGCTCAGCGTGCGCCTGGAGACGATGCTCGAACATCGCGTGCTCAGCTTGCGTCATCCAGAAATCGGCGCGATCTTTAAGATTCAGTCGGAGCTGGTGCACGGCTTTCGGGATTTCTTGCGCGGCGAAAATTTTACGGAAATTCATACGCCCAAAATCGTTGCCTCAGGCACGGAAGGCGGAACGGAGCTTTTCCCGTTGCAGTATTTTGAGCGCTCGGCATTTTTGGCACAAAGCCCTCAGTTTTATAAACAAATGTTGGTAGGAGCGGGCTTCGAGAGAGTGTATGAAGTCGGCCCGGTCTATCGGGCCGAACAACACAGTACGTCGCGCCACCTCAACGAATATATAAGTCTGGACGTCGAGATGGGCTTTATTCAGAGCGAACAAGACTTGATGGCCCTAGAATCGCGAATGCTCAAGTTTATTTTTGAAAATTTAGAGAAGCGTTGCGCGCGCGAGCTGGCGATGTACGGTGTGACCGTGCCGCGTGTGCCTGCGATGATCCCGCAAGTAACATTGGCGCAGGCGTTTGAGATTTTGAAGAGCAAGTATAATCACGAATTTGAGGGAGACCTGGCTCCGGAGTCGGAGCGCTTGCTCTGTCGTTACGCGCAAGAAGAGCTGGGATCTGAACTGATTTTCGTGACCCATTATCCGAGAAAAAAGCGCCCAGTGTACGCGATGCCCGATGACGCGAATCCAGAGCTCACTCTCAGTTTCGACTTGCTCTATAAAGGCTTAGAGATTACGACGGGCGGCCAGCGCATTCATCAATACGAAAAACTGGTCGAGAGTATGCGTGGGCGAGAGCTGACTCCAGAGGCTTTTGAATTTTATCTGGAAGTCTTTAAGTACGGGATGCCGCCGCACGGGGGTTTCGCGATCGGGGCCGAGCGCTTGACGATGCAGTTGTTGGGGCTGGCGAACGTGCGCGAAGCCTGTTTCTTCCCGCGCGACAGGACGAGGCTGACACCGTGATGAATTTTTAGAATAATAGACAAGATGAAAACAACGCGATATTTTGAAGAACAAGTATTGCGTAAGCGCCCATATATTAAGCGAGCTTGGTGTGAAAAGGCGTTGCTGCATCTCGTGCGTCGCGAAATACAAACTGATGGGCGTGTTCGCCACTGGGTTTCATTGAGGAGTTGGGAAAATTTTTGCGAGTAGTGACGCTTGAAGATGCACAAACTGTTCATAATGCTTTTCCAGATCGTGATTTCAAGGAGGTTAACCAATGAAATTTCATTATTATCCTGAAACGGATTCGCTTTATATCGATTTGGCAAATAGGGTCAGTGTTGAATCACGGGAAATCACGCCTGGTGTAATATTGGATTTCGATGTTGAAGGGAACTTAGTTGGCATAGATATTGACAAAGCAAGCAAAATTGTAGATCTTGCCCGTTTGGAAGCTGAATCGCTTTCTATTGGCAATCTTTCAGTAACTTAAAAACTTAACAAGGCTTATCATGTTCTATTGCAAAATCGACGATGAGACAGAATTGCGCTTGATCGAGTTGCGTCATACCGAAGAGCTCTTCTTGCTCACGGAGCAAAATCGCCAACACTTGCGCGAGTGGCTGCCCTGGGTCGACAGCAGTTCTTCCTATGAAGACACCGCTCGATTCATCAAATCGGCGCTCGAGCAATTTACGCAAAATTTGGGGTTTCAAGCCGGAGTTTGGCATCAAGGGAAACTCGTCGGCGTAATCGGGTTTCATCGCATCGAGTGGGGCAATCGACGGACGAGCATTGGTTACTGGCTAAGCAAACAGCACGAAGGAAAAGGGTTGATGACCAAAGCCTGCGCTGCGTTGATTGATTATGCGTTCAATGAGCTAAAACTCAATCGCATCGAGATTCGCTGTGCGACGGCCAACAAAAAGAGTTGTGCTATCCCCGAGCGGCTCCGTTTCACCAAAGAAGGCGTCATTCGCCACGCCGAGTGGCTCTACAATCACTATGTCGATCACAATGTGTTTGGGTTGCTCGCGAGCGAATGGAAGAAATCCTCTACGCGAAAATAATTCTTTTTGAGCAATAAAAAAGAAGGAGGCCCGGTCATCTTCCGTCGGTGCAAGACGACCGAGCCTCAGGGCTCGGAGGCTCATTATGGAAGAGCCCCCGCTTCGAGAGTAGCGACCCAAGCCATTGCAAGGAAAATGAACAGCTTGGGCGTTGGTTTTATTTACGCATCATCCAGGCCATCAAGCCTGCAACGGCAATCAAAGCGACGACGCCGATGGCCACCAGCATGTTTTGGTTAGATGCCATGTCTGCGTTGGGTTGCGTCTGAGAGTTTCGGCTTGCGTTTCCATTTGAATTGTTATTCGGCTCATGCGAATTGGTATTCTCTTTGCCAATGCCCATCTCACTCAATTCGATGCCTGCATTTTTTAGAGCTTTGGCGAAATCGGGTGCTTGCTCAAAGCCTTCTTTGCTCTCAGCCGCCGCAACTTCGATATATTTGCCTTCGGCAGGGATGATCACCTGCTCACCCAGCTTGAAGGCGCCTTTGGCATTAGAATTTTGCACGAGCCAGAAATAAGCGTCCGAGTTAAATTTGACTTTGATCGTCTCTTGGTTTGTATAGCCCTCGGGCTTCCAGATGCCTTTTTCGTTGTTGAAGACAGTGTCAAGCTCAGTCTGATAGATTGCTTGGCCTAAGTCGCTACTTGTATAGCCTTCTTTCAAGGCATCGAGCGACTTTGAGTACTGAACACTGCCTTGCCCAGTGGCAGATTGTGGAGCGGCACGCAACTGTATGAAATGCGATGAAGTGGCTCCTTGACTTGGTTGCGGATTATTCGCCATGACCTCATCTGGTGCAGCAAAGTACGATGTGTAAGGCGTCACAATGCCAAATTTTTGCGCGAGTGTTTTTACAGATTGGACGAGCTCTTGGGTTTCACCCTTGAGTCGAATCTGATCCAACAAATATCCGACTTTGCGAGAGGCCCAAAGCTTAGGCAAGAAATTATAAGTCGTATTCGTTTCGGGCAAATTCAGGTCGATTTCGTAACGCGCTTCTTGGGTCCCGTGCTTGCCCGTCAGGACGATTTTTCCCTGCGTCGCTTTGCTGTAACGCCCTACAATTTGCAACTGGCTGCCTTTATAGAGATCGGGCAGCTTGGCTGGATAAACTTCATAAACTGAAGCGTTAATCGCATTAAAATAAATTTTGAGGTCAGTCAAAATCGGCACGCCGACTTTATCGTAGAACTGAGCAATCTCGCGTTCGATGCTCTGATTGGGTTCGACATAAGTACTAAAGCCGCGTCCTTCCAAGCTGAGCTCATCGAGCAAATGCGTGTTCACGTCATAGCCTACGCCGAAAACGAAGAGGCGAGCGCCGATCTCTTTATTCTTAGCGATCACGTTTTGAACGATTTTTGAGGGATTTTCTTCGCCGCCGCTGGGAAGCCCATCTGTCAAGAAGACGACAGTCTTCAAGCGTTCATCCTTGGAGAACAAATCTAGGCCGCGCAAGAGCGCGTCATTGATATTGGTGCCCCCGACGGCATCCAAGCCATTGATAAACTGGTCGAGTTCGATGCGATCAATCTCACTCATTGAGACGAGCTTTGATCTGAATTCTCTCACTGTGTCGCTGAATGAGACAATCGTGAAGCGATCGTTTGGCCCGAGCCGCCCAATCGCGTGCTTGAGAGATTCTCTGGCCTGTTCGATTTTCTCTCCTGACATGCTGCCTGACGTATCGAAGACGAAGACGACGTCTTTGGGAAGCGTTTTCGCGTCTTCAATCAGTGCAGGGCTCAGCAACAAAATAAAATAACCATCTTGGCCGTTGATGCGATAAGAGAGCACATCCGTGCCCAATTCTTTCTCAGCAACCGTGTAAAAGAGCAAGAAGTCTTGAGCAGAGCGAACCTGAGTTGCCTCAAAGCTGGCCGTTGCCTCTCGGTCCGAAAGTTTTTGAACAGTCACTTTGTGCGTGGGCGAATAGATATTCGCGATCGGTTCGTCCTCGCGCAGATGCACTTGCACCGAAAGATGTTCAATTTCTTTTTGGGCCGTCAAGCGATATAAGAATTGAACGAGGTTGCCGGCTCTTTCTAGGATGGCTTGGAAGCGAATCTGGACAGTTTGCTCTCCGTTGGCCGGGATCGGAAAGACGCGCACTTGGAAGGCGCGATCGCCCACATACTCCAAGAGCGCCGGGTCTTTGGTCGCTCGGACGATCTGTTCGTATTTTGTCTGCGCTTCTTTGGCGTCCATCAATTTGCCCTCGGCGCACTGGTTTTCAGAACAAAGCGTCAGGTCCGAGAGGGCGATGCCCTTAGGCACGGGGAAGAGATAGGTTTCTTCCAAAACTGAGTTATTGGGATTGAAGAAAGTGAGCTCAAGCGCCACTTGCGCAATCTGGTTTTCTATGTCGACTTTAATTTTATAGCCCTTGATCTGAACGGGCTGATCTCGCATGGCCGGCTCAATGCGAATCGGCTCGGGCAGCGGGACCGGTTCGGGCTGCGGCTTGGGTTCCGGTTGAGGCTGAGCCAGTCCCAAGAATGAGCCCATCGATACGAACCACAATGCAACGACAAGAAGACGAGAGACGGTATCTCTGTGCATAAACTCTCCTTCGAGGACGTGGTCAAGGGGGCCTGTAGGAGAGGCTTTGGAGGAGATTCCGCTATGGGTAACTTAATCTTAGCATCGGTACCAACAGAAAAATTTCCACCACGGCGTCGGTTGTTTGGTCGAGATTTGGTAAACAACCGTTTCGTTGGCTGTGGCGGCGCTGATGAACAAATCGCCGTTCTGATTGATGACAAGCTCGTTAGGCTCTGCTTGATCGGGTGCGATAAAGTTTTCAGCGAAGACTTTGCTCGTTTGCGGTGACAGTTCTCCATTCAGTTGTCCCATCCGCCAGATGCGGCCCGTTCCGCTCTCGACGATATAGAGATTGCCCGACTGGTCAAAAGCCAATCCGCGCGGGTGACTCAGCCCTTCGATAATGGGTTCGAGTTTTCCGCCCGGCAAGACGCGATAGACCGCTCCCGCCCTTTCCCGCGAGACGTAAAAATTATTCTGACGGTCTTGGACTTGATAACCCAACGATGCTGTTGCAGACGATTTTTCGGTTTGACTCACAAAAGGGTTCAAATTGAGATTTTCAATAACTGAATTGGAAAGAGAAAACATCGACGATGTCGCCGGAGTCGAAGCCACATTGAGGCGTTCTGGCGAAGAGTTATTATTTTCTGAAAGACCGAAGCGGCTCACCGGGTCAATCGATAAAGAAGTATTGGTGTGCGTTGCTTCGTTGGAAGTTGAGATGAACGAGGGCTGGCTCACCGAACGGGGCGATCCAAAGAGTTGGGCGGTGTCAAAGACAGCTTGGTGCGAGGGCTTTGTGCTTTTGTCGACTAAAACAGGTCTTGAGAAATTTTTAGAAAACTCACTCAAAATAGCAGGTCCGTCGCCACGAATTTCAGAAGATTCCAAGGTTTGTTTGTTCCAAAGACTTCCCATAGTGAAAACAAGAGCCGCGATTACAGCAAAAAAAAGAGCAGGCCTAAGATAAAAAGGCTTTAATGGAGATTCTGAAGCGATACGTCTCCCCAACGTTCGCGCCAATCTCTTGTCGAGCTCAGGCGAGATCGTGCGAACGGTGTGGTCGAGTTCTTGTTTCACTAGGTACGTCAGCTTGCGTTCGTCCATCCGGCAACGCCCCCTTTTTTAACATGACGTCTTTCAGCTGGTCTTTCGCGCGATTGATGCGACTGCCTACTGTCGCTGCCGTCAACGGTTCCCCCTCAAAATCAGAAAGCGCATCGGCAATCTGCGTATAATCCATATCTGTGTAATAACGCAAGATCAAGGGAATTCGGTACTTGTCGGGCAGCTCAAAAAGCGCCGCGCGTACCGAATCTCCTAACTCTTCCTCGGCGACGCGATGCTCGACCGAATGACGCTTTAATTTTGGCTTGACGGCTACTTTCCAACGTTGCAGCCAAGCCTGCTTGTTCTTTTCTTTTCGCAGTTTGTCTTTGCAAGTATTGGCGGCAATCGTGAGCACCCAAGAGCGTGCATTGCCGTTGGGATTCAAGCTTGAAGCGTTTTGAAACACTTTCAGGAACGCTTCTTCGGCTGCATCGGTCGCTTCGTCTCTGTTTCGTAAAATGCCGTAGCACAAAGCAATGACCTCGCGTTTATGTCGTTCATACAATTCACCCCAAGCGGAGCGATCGCCTTTTGCTACTCTCTCGATGAGCCCTTCCATAGGCCCCCTTGACGTTGTCACCCAATTGTACGACCGGCGCTCCGAAAAATTCCCATTATGGCAAACAACCTAGATATGCCGGTCTGCTGGGCGTCCTTGACCATTAGGTGGAGTCACCAGGCTGTTGCGGGCATTATAATAGGATTTGACCAGATTCCGATAGAGCAACGTGAGCCAAAAATAATCTTAATCAGTCTAACCGAAAGGAAACGATGAAGCGAGAGTATCCCGATCGACCTTGGGTGGGCGTGGGCATTATGGTTTTTAATCGCGAGGGGAAAATTTTGCTGGGGCGGCGGGCCAAGGGGCCACGCAAAGGGTTATGGAGTATCCCCGGAGGCACGATTGAGCTGGGCGAAACGGCGCGAGCCGCCGCGATTCGAGAGATTCGCGAAGAATTTGGTATTGAGATCGAGCAGGTAAAATTTTTTGATGTTTTCAATCGGGTCTTTCGCGATGCCGAAGGCCGAATTCAGTATCACTATGTGCTGATCGAATTCATAGCGCAATACAAGTCGGGCGATGTACAGCCGGCAGACGATATTGATCAAGCCGAGTGGGGCGATCCGAAAGATTTAAGAAAATATGCGTTGCCGGAAGATCAAGTAGACGCGATTCGAAAAGCAACGAGTAGTTTACTTCAGTGAGAAATTCGCCGTGCATCCAGAGGGCAAAGGGCAAGATGAGCACGTTAACCCAACTCCACTGCACGGCTTGCCGCAAGGGCGAGCCGACAGTAACAGAACAGAAATTGCGGAGTTTTCGTCCACAAATACCGAAATGGCAACAAGACCAAGAGGTTGCATCAAAACGACTTTATCATGGCGGCGCAGACGGATGATGTATTTGCTCAGAATCGTGCTCAGGCATACAATAGACATTAAGTTTAAGGAGGAGCTAGCATGTTTGGGTTAGGGGTGCCAGAGATTCTAGTTGTTTTTATCTTAGCTATTTCTACTTATTTCTTCTTCTCAAGATATTTTAAGATATCGCGTGATATCGAGGAGCTGAAAAATACCACAAAAGCTATCAAAGATTTGTTGGATGAAAAAACAAATGAGCCCATACTTTATCAAACGAAGTACGCGAGCTAAGAGTTGTATTGAAAGATATTAAAGGAGCTATTGAAAAAACAAAAGAGAGCTCCAGCAATACTTAAACCGAAGCTCAATCTCGTTAAAATTTTTTATAATTTAGAACGTCTCCCACTTGATCTCGCCTGAAAAATCCGGTACGCCTTCAGTTGTGAGCGGCACCGTCGCACGCTCGATCTTAGGGATAGGAATATCAAAACCAACGCGATAGATGTACACTTTGACTTGGTTGTTTTCTGTGAACTTGAAATACTCCATGATCAGCTTCAGTTTTTCTAAGGGCAGTGGGCGATTGGCGATGTTGCGATTGAGCGCTTCTTGGATTGTATCTTGGGTGTTCGCTACGTACGCCGAGTAGGTTACAGCGTAGTCTTCGTATTGATTGGTCATCCCATAGAGCGAGCGGTCGATTGGGTCAACGACGAAATTATCAGGGTCTCTTCCGGACTGGTCGTACAATTTTTTCCACCGATCGAACTGATCGCGAGTCGATGTCGACAGATGCACCAAATGGCCGATCTCGTGATAGGCGACGAGCGCGAAGGAGCGGCTGGCACTAAGACCAAAGAGCGTGACGAGGCTCGAACTGTACGTGCCCAGGAGGCTTGGATCGGGCGAGACAGCACGAATCTCGCGCAAATTTCTTAGTTGAGGGCGGTAAAGAGAGTGCAAAATATTGAGCAACATCTGGCAGTGATAATCTTCGAGTTCGCTGCCGATCTCGTAGCTCATCTTGAATTTAAATTCATCGACGGCGTCTTTGCAAAAGCGTTTGGGGAAAGTCACTTCGATGCGGCCATTGAGCACTTGGTTGGTGCTGTTCTTGAGTCTGAGCGTCCAGGTCTTGCCAACGTCAGTATCCGAAACGGTCGTTCGAAGGGTTTGAGGAAAAGAGCCCGTGTGCTCGGCAACGGGCTTATCGCTTTGGCCCGGTCTAAAAATCTGCGCCGATAGCCCTTGAACTACGGAAAAGTTAATGACAGCGCTGATATCACCTGCGAGGGTCGGCGTGAAGTCGACTGTTAAAATGTCATTCGCAAGAACAGAAGTGGGCACCAAGCGAACGGTGATCGTGGCTTGTGCAGGAAGAATCAGCGCAAGACAGAATAAGAGACCGGCTATGATTATCTTTGAGATTTTTGGATGCATGGAGGCTCCTTCTGAGTAATCGACAATTTAGAACTGTGTCAAAATTTTTGCTTTAACGGCTTCTAACGAGAGCGCACTGCCTTTGTGAATAACACTATGCAAATTGCCTCCGCCGTCCTTCTCGAAGCGCGGGATGATGTGCACATGCACATGCCGCACCACTTGGCCGGCACCGGGGCCATTATTGATGCCAACGGTGGTCGCGATGGCGCCCATCGCTTTTTCGATTTTTCCCGTAGCAACCGAGACTGTCTCGAAGAGTTTGCCCGCGAGCGAAGCGGGCATCTCTTGCAAAGTCTGATAGTGCTCTTTGGGAATGACCATCGTATGGCCCTCGGTTAAGGGATTGATGTCCAGAAAAACGTACGAAAACGCATCTTCGTAAATTTTGTGGGACGGAATTTCGCCGCGAACAATCTTGCAAAAGATACAGTCATTCATATAGTCACTTCTCTCTCTTCCCCTGCTTGCCTCCACAGGGAAAGATTAGTATTAGCTCTCTCCTACAAATCTGAGAGACAAGCAAGTAGCTGCTTTACTTTGCTTTCTCTACTGCATTTTTGACGGCCACAAAATCGGGCAACTGTTTCGGGTCATCGCTGACCCACTTGAATTTCACGGTGCCGCTCTTGTCGAGTACAAAGACGCTGCGCTTGGCGACACCCTTCATCGTGCCCAAGGTCTCGTGAATCGCGCTATAGTTCTGAATCACTTCTTTGTTAAAATCACTAAGAAGCTTGAAGTTGAGCTTCTGGTCTTGAATAAATTTTGTCAGCGTAAAATGACTGTCGACGCTTAAGCCAAAGACTTTTGCGTTCAGTTGGTTGAATTGAGTTAAGTTATCTCGGAAATGACAGAGCTCGGTCGTACAAACCGAAGAAAACGCAAACGGGAAAAAAACCAGGACGACGGGCCCGTGTCCCAGTTCTTTGCTGAGTGTCAAAGGGGCTGGCGCGTTGGTTCCATCGACGCTGGTCAGCGTAAAATCAGGTGCTTTTTGTCCAATCTCTAAAACCATACAAAAGTTTCCTCCTCAAATTTGGTGAAGCAGCTATGCTCATTGTAAAGCGGACTAAATTGGTCTGCAAACGAGGCGCTTAAAAAACGTCGCAGAATTTTGAGGCGAACTGAAATTTTTCTACACGCTTTCGACTGTCTCAAGCAGCTCAAATGCAGGAAGGGCCAAAACAACAAACGAGGGCAGTTTCAAATTTTTCCAGAATGCGAAAGTATCTATCTCATTGAACTTGGCTACGAATAAAGTGATCACAGTCCCGTGCGCGACAATGACGACGTTCTGGTTAACACATTGTGTGAGCATGCTGTTGACAGCTCCGGCGAAGCGCGCTTCTGTCTCATCTGCGGTCTCTTCTCCGAAAACAAGTTGACTCGGGTAGTCGAAAAATTTCTTTACGCTCTCTTGGACTTGAATCTCACTCAGAAAGCCGACGTGACGTCGCTCGTGCTCGTGCAGGCCTTCGATCGTAGTCAATCTCTGGCCGCCATGATGAGCGAGGGTCTCGGCTGTCTCTCTGGCTTTGGGTTCTACACTCGAAAAAATAGAAATTGGCTGATACAGAGACAATTTTTGTGCTAATCGCAACGATTGTGCTTGGCCTTGAGCCGAAAGATGCCACTCGCACGCGGGCACTGCCGGCACGATTTCAGGTTGAGCGTGTTTGACTAAGATAAGCTTGCGCTGGCTTTGCGACATCATTGAATGTTAAGCGTTGATCCAGACTTCACGCTCGCGCGGGCCATCGAACTCACAGAAAAAAATACCCTGCCAGGTGCCCAGCCTCAATTGCCCCGATTCGACAATGATTTGAACAGAATGCCCGATGAGACTCGCGCGAATATGCGCGTGAGCGTTGCCTTCGGCGTGTTTGTAGTGCGGGCTTTGCGGGGCGATCCGTGAGAGCGATTCTAATATATCTTCTTTTACGCTTGGGTCCGAGTTCTCGTTGATGGTGATGGCGGCCGTGGTGTGCGGGATATAGAGTGTGCAAACGCCGTCGGTGATTTCTAGTTCGTGCACAGCGCGCTCGACGCGCTCGGTGATATCGATCAGCTCTTGTTTGGCACGAGTCTTGACGATGAGTTTTTTCATTCTCTCTTTTTTGTTTTTAGCATCGAGAGGGGCACGTTCACACCGTGCCCCTCGAAAAAGTCAGTTAGGCAACGGGTGCGTGCTTGAGCACTTGTCGACCCTCTCGCTTGAGCAAGTCTTCGGTTAGTTTCTCATTCGATACGGGCTGATAACGCAAGAATCCTGTTTGATACGTCGCTCGTCCTTGGGTGATCGATTTGAGTTCGAGCGCATAGTCCAAAATTTCAGCCAGAGGCGCTTCGGCATCGATCTCTTCCATTTTGAGGTCCTCGTTCGTGCCCATGCCATGAATGCGTCCGCGCTTGCCGTTGAGGCTGCTGATAATATCACCCGTAAAATCAGAGGGCGTCCAGATCAAAAGCTTCATCACCGGTTCAAGAAGCACCGGGCGGGCCGCTAAGACGGCATTTTTGAAGGCTTGCGAGGCGGCAATTTTGAAGGCGATTTCAGAAGAATCTACGTCGTGATAGCTGCCGTAAAACGCAGCAGCGCGAATGTCGGTCATCGGGTATTTGGCGATCACGCCATCGGGCAAGCACTCGATGATGCCCTTCTCGACGGCAGGGATAAATTGATTGGGAATCACGCCACCCTTGACTTCATCGGCGAACTCAAACCCGGCGCCGCGCTCTCGTGGCTCGACTTTGAGATGCACTTCGCCATACTGGCCGCGACCGCCGGATTGTTTTTTATGTTTGTGCTGGCCTGTGGCTTTGGCTTGAACGGTTTCTTTGTAGGGCACTCTGGGCTTGTTCATTTTGACGGTCACTCCGTAGCGACTCTTGAGGCGCTCGGAGAAAATAGAGAGTTGAATATCTCCGAGGCCAGAGAGAATTTCTTCGTGGGTCACTTCATCTCGTGTGTAGGTGATCGTCGCTTTGGTAGAAACAAGTTCTCGCAGAGCCGTACTCATCTTCTCTTCGTCGTGCTGCGTTTCGGGGTGGAGCGACCGAGTGAAGATAGGTTTAGGGAAATGAATTGGTTTATACGGTGTCGCACTCTCGTTGGTCGCAAGGGTATCGCTCATATGAATATCGGTGAGTTTGGTGAGCGCGACGATCTCGCCGGGGCCGGCTTTGGCGATTTTTTCGTGCTTGTCTCCATGAAAGCGCAAAATTTCTTTCACTTTGTCTTTGGTCTTGCGGCCAATATTATGAACGATGTCGCCCTCGCTCAGCGTGCCGCCATAGATTTTGACAAAGGCGAGCTTGCCCAAATACTGATCGGACGTAATATTAAAGATGAATGCGCCGGGCGCGTGGTCTTGAAGTTTGAGCTCTTCAAAAGCCGGGGTCTCGGTCTGAATAATTTCTAATAATAAATCAAGGCCTGCTCCTTGAGGCACCGAGGAGAAGATCACGGGAGCATAGGTATGCTGTTCGATCTCCATTTTAAAAGCATTGCGGGCTTCTTCAGGGGGGATTTCTTGGCCTTCCAAAAAGTGCGTCATCACCGTTTCGTCGCCGTCGGCGAGCGCCTCGATGAGTATTTCGCGCTCTTCTTTTATTGTTTGAGCCAAGGCGGGCGGGATGTCGGGCTTGCGTTTATCAAAATAGCTGGCTTTATTGTTGATTAAATCAATGACGCCGACAAATTTTTCCCCCTCGCGGATGGGGTGTTCGAGTAGCACAAATTTTCCCTCTAATTTTGCGCGAATCGAATCGAGTGCTTTGGCCCAGTCGGCATTGGGCAAATCCATTTTATTGATGAGTACGAGCGCCGGTTTGTCAGCGCGGCGAATGATGTCCCAGCACTTTTCGGTCTGGACTTCGACGCCCTTCTCGGCATTCACAACTAAGATGGCCAAGTCGCAAACGCGTACGCCTTTGTACACTTCTTCGATGAATTCAGCGAAGCCGGGGGTGTCCAAGACTTGCAGATGACGATCGCCCTGGGTCATCGTGCCCAGGCCCAAGTCAATCGAGTGAGATTTGGCCTTGGCTTCGGGGGAGATATCGAACTTGCAATCGATGCCGCCCTTTTTCATGAGCGCCTCGGCCAGCGCAGTCTTTCCCGAACCGGCGTGTCCTGCCAGACAGATGGTACGAACCTCCATAGCCGTATCACTCCTAGGATGAGGGTTTTCTCAAGTATACACTTAGTAAGCCTGCCCGGCCAAATTGTCTTTAGTGAGTCGCTCCGGCTATAATGCCAAACGTCGGGAGGGATTTTGTGTTTAATAAATTATTTCCAAAAAATAAGCAATTTTTCGATCTGTGTAATCAAGCCGCGGAGAACCTGCGCAAGGGCGCGGCAGCCTTGCATCAAATGTTGGTCGCGGGCGGAAAAAATCTGGGCGAACAGGCAAAAAACATTAAGCAAATCGAGCACGAAGGCGACTCGATCACCCATGAGATTATTAAGAAATTAGACCAGACTTTTATCACTCCCATCGATCGTGAAGATATACATCAGTTGGCGAGTGCGCTCGACGATGTCTTGGATCTGATTGAAGCCGTCGCCGATAGAATTATCATCTTCAAAATTCAAGAATCGACGCCGCAAGCGCAGAAGTTGGCCGA